>Ga0222713_10003147_pt1 | contig 17280 bp, 21 predicted proteins | sample C33_649DmetaG_FD_165061 | JGI IMG/M metagenome (GOLD analysis project Ga0222713, IMG submission 165061) | Estuarine water microbial communities from San Francisco Bay, California, United States - C33_649D | ecosystem: Environmental > Aquatic > Marine > Unclassified | place: USA: California...
TCTTTGCTTCAAGCCGTTCAAAGCCTGTATCAAAGCGTTCCATAATCTTTTCAAGGTCTGCACGAACCTCTGCACGAGTGATGTGATCACGAGCGATTTCCTCCCTCGTTTTGTTGAGCAGAATCTGGATACGTTTCTGCTCGTCTGATGCGTTTTTAAGCATCAACATGACCAAGGCCACGAAGAATGATGTGACTAAATTCCAAACTAAGACCCCAGTATCCATTTAACACTTCCACGCCCTTAGTGATTTGTTAATACGACTGTTTGGATCGTTGGCCGTTTTAGAACTCGTAAGCTTCTTCTTCATGCCACTCATACGCGCACAAAAAGATTTCTTACGAGCACCGCCTTCTGGTTGCGGGGGCTTAAGCCCAGGTTTCCCCGGATTAGCTGCGTTATAAGAAGCTCGACCCTTGGCGTTCAAACCACCTTTTGGGTTTTTGCCTTCCTTGCGCTGCCATGCAGGTGACTTAGCCATAGATCAACGTAATTGAAGTAGTGTTAGTGACGGTGCCATGAAGTCCTACAGAAGCAAGAATTCCTTCACCGGGGATCAAAAACATACTATTACCTGTCGTGGTATTTGCAGGTGTGTTGAAGGTAATTAGGATCGGCCCCGTAGCGCTACCGTCACGAATAACGACAGACCCCGCAGTTGAACCATTTACTGCGTAAATTGACTTGATCCTTGCGCGTGGAACCGCTAAGCCATTCTGGTTTAAAAAGTTGCCAGTAGACGTTAGCGGTTGGGTCGCAAAGACATCATATTGCATGGATGCCATGCGGACCTCCTATTAGGACGCAGTGGTTATAGCAATCCAAGTACTTGAGCCGCGAACATAGATACGGTCATTTGTAGTGGTGCCGTCGGTACGTAAATACAGCGAGCCTTGAGCTGCCGATATACTAGGAGCACCAGAACCAACGTAAATACCTAAGTTAGCGGTTGAAGACATTGCAAAAGAAAGCATACCGCCAGCCGTAGGTGCAGTGCCGCTATCCGCCGTTACATTACCGGTTGCGCTAACAGTTGTTGCAGTGACTGAGCCAGTCACATTACCTACGAACCCATTGTCAGAAATGACTGGGCCGCTAAAGGTTGTATTCGCCATTAGATCCTCACATGCGATATCGGTGTATTAGTCTGCATGTCGTCAGCCGGGACTGTCTAATACACCGGGCTAACCCCGGAATACAGCTAGTATAAATAAAAAAGGGGGTTTTGCAACCCCCTTCTTCGTACCGTTTAGGCTCCGGGCGAACCGAACATCCCAAGCGGATCAGACCAACCAAACGAATAACGCTCGCGGCTCTTATACCGAACGTTTCCGGTGTCGAAGTCTCCATCCATTCCCTGTGTCAAAGGTGCACGGACAAAGTGCTTCATACCGTTGGGTACGTCAGTTGTAAGGAACCAAGCATCCGTATCAGTCAAGAAGTGGTTAATGGCGTAACCCTCGGGGATCGAACCATTATTCTTCAAGGCGTTGATCGTGTTGTCTGCCGTGTCAACGCGAAGTTCCGTTTCCAGAATACGAGTTGCAACGAACTGCAATGCAGACGGGATGATCAGTTTCTTGGGCTTAGCTGCAATCAACAGGCCACGTTCGTCAGTCCATGCTGCAATCTGAATAACCGCTGCTTCCAACGATGTTTCAGAAAGGTCAGCCGCAACTGCTGGCGTGTTGCTGTTGGTGCCACCAGAAACCAACGGATGTGCTGTCGAGAACAAAGCAACTCCATCACCACCCGTGTAGGTAGCACTGAAGCCATTGTTCAGAACCGCAGCAGCTTTGGTCTGCTTGGTATATGCCATAGCGCGAGCCAAGGCTTTGGTATAGCGATTAGCCAGACTGTCGTACAGGTTGTCCTCGATAGCCTCTTCGGTCAGCGAGAATCCCAGAGCGATAGTCTCATGGACGTAACGAGCGGTCCAAGCTTCTTGCGCGTTATCGTAGGCCATCGCGCTGCCTTCGTTCTTCACCGGAGCGGCGGAGAAGCCAGACAGTTTGGTTTCCTCTTCAAACGAACGCTCGGAAGTCTCGGTCTCGTAGATTTCCTTGTGCTCTTCGCCATAGCGAGCGTACTCAAGACCAAACAATGCGTTCAGTCCGGGGAGAAGCTCTTTCAGTAGTTGTGCGCGTGAAATAGCCATTTATGTTCCCCTTTACGCAGTTGCCGTAGCGTAGTAGTACTCGTGCTGACCGTGGTTCAGTTTCACGAGAATCTCGGGATACTGATTAAATACCAACGTTGCACTAGCCGCAAAAGCCGTAGACGGAGCTTGGTTCAAAACGAACGAAGTCGCACCAGCAGAAGCAGCCGTATCTACAAACGAACCGGACGGAATGTAATTACCACTTGAATCCAACGAACCTACATCAGTACCCACGGGCAGTGCGAAAGGCAATGCCGAGCAGGTAACCGTAGCAGTAGAAATACTGGAATAAGTAGCACTGCCAAGAGAAACAGCAGTTTCTGGCACCAAACCAAGAACACGCAAGGGCAACGCATCGGTTGTCGCAGGAGTGTCATTAGGTGCGAGTACAGCATTCTTGGAATCACCAGTAAGCGTACTTCCGGTGTTGTTGATCATTGCCAAGTTCTGGCCGATCATGGCGCGAGCGCCCGAAGCAACAGCGGTAGTAGCCGAGCAAACGACTGCTTTAAAGACCGTATCAGGGTCATCACAGACGATTGCAACAGCGTCCCCAGCAGCGGTACTGGCAGGCCAGTATTGCGACCAAGTCTTCTGTTTGGTGGTGGGGTTGGTGTAGGAGCAGCCCAGGAAAATGCCAACCAGAGTACCAAGGGTACCTGTCGAAACGGAAATACGCTCCAAATTACCACGGACGAGAGCTACGCAATCGCCATAGAAAATATTGGTACTGTACCCGTTTGCAATAGCATATTCACGAGTCGAACCCGCAAACACCTGTCCGCCGATCAAATTGATCGGCTTTAGCCCATAAGGGGCGTCTACAACAGGATAAGCCATTTTTGACCTCGTTTAAGTTAAGTTCCTCTACCGAACGACACTTTGGATCGCTTCTCCGCAAAGAGTGGCATCCGAGCATCGCTCTCTCTCATAAAGCTGTTGTCTACAGCATCCATGTTGGCTTTGGCAACATCACTGAAGTGTTTAGTGCGTTGTTTTACAAACTCTTCAGGCATTTTGCAGAGCAACAATCCGTCGATCTCGATATTGTCTTTGAACCGACTGTTTTCGTCGCGCATAAACATAAGGTTTGGCTGCTCTTCAATCCTTACCGGCTCCCATCCCTCTCTGAGTTTGGCAGAGATATTCTTGGGGTCAGCCTTGCCAAGCGAAGATACGCGCACCCAGCGGGGTACATATCCAGGCATTGGATCAACTTCAGGTAGGACATCAGCACGCTTCCACTGTTTAGGACGCGCAGACTTCTCGCGGTTCTCAACTTCTCTGGATAAACGATTTTCAGCCATTTGCTCGCTCCAATTTCATTTGTTCCTTCACATACTGCTCAGGAGTTATTCCCATCTTCTTGATGACGTTAAGTTGGGATTGACTAAGTTTGACTTTTTTGGAAGTCGTACTACGAGAAACGGGAGCTACAACAGTAGCTGGTCTTTCTGTACGTGCTGGAGTTGATTTTGTCTCAGGCTCAGCAGGTTCGTCGCCCCATTCATACTCGGGGAATCTTTTACGCATCGTCTTATCGACGATTTCCCAGTACTCATCAGACCCTTCAAATGCTGCACCGCGTTCCCTAAGCAGTTTGTTGTTTAGGCCAAGTGCGGCAGCAGTCATCTCATCATCTGACCCAAACCACGTATTTTGTCTACGCCATGAATCAGTTTTAGGATCTAATCTCGGAGCCTGGGGCTGCGTATTAGGTAAATTTACTTCAGTTTCTTGCGATTGTACAGGGGGTTTGTATCCTTTTAACCGCTCAAGTTTATAAGATGCTTCAGTTAACTGCTTCTGGGCTTCTAATAACTTATCAGAATCACCCGCTTCATAAGCCTCTTTATAAGCTTTTTCAGCGTTTTTAAGCTCTAGTTCCACAGCATTTTTAGCTGTATTAACTAAATGCCCTTCGTTTTCAGTCACTTTAGAACGTAGCGTTTTAATCTCGTTTTGTAACTGCTGCGCCATTTCTATCGCAGTCTGCTGCTCACGTAACGCACGTTCTTTCTCACGACGCTCGTCGTGCCAAACCTTCTTCATCTGCTTGAGGCGAGTTTTGACTTTCTCGGAATACTCTTCGAGTTCGTCTTCCTCAAGCTCCTTAACTAGCTCTTTAGGTAAGGGTTCCCGCCCACGATCTTCAGGAGGCGTGTCGTCTTCGATCTCAATCTCAAACTCGGTGTTGGCGGTTTCTTGCTCAGCCATTTTTAAACTCCTTATGCGCGACTAATACCGCGAGGATCTTCTACAACCCCCTCGACAGAGTCATCGTTAATGATGCGAAATTCCCGACCATGAATCTTCAGGCGTGTGCCTGCATGGGGGCGAACCAATACAAAATCACCGACTTTGCAATACGGCCCTGATGGGAATCGCTTCTCGTCCTTATAAGCATCTGGCCCCATCTTGATGACAAAAAGCACCGTCGTTAGTAATTCTTCGTGGTGCATCGTGACATCGGCTTTAATGAGTCCATTATCAAACTTGTCTTCAATATCTGGGATTGCACACAAGATTCGATAACCTGATGGCTCAGGGAGTTGTCGCGCTTTTTCTTCGGCGGTTTCAGGCAGTACCGTCGCAGAGCCGCTTGTAGACCCTACTAGGAGTTCACTCATCGTCGTCACTCATCCTTTCTAACATATCGGCAAGATACCCTTGCGCTATTGCGATTCCACGCATCACACCGCACTGAAAGCGATAATCTGCGTGGTCCTTTGCCAACCCCTGCGCTAGAACTTCGGCTAAATGCTTCTGTTCGTCGATACAGCGGCTGATCAAATGCCGTAAAACTTTCTCAGACTCCGTCATTCTTTAGTTCCCTTTTTTGTTTCCACAGCTTTAGCGGTTGTCTGCTCCCGTTGTTGCTGCATTGCAGCAATATTCCGAGCTATATCAGCACCAATCCGCGTGCCCTCTATTTCATTGCGAACGGCTTCAACGCCTGCTTGGAACTCCTGCTCCATCTGATCTTTGGCGATCTGGGCACCCAGTCGGGCACCATCGAGGTCCATTTGCCCTTGAATTCGCATACGCTCTGTCTCAATCTGGGCTGCTTTAAGTTGAGCATCCGTCTGATCTTTAGCGGTTTTGCGTTGCAGTTCTTGAGCTTGAAGCTGAAGTTCTTGTTGCTGCATCTGCACAATTGGATCTTGTGCCTGCTGCTGAGCCTGGGCTTGTTGGGCCATCGCCTGATTAGACTGCAAGAGTTTCTGTGCTCCTGCGGCAGCGAGTCTGGAGATCTCGACCTCCATCTCTTCGGGCAGTTCTTCGTTGGGTGCAGGGTAGGGAACCCCGAGTTTGTCTTCGATGTTTTTACGGTATTGAAAGGCAAAGTGTTGGGCAATATGCGCCATAAATGCAGCACTCATAGCCTGAGCGTTTGGACTCTGACCAAGAACTTGTGCTGTGACTGGATCTTGCAGTGCTGACATATGCACTGTTATGTGTGCGGCGTGATCTTGGTAGATAAACGCCTTGACTGGCTTGCCTTGGAACATGTCCATGTTCTCAGATACAGGGTCAGTCGGTTTCATATCATCTTCCATCGGCACGAGCTTCTCGGCGTTTTTGATACCAAGAACCTCTAACATCTGCCTATGAAGATAAGGTAAGTCATATAACTGGGGGGCTGTTTGAGCCAACTGCATAACCGCTTGGTACTGCACCACCTTTTGGCTCATTGTCGCTGCGTTTGGATCACTGACCGGGATCACATCGACGTTGTCGTAGTCTGATTTCTTAGCCTTGGGGCGACCATCTTCCGGCTCGTAGTCGTAAGACTCAGGCGTGTAATCAGCGATGATGGTTTTTAAGAGCCGGAACTCCTGCTTCATCGCGTAGTGAATCCGCGCCTGAACCGCCGACATCACCTTCAATGTGCGCTCTAGGATCGCTAGCGTTGTCCCAACTGGGGACTGAGCCGACATATCAGAGACTTTAAGATCTGCTGCGGACGCAAATCTCCGACCCTCGTCGATGATCTTGTCCATGAGTGCAGCTAACACCTGCGACGGCTCCTTGTACGGAAGTGGCATGATGTTGTCTTTGAGAGCACCCGAGGCTATGTCCACATCGCGCCATTCAGCCGGAGCAAACGGTGTGTCATCCCCTTTAGTACGCATCCCCTTGGTCTTAAATCCACCTGGGAGATTAGATAGCGTACCTGCATCGACAAGTTGACGGAGAATCGATGTACCCGACTTGGCGAACCCACCGATCAAATGGATAAGCCCAAAGGCATAAAAACCAAAGCCTGGGATGTAGGGGTAGTGGACAAAGTGCTGACGCTTTTTCTTTAACTCATCGTCTGGGTTCCAATTACGCCTAATCGCTAAGATCTTACTGTTTGATTTCTCAATCGTAATGACGTACGGAACAGCCAGTCCAGTCTCTTTACCATCTTTATCTTTGTCAGGAAAGCCTGGGAGATCAAGGGTTACGTGCATCTCAAGCAACTTGTACCGGTTATCGGTTGTTGCCCTGAACCCCATCTTTTCTGCAACTTTTTTCTCTACTTCATCGAGTGAATCGGTAGGGTCATCCAGCTCTACATTGACGTAGAACCCACTCTCCATTAACCGCTCTAGCTCGTTTTTAGTCTTACGCATGACGTGCGTAACACGCTCGGCTGTCTCAATATTCGCAGCACCGTATGGCACCACAAGATCATCAGCCGACACATACATCGCCGTCTGTCGATCAAGTCCTGGGTCAAAGTAGACTTTCTTAAACGCATTACCCGCCAGCCCCAGTCCCCACAGCATCTTCTCGTGCTCAGGTCTGTACTCGATCATCACATCGGTAAGCTGGTGGTTCATATCTGCCTGCACACGCACAGCAGACTCTTTCTTCTCTTTAGTTTCTTCACCAATAATCTTGGTACGCACCGGACCTTGTGCTGGAAATGTCTCCATGATGGTCTCAGCCTGAAACTTCACTACAGCTTCAGTCAGCAGGGGGTGGTACACACCACACGCCCCGGGCCAAGGCTCAGTCCGATCCTCAACCTTAAGTCCTAACAGATCCAGCCCATCGACGTAGGTCTGCATCCAGTCCTTACGCGACGACAGGTCATCTTCAAAATCACTGCACAGATCTTCGGCAAGAGTGGCTAACTCCTTGGCATCCATCTTCTCGGCAAGGTTGTCGTTAAACCCATCCTCCTCATCTTCTTTACCGATCACAATCTCTAGACCACCAAGACCTACTGATACTGACTCGGGATCTTCAATCTCAATCTCGATGTCTGGCTCCATGACCAGACCATCATTCTGCAACCCCAAGGGAGCTTGATTTAACGCTTTGTCAAAAAAGCTTGTAGCCATGATCTATCCTTAATAGTAGGCGTATTGGTTTTTACGCCTGAACATCGCCGGTTCATCAGGCTCATCGGACGGCAGTCTGATAAACCCGCCATTACGAAAGCGCATAAGCGCCTGCGTCGTAGAGTCAACCAAGTCGTCGTTTGTACCACTAGGAAAGTCGTTGCATTCTTCAATAACTTCCTTGGCCCAGCGTTTATCTGGTGCCCAGACTATCCCAGAGGCAAATAAATCAGTGACTGAGTTGACCCTGGCAATCTTATCCTGTCCTTTACTCGGCGTGAACTCCTGTAGCGGAAGCCCCATCCTACGGATTTCTTGGTAAAGCGCAGCCCCGTTGGATTTCTTCTCAACAATAAATGAATCAGGCTCCCATTCCTTATATTCTTCAAACACCAACTTCTTAAGCTCAGGGTACTCCATCCGTTTCTTGATGGCGTTAAGCAATATGATGTTGTAGTTATTAACTTCTTCGTTGAAGAACACGCCCCATACCGTCAAGGCGTTATAGTCAGCCCTATTATTGTTTTCCTGCGCGGCATCCAAGGACATAATTAAATATTCACACTTGGGCGGGTCGTCTTTCTCCCAAATCTGCCACCACTCACGCTTAATAAGTGCGCCTTCCTCAGCAGTAGGGTCCTGCATGTACTGGGCTTGCCAGTAGCGGGGGTCAAGTGAAGCTTTTTTAGCATTTAATTCTTCAACCGGCCAGAATTCAGGCCAAAGTGGGTTGCCGCTTGGCAAAATGGCAGGAAATTCCACAATTTCCCACTGTTCTGCATCTTCATTCTTGGACATATGGTTAATAACCTGACCGGTTAGATCAAGTTTCGACCATCGTGTCATCACAATAATAATAGCGCCCCCAGGCATAAGACGCTGAATAGGACCAGACTGAAACCACTCCCAAGCGGGAAGAAAAACGTCTGCTCGCCCCTGCTTAGCCTCTTGTTCGGAATGAGGATCGTCAATAATAAAAAGGTCAGCCCCCCTACCAGCAAGAGCACCCCCAACACCAATAGCAAAATATTCACCATTAAAGTTAGTACCCCATCTAGAGGCCGATTTTGAGTCTTGTTGTAACTCAATTTGCGGGAAAATTTGCTTATACGGGTCACTTGCCACCAAATTTCGGACTCTTCTACCGAAATTTACGGCTAAATCAGCCGTATGTGAAGCCATAATGACTTTTTTATGCGGGTACTTACCTAAAAACCAAGCTGGAGCTAGGTAAGAAATGAGTTCTGACTTACCGTGACGGGGTGCAATGTTTACAACTACCCGTTTTTTGACCCCGTTGGCTATATCTTCAAAGATTTTAGCCAACCTTTTATGGTGTGGGCCTACTTTATAGCCTGGGTATACGTGGTCTGCGAAGGCTAATAGCTTCTTTTGCCCTAGCGATTGGGCTTGCTGTGACTCCCAAAACTCTAAATCCCGCAAAATCTCCCGTTTTTCGTCTGGAGAAGCATGGGGAAGTAGCTTTTTAAGGGCCGCTATTTTCTGAGGGGTTAGTTTGAGTTGGTTCGACATCAATTATGTCTTGAGCATCGGCATATTTGGTGAATCGCTCAAGTTTTTCCAGCTTAGCCAACAGATCTTTCTCCACCTGATCGATGGGTTTGACCTGCACCGTTACTTCTGACCGGCGTTTGAAGGCATCCACGCCGTCAACTTCGCCTAATGCTTTCAATGCCGCAATAACATCCTTGGCATTTCCAGATTCAGTTTGCTCAACAAGTTTATTAACAACGAATATCTTTAAGTCAGCAAGATCCCTAACGATCATTTGGTCGTATTGGGACACCATACCAGCTAGGTATGCAAGGGTTTCATTCTTGTAATTACTAAATTGAATATGCCCTTTAGGATCTTCAACCATTTTCTTAGCCAATGCGCGAGCTTCGTCTTTATCTTTATCGCTGGGATGTATTGGTTTGCCTTGGAGGTCCGCTATAAGTTTTATAGTTCTAGCCCTGACTTCCAATTCTTCTTTTGGTGACATAGGGGGTAGGGCTTCTGCTGCGTTGGCAGGCAGGGGGATATTTGGGTCTATGTCTAACATATATGTTGGCATAGGTTCGTAATGTAAACGTATGGTACCTAAAAGACAAGGGGGGTGTTTTTATATTTGGAAAATTATAAATCGTTTGTGCAAATTATGGGGTGTAGGGGGGTGCGAGCGAGGCGGCCAGTCCAGGGGGTGGGGGGCGGGTGGGGTTACCGTGGGATACGTGACAAAGGCCGAGGGGTTCGGTATAAGTAAAGTCATGGGAAGCGACCCATAACCCAAGTCAGAGGGAGTCTGACAAGACAGGAGGCCATCATGGTCAAAGTCACTAGCTTGCTCAAGCAAGCATTCCGCGCCGCCGCTAAACCCTACCGCGTCGAGGTCATCGACCTTGAACGTGACATCAAGATCACACACCGCGCTTGGACACAATCCGACGCGATGGAGTGGATGCGTTGTTATGGTAGGGATTTCGGCCCTCACATCGTGAGGATCACAACGCGGTTCGGTCGGTTAGTAGCTAGCAGAGCAACGCTAGCATAACCAAGCAGGGGCTTCGGCCCCTGCTCTTTTTTTGGCCCACCATCTTTGATGCCAGTTATGTGTCCGTGCGCGTGCTGTGCGAGCGTGCCACTATTTAGCGGTTCACGTTACCGTGAAATCCTCGACAACGTCATAGCGCAAGCGTATAAGTATCAGTACCGAGTCGGCGGGTTCCGACATTCATCCCAAGGGGAACACTATGGCTAAGCCCATAAAAGTCGAGCAGGACTTAAAACTGCAATCCCTCCGCGACGTTGGTTATCAGCAAGGTAAGACCGAGTCGCGCATCCGTGACATTGCACAATTCGCAATGGCTCGCATCCCAACGCTTGGCGATCTTGACGCAAGCCGCGATGATCAAATGAATAAAGAGCAACGCGAAGAGCTACGCTCTGGTTACATGGTTTACTTTGGCGAGTCGGTTAAACCCGCTCGCTACTTCAAAGTAGCGGACGGTAACCTAGTCGAAGTGTTCGAAGGCGAATTCGACGAACACGAAGGCGAAAAGCGAAAGCTAGATGTTCACATTGCCTTCGCAATCACGCAAGCCGCGATGAACGATATCAAGACTAACGATAAGACTTGGTATCAGTTAGTTCAGCAGATGCGAACCGACTTCAACGCTTACGCTTCGAATCGAATAGGCGACTTGATACGCAAGGCAAAAGAGATTAGACGCGCTCAGCTAGGCGTCAAAAAAGAGCGCGTACAAGCGAAAGTGTTCGGCGTCTGGTTAGAAGAAACACTAGACGACATACTAACTAGAGTCCGCAATGCGGACGCTAGGGGCAACGATTCGACGGCGGACGTCGAATTGATCAAGCGCAAGATCGCGGCTTTCAAAGCAGCAAGCTAGTAAGACCAGAGCAGCAGGGCTTCGGCCTTGCTGCTCTTTTTTTGGCCCCATTGATGCCAGTTATTTTTCTGTGCGCGTGCTGTGTGTGCGTCGCTATCTCAGATTTCATTTTAAATTCATGTTTTTCGGGGTTACGTTCCGCTAATTAGCGATTCACGTTCGCGTGAACTTTATAACGCAGAACGCTACTCACCCTGTAGAATCAAGGACTTACGAGGTTACGTTCCAACGTTCCATGTTTTTGAAGTATGAGGGGGTTGGCCGTTGAAGTCAGGCATCGGAACGTCCTCGGCAACTGCAAAACCCGTCAGCGTCTAATTTTGCTCAAAAAGGGAACTACCCCTAAAAAACATGGAACGTAGACCTCTACTACTATATATATTATAAATATACTCTTTTTTATTTATTTAAATCAACAACTTACAAATTCGCATTTCAACGTTCCAACGTTCTGACCCCCCCATTTTTTCGCGGAACGTACAGAACGCTATTTGCCCCAAATCCTCTGCTGAAAAAACTTAATTATAGTCCTTGTGTTAGAACATAATTGTGGTATAATAATAATGTAGTACCGCAGTATTTGTTGTCGCGTAGTTAGCGATTCACGCACGCGTGAATCCACCACAAACTCTTATCAGGTAAAACACTATGATTCGTTACATGCACTGCCGCGACTGCGGCCACGATCTGCTCGACCCCGTCGATACCTTGAACGGCTTCTGTTGGGACTGCCGCGAACTCAACAGCATCGAAGCCCGCAAGCTCTGGTGCGTTGCCCCCATGCACAAATCCAACTACATGCTCATCACGAGCAAAAACCTGCTTGCTGGCCTCAACAACAAGGGCGGCCTTGTTAAATAACATTTAACTGGAGGATGAAATGGAAACTAACGACGAGGAAACGGGTAAGTGGGTGGTACTCAACTTCTTCCCGTATAGCCCGACACATGTCTACGGCTTCTTCGACACCGAGAAGGAAGCCCTTGAGTATGCAATCAAACACAAGATGGACATGTACGGCAACAGTTTTGACATTCAAATGGTGCTCAATGCACATTACCAAGAAAGGAGAGAACCGTGGGAATAAGGAAATACAAAGGCGTAGTAACAGTCACGTATCAGATGCACGTAGAAGTAGAGGCATATGATAAGAACTCTGCTGAAGATAAAATGATAGATGAGTATCTTACAAATTCTCACAGTGCTTACGGAGATATTGAAGTAAAATTTGTAGATGAAAAGGAGGTAACGAGTGCGTGAAGTTCTAGTTGGTTGGGGTATGGTTTTTATTACAGTTTGTTTAGTTCTACTTATTGGTCTTAATATCATCACACTTTAGTAAGGAATAGTTATCATGTTTAAGAAACCCGATTATCTTATCTCTTTGGCGACTGCCTCATTACTCATTAACGTGGAGGTGAAAGTATGGTCAGCGACAAGACAAGATCGCTCTGTGTCTGATGAGATTACGTCAGCAAAGAACGCTGACCGCGAGGCCGGTAAGTTCATTCAGAACCTGCTTGCCGGTGACCCCCGTCACAAGAAGATCCTCATGCACCGTCAATCAGTCTACAACTGGCTCAAGCGTCTGAGCTACGACTGGGCGGGCAGTCAGCGTCTGTTGCCAATGGCTCGCCTTGAAAAAACCAAGGCCGAGTACCGTGATCTTCAGACTGAACATGCCACACTTGTAGATGACTTTGTCGCACACTATCCCTCAATCGTGGCGCAGATGGCCTTCAGTCAGGGGACTATGTTCGACAAGACTCTGTACCCGTCTGAGCAGGAGGTGCGGAATCGCTTCAGTATGAAACTACACATTGCACCTGTGCCTGTGGCTGACTTCCGTTGTGCTGTGGCTCAAGAGATCATTGAGGATATGAATCAGTATTACTCACAACAGGCGAACGAGCAGATTCACGAGATCATGTCCACATCATGCGAACAGTTGTTGGACTACATCGAGAGGATCGCTCATGCCTGTTCGGAACCAGAAGAGGGCAAGCGTAGGCCCAAGGTGTACGAGTCTACGATACAGGGGGCCAAGGAGTTGATCGACACCTTGGCGACATTTAACATCATCCAAGATCCCAAGATCGAGGCGATACGCAAGCAGGCTCGACAGGTGCTTGCGAACTATACCGCCGAAGACATCCGTGACTCTGAGGCTGTGAAGGCTACAGTTAAAGATGGCATGGATGACATCCTGTCGAAGTTCGGTATGAAGTTCTGAGTCACGGCCTGTTTTCAAAAACCGGCTTTTGAAATAGCAATTCACTTATCCATTAAACATTAATCACACAGGTAAATATTATGTCTGCAATTACAACCTATCCAACCCTGACTATCAGTCAGACCACTGAAGCTATCGCCGCTATCGGTCAGCACAACACCGTCCTTGTCTTGTCTGAGCCTGGGTGCGGCAAGACTTCTATACTGCGTGGCCTCGCTGAGATGTTCGGCGACAAGTGGCGCAAGGTCGGTGACTATTTCGAGGATGACAAGTATGACTACGTCTACATCGATGGCCCCAACAAAGAGATGATGGACTTGGCCGCAGCGATACCCAACCATACGACTAAGTCGATGGAGTACTACGTGTCGAGTCTGTTTAACCTTGACAACCCGCGTCCCAAGGTTGTGCTTATCGACGAGGCACTGAAGGTTCCCAAACTCTTGCAACCGATCTATACCAGAATGTATTTGGAGAAGACGGTCGGTGACAGGCCGCTTACACCAGGATCGTATGTGCTCGCTACGTCTAACAACTCCAGTGATGGTGTTGGGGATGTATTGCCAGCTCACACTGCCAATCGCTTGACCATCGTCAAGATGCAGAAGCCGAGTATGCAGGAGTGGTTGATATGGGCACAGGACAAAGACATTCACCCTATCGTGAAGGCTACGGTAGCGGTCTACCCCCGTATGCTGAAGTCATACCTCGATCCAGATCAACAAGACAATCCGTACATCTTTCATCCGAGCAAGCCTTCGATGTCCTTTGTCTCGCCGCGTTCACTAGAGAAATGTGATGCCATCATCAGAGCGAAGCTACCAGAAGCAGTAACGCTTGGGCTTTTGTGCGGCACGATTGGCGAGAGGGGTGGCCGTGACATGTCTGCGTTTGTACAGATGGAGTCTAAGGTTGAGAAGTTTGACAACATCATCAAAGATCCGATGGGCATCAAGATGCCAGACGAGAACGACACTGCGCCGCTCTTGCTAATGATCTTCCAAGCTCTTGATCACATCGACTCGCAGGACAAGCTCAACAAGTTTCAGATGTTTGTCAATCGCATCAAGCAAGTCGAGATCCAGACGCTGTGGTTTGTAATCTTGCTTCGCTCGAAGTTGGCACGACTGGCTCGCTACAACGAGACAGTGACCAAGTGGTCAATTGCTAACCATCACTTACTTGGCTAGCAATTAACTAGCATTTCACGGGGGCATGGCCCCCTCTTTATCAGGAGAAATATTATGAAAGAATCTCAGGCCGAGAGGCTCAAGCGCAACCACATCTTCTTGATGAAACACGAGAAGACTATGCTGTTCTCAGGCATCATCGTGATGGGTGAGTCGAGAGTGGACAAGAAGGTACCCACTGCCTACACCGATGGCGTTAACGTGGTCTATGGTGAGAAGTATCTTGAGAGATGCGATGAGCCACTGCTCCGTGCGACGATCATGCACGAGGTTGGTCACAAGTACTTGCGCCACCTTAGCCACTACACGCACATCTACAGAGAGAATGCAAGACTTGCGAACTATGCCGCAGACTTTGTCGTCAATGACATCATCGTACGTTGGAACACACCAGACATTCAGATCGGGGAGGGTTGGCTGTGGAATCCTATGTTCCGTGACTGGAGTGTCACGCAAGTCTATGACTATCTGAAGAAAGAACAACAGAGGATAGACAAAGAGAAGGAGCAAGGCGGCGGGCAAGGTGACGAGGGTGGACAAGATAGCGGTTCACCTGACGATGAAGGCCAACTCAAGGGCAACAACAAACGCGAGCCGACTGACATCGATGACATGCTACGCAACGACAAAAAGACAATGGACGAGCATGACTTCAAGAAGTTGAGCGAAGAGGAGATCAAGAAGCTAGGCGAGAAGATTGATGGCGCGTTGCGTCAAGGCGGCATCCTTGCAGGGATACTTGGCGGGGACAAACCACGACACATCGACAACTTGCTTGATGCCAAGATCGACTGGAAGGAAGTCTTGCGAGAGTTCGTCAGCTCTATCTGCGTAGGTAAGCAAGAATATTCTTGGCGTAGGTACAACCGTCGCATGGTCGCAAACGATATCTACATCCCAGTCGCAATGGGTGAGACTGTCGGTGAGATCGTGGTCGGTATCGACACGAGCGGGTCGATAGGTGGGGAGGAGCTGAACGCGTTCGCTACAGAACTGGTCTCTATCTGCGAAACGGTCGAGCCGGAGAAAGTCAGAGTTATCTGGTGGGATGCAGAAACGCATGGCGAACAAGTGTTTCAGGGAAATTATGCAGGACTTCAGCATATGCTCAAGCCCAAGGGTGGCGGCGGTACTAGAGTTTCATGCGTCAGTGAATACCTAGTTAAAGAAAACATCAATGCCGAGTGCGTAATCCTCTTCACCGATGGTCATGTCGAACCCAACATCAAGTGGACTCACACAGCCCCATTGCTGTGGGTTATCACACAGAACAAACACTTGACCGTACCAACAGGCAAGAAAGTTTTCATGGACAAATGATTACTAGAAAGCAAATACTGAAACAACTTTTACCTGGGCTGAACAAATTGTTCGGCCTGAAATATAGTCGTCTTAAACCAGGAGAAACTATGAGCTACGCAGATATCTTGCCGCGTGTATCACACGCGGACTTTGTAAACCCGTCTTTTAAAACCCAAATCAGAAGATATTTTTACCAAAACGAAACCCCACGCCTAGAAACAGTGGTGAACAAACCCTACGCTGGTTCGGGTGGCAAAGAGTTTCCACTGGGCCATCGTCGTTATGGTCGTCGCCGCTACTACGTCGAGAACAAGGGCACGGTCACGATCAAGCTCAATGAACAGGTGCTTGGCTACGTGCATACAGACGACAGCTTCACGTTTGCATCGAAGCCATACTTCGGTAATCAAGTGATGCTCAATCGTTTGTTTCCGTCGTTTTGTTTATTTAGTAGTTCACGTAGGGGTGGGGTGGTACTTACCAACAGACCATTTAGAAGATATTCACAGCTTGGGAAAAACGGTAGCGTCGTCCATCCAGTGTTCTCTGGCCTACGTGTTTATCTGAATGATCTTAGGCTGCACGAGTCTTGCAACTATTACGTTAACGTAAAACGTCTTGATACAAAGATCACGAAGTTGATACGGAAAAAGTACGAAGATGAATTCAAGGCCGCAAGGGGGTTCTTCATGGCCGCAAGTGCTCAGAACATTGTTGACGATATGCCCCTCGGTCGATATCTTAAACCCAACCTCAACTTTGATAACAACGATATGTACTCACAAGTTGTGAGAAAAGTTGAAATGAGCTGTAGACCTTGGAATTTCAGTCATAGTGCGAACCGTCTGTACGAGATGATTGATAGATATAGAAGTAGATTTTTTGAACAAGCTAGAAAATCTATCTTAGATGAAATTTATGAGCAAGAGCAAGCGTTCAAGATAGAAACCATCGAAGCAGGTAAACCCATACCGTCAGGCAACTGGGGGTATGTCATTCACACAGATAAACAGGAGAACTAATCATGTCAATTTACCGATTCATACAGCCTGAAGCTGAGAAATTTATGCGCGAGTCAGAGTACCTTACTCGCTTGGTGTCTGAGCTACATGCCGTCTATGGGGTGTATCCGTACAACTACAGGTTCGACAGCATGTCGCTTATCTATCCGAACGGCATGTTGTTCGGCTTGGCGTTTGTTGATACTGTCAGAAACGATGATGGTGTACATGTCTGCTACAACGTCGTACACAATAAGATCAAGAAGGAGAAGGGTCGAGGCGAGCTTAGTCGATCAACGCGCAAATCCAGATCGCTGAAGATGCTGATGTCACAACTCAAGAAGGAAGTGCCAGCCTTCAAGCCTAAGCTGAACGAGCTGTATGGCAACCTACCAAGGATGTACGAACACACTAAGAATCATGTCCGTAACAAACTGGCTAAGGGTACTGACGGTGGGTTCTACTTAAACTTCGATACAAACGATTGTGAAAACATCACACGGCATATCATTAACGGAGATCCAATTTCTCAACAAGTATTTAATATATGCAAGGAGGGGATGCTCAAACTTACGGATCGAGAAACCAAGCGTAGTGCGCTTAATGAGCGGCTCACGTACTTCGACAATGCCTATGTAATCTAC
>Ga0222713_10003148_pt1 | contig 17278 bp, 18 predicted proteins | sample C33_649DmetaG_FD_165061 | JGI IMG/M metagenome (GOLD analysis project Ga0222713, IMG submission 165061) | Estuarine water microbial communities from San Francisco Bay, California, United States - C33_649D | ecosystem: Environmental > Aquatic > Marine > Unclassified | place: USA: California...
TGGCAGATATGTTGCACAAAGGGCGGGCATCGGTATCAACGCAGGCAGAATCCGTGGCATCAACAGTAAAATCAGAGGCGGAGAAGTTCAGCACACGGGTGTTGTTCCATTCCTCAAGAAGTTTGAAGCGACTGTCCGATGCTGTACTCAAAATGGCATTAGAGGTGGATCAGCTACGGTTCACTTCCCCATTTGGCACCAAGAAATCGAAGACATCATCGTCCTGAAGAATAACAAGGGAACTGAAGATAATCGTGTACGCAAACTTGACTATTCCATTCAAATTTCCAAACTCTTCTATGAACGCTTCATCCGCAACGAAGAAATTTCTCTCTTCTCTCCTCACGCCGTTCCTGGTCTGTATGATGCTTTTGGCACTGATGGATTTGACGAGTTATATGTTCGTTATGAACGAGATCAGTCTATTCCAAGAAAAACTATCAGTGCTCAAGAACTCTTTCTGGACCTCCTGAAAGAGCGGGCAGAGACTGGTCGTTTGTATATTATGAATATTGACCACTGCAACTCTCACTCATCCTTTATGGATAAAGTTGAGATGAGCAACCTGTGTCAGGAGATTACTCTTCCTACCAAACCACTTCAGCATATTGACGATACTGATGGTGAAATTGCCCTCTGTATTTTGAGTGCTGTTAATATCGGCAAACTCAAGTCTAATGATGAGTTGGAGGGTCTCTGTGATCTTTCTGTCCGTTCTCTTGACGAATTGATTGACTTCCAGGGATACCCCGTAAAGGCAGCAGAAATCGCCACCAAGGCACGTCGTTCCCTTGGTATCGGTTATATTGGTCTAGCACACTATCTCGCCAAGCACGGGTATTCCTACGACTCTCAGGATGCCTGGAAAACAGTACATGACCTCACTGAGGCATTCCAATATTATCTGATTCAATCAACAGTCAATCTTGCTAAAGAAAAGGGTGCTTGTGAATACTCTCATCGTACCAAGTATGGTCAGGGCATTCTGCCGATTGATACATACAAGAAGGACGTTGATGAAATCGTCCCCAACGAACTGAAATATGATTGGGAAGGTCTTAGAGCACAGGTTAAGCAATACGGAGTACGGAACAGCACGTTGTCCGCACAGATGCCTTCAGAGAGCAGTTCCGTTGTGTCAAATGCCACAAACGGAATCGAACCTCCTAGAGGGTACTTGTCCGTTAAGAAATCGAAGAAGGGACCTCTCAAGCAGATTGTTCCCCAGTATCAAACACTTAAGAATGCTTATACGCTTCTTTGGGATATGCCTAGCAACCGTGGGTATATTAGTGTTGTCGCTGTTATGCAGAAGTTCTTCGATCAAGCGATTTCTGGAAACTGGTCCTATAATCCAGAAAATTACCCAGATAATGAAGTTCCTACTTCAGTAATGGCACAGGACCTTTTGACTACATATAAGTACGGTTGGAAGACCAGTTACTATCAAAACACTTATGATAACAAGACCGACGAGGTTGAAGAAACCAGAGAAAGTCTTGAAAATTTAATTTCTCAACTAGAAAACGCAGAGGAGGAAGATTGTGAGTCTTGTAAGATTTAAAACAGGTTTAGAGGATAAACCGATGGTAGATTCCATGACGGTTTTTAACTCAAACGAAGTAGATACCAAAAAGCAACCTATGTTTTTTGGACAACCACTAGGAGTTCAGAGATACGATTCTTACAAATATCCAATCTTCGACAAACTAACAACACAACAGTTGGGATACTTTTGGAGACCTGAGGAGGTCTCCTTGCAAAAGGACCGTAGCGACTATCATATGCTACGTCCTGAGCAAAAGCACATCTTCACCAGTAATCTGAAGTATCAGGTTATGCTGGACTCTGTTCAGGGTAGGGGTCCTGGTATGGCATTTGCTCCATACTGCTCCCTTCCTGAACTGGAAGCGTGTATGAAGGTATGGGAGTTTATGGAGATGATCCACTCCCGTTCATACACTTATATTATCAAAAATGTTTATTCAGACCCATCTGAAGTTTTCGATACGATTCTCAAAGAGGACCGTATTATGGAGCGTGCGGTGAGTGTGACTCAAGCGTATAACGATTTTATCAATGCAGCACATCGTTATGATAACTCTGACGAATGGCAACACGCATTAGAGCAAGTCCCCTACGCACAAGAGGCAAGGTATGAACTCAAGCGCAAACTCTTCCGAGCAGTTGCAAACGTTAATATTCTTGAAGGCATTCGCTTTTACGTGTCATTTGCTTGCAGTTTTGCTTTTGGCGAACTCAAGCTTATGGAAGGAAGTGCAAAAATCATCTCACTAATTGCAAGGGATGAAAACCAGCACTTGGTCATTACTCAAAACATTATGAATAAGTGGAAGGAGGGTGATGACCCAGAGATGGCACGTATTGCCAAAGAGGAAGAGCAATGGGTCTACAAGACCTTTGAGAATGCTGTGAATCAAGAAAAACTTTGGGCAGAGTATCTGTTCAAGGATGGATCGATGATTGGATTAAATGACAAACTGTTACAGCAGTATGTCGAATGGATTGCAAATCGTAGAATGAAGGCAATCGGACTCAAACCACTTTATGACATTCCAGCAAAGAATAATCCACTTCCTTGGACGGAGCATTGGATTTCTTCGAAGGGTCTTCAAGTGGCACCACAGGAAACAGAGGTCGAGTCATATATTGTCGGGGGAATCAAGCAGGATGTTACCAAAGATACTTTCTCAGGATTCCAATTATGATGAATGGGTCGAACAAGAAATTCTGAATGCCTACCAAGAAGCGGCAGAGTGTGATGAGTTTATGTTTGGCGACTATGACTATTGTAAAGAGTGGATGAAATCAACAGAGGAGGAGGGGTAACACCCTCCTTTTTTTATAAATACCTAAAAAGTGTTGATAGAGATGAAGTCGTTTAGGGAATTAATACAAGAAGCAAACCAGGGTGCTAGACCTGCTATTGAAACATCAGTTATTTCCAATGTACCTGTAAGAAGAAAAAGGGGAAGTGCAACTGTAAATACTCAAAATGTTACAGCAAATCCATATTCTTCTAGTTCAACTTCATCTGGAGAATCACCTTCTACATCTTCTAGAGTAAAAGGATATGGTGATGTAAAATATTATAGTGGCGGGCAATTAAAACCAGATGCTGCTTTAATATATCAAAAATCTTTAGCAATGGGACCTTTAAATCGTCCTGGAGTTAGAGCAACTGATTATCCAAATTGGCCAGATCCGAGTGCAAGAATAAAGGAGATTGATGATGTAGCAGCTGCTGCAAAGACTGGAGATCCAAAAGCAAAAGCAAGGGTTGATAAATGGGGACAGGAATTCGCTGCATATCAAGCTAGAGAAGAAGGACGTAGAACTCGCACACGCACTAGTGCGGCAGGTCAAGCATCTGATGCTAAATTTAGGGCAGATCTTGAACTTGATACTCCACAAGGTGCTCAAGCTAATAGGGATGTTGCCAAAGAAACACAAAGATTAGCAAGACAAACTGCAGGTGAAAGATCCTTACTAGCAGCAATTAACAAGCAAAATACACCAGTAACAGTAACTCCACAGTCTCCACTAGCACCAACAAAAGCACAAGTTGCACCAAAGCAGGTAAAACCTGTTTCAGTACCAACAGCACCAAAACCTCAGAATATTAATCTTGGTGATACCTCATTACCAAAAACACTAAAAGCACCAAAAACAACTCCTATATCAGTAAAACCAAAAGTAACAACACCTCAGCCAGTAAAACCAACAGCACCAGCACTTAGTGTTGCTTCAGTAAAACCAAAAGTAACAACAGTTGCTCAGGCAGCAAAGGCTTCAACTGCTGATGATTTTGCTAAGGCAGCATCAAAGGTTATCTCTCAAGAAAAAGCAGCAAGAGCATTGCAAACTGCTAAAGCTTGGAGATCAGCAGGTAGAGCAGCTGGTATTGTTGGTGCTGGAATACAAGCTAAGCAAGTGTATGATATTTCAAGAGCAGAAGGAAGCAGCAAGAGAAGATCACTCGGTGCTGGTATCGCAAGTGGTCTTGGCGGACTTATTGGTGGTGGTATTGGATCTGGAGTAGGATCTGTATTGGGTCTTCCTGGAGCAGTTGCCGGTGGTGTTGCTGGATATGGTGCTGGTACAGAATTAGCATCAAAAGCATATAAAGCAGTTACTGGAGATCCTGGTAAGAAATTAACGTCTCAAGGAGCATTGGAGAATATTAAAAAGTCAATACCTCCATCTATAAAATCTAAAATTCCCACATCTGCTAAAAAGTCATTTACCGATTTTTATAAACAAGCAGTTGGTACAGTAAATAAGGTAAGACAAAGTTATGATGCTTATCAAAAAGGAAAGGAGATGGTAAAATGAAAACATTTAAAGAGTTTTATCAAGAAGCGTATCAATTAGATGAATTTCAAATTGGAAATCCTTTAAACAATCCAATGGTAAAGAAGATAACTCAAAATCCATATGTACAATATGGTAAATCAGCATTAAAAAATCTCACTAGAGTTGCAAATATTCCTGATGTTTTTGATAGTAGTAAGAGTCCATTAGAAAGAGTAGGAGCAGCATATGGTATTGCTAAACCATATAGTCCTGTTACTTATGCCCCAAGAGTTTTTAATCAGGGACAAATGGGTTCCTTGGTCGATAAAACTGCAAGAGTAATACCAGGAATGACACCTAATCCAAAAACTGATCTTGCTAGAAGAGCAGGAACTGCATTAATGGACTTTGCAAAAGGTAAGCCAATTACTCCTTCATCTAAACCTGTAAGAACTCCAAATTTAAGAAATATAAAATAATAAATACTACTATAAAGTAGTAATTTATTATTAAAATGTCTTCCAATATAACTAAAGGATTATCAGAGGCATATAAGTCAGTCTATTCGCAAGAAAATAATCTTTATGAAAATGTAGGTGATTTTATCGAATATCTTGACGAGAGTGGATATGATATATCTCTTCTTGACGAAGACAATATTGTAGAACTTTTCATCATTTGCAATTCTGATATTGATGTATTAAATGAAGGTGTAGAAAAAGGTTTAATGTCTTTTGGGCAATTAGCCAGTGCCTTAGAGAAAGCAAAAAAAGGCACATCTGCACTAAACATTTCTAAACAACTTGCAAGTGCTAGACCCTATGTAAAACCAGTACAGCAGGCAGCACAGCAAGTTCAGCAAACTGCTCAAAAAGCTCCCGGATTTCTCCAAAACCTAGCTTCTGGATGGCAAAAGGCAAGTGCTGCTAAACAAGCAGAAAAAGCAGCTAAAAAACTGGAAAGAACAACTAAATCTACAAATCCAGTATTTCAAAAAGTACAGCAAAAAGCGGGTGAAAAACTATATGGTCTTGCTAAAGGTGTTGAAAAGGCTGCTATAGGATCTCTTATTGCTGGTGGAGGTGTTGCTGGTCTTGGTGCTTTGGATAAATTAGTAACCAAAGGTGGGGTTGGTAGTGCAATTAAGTGGGGTCTTGATACTACTAGAAATCTTGGACCTTGGGTAAGACAGACAAGACAGCAAACTGATCCCACATATAATCCAAGTCCTAGACCAAGACCAACTACAGATCCAGCAGAACCTGCCACCGAAAAACCAATATCTTTACCTGCTGGATATAAAATGGTAAATGGTAAAGTTGTGAAAGTGAATGAAGAAGTTATTCTTGTAAAGTATATTTTAGATGAAGGATACGCTACAACTGAACAGCAGGCTTCTGTAATTGTGGAAAATATGAGTGATAATTGGAAAAAAACTATTTTAGGAGACGCTGAGTGATGAGACTTCCAGAAGGAGTAGATTACGGGTATAGAGGTGGAATTCCTGGTTTATATGATGAAAAGGGAAGATTGGTCAAAAAAGCAGAAGATTTAACACCTCAGCAACTTTCTGATTTTGAAAGAGATTATAAGAGAAGAAGAGGTTCTCGTCAAATAGAGGCTGATAAACAAGTTCAGGAGTTAGAAAGACAATCCCAAGCAAAGGCAAGAGCGGAGGCAAAGAAAAAAGCAGAGGAAGAGGCAAAAAGAAAAGCAGAAGCAGAAGCGAGGAAATCAACACCTCCTGCTTCTACGCCACCAGCATCAACACCTCCTGCTAGACAACCAGCACCTGCACAACCAGCACCAGCCGCAACACAACCTCCTGCTAGACAACCAGCACCTGCACCTGCTACCCCACAAGCGTCTCCAGTAGCGAAATATATGGCTGCTGCTGCCGCCGCCAGAAAGAGTGGAGACCCTGTTCAAATGGCAAAAGTCAGAGATCAAGGTCTCGCAATTTGGCGTGATAAGTATAAGGATACTCTTGCTAAAAAAGTAAGTCCAACTGGTCAGCAACTTGGTACTGGTCAAAGTCAAATGGCAAAGCAGGCTGCCGAACTTCGTGCAATCAGACCTGTGCAACCAGCGGCACCTGCACAATCAGCGGCACCTACAGCAGCGCAAACTCCTGCTAAACCTCTTTTGAAAAAAGGTGATCCTGGTTGGGCAAATGATGAAAGATACAATGTAAAACCAAAACCAAAACCAGAGACTGTTAAGTCTTCTTACGAATACGGTCCATATGACTTAGTTCTTGAGTATCTCCTCTCTGAGGGGCACGCAGATACCGTAGAAGAAGCACATTATGTCATGATGCAGATGGATTCTGAATTTATTCAGAGCATTGTTGAGATGGGTGACCCAAGTTTCCCAATTAAAAGATCAACAGGTGCTGGTGCATTAACTCCAGATGCTGCAAAGCAACTTGGACCAAAAGCAGTGGAACTCCAAAAGCAAAAAGCAGGTCAAGTTGCTCTTCCTAAACTTCCACCTGTCTGATTAACGAGTTACTGATTTCTTAACTAAAGCAGTCCCCTCTACAACTCTTGTTGTAGTTCCAGTGGGACTGTTTAATAATAGGTCGTAAAAATATTTTCCTGGTTTAATAGCAGCACTAGTGGTAGATCCAATTGATAGAGTGACTCTTCCAGTCGTTCTATCATTTGCAAAAGTCACTGTAAAGTCTGCTGTCTTGGATGAAGACTCATATCTCTTAAGTTGAGCACAACCACTATAACCAGTTAGGTTTAAAGCACTATTGGTTTTATCATCTTCTAAAAGAAAAGTTTGATCAAAATCAGTTCCAGTATAAATGACTAAGTTTGCGGTATATGTGACTGCCATCGGTTTTTAAAATATTTATGGCAAATCAACTAAGAAAGGAGTAATCCAGTCTTCATTTGGATTAGTTACTGCTGTAATTGTAATATTTTTTTCGTTTAATTTTTGAACCAATAGATTATAAGATGCTTGTATTGTTGCTTGTGTCATACTTCCAGATGTATCAATAAACAGAGCAATTGAAGAACCTTCTGGAAGATTATCTATTCCGCATATAGAATACCAGTCCGATACTATTCCACCATTTTCACCATCTCTATTAACTTGAATTGGACCAAAAGTTAAACCATTTGCGTTCTGACCAACGTTTAAGGAGGTGTCATTGATTGTAACAGCAGATGATGTTGCAACAACGTCTCCAGAAGTTGAAAATGATCTAATTTCAATTTTAAATGCTTCTAAACCTTCTGTCGATCTATCAGATGCTATAGTTCTATTGACAGTTCCGGTATTGTTATTGATAGCAAATGAACCACTAATAGCGGCATCAGAAAAATCTGAAGCAGAGACAACACCAGATGTTTGTAGAATTGTCCAATAAAGAAGAGTACCATTTGCAACATCAGTTGTCGTAATAGTAAATGATACTGTCGAACCTTCATTAACTACTGATGTTGAAGGTACAACCGAAAAAGTTGGAACAATATTATTTACTGTTATTGTTGGACTACTTGCAACAATTGGTCCAGAATTTGATATAGTTCTTACATTAAAGATAAATGTCTCTGCTTCATCAAAAGATAAATCTTTTACTAAAGTTCTTGTTATTGTAGCAATACCTGTGGTAGCACCAGTTCCAACAATATCAAATCCACCAGTTAAAGATGGATTAGAGAAATCTGCAGAAGATACAGTTCCATTAATACTGTAATATAATCTAGTTCCAGAAGCAACATTAACTGTATTGATTGTAAATACTACAGATCCACCTTCATTTACTGAAGTTGTAGATGGTATAACTTCAAATAATGGTGTTAGATTATTAACCGTAATAGTTGAACTGGTTGCAACAACAGTTCCCGATGTTGATCCAGTTCTGATTGATAGATTAAATGTGTCTGCTGCACCACTTTCAAAATCATAAGCAAGTGTTCTTGTAATTGTTGCAACTCCTGTAGTTGCTCCAGTACTAACAAGATTGAAAGAACCAGTTAAAGAAGAATCAGTAAAATCGGACGCAGTTACTGACCCACCAGTGCTATAGTAAAGAGGAATTGATGTACTAAATCCAGTTGTATTGACTGTAAATTCAACAGCATCGCCTTCATTAATCGTTGTTGTTGATATGCCAACATCAAATGTTGGAATCGGAGCATTACTTACATATACAGTACTAGAAGTAGCAACAAGAGTTCCTGATATTGTTGATGCAGAACCTGCTCTTATTTCGAGATTAAATGTTTCAGTTCCTTCAGTTACTAAATCATTAGTAATAGTTCTAGTAATTGTCGCAATACCAGTTGTTGCTCCAGTACTGACGATATTAAATGACCCTATTAAAGAACTATCAACAAAATCTTCAGCAGATACAGTTCCACTAGTTGTGAAGTATAGTGTTCCGATACCAACAGCATTATAAGAATTAACTGTAAATACTACTGATTCTCCTTCATTAATATTTGTCGTTGAAACTCCGACTGTATATGTGGGTGGATCACTGTGTTTGATGTATATTAGATTACTTTCAGCAACAATAGATCCAGTAATACTTGACGTTCTTATTTGTATTTTAAAATCTTCATCAGGATATTCATTTATTGAATCCCTAACTAATGTTCTCACTAACGTTGCAATACCAGTAGTTGCTCCAGTTCCAATTACATTAAATGATCCAGTTAAAGAATTATCAGTAAAATCGGCGTGAGTTGCTATTCCTGCGGTTGTGAAATATAAAGTTGATCCTGCACTTACATTTTGTGTTTCTATCACAAAATTAACAGAATCTCCTTCATAAACTAAATTTGTTGATATACCTAAGGAATTCAAACTTGATAATGAATATACTGGACCATCATTTGATTCTACTAAAGCACCACCTAGTGCTTTAACGGTAAATGATTTTGTACCAATATCAAAGGTATCATTCAGACCATAGGTAGTATTGTCAAAAGTTATTCCTCCATCTTCGGAAGAAAAATAAAGTTGGTATCTCAAAGAATTTAATCCTACATTGATATAATCACCAGAGTTTGCTGGGAAATATATTAATGATCCATCAGAAATGAAATCTATATCAATAGTATCATCATATTTCTGACCACTTACCAATAAAAGATTAACGTTTGCAGTAGTTGAAAGACCTGCAATAGATTGCGAGAACATTGCAGAAATGTCATCAACCTGACAATTTTGGATTCTGCTTGTGAATTTATCTCTATATCTTTTTAGAAATTCTTTAAAATATCTTCTATTTTGTAACGTTGGCTTTGGCATTTTAAATTAAAATAAGAAGTGATGAAGGCAATGAAGCAAACAAAATAGGAGCAGTTATAGAACCTAATGCTGCTGCCGCCATCGGATAATCTGTACTGTATACATCTGTTGCGTTATTATCAGTAAAAGATTCTGCTGCAACTTCGACATCAACCCATGGTCTACTACTAAATGGTAAGAACCTTGCTGAAACTCTTGTCTTTATACACGTGCTCCACCACTCTGCTTTTGATGGATATAAGTCACGATTGCCATCTAATGCGTAAGGTCCATCATCAAAGTTATACCAATCTTGACAGGCAAATCCAAGTTCACCTTGCCCCAAACCGCTTGGAATTGTTATAAGTCTTCCAGATATGCTTCCTAATTTTGCAAATGGACCAAGAGCATTGTTTGCTTCTACTATCTTTTGAGAAAAACTAGTAAATGGTCTTGGATAATTTCCACCACCACCAAAAGTAAAATCTACTCCATTCGTTATTATTTCTGTTGCATATGGTGCATATGAGGGAAATCCTAGGATTGGTGAAGGTTGAGCAGATCCAACTTGAATACAAGCATTACCATTAAAACAAGCATTAGATATATTTGGTTCTATTAGTCCGCTATTAATTGCACATCTGTACAACGCCGGATTTGCAGTGCATAATAAAGGATCTCCGTTTTCATCAACGTCATCTGGACAAAAACAATTTTTTAAATATATCGGCAATGCTCTTGCTATTGTTCGACCACCCCTTCTCCATATAGAAAACGGATCTGAATCTTCAGGTTCATCACCAGCCAGACCTCTTAACATACTATTCATTATAACTGCTGGTGTACCTGGAATTGATAGTAATGCACCTAAAAGTGCAGTAGCAGCACTAGCACCACCAAAATCTCCAATACCTTCAAAATTATATCTATCCTTTATACATAAACAACCATTTTCCCAAGTAAATGACCTGTTTGGAGACGCTAAATTGTAATATGTGTTTTCAAATGCCGCACTGCTTTTTCTTTGTCTATTATAAGATTCTAATATATCTTTTGGATCACAACTGTCTCCCATTCTTGACAAAAATGATTTTTTTTGTTCTGGAGTAAAAGGAACTTCAAAAGGATTTGCTTCACTTTCTCCAGGACCAAGAAAATAAAATTGTCTTTTCCACCAAGTTCCATATGTAATTGCTGCTGGCCAAATGCCTATAGATCCGTCAGGTGTTCCCATATTGTCTGGTTTGAGATACCAAGGAAGGCGTTCATTCCACTCATCCGCATTATCATTATACTCGTCATTAAGTGCTTTAATGAGGTCTTCATTGCTATGTGAATCAGATATTGGACCGTGAGTAAATGGTGGAGTAAAATCGAAAGCCATTTTAGATCAGTGGTGAGACGTTTACAGTTGTTTCGTTTAAGAAATTATCAGGACATTTAAGTGTAGTGTAATTAGTATTATTTACCAATCCACCAAATCCTACTGCTGTTGGTTGTAAAAGATAAAAAGTTCTATTGGGATATGTAGTTCTAAATTGATTCCACAATGTTCCCATTCCAGAAGCAGAAGTTTCACTGTTTTCATCAATGACAGCGATACAAAGTCTTTGAGCACTTGTTGGTAGTGCAAAAGAACAACCTGTTGAAATACCAGCACGAGCGTTGATTGTTCCTTCAACAACAATTGCCTTATCACCATTTGGTTTAGTTAATAAAATATCATAAACATATCTTCCAGGTTTGAGTCTTGTAGTTGTCCAACTTGGAATTGATATCTTTATTTTTCCATTTTTACGATCAGGAAATCCAACAACAAAACTTACAGAAGTTCCACTATCTCTATGCTTTCTTAGACTTGATGCTGCACTGTAATTTGTTAGATCAATAACCTTGCCTCCACTCTGATACAGATCATAAGTCTGTACAAAGTCTGTTCCGATATTGATAGTAAGGTTATTTACATATACGGACATCGTTTTTTAAGTATTTATCCGTAGAGTACTAGGTTTCTGAGTGCGTTATAATAAGTTGAGGGGTAGGCACCCGCACTAAAAGTATTACTATCTCCACTAACATAAAGGACTCCATTTCCAATTTTTTCATATGTGGTTATTACATCTGTACCACCAAGATAAACAGAAGTACCACCAGAAAATATTACAGAAGCATTATTACTTTGAGTAGCAGGAAAGTCACTATTAACTACAGATGTATTTGTAGATCTTGTTGCTGTTCCAACAAATGCAACATCATTCACAGCTCTAATTTCAGTTTCAAGAAGAGTGAGCATTGAATTAATATTTGCTCTATTTGAGCATCCTACTCCACCAGAATTTCTATTCCACCATTCCACATTTAACCATACAACACCACCAGATCTGATATATGCAAGTATTTGGTTTCTTGTTGTTGAGTTTTCTAGTAGATCTCTTGTATTACTTGAACCCGCTGTAAAAGTACTACATTCATTAAAATTAACTCCCATATGAACTACACCATAACTGTTTATATCATTAACGGTTATTTGTGGTGTTGCAGAGGTACTTCCTTCTATAATTACACCTACTTCTTGATTAGTATATGAAGTGATTACGCAGTTTTCAGAAATATCTTCAGTCGCTAAAACATTACCTTCAATTACTATTGACTTTTTAGTTGTGTTATCAGTGAATAACACATCATAAACATATCTTCCAGGTTTGATTATTGCTGTTGTTGTTGATGCTAACGAAACTCGAATTCTTCCATTTGAACGATCTATAAATCCAACATTAAATGTTGCAGTTGGATTTAAACTTTCTGGATGTTTTCTAATTTGAGATGCTGCAGAATACCCAGTTAAGTTTAAAGGAGTTCCATCAACATTATCCAAGTAAAAATCTCTTGAAAAATATTCTCCCGTATTAATAGTAATATTATTGACGTATACCGCCATATTATAACTCTTTATTGAGTATTTATCAAGAGCTTGACAAGAACTCAAATTGTAGTTAGACTACCTTTGTCCCGGTTGAAGATAAATAATAGCTCATAGAATTCTAAAGTATGAGTTATGATAATCCGTGGAAATACAATGGCGATGTATTTGACACTGATAATATTGGGAACTACTTTGGGTTTGTTTATCTCATTACCAATAAGTCCAACCAACGACAATACATTGGTAGAAAGTATTTTTGGGCTTTCAGAACGCCACCAGGAAAAAAGAGAAGAGTAAAACAAGAATCAGACTGGAAGCGTTACTATGGTTCTTGCCCAGAGTTAAAGGAAGACATCAAAAAGTACGGAAAAGAGATCTTCAGTAGAGAAATTTTAAGTCTCCACGAAGCAAAAGGAGACTGTAATTATGAAGAAACGAAACAACTTTTTCTAAATAATGTGTTGAAAGAATCTCTTGACGACGGAACGCCAGCGTACTACAATAGCAATATTCTAGGACGCTACATGCGAAAAGATTATGGAAACTTTGGAACAGACGCTTCAAGAGACACATGATTGGGCAGTTGATCGTATTCATACTCTCTGTGAGAAAAATATTGAAGATGCCCGTGCGATCCAAACAGAATTTTGTGAATGGTTGGATCCTGAAATTCCAGAACATGATATTTTCTCATTAGAGTTTTTAGGAGAAGAAGATGACACTTGATCTTCATAACTTTTTCAAGTATTACGATGACAGCAATTCAAACCATGTAGCAGCAGTTCAGTGGTTAGAAGATAACCTACCTGCTGAGTTTATGGATGATTCCGAATCTGATTGGATCGGTATTTTCAGAACGAAACCACCAACTCCAGAAGTTCTTGCTGTTCCTTACTACAATCAGGTAGATAACTACAGAGATGCACATAGAACTTGTAACAGTTCGTCGTGCGCTATGTGCCTTTCATTCCTCAAGCCAGGAAGCATCAAAGGCGACGACGAGTATGTTAAGAAAGTATTTGAGATTGGGGACACGACTGACCACGCTGTTCAGACAAAAGTTCTGTCAGCTTATGGAGTTAAGTCTCATTTTAGCTACAATCTTTCCTTTGCTGATATTGATAAGAGCCTTGATAGAGGGAAGCCTGTTGTTATTGGCATTCTCCACAGGGGTTCTTTATCTAATCCTACTGGCGGTCACATGTGTGTAGTGATTGGTAAGACTCCAGACGGCAAAGGTTATTATGTAAATGATCCTTACGGTTCTCTCAACGACAACTATACTGGACCAGTGACAAATGGTAAAAAGACTATCTACACGAAAGCAGTTCTCAAGCACCGCTGGTGTCCAGGAGGCAACGATGGCTGGGGAAGAATATTCGATTAATTTTCGAAGGAAAATTCTACAACGTATTAAAGACCTTACCAATCACGGTAAGCATGTAGAAGCAAGTCAATTGTATCAAAAGTATTTTGGAGGACCAAATGGCAAGGATTGATTTACATAACTTTTTCAAGTTTTACGACGAAAGAAACCCAAACCACATCAAAGCGGTTCAGTGGTTAGAAGACAACCTCCCCGTCAAGTTCCTTGAGGACAATGTAGACTGGGCGGAGATTTACAGAGGAAAAAAGTCTAGTGCTGGATCGGCACCTGCTGCTCCAGCTGCTTCTGCTGCCCCTTCTGGTGATGTTCCAATGATGGGCATCAAACTTATCAAGGAGTTTGAAGGATGCCACCTTTCGGCATATCCTGACCCTCTGACTGGCGGACTTCCTATCACAATCGGTTGGGGTTCGACTAGAGATAAGAATGGAAAACCATTCCAGATGGGCGATAAGATTACTCAGGCAGAAGCAGATGAACTTCTGATTAGTCAGTGCAAGAACCAGTTTATTCCTGCACTCACAAAGATTCCACACTGGAATGAGATGTCAGATGGAAAACGAGGTGCTCTACTCAGTTTTGCGTATAATCTTGGCGCTGGTTTCTACGGCGGCGATAATTTCAATACTATTACAAAGCGTCTGAAGAATAAGGAGTGGGACTTGGTTCCTGATGCTCTTTATCTCTACAGAAACCCTGGTTCAAATGTAGAAGCAGGTCTTGCTCGCCGCCGTAAGGCAGAAGGCGAAGCGTGGAAAAAAGGATAAATACCTAAAATGGTTTGATCCAAAATAGAAATAAGTCCTCTGGACATTGTGATTTCTTTACTTCTTAGTTTAGTCACACGAAGTTCAGGGGATTTTTATGTCTACAAAAAAAGTACTTGCTGCCGCAGGTGCCATTGCGTTGGGATTAAGTCCAACAGCAGCACTGTCGCACACTAACTCTATTGGTTATGTTGGAGATGGGTCTGGTGGGGTCACCTTTTGGTACGGTTCTTGGCACAGCGGAACCACCTTTAATGAAGGTGAATTAAAACTTGAAGGAGCAAATGGAAATACTTTTGCACCGACGATTACTCAGTTCACTCTTGTTGAAGGATCAACACCTGCTGGTTTGATTCCTGGTACAAACTATTTCACATCAGATGGAACACAACTCGTTCCTTATGATACAAATGTCCAGACATCATATACCTGGCAAGGTGTAACATTCACTGGACTTACTGCTGGTGATTATACCTTTACTTATATTCCTCTTGGAGATCCTGAATCATACTGCACCACCTGCTATTCAACAGCAGATTGGATGCCTATGGATTCAAACATTCTCTCATATACTATTTCTTTATCATCAGCAATTCTTTCTGGTGATGCTAACCAGAATGGTATTCCTGATGTTCAGGAGTTTGGTACAGTCTCAACACCAACTGTGGTATCAAGTGCCCTTACTTATAATGTAACCGCAAGCGTTGCTTCTCCAATCTATACTTCCAATACAGTTATCACTCACACATCTTCTGAGAGTGATGGAAAGCAGACACTTAATTTTGATGCTGCCACCACAGTTACTGCTACAACCACAACAACCACAACAACTACACCAGTCACAACTGACACTTATAGTGATGGTTCAACCGTAGTTACAAACGGAACACCTGTAGTCACCACAAGTTCTTCAAGTCAGTCTGCTACTTCACACCAGTATGCTGACTTCTCTGGTCGTATTGATCAGTTGGAAACACTTGATAAAGTAAGTGCCGCTTCTAATAAGTCTCTTAATCATTTACCTTCTAAGACAAAGGAAAAAGTAAGACTATTTGAAAACAATCGTTTAATGAAGTCTTATAATGCCGATGCTTATAAAGGATTTACTACTGCCTTTGGCACTGGATTGGAAGTTGATGTCACTAAGGGATGGACAATCGGTGGTCAATATAACAATCTCTACACGGAGATGAAAGGTTCTGATAGTATCTCACATCTTAAGAGAGATCACTTTGGTGTATTCAGTAGCTTACACGGTAAGCACTTGGCACTTGTAACAAATGCTGGATTATCAAATGATCAATATGATTATGCCAGAACACTTGAATATCAGTTTGGAAACTGGGGTAAGACACAAGGACAGCAATGGTGGGTCAATAATAGACTCTACACAAACAATTCTGGATGGTTTAAACCATTTATCGGTCATACAGTTCGCAATGTAAAGAGAGATGCTTATACCGAAACTGGTTCATCACAATCAGCAAGAACTGTTGCTGCTGTTAATAATACCACTCACGTTGGTGAAATTGGTGCCAGAGTAGAAACAAGATTTGGTGGTAAGAAAAAGGATCTAATTGGTTTCGCAGTTGAGGGTTCTTATGCTACTGACAGTTCTTATGAAGTTTCTTCTTCTATTGACGTAAAACAAGTTGTTTTTGTTGAAGGATCGCATAGCGTAATTGATGGCGTAACCAACAATTCCGTTGCTGCAAAAGTGAAATTTAGGTTCTGATTTTTCTAAATATCTTAGACTTCATCACACACGGAAACTGATGGACAAGAAAAAGGAGAATGCTTTGGGGCAAGTTATTCGTATTGCCATCCTTGGATGGTCTGCTGCTCTTCTTACCGCAAGTTATGCTGGTGCTCTATCTAAGATGGACCCAACTTTCATTGCGACCGTCTTTACAGCGTCTGCTGCTACTTTCGGTATTAATACAATGAAGAAAGGTGGCGACGATGACGACGACCACAAGAAAGAAGAAGCAAGAACAGAAACTGTAGTTGAGACTCCCGCACCAGAACCCGTTTGGGAAGAACCTGCTCCAGCAAGAGATGCGTCTCTTGAAGAAAGAGTAGAAGCTCTTGAAACCAAAGCAGAAGATGGTGAAGGATTTGTCCAACCTCGCACCGGTGGTGTATAATGTCTAAGTCACCTAACAAAGGCAAAAAGGGTTCTGCTAATAATAAAAAGCAGAACCAAGGAAACGCTACTGCCAAAAAGGCAAAAAATGGAGGAAAGAAAAAGTGATGCTGCTTGATGTTTTGATTGCTGGTAATGTAATGATTGGTCCTAATTTATGTCAAGCCGATCTAATATACCAAGACCAACTTTATACGGTCGAATATAAATGCCAAGAGAATGGAACACTCCAAAGAGGGAGTGTTGGAATGCTCCGATACATCAAATCCTAAAAGCGATTGATAACCACACCCGTCTTTTTATGGAGACGGGTGATTTTTGGCATATGGAACAAGCAGATATATTAAGAAAATATGTAAAAGACCTAAAAGTCTGGATACACAAAGAAGAGGGATGGTGGAATGAATAGTGAATTCAACTGGGGAGTTTTTATCATTCTTTCGTGTGGTCTGGCATTTACCGCGTGGACGATTTACTATATA
>Ga0222713_10003149_pt1 | contig 17278 bp, 27 predicted proteins | sample C33_649DmetaG_FD_165061 | JGI IMG/M metagenome (GOLD analysis project Ga0222713, IMG submission 165061) | Estuarine water microbial communities from San Francisco Bay, California, United States - C33_649D | ecosystem: Environmental > Aquatic > Marine > Unclassified | place: USA: California...
CGGTGGCGGCGGTGGCGGCGGTGGCGGCGGTGGCGGCGGTACCCCTCCTCCTCCGCCTCCGCCTCCACCTCCGCCTCCACCTCCGCCTCCAGTGGAACCGCCAGCGCCTCCTCCAATACCACCACCGCCACCGCCACCTGGAGGAGGTGGTTCTGTTAGCATAACTGCCTATATGCCTCTCCACAGCGAGAAGCGAGCAGGTGATTTGTTGTATGGAGATCAGTTGCTATTGTTGAATGGAGAAAGAGATGGTGTAATGGATGGAATGGTTTTAAAAAACCGTATATCAGTACAGAGTTTGGTAACCTTGGTTTCTGAGTCAGGTATACGTCTAACATGTTCAACGTCTACACCATTAACTCTTGAAAATGGCGATGCAATATTCAGTCCATATGCTAAAGGCCACAAGTTACCAGTAATGGATAGTAATGGGTTTAGATGGGAATTAATTACAAATGTTATAGATGCTGGCCAAGGTGAAGTTGCCACAATATACTGTGAAAATCAATGTTATGGTGCTGGTGATGAAGAAGGAAAATACATATGGACACACAATGTAGACTTTGATAAATCATAGCAAAGTTGTGATGTTAAGTGTGTTACATAGGTAATTAATTAAAAATTTAGGTTAATGTCAACAATTGATAAATAATATAAGCTTTAAAAGCATTTTAAACGTATAAAGGAGATAACGATATGGCACTTTGGGGAAATACAGACGCTGCAGCAAGTGCACCAAAATATACAGGCCTGGCCGGCAATGGTGCTATCGCTAACGCTCTTTTCGGTGTAGTAACTACAGGTGTGTTTGGTGTTGACGCAGCAGAAGCTCAAGCCGCTCGCGGTGATGGTAAGGGTGGTGCTGGTCAAGGCTGGATTCTGCAGCGCTACGGTACAGGTCCTGTTCTAACAGCTGCACCAGATGATGGTGGTTCAAGTTATGTTAACGCAGAAGTTGTTACATTATCAAACGGTGTTGTTAATGCTACAGCTACAATCACAACTAACTCAACAGGTGGTGTTACAGCTCTAACGTTGACAAATGAGGGTTCAGGCTTTGCTAACTCAGCACAAATTGTAATTCAAGTTGCTAACTCAACAGCTGCATCAAACTCAACGAACGGCAACACATCTGCTGGTTCAGGTTTAACCTTATCATTAACATTTGGTGGTCAAGCTGGTCGTCTATTCAGAGAAAATTTGGTTGCTATGACTAGCTATCCAAAGGACGACGCTTCGGACGACGCACAGTATCCAGATAATTAATAAAAACATAATTATTTAATGAATGATATATTGACTGAAGAAAACTTTTTGTTATATGCAGCTAAACATTATGACAATCCGTCATGTTTAGACATGGCGGAATTTGAAGATGATCTTAATACACTAAAATATATTAAGAGGCTGCTAACAAGGTACCAAGAATCAGGTGAGTTGAAGGAGAGATTAATCCTCAACCACCTGAACTTGTTAAACAATTTGTTTGGACCTGAAGCAACAGTAAAAATGTGTTTACTAAAGATGCAGGGCCAATGGCATATTTTAAAACCGTTTTTAGTTTATCTTGGCTATATGCCAGATATTATTAACAATGTAGGTAACGATAAGGTAATTAGAAACAGTGACATACCATTAGATAATGGTGTAGTCAAAAAGCTAAGAGAGTTCCATGAATCAAACAATTGATCTTTTCATCTCCTACAAGTTTCTAAGAAATTTGGTCACTCCTTTTGAGAAGTGGCCAGCATATACACTTGGCTTAATTGATAAAGATGGCAACATTATTAAGCCAAGAAGAGAAAGACTAAAGCAAGAAGAAAAGGATGCTTTAACTTACTTTGATGTTATTACATTAAACTTAAGAAAGTTACTTGGCAAGTTGCCAGGTGGCAAATCAGCTATTGCAACATACGCAGCAGCTTTATTACTTCTGAAAGAATATCCTAAGAAGAACTTAAAGGAAGGATATGAGCCTTCAGAACAAGAAGTAGCTGCAATGCTAGCTGAAGCAATCAAGGAAGTTGAAGAAGAACAAGCTGTAACAAATTCTACAGCTGGTATTGCTGGTCTAAGACCAGATTCGATTGGCATAAAGAAGAATGCAATGATTAGATATAAGAAAGCTAATCAGAAGCTAGCTCCATCAAGAATGGGTAAAAGATTTGTTAACTTTGTTGCTGAAGAAGAGAAGAAACCACGTGTGGCTAAAGGGTTAGTATATGAAACGGATGTGTATGGCACTAAGGCATATCACGCTGGTTGCTCGGAATCTGGATGTGGTTGGCAAAGTAAAAGATATGATAAAATTACGCAAGCACAAGCTGCTATGAAAAAACATCACGAGAATGAACATTTTAAAGTAAACGAAGGAGAATGAGATGAAAGCAGCAATGTTAGCGCTCTCATTGTTATTAATTGCTGGTTGTGAAGATCATTATCGTTATCCATGCCAAGACCCAGCAAATTGGAATTCAGAAGAATGTCAACGACCAGTGTGTGAACCAGAAGGGTTATGCCCTGATCAACTTTTAGGTAGAGAAATTGTAGAAGGTAAATTGGATGCAGCTGAGGATAGTAATCAAGCTGCCCCATGTGAACAACCAACAAGTGAAGAAACAGGAGAATAATTATGTTTAATGGACCAAGATATACATCTGACGAATTAATGACACGATTGAAGTTTGTTGTTGGCCTAACATTGGCAGCAACACTAACAGGTATCGTATTTGTTGTTTTATATTCATTGATCTTTGTTGTCCAACCAATGACGCAGTCACCTAATGACGCTAAGTTCTTTGAATTAATTACACCTATTGCTACATTCTTAACTGGTATTCTATCTGGTATTATGTTAGGTAAATCACCAGACGAAGTTAAACCACAAGAGCCTGTTAAGCCAGTGGTAGAGGAAGTAGAAGACGAAATCGCCTGAGGTAGAATATGAGTATTGAGAAGTTTTGCAATAAGATTGGAGTAGCACCAGATCCTAAGTTTGGTGTCGAAGTTCTCAAAGCAGCAATGAAGTATTATAAGATGACGCCTGAGAGGGCAGCACACTTCTTTGCTCAAACTAATCACGAATCAGGTGGCTTTGCTAAGTTTCAAGAGAACTTGAACTATGGGGCTAAAGGCCTTCGTGGTATATTTGGCAAATACTTTCCAACAGATCAAATGGCTGTTGCCTACGAAAGAAAGCCAGAAAAGATTGCCAACAAAGTATATGGTGGCAGAATGGGCAATGGACCAGAATCATCTGGTGATGGTTGGAAGTACAGAGGCCGTGGTGCTCTCCAATTGACTGGTAAGGATAACTACAAAGCTCTTGCTACCTATCTTGGCAAACCAGACATCCTTACTAATCCAGATCTAGTTGCAACAGACTACATTTTTGAATCAGCCATTTGGTTCTTTGATAGAAATAAGCTCTGGGACATCTGTGATAAGGGTGTTGACGATGCTACTATCCTTGCAATCACTAAGAAGATTAACGGTGGCACTCATGGTCTAGATGATAGGTCAGCCAAGACCAAGAAATATTATGGACTTCTGAAGGGCGTCAAAGTGGACGCAGCTGCTGCTCCAGCTAAGACAGCAGCACCAGTTGTTAAATCCACTGTCACAGCAGCTATCAAGCCTGGCCAGTTGACTCAACACTTCTCTTTAAAGGAATTAACAAGATCAGAAACTGCTACAAGAAAGGGTATTGATAATACACCCAATGCAGTACACCTGCATAACCTAAAGCTAGTTTGTGAAAATATTTTAGAACCAGTAAGAAGGCATTTTGGTAAACCAGTTCAAATCAATTCTGCATATAGAGGTCCAAAGCTAAATGCAGCTGTTGGTGGCTCAGCCAAGTCACAACACTGCAATGGCGAGGCTGTAGACTTTGAAATTGATGGTATGTCAAACTATGATCTGGCTAAATGGGTTGCAGAAAATTTAGACTTTGACCAAGTAATTCTCGAATTCTATGATCCAAAGGAAGGTCCAAATAGTGGTTGGGTCCATGCTAGCTATGCTTCATCAGGTAAGCAACGTAAATCAATTTTAACTGCTGTTATGGTGAAGGGCAAAACTACATATAAGCCTGGTCTTGTTATCTAGTGCGTTATGAAAATATTTTGGTTTTTGTTATTATTAATAATGTCAGTGAGATCTAGTGCTGGAGAGTTTCGTCATTGGACTGATTGGTCTAATGAAGAAAAAATTGAATATACAGTCTTCACATTAATTAACTATACCGACTTTGTCCAGACAGAGCATTGCGTTAATCAGAAAGCCTGGTCGGGGTGTTCCGAACAAAACCCTTTAATCGGTAAATATCCAAGCGATGCTAGGTTGGTTATAGGGTTCACAGCTTCGCAAGCTCTGTATTATTATCTAATGGGTAAATCAGATAATCCTGCCCATGAAAAATTTAGAATGGTATTTTTAGGTACCAAAATAGCTGTCGTTTGGGCAAATGATTATAATGGACTTCGCATCAATAAAGTTTGGTAGTAGATAAATAAAAATATAATTGGGAAGTCGAACAACATAATATAACTACTGATTTTTTGTTCCTGCATGGAACAACTATGTTTTGCTATGCGAACACAAGAATTCAGGAGTTAAAATGAGAAAGTTATTCTTCGCACTACTTCTAGCAGTAGGTGCTGCTCAAGCCTATGGTCAGGCTACAGAGACTATTTCAACAGTCAATACAACGTCGAATGTCACCACGAATTCGACGACTGACAACACAAACACTAATACAAATACCAACACGAATATTAATACAACAACTGAGAATTCCACTTCTACTTCGACAACTGATAACACCAACACCAACATAAACACGTCTACGTCAACGTCGACTAGTGATAATACCAACACTAACATTAATACTAATACGTCAACATCGACGACAGATAATACTAATACAAATAATAATATTATGAGTGGTGAGGTGACTTATAATAATAACAATACGACAACAAGTGATAATACGAATACAAATATTAATACATCGACCGTAAATAGCACCAGCACCAATAACAATAACAGTGTTTCAACTAACACTAATAACAATAATAATACAAGTGTTTCTACTAATACTAACTTCAACAACAATGTAAACACTTCAACAAATGTTAACACAAATAACAATAACAATGTGAACACATCGACTAGTGTTAATACAAACAACAACAATAATGTGAATGTGTCAACATCTACGAACACAAACAATAATAACAATAACCTATCTGGTGAAGTGACTTATAATAATAACAATACAAATAATACAAATATCAATTCAAATAACGTAAGTACAAACAACAATAATAATGTATCAACATCAACGAACACAAATAACAACAATAACGTTTCAACGTCAACAAACACGAACTTGAACAAGAACGATAGCACTAGCGTTAACACTAATAACAATAACAATGTGAACGTAAGCACATCAAGTAATGTCAATAAGAACGAAAACGTTAATAAGTCAGAAAGCACGAGCCAATCAAGTGTAAAGACAGATAATACGAATACAAATATTAACAGAAACGAAAATATTACAAAGTCAGAAACAACAATCAAAGCACCACCTGCTAGTGCTATCGCTCCAATGATCTCAACATATAGCCAGGACGTCTGCGTGTCAGGCGTTTCTGGCGCTGTTCAAACTCAGGTCTTTGGTGTCTCTGCTGGTAAGGCTGTTCGCGATATGAATTGCGAACGCTTGAAACTATCTAAGACCCTATACGACATGGGTATGAAGGTTGCTGCTGTTTCTCTAATGTGCCAAGATGAACGTGTATTCAAGGCTATGGAAATGGCTGGCACACCTTGCCCATATATGGGTAAGATCGGTAAAGAAGCAACAAACGAATGGACAGGCAACAAAGAAGAACGTCCAGATTTCAAGAAGAAGTGGTGGAAGTTCTGGGCAAAGAAAGAGCAGGAAGAATCAACTGATCTTCCAGTTGCCTCTGTAGGTGGCTAATGAAGCGACTTCTCGCTTTACTTTTATTATCGATGGTGCCTGCCGTTTATGGGCAGGCACCTGATTGGACTGATGCCACAAATGTTCAGAACATAATTATCAATTCTGGATTTCAAAATTGTCAGCCTGGAGCAACATCATGTAGTGCTTGGCAGGAAGGCGATGGATTTCAGCCAGCTGACTGGAATGGTGGTGCATATACATTCAGTTATACGGATGGCACTCTTTTTCAAACTATAGATCTCACCGAATATAACACAAACGCATTTAATTTCACATTTCAATTTGATTTAAATAATTCTTGCCGTAATAGTATTGGTGGCTCATGTAACAATGTCGATGGACCGATTGATAGAATTTTTGTCAAATTATCTTTTTATGACCAAAGTGGATTGAATAATGAGTTTACGTTTTTAAATGGTCCTGTCAGCACTGCTGATATTGCTTGTGGATCGTTTGATTTTTTTGGATTATGTTTAGGTGGCTATGAAGCAAACAGCAACTGGCAAACATTTGGTTGGTATAGTCATGTAACTTCAGATAATGTGTTTACTAGCGCACGATTAGAATTTGGTGGTAAAGATGTTGGTTATTGGGGTGGGCTATATGGACCAAGTATTGATAATGCTACTCTATCAATTAATTATCTAGATGCACCAATAGCCCCTGATTGCACTATAAATCCAACCGATATAACTTGTATTATTAATGATCTTACTGATTTCACAGATCAAGATCAAACCTTTTTTGCTGATACAGGGTTTGATAATGGCTCTGATGATGGTTCGGATGTATTTGACGACACAAGTACAGAATCAGATTTTCAAGAAGATTATTATACTGAAGAAATGTTAGCGGAAGCTGATTTGCTTGAAGATGATTTAGAAGAAGATTTTTCAGATGAAACACCACTTGAAGAATTGCTAGCTGATGAACTAGATGATGAGGAAGATATCGTTGGTGAAGAACGTATATTAGTTTATCGTGAATTGAGTGATGAAGAAAAATCTAAAATTCTTGAAGACTCAATTACTAAAAGTACTCTTGAAGCAGCATTAAGCGTTGCAACCGATGCTGTATCTGCTGCATCTACAGCTTCTAATGAATCTGCCTCCACAAGTTCAATATCTTCATCATCTTCAAAAGAATCAAGCAATCAACAAGAAACAATGACAGCAGAAGCAACTTCTATGTCAAATAATATGTTAAATGAAGAAATTGCTGTCATCTCTAATGGAGGCGATTTATCTGCTGAACTATTAGAAACTGGTAGAGTTATGGGTCAAGAAGCATTGGCTGCTACTCTTGCAGGATCTGAGGCATCAGCAAATGAATCAATGGGAGAGGCTGAGACAATTACTGCCATGGCTGCAGGAGCCTCAATGAATGTAGACACTAGTAGTGGAATGGATGTTACTCAAATAGAAGAAACAACTGCAGATGATGGGCAAGAACAAAACATGGGCATCATGGTTGCAGATTCTACTGAACAATCTATTATTGAGAGTGCTGTTGCTGAAGCAGCTGCTCAAGCTGAATCTTCTGCTGAAATGGTCTTTGATGTTGGTAAAGAAATGATGGCTGAAAATGCAGAACAAATGGCAGCTATTGAGGCACAGGAATCAGAAGCATTAGCAATAGTTGCCGCTGCCGCTGCATCATCAGAACAAACATTTGAAGATGAATCAGCCAAAGACGCAGAAGTAACTAACGCAATGGTTGATCCAGCATTTGCCATGGCTAATACATTTAACCAAGCACCTAATATGATGAGTCTTGAATTCCTTGGTGTATTAAAGCCAATTGAAAAGTCTGATGCTGAAATTAGAGCAGAACAAGTAGTTGCTGCAAATAAAGAGCAACAAGATGCTATTAATGCAAACTATATGGACGCGGATCAGTCAGGCATCGTTGCTGCAATTGGTTCAGAAGCAGATGTGAGTTCTTACCTATCTCAAAGACTTGCTGATGTTCCATTTTATAGGCCAGAGGATATATACAAAGGGGTTATCATTAAAGATAATGTTCGTGGGTCGTATTTTCTAGAAAAAGGAAATACAGACACTTATAAAAAAATGGTTGAGGAGCAATACGAAAAATGAGTACAGAAGCACACGCAAATCAAACAGCATCAGCAGAATCAGATAAAAATTCAGCAAGTGCATCATATGAAACATCCGTTGGCGCATCAGCAGGTGCTGGTGTTTCTGGTGGAAATGAAAATGCAGGCGGCAGCATTGGCGTTGAAGCCAGCGTAGAATTAAATCAAAGTGCATCAGCAAGCGCAGGTCTAGATGGCAATAATGTTTATGCAGAAGTTGGTGTAAACAATACAGTTGAAGCAAGAGTCACAACAACAGCAGAAGCACATGCTGGTCCTGTTAGTGTTGAAACAGAAGCATCAGCTTATGCAGTTTCAGGTGCATCAGCAGATGCCCACGCACAGGTTGGTGAGAATGGGGTTGATATTGGCGGCGGAGCAAGTATTGGCTCAGCGGTTGGTGTTGATGCATCAGCCACTGGCACTGTAAGTGGTGTTTCAACCACTGCTGGTGCAGGTGTAAGTTTTGGAGAACAGGCATCAATTGGTGGTGGCGGTAAAGCAACTTATGATCATGGTGAAGTCACAGTTGGTGTTGAAGGTGAAGTAGCAGCACTTGTTGGATTGGATGTTGATGTTGAAGTCTCAGTTGATGGAAACAAGATTGCAAAAGACGCAGAGAACGCAGCAAAACAAACAGAAGCAGTAGCAAAAGATACTGGTAAAGCAATTGAAAATACTGCAAAAGATACTGGCAAGGCAATTGAAAATACTGCAAAGAAAGCAGGCAATGCTCTAAACCCAAAAAAGTGGAAAATTTAATATGAAAATAAATGAAGAAACTGAAGTGACCGTGCCATTAAAAACATTGCTTGGAGTAATAAGCACTTTGTTGGTTGCAGCATTCTATGTTTTTACAACACAAGCAAGAATTACAGAGTTGGAACACTCTATCGAATTAATTAATCATAAATTCGATTCACCTAGTCGCGCGCAAGGTGAGGTTGATTTGATAAAAAAAGATATTGAATATATGCGCAAAGATATCGATGACATAAAAGTATCAAATCTCAATAGGAGCAAATAGATGAGCGATTTAGACGAGAAGGTAGATAAACTAGAAGCTGCTGTAGACCCAAATACAGTTATCAGTATTGGTGGCTATGCATTCACCCCTGCAAAACTCATGATCGCTGGTGGTATCGTTTCATCAGTACTCGGTGGTCTCTATGGTGCATTTGAAGTCTATAAAGACTACATGGATATGAAAGCGCAGATCCAAGAATATGTTGCTCCAGACCTATCTGGTATTCAAGAGCGTATGACTAAACTTGAACAAAAGATCGACAATGCAGTTGTTTTGGTCGATGAATCAAATGACATTATCCGTGATGTTCGTACAGATCTAAAGGGTGATATTGATAGCCTCCAAGCCGATATGGACGCTGCAGACCGTCGTAACCGCGAACTTGATAAGGAAGTCCGCAGTTTCGTTGCTGCCACAGATCGCGATATGTCAGGTCGATTGAGAACGATCGAGCGCGAAACAGACGCTAAATTGAAAGATTTAGAGAAAAAAGTAGACGATAAGATCCAGAAGGCCTGGGAAAATCCGTTGGCTAAATAATAATGGAAGTATTACTTTTGCCTCGTTGTGAAAAGCGGTTTGTGGTTGCAAATAAGGGCATGATCCTGATTGTTACGCATAACCGCCAGTACGCCGAACGTATCGACAAATTAGTTAAGAAATATGACTACCCCAAATCATACACGGTAGTTGTTAAGAAATAGGTTTATTATACTTTTTGATACTGTTGACGGTGTTTGTTATTACCATACTATTTAAACAGTCTAAAGGAGACAAGTATGAGCTTACTAGCAAATCTAAAGTCAATGTTATCAGATGGTGTAGATGGATCAATCTCATCTAAGAGAGTGATTACATTTTTGGCCACATTCCTTGTAGCATTAGCATTCGTGCTAAATCTATTTTGGAGTTTTACAGTTGACCAGTTTATGTACGACTCAATGATGATGATTGTTGTTGCAGGTCTTGGTACAACAGTAGCAGAAAAGTTTGCCAAGAAGTAATTTTAAACAAGGAGTATATAAATGAAGAAGATTATTGCATTGTCAGTTCTAGCACTTGCTCTAACCGGTTGTGCTGCCAAGGAAGAAGCAGCCCCAGTTGAAGAAGCAGCTCCAGCCGTTGAGGCACCAGCTGTCGAAGAAGCAGCACCAGCAGAAGCTGTTGCTGAAGTGTCAGCTGAAACACCAGCTGACGAACAAGTAGAAGAGTGATATGTTGGGGGCGAGCAAAACTCGCCCCTTTTTTATTTGGAGGGAACATGAAAAGAGTTATCATCACAGCGTTAGCATTGCTAGCAACATCAGCTAGTGCAAATCCATATAACTGGAAAATCATTAGAGTAGTAGATGGTGACACAGTGATGTTTGAAGCACCATTCATGCCAGCTCCCCTAAAGCCACAATTGAGCATCAGAGTGCTTGGTGTCGATACGCCAGAAAAGGCTCCACGAGCTCAATGTGAGAAAGAAGAATTGGCAGCTATTGCTGCATCTTCATTTACAAAGAAAGTTGTAGCTGAAGCAAAACAAACTCAAATAGAACTTAAACAACACGACAAGTATGGTGGTAGAGTACTTGGTGATGTTATCCTTGATGGTAAAAGACTATCACAACTGCTAATAGAAAATGGTCATGCAAGACCATACTATGGCGAAAAGAAGCAATCATGGTGTAACTAATATGTTTATTCTAGAACCATTTGCATTACCATTCATTTATTTGTTCATGTGGTTGGCTAAACTTTGCCTACTACTTTCAAACTTATTATATGCAGCGTACTCAAAGCTACTTGGCTGGAGTATGGATCTCAACGACTTAGTAGAATCAAACGTCTGGCCAAAAGAGTGAGGTAGTTATGTTAAGTATGATCCCTTTGCCATATAGATTATTATTGTTTGCTATGATTGTAAGTGGAGCTTTTGCTGCTGGATATAAAAAGGGTGGTGAAGCTGGAGAGCTAGAAATTCAACGTGTTGCAAATGAAGCTGAAGATCTTCGAGTGGCTCTTCAGAAAGAACAACAAATGATTCGTGAAGTTGTCAAGGTTGAATATGTTGACAGAGTCACTAAAATCAAAGAGAAAGAAACAAAGATTGTACAAGCTGCAGCTGAAACAGTTCCTGGTCAGTATGACCTATCGAATGGTTGGATACATGCACATAATGCTGCAGCATCTCCATCTATTGATCTTGATTTAAATCTTGCCTCAGACGGCTCAAGCTCATTTGTTAAAGACAATGTTGGGCTACAAACAATCGTAGAGAATTATTCAATCTGCTTGCAGAATGCACAGCAGCTAACTTCACTTCAGAAGTATCTAATTGAAGTCAATAAAAAGATTGACGAAGAAAACAAGAAGCGTGGAATTGATATCAAGCTACCAGACCTACCTTGGAAGAAGGAGGCCCAGCAATGAAATACATACTAGTAGTTTTTATGGCGTTAATGTTAACTGGTTGTGGTAAACAGTTAACGAGACTGTTACCTAAACTTGAGAAGATTGAATTGCCTGAAGAATTAATGAAGCCACCTCAAGAATTAAAAATTATAGTTAAACCAGAACAACCACCAATGCCAGAAAACGTAGGCGATGCTGGTATTAGTGGTACACCTGCAGGAGAATCAATCTATGTCACACCTAAATGAAATAGGCCGTAATTATTTCCAGCATTTGTTCTATGCATGGAAATATGCATTTGTTTTATTTGTCCATGGTCTACTACCAGATGTATGGAAAACAAAAGCTAGCGATGAGCTTTGCAAAGAAAGAGTAGGTGATGATGCAACCAGAGCTTATATGTTAAAACATATGTATGGCATTGTTGAAAAGAAATACAAAGACGCAAGCATCTACGATAGACTATCCAATAGAGAGCTTGCCATTACGATGGAAAATGGTAAGATTAATAAATAATCCTACTTACCTGTAGGAGAAACATTCATGGTTGACTTCGAGTCCAGACTTTCAAAAATTGAAATGGATGTAGCAGCCATGAAAGAGAAGGTTAGCTTCTTTTCTGTAATCTATGAAAAATTTGACAGAACTCTTGATAAGTTGGATGAGCGTCAATTAGAAGATAGAAAAGAAATCAACGAGACGATGGCAAAGTTGCAAGATAATATCATGGAAGAAATTAAAGCACTTAGAGATGATATGGCCAAACAGCATGTTATCGAAAGACAAAAGATTGATGACTTGAACAAATGGCGTTGGATTGTGGTTGGAGCTGCTGCACTAGTTGCTTGGATCGTTTCAACTTTTTCAAAAAGTTTGTTAGGCAAATAATCAATGTTTATTCAAGGTCGTATTAATAGGACCCCTATAACACGTTTGAGGAAAAAGTACGTGGTTGAACCTGTAGATAGCATCCGCAATGATGTGCCGCTTGTAAGACAGGATATGGCTCTGACTTCAGTAAGCTTAATTTCAAATAACACAAGAATACAACCTACACCCGATAGTAGTTTACTATCAACCAGTCCACAAGAAATACAACGACAGCTTGAGGCCTGGGAAAAAGCAAGAGAACGGATTCACATAGTAGTATGAAGTTCAAGCAATTCCTAGAAAACTTCATGGATGGCCGTAACCCTCAAGATAAAGGTGATATGGCCCGTCATGGTCTGAAGGGCAAATCAATTGCTCAACTAAAGAAAGTTAGATCTTCAAAAACCGCATCCCCAAGACAGAAGCAGCTTGCACATTGGTTCATCAATATGCATAGCAAAAAGAAATAGTTGACCTTTTAACCCTCTCTCTGTATAATCAGCGTGTCACCATTCTGATTAGGGTTATAAGATGCTTTGGATTGATATTAAGTACGCTAACCTTGCGTCTAGCAAGTTCCCCCGGTATAAAGTAAAAAAGCAAAAGCCGTTCCAGGCTAACTTCCGCTGTGTGTACTGCGGCGACTCTAAGAACAATAAATACAAGACCAGAGGTTACCTCTTAGAAAACAATAAGGGGTTTGTGGTGTATCATTGCCACAACTGTGGTATGTCAACGAGCTTCGACAGTGCTCTTAAATTTGTCGACCCAGTACTACATAAGGAATATGTTCTCGAGAAATATAAGGAGAGAGCTACGCAAGTCGTTACCTCTAGTGTTTCTGATAACGTATTCCAGCCTGATATGTCTAAGTTTGCTAAGAGGAGATTTGAGAAGTTTGAACCATTGAAAGAGCTAAAGAAGGTCTCCCAGCTACAACCAGACCATATTGCCAAGAAGTATGTGGTCAGTAGACAGATCCCTTCTAATAAGCACTACCTACTCTACTACTGTCCTAAGTTCAAAGAGTTTACCAATAACCTAATTCCTGGTAAGTTTGAGAACACTGATGTTGATGGCGGTAGATTATTGATTCCATTAATTGACCGAGAAGGTATAATGTTTGGATATCAGGGTAGAGCTCTTAACAACGATAAGATTAGGTACATTACGATTGTCTTGGATGAGAGTAAGCCAAGGTTGTTTGGTCTAGATACAATTGATACTAAACAAGATATCATTGTTGTAGAAGGTCCAATCGATTCTCTTTTCTTACCAAACGCTATCGCTATGGCGGGTGGTGACAATGGTGATGTTGAGAGGCTTGGTTTAGATGACAAACTAATCTTTTGTTTTGATAACGAACCTAGAAATGTAGACACTGTCAAGCGTATGAAAAAGATGATAGATAAAGGATACAGAGTAACTTTTTGGCCAAGTAACATTCAACAAAAAGATGTTAATGATATGGTGATAAATGGGTTGAGCCAAGAAGAGATTTCAGGTATAATCTATCGAAATGCCAAGAAAGGCATGCAAGCATTATTAGAACTACAAAAATGGAAGAAAGTACAATGAGTGAAAAAGATGATCCAAAAATTTGGACTACTAGTGTAGTCGAAGAAAATGGTGAAATGGTTATTTTGTTTCCTCCCGACTTCATGAACCATGTTGGTTGGAAAGAGGGTGATACGTTAGCATGGGTTATTTCAGATGATGGCAAACAATGCTATATTCGTAAACTAGAATCACCCGAGGATTGAAATGAAATACCTAGACATCAATATTGATCTATCGCGAGACGAGTTGTTTGATGATCACGGCATGAAGAGGCTACGTGAGTCGTATATGAAGGATGATGAGACATCTCCTCAGCATCGCTTTGCTTTTGTATCTAAGGCATTTGGCTCTAATGAGAAGCATGCACAGAGATTGTACGACTATGCTTCAAAGCATTGGTTGTCATACTCTACTCCTATTTTGTCGTACGGTAGAACGTCTAAGGGCTTGCCTATATCCTGCTTCCTTAACTACATGGATGACTCATCGCAGGGTCTTGTAGACACACTTTCTGAAACTAATTGGTTGTCGATGCTAGGTGGCGGCGTTGGTATTGGTCTTGGTATTAGATCAGCCGACGAGAAGTCTACTGGCATTATGCCTCACCTAAAGATTTATGATTCCTCCTGCCTTGCTTATCGTCAGGGTAGAACTCGTAGGGGTTCATATGCTGCATACCTTGACATTTCTCACCCAGATGTCATCTCATTCTTGGAAATGAGAAAGCCAACTGGCGATCAAAATATTCGTTGCTTGAACCTTCACCATGGTATTAACATTACAGATAAGTTTATGCAGATCATTGAGAAGTGCATGACTGATCCTACTGCTGATGATACATGGGAACTTATTGATCCATTCTCACATGAGGTGAAAGAGAAAGTATCAGCAAGAGAGCTTTGGCAAAAGATTCTTGAACTTAGAATGATGACAGGCGAGCCTTACCTTCACTTTATTGATACGTCGAACAAGTATCTACCACAGTGGCTAAAGGATAAGGGACTATCAGTTAAGCAATCAAACCTATGTTCTGAAATTATTCTACCAACTGACAAGAAGAGAACAGCTGTCTGCTGTCTATCCTCTGTTAACTTAGAATACTATGATGAGTGGAAGGATGATAAGAAGTTCCTCCACGATGTTGCTGAGATGTTGGATAATGTTCTCCAACACTTCATTGACAATGCTCCAAAGCCAGTTGCAAGAGCTGTATACTCAGCTACTCGCGAGCGATCAATTGGTGTAGGTGCTCTAGGCTTTCATGCCTACCTTCAGAAAAATATGCTCGCATTTGAGTCAGCAATGGCTAAGTCAGCCAACATGAGAATGTTTAAGCATATTAGGGAGAAGTTAGATGAAGCTAATAAGAAGTTGGGTGCAGAAAGAGGAGAGGCACCAGATGCTGCGGGTACTGGGCTACGTTTTAGCCATCTCATTGCTGTCGCTCCTAATGCTAGTAGTTCTATTATTATGGGTAATACCTCCCCCTCCATCGAACCATACAGAGCCAATGGATTCAGACAAGACACACTATCAGGTGCCTACTTTTACAGAAACAAGTATCTCAACAGCTTACTAAAGAGTAAAGGTATTCAAGATGAAAAGTTAGCTGAGCTTTGGTCTTCAATTATTGCTAATGATGGTTCTGTACAACATCTAGATATTCTAGAGGAGTATGAGAAAGATGTATTCAAAACTGCTATGGAAATTGATCAGCGATGGGTTATTGAGCATGCAGCTGACCGTCAACAATTTATTGATCAAGGCCAATCAGTTAACTTATTCTTTAGACCAAATGCTAATATTAAGTATCTTCATGCTGTACACTTTTTGGCATGGAAGCACGAACTAAAGACACTGTATTATTGCCGATCTGAAAAGATTGGTAAGGCTGATAAAGTTGCCAAGAAGATTGAGCGCGAGATTATTCAAGAGATTGATATCAAGGCTCTAACAGAAGGCAATGAATGTCTAGCATGTGAAGGCTAATGGCTAGCCTGAGAAGAAGACGCAAGTCTGGTGGAGTAACCTATACTTCAACTAACAAGGGCTGGACAACGTCAACTTCTCAGGGTGCAGGCAAAAAAGGTGGTAGTGGATATAGAGTAACAACCACTACAAAAAATGGTAAGACTGTAGTCAGACGGACGACAAGGTCTGGCGATGGTTGGTTTAAAGTAGAACAACAAACCTTAGGAAAGAAACAAAAATATTCCAGCAATAGTAGTGAAGATGCACAAGGTGGATGCCTAGTCACTATTTTGTTATTTGCTGGATTTTTTATTTACGCGGTGGTAAAATATGGTCTGTAATATTAGAGGAGATTTTATTGGTGTTTTTAACCAAGCCTGCTCTGAACAACAATGTAATAACTGGATTCGCTTTTTCAAGAATGCTCAAAAAGCAGGAATGGTTGTTAATAGACAGAATAGTGAAAATGTTTCACCGTTCTCCAAAGATGATCTATCCACGACAGCAAACGGCAACAATCTATCTGACTTCATTATTAATAGTCATCCTGAAATTGCAGAGGTGTATACACACTCGAGCGAGTTTGCAAATATATTAATGAATCAATGTCTGAAAGAATATTGCAGAAGGTTTCCCGGACTTGCTGGGTTTCCAGATGCTGAGAAGAAGCTTTCAATCCAGGATACAAAAATACAAAAGACTGTTCCTGGTCAGGGGTATCATGTCTGGCACCATGAACACGGAACAAGCGGCAGAGCACCAAGAAGATTACTAGCATTTTCTCTATATCTCAATAATGTGGAAGAGGGTGGGGAAACAGAATTTTTATATCAAAAGGTTAGATTTAAACCTGAGATGGGTCAGATGTTGATCTGGCCAGCTTACTTTACGCATGCACATAGAGGCAATCAGCCATTGAGTGGTGAGAAGTATATTATCACTGGTTGGATAGAAAAATAAGGAAATAAAAATGACAACAAAGCAAGAATTAATACTAACAGATGAGCGCTCATACTTCAAGCCATTCAATTATCCTTGGGCCTATGAAGCCTGGTTGAAACACGAGCAAAGCCATTGGTTACATACAGAAGTACCAATGCTAGAGGACTTAAAGGACTGGAAGAATAAGCTCAACGACAACGAGAAGAAGTTCTTAACACAGATCTTTAGATTCTTCACCCAAGGTGACATCGATGTTGCTGGTGGTTACATTAAGACTTATCTTCCGTTCTTCCCTCAGCCTGAGATTAGAATGATGTTGGCTGGCTTTGCTGCTCGCGAAGCTTTGCATGTTGCCGCCTACTCTCATCTAATTGAGACTTTAGGTATGCCGGAAGATACATACAATCAGTTC
>Ga0222713_10003151_pt1 | contig 17271 bp, 16 predicted proteins | sample C33_649DmetaG_FD_165061 | JGI IMG/M metagenome (GOLD analysis project Ga0222713, IMG submission 165061) | Estuarine water microbial communities from San Francisco Bay, California, United States - C33_649D | ecosystem: Environmental > Aquatic > Marine > Unclassified | place: USA: California...
TGACTTCGTGCCGTCGCCGGATTGCATATAGAGATAGATCTTTTTCCCCGTTCTGCGGCTCCAGGTGAAGGTTCCATCTGCACCAATGCTGATCACTGCAGGAACCTTGCTGTAGCTCACCTGACCCGGGAACCTGATGAAAACTGAAACCAAACTTCCTGCTACAAAGCCTGTCGTTACCCCATTAACCGTTACACCAGATTTACCCGAAATCGACGTGCGGGAGCCGGTAATGATGATTGAGCGCTCCGCGTTTACAGGGATTTCTGTTACGGATTTCTGCCCTTCAGAAAAAGCGCGCATGGGGCGAACAGTAAATGGTCGTGCAGGAGGCTTCTTATTTCCTGTCAATGTCTGCACACGGTCAAACTGTTGGCCGTCTGCGAAATATTGCGACCAGGCTGTAGACCCGTTGTAGTCACTTGAAGTCCAGTAGTACCCGCGCTCAAACTGGCCGACTGGCGTAAGTTGAAATCCTTTTCGACTGTGTGACAACCAGCGAAACGCTTCGTTCAACTCATCTTTTGATGGTAAAAACCAATCACTAACACCGTTGCACGGTTTTGATGCCGCAAGAGCCGCAGGAGAAGAAACCTTTTTCAATCTCCCCGTATTATCTTTCCCTACACCTATCGCTTTTGATGCAACTCGGGCTGTTGTGTCGGGAAACAATGATGTAGTTTTTGTTACCGAGTATGCGACCCTAGATGTCTCACACGACTTTGGCGCAATTTCAAGATATTGACCCCACGACTGTTTCGACCCTGCGTCATACACAACAATTCCGCCGCCTGGGCCAACGTCACCGATACGACACCCAGTTGCCAAGGATAAACACTGTGGGTTTTCGGTAGTTGCTGTTACTAAAGCAAAGGCCGGCGGTTGGCCGCCAAAATAAGGAAATGCACGAACTCGATTCACGTTCATTGGAGACGAGAGGAATCCAGATCCAACATGTACCGCACTTTTCATGTATGACTTGTTGGTCTTTAATCTGGGGAGAATTCCATTGGCATCGGTGAATTGCGTACCGTCATGAAACAGCTGATACCACGCAAATGAATCCTCAGATTCTGACGAGGTCCACATCGGCTTTGGCGTAGATCGCCAAAATTTTTGGCTCGCACGAAAGTCGTATAGCGCGCTTAGCTCATCCTTCGATGGGATGTACCAGTCGGAACCATCGTTCGTGTGCCCAACGGCAAGCGGTGAACCTGCATTACGCATTACTGCAGTGTTGAAGCGACCCATACCAATTGACATCGATTGACGCTGTGCCGCAACGTTTCCTGGTGCTCCGTATATCGAGCTCGGTGCGCCCCAAATTCCTTTAGCAACAGTTGACGCATTTTCTGCTTCTAGATATCGGCCCCACCACTGCTGGCTACCGGCGTCATAAAAAATAGTTCCGCCTCTCGGGCCCGTCATGCCAACTGCGCAACCCACTCCTGTTTCTTGACAAGTTGAAGCGTTCGCCTGACCTTCAGTTGTGAAGATGGCGATTGACGAAATGGCAAACAGTATGGCAATAAAAAGATAGATGATTCGAGTTGATGTTTTCATGGAGGTGAACACTTACCCTAGGACAAATCTCATCAACTGTGGAGTCGCATGCTCACTTCGTTAGCCATAAGCCGCCCAGCCCGTGTCAACACGTAGCGGTCTTCGTGCAGCTCAATCCATCCTTCAAGGAGTGACCGATCATCAGGAGTAAATGCAGAAGTCGGCACACCCTCTCGTGTGCGAATCAGCAACTGCAATTCTTCGAGTGACCGCGTTGCATCATCAAGCGTCTCGCTAGACGAGATCGGCGGTTCGCCTGCCTCAATCATCTCGATGTATCTGTCGGGTGTGCGCACATTCCACCATCTAGTTCCGTCTTTGTGCGCATGAGCCGCGCAACCAATGCCGTCATAGTTGCCTTGCAACCAGTACAGATAGTTGTGCTTACATTCATAACCAGGTTTTGTCCAATTAGAAATCTCGTAATTGAGTAGTCCTGCTTGTGCAAAGTGATCGTCTACCCATTCGTATTTATCGGCTTGATCATCATCGTCGGGATGACGCTCGGGCTGTGTCGCAAGCGGGGTGTTTGCCTCAATCGTGAGACCATAGGCAGAAACATGAGGTGGATCGAGCGCGATCACATCGGCAACAGTCTGCTTCCAGTCAGCAAAAGTTTCACCCGCCGCGCCATACATGATGTCGAGATTGAAGGTGGTAAAGCCCGCCTGCTTGATATGTGCCACCGCGCGTTGCACGTTTTCTGGGTTATGCGTGCGGCCAAGCGATTTCAGCACATGATCAACCGTTGACTGAACGCCAACGCTCACCCGGTTTACTCCACCATTGCGATAACTCTGCATCATGTCCAAGGTGATGTCATCAGGATTGCATTCCACTGTCACTTCGGCATTGGGCGCCAGCGGAACAAGTGAAATCACGCTCAACAATTCGTCAGCGGGAAGCATCGTTGGTGTGCCTCCGCCAACGAACACACTTGTTGCCCGCGGCATTCCCTCTGCTACTAAACGTGCGACATGGGTTCGCAACGCTTCGACATACTGCGTTTGAAGATGATGCCGATCTGTAAATGTTGCAAACGCGCAGTAATCACATCGCTTGGCACAAAATGGAATGTGAATGTACACGCCATGCAGGCCCGCGGCGAGAGACATGGCAGTTATGCGCTTGGTGGGATAAACAGCAGGTCGAGTTCAGCAAGTTTTGTGCCAACATCATCAACTGCCACATCTAATATGACTGCAATTGCCCGCGTATCATGCGCACGGACAGTAATCACTTTGCCGTTGAAGTCTTGGCGCTGTACTTGAATCATGCGCAACAGACGCTCGAGCATCTTGAATTCTTTGCCTTCACGCAGCGACAATTTGGCAACGTCGATTCGTAGTTTTGTTGGTGCAGAAGTCTGTGTCTGGGTGTCCCCTTCACGCTGTTTGTCGCGAGGCAAGAGCTGATCAACCGTGACACCGTAGAACCGAGCCAGACGCTCGAGGCGCGGAACAGAGATCATTCGTTCACCGCGCTCGTATGCACCCATGACCGAAGCCTTGAATTCTTGTTGTGTCGAATTTTCGACTTCCTGCAGTGACAACTTTTTCTGTTGCCGAATCTGACGCAAGCGTTCGCCAACAGATCGCGCGAAACTCAGTTCATCAAGCGAATCGTTGTCGGCTGTGCTCATTGCTTCTCCCTGCGTGCGCGAACCATCAGCGCACCAGCAACTATTGCAGCAGTCTCGGCTCGAAGAATGGATTCACCCAGCGACACATGGGCGACCCGAGATGACAATTCGTCTGGCGCAAATCCACCTTCTGGGCCGATCACCACAACTCGATGCTCGGCATTGATTTCGTCTCCACCCGGCTCGGCAATGGCGCAACTCGGCAGATCTATTACCGCTGAAAGCTGGGTAACGGGATGAACGATGGGCAGCCACGTGCGTCGACTTTGCATTGACGCTTCACGTGCAATCTTAATTAACCGATCCTGGGTTTTTGCCGAACGTTCGCCATCCCACTTCACCACCGAACGCTGTGTTGGTGCCAACGGAATGATTTCATCAATTCCCAGTTCAGTAAGTTTCTGCACAATTACTTCGGGTTTTTCACCTTTTACAGGCGCAAACGCAACGGTGAGCGACCACGACCGAGGGGTCGAAGTAAACACTTCACTGATTGGCTGAATATCTCCGTTGCGCAATAATTTTGCCTGCAACCAACTGCCCCGACCATCGGAAACCGAAATGATGTCACGTTCGGTGATACGCAGTGCTTTCAGTAAATGATGTTGATCTTCATCGGACAACTGTGGATTCGCAAGCGAATCAATAAACACATGCGCTGCCGATTTGCGCAACAACTCCATCACGAAAAGGCTGACTTAATCTTCGACTTCAACCTTCCTTCATGAGCCGCAACGTGCTCACCACGGAGTTCGGAATACTTTTTCAACAACTCACGCTCAGCATCACTGAGTTTCGTGGGTACGGCAACTACCACTCGCGCGCGCAAGTCTCCACGACCACGAGATCTTCCACCTTGGCTTAAACGCGGGACCCCACGGGCTTTCAGCACGAACTCGCGACCATGTTGCGTACCAGCAGGAATGTCGAGCACTTCATCACCATCAAGCGTCGGAAGGTCAATCGTTGCTCCAAGCGCTGCCTGTGCGATCGATACTTCAATATCAGTTACCAGATCATCGTCATCACGTTCATACATGCTGTGCTCGCCCACACGCATATGGACGAATAAATCACCCGCGTTGCCACCACGCTGCCCTACTGCACCTTTGCCCGTTAGACGCAATGTTTGACCAGAGTCGATACCTGCAGGCACTTCGATGGGATACGACATCTCTTTGATGATTCGACCTTCACCGCGACAACCCGAGCACGGCGACGCAATGATTTGTCCCATTCCGCTGCATCGGCCACATGCTTGCGACGTAACCATTTGACCAAGCATGCTTTGTCGCACTCGTCGCACCTGGCCAGCGCCACCACATTCGGAACACGTTGCTGGTGTTGTGCCCTCCTGCGCGCCGGATCCCGAGCAGTCATCACAGCGCACAGCCGTGCGCACTTTGACTGTTGTTTGACAACCAAACACAGCTTCTTCAAAAGCGATATCTGCAACGGTTTCAATATCTTGCCCGCGAGGTGGCCCGCTTGGCCCACGCTGACCACCACCGAATGGCGAACCGCCACCAAAGAATGCTTCAAAGATGTCGCCGAAACCGCCTGCACCACCAAACGGGTCTCCACCGGCACCTGCACCACCGACACCCGCTTCACCAAATTGGTCGTAGCGTGCCTTCTTTTCGGGATCAGACAACACCTCGTATGCGCGCGACACTTCCTTGAACTTTGCTTCAGCTTCGGTATTGCCAGGATTGGCGTCGGGATGCAACTCGCGTGCTCGTTTGCGATATGCCTTTTTCAATTCGTCAGCGCTTGCACCGCGCGAGACACCCAGCAATGAGTAAAAATCTTCTGCCATCGTCGGACTAACTATCTGCCAGTCTGCGACCGAGACGGTCGCTGACTACTTCTACGGTTGCAAGTGCTTGTGGGTAATTCATTCGGGTAGGTCCGAGGATTCCTACTGTGCCCATTGTGGTTCCATCCGCAACAACAGGTGCCAGCACCACCGAACACGCGGCAAGCGGTTCGACTCCGTGCTCTGCCCCAATTGCTACTGATAGTCCACGATCCAGCATGTCGCGCACGAGCGAGACCATCACATACTGCTGTTCAAGTGTGTGCAATACCGATCGAACAATCTCTACAGCATCAAAAGCTTCTGCCATTGCCGATGCTCCACCCACAAACATCGATTCATCGGTGCGTCGGCCGCTCATTGCCTGCACTACTTGCAGCGCCAATGCATCAATCACGCCATCACCTGAAGGCGAAGGTTGCACAACGTCACCCAAGGCTTTGCCGACCATCAGTTTTGACAATATTACTGAAGCACGATGCACTTCGTCTTCGGACAACGTCGTTCCTAATTCGATTGGTTCGCTTTCCACCGCACCGTTTGACAACACAACAACTGCGGTTGCCAGGTGCGCCGACAGTCCCACTAACTGCACAGATCGAACAACAGCGACTTCTTTCTTTGGTCCAAGAACCACTGCTGCATAATTGGTCATCTGCGCCAGCAGCGTGCTGGTGCGTTGCAACGTTTCTTCTAAACGACCAGTTGCTGTATTGAAGAATTCACCGACCTTCACTTGCTCTGCAGCACCAAGCTTGCCGTTAGGTGTCAGATGGTCTACAAAGAATCGGTATCCCTTATCGGTAGGAATGCGGCCTGCCGAAGTGTGTGGTTGAGCGAGATAGCCCTCTTGTTCAAGAAACACCATGTCGTTACGCACCGTGGCTGAAGAAACCTGCACGCCATCCGTTGCTGCAATATGCGACGAACCAACTGGCTGGGCGGTGGCGATGTACTCCTCGACTACTGCTCGGAGGATGGCTGTTTTGCGGTCGTCAAGCATATGGGGATCCCTTTCAGGATACCGATAACTGCTTGTACCGAAGGAGCGATTCGGTGCGCTCAACAGCATGGTCAACAATTGGCTCTAGGTAGGGGTTGAGCAAACCCGCAGTCCATGGCTCGTGAACTACGTCATTGGGAAGGTCACGCAACTCGGGAATCCAGTGACGCACGTAATTGCCCTGCGGATCGAACTTGATGCCTTGAGAGATTGGATTGAAAATTCGAAAGTATGGCGACGCATCGGTTCCTGTGCCAGCAGTCCACTGCCAACCGTGTTGATTAGAAGCAATGTCCCCATCGACTAAGTGCTGCATGAAAAACTTCGCGCCCCACTGCCACGGCAGGTGTAAGTCTTTGACAAGAAAGCTTGCGACGATCATTCGCACGCGATTGTGCATCCAGCCTGTAGCCACAAGTTGCTTCATTCCGGCGTCAACAATCGGATAACCCGTTTGCCCCGCACACCACAGCGCAAAGCGATCGTGTGCGCGTTGGTCGGTATCCAACTGAATGGTGTCCATTTTTCGTTGCAGATTTTCGCGCACCGTGCGTGGTTGATGAAACAACACGTCTGCATAAAACTCACGCCAGCCCAATTCGCTTCGATACACGGCATGTGCTTTTGTTTCGTTGAGTTCAGCCAATAACGAACGAGGATGGATCAATCCAAAACGCAAATATGGCGACAACTTACTGGTTCCTGCAATGTCGGGATTGTTGCGATTATCGTTATAGGTGTCTAATCCCGTTGCACGAAATTCTTCCCAGGTATTCCATGCCGCTTGTTCTGACGCTTCTGGCAACTGGGCCGCACACGGAGGATCGGACGGAATCGGTTCTGTTGCAATTGCTGGCGCACCACTCCATGACACGCGAGGTGTTTCGAATGGCGCAGGCCATCCGATCTGCATCCAGATCTTTGAAAACGGTGTAAACACTGCATAAGGAGTTCCGTCTGCCTTACGCACCGAACCGGGTTCAACCGCATATGCAGAACCGATTTGTTTTCCTTCAATGCCAATTTCGGTAAGCGCAGATATCACCAACGCATCACGTTGTATTCCATACGGTGCAAAGTCTTTTGCAAACACCACCGATTGTGCGCCCGATTCACGCGCTACCTGTGCCACAACGTCAACTGGATTACCTATACGAACGACAAGGGATCCACCAAGTTGTTCATTGAGACTTCGCAGACTGCGAAACAAAAAAGCAAGTCGCGGAGCACCTGATGTAGAGAGAAACTTTGGATCAAGAACGAATAATGGGACGACCTCTCCTAGCGCCGATGCTGCACACAACGCCTCATTGTCGGCAAGTCGCAAGTCGCGGCGAAACCACATCACGCTTTTAGCCATGACCAATATCTTTCACCCAAATCCAAACGAACATGTAAGCGGAGGCGATCAAAGTGATGATTCCGCCATATGCCAACGACCACGACACACTGATGTAGTCGGCTACCCATCCCGTAATTGGTCCGCCTATTGGAGTACTTCCCAGAAATGCAACTGCGGTGAGCGCCAGCATTCGTCCACGCATATCGGGCGGTGCCTCTTGCGTGATGATTGTGTTTGCTCCTGCAATCATTGCCGCACCTCCTGCTCCAAGTGGGATTGCCCAGAAGTATGCAAGCCATACGTTTGGTGCAACAGCCATCCCAACATTGGCAACGCCAAGCATGAGTGCAGATGCAGCCACCCACGTGTACGTGGTCATGTGCAACCTGGCTGTGGCAAGTGCGCCAATCAAACTGCCAATACTGGTCACCGCCAAGACCCATCCGAAGTATTCGGCATTACCCCATTGCGTGTCGGAGAGTTTTGGTAGTGACACTCCGTAGTTGAACGCAAACGTGCTGACAACGGCAAACACCACAAATAACGGATACAACCGCTGGTGGGTGCGCACGAAACGAATTCCGTCACGCACCGGAGTGCCCCCTGCCGGGCGGGGTTCGGGAGTGAACATTTCCGACTTCCGTAAACCGATCACACCTAACAACATGAATGCGTAGGAAACGCCATTTGCGATGAACAGCCATCCCGTGCCAAGTGGGCCAACGAGTGATGCAGCTAATGCAGGGCCAAAAATGCGCGACCCCGTCATCACCGCCGTATTCAACGACATGGCGTTGCCAATTTCATGTGGTGGAACAAGTTCAGTCACTAACCCGCGACGCGACGGATTATCGAGTGCACCAACCACGCCGAGAAACCCCGTCAGCACGAACACCAATTCAACGTTGATCACTCCGGCAACATCACATACACCGAGAACAATTGCCTGCAACGCCATGAGTGACTGCGTGATGATTGTGGTGCGCCGACGATCAAACCGATCGGCAAATGCACCTGCCCATGCACCAAGTACCAGCATCGGCAAAAACTGCAACGCTGCATTAATTCCGAGATCTACAGAACTACCCGTCAATCGATACAGTAAAAATGACGTGGCCGTCAGTTGTAGCCACGACCCAATGTTAGAAAACAGCAATCCAGCAAAAAACAGACGAGCATTGCGATTGCTTAACGAGCGAAACATTCCGCCGCGTGTTTCATGAAAAACCTCAGTCATCGAGCTTGAGCGCCGAGATGAACACGTCGCCCGGAACCTCAACGCGACCAATGGATTTCATCTTCTTCTTTCCCTCTTTTTGCTTTTCAAGCAACTTGCGCTTACGCGAAATATCGCCGCCATAACACTTGGCAAGCACGTCCTTGCGCTTTGCCTTAACCGTTTCTCGAGCAATGATTCGACCACCAATTGCTGCCTGAATTGGCACATCGAACATCTGGCGTGGAATCAACTCGCGCAACTTTCCACACATGCGGTTGCCATAGTTATACGCCTTATCGCGATGCACGATCGTGCTGAACGCATCAGCTGGTAATGCATTCAACAAAATATCGACTCGCACCAAATCGCTCGGGCGATAGCCCGCTAGTTCGTAATCCAAACTGGCATATCCCTGCGACCGACTCTTTAACTGATCGAAAAAGTCGACGACCACTTCGGCAAGTGGCATTGAATACTGCATGTCAACTCGCTCAGGTGACAGGTACTCAAGTTTGATCAGTTCACCACGACGCTCTTGGCACAGCTCCATCAATGATCCTGTGTACTCCTTGGGCGTGATGATGCTGACTCGGAAGAATGGCTCTTCGATCGAGGCTATGTAGTTCGTCAAGGGCAAGTCGGCAGGGTTATCTACTTTCAACACTTGGCCGTCGGTTTTGTGCACCATGTATTCCACCGAAGGCGCAGTGGCAATAAGTGCCAAGTTGAATTCACGTTCAAGTCGCTCCTTGACAATCTCCATGTGCAGCAAACCAAGGAATCCGCAACGGAAACCAAACCCGAGCGCACCAGATGATTCGGGCTCATAGGTAATTGATGCGTCATTGAGTTTGAGCCGTTGCAAACTTTCGCGCAGGTTTTCGAAGTCATCGCCATCAATAGGAAACAGACCGCAGAACACCATGGGCTTGGGATCGAGATAGCCGTCAAGCGGCTCTGCTGCGGGATCGGAATACGTCGTTACCGTTTCACCGCTTCGCGCTTCACCTACATCTTTAATGCCGGCGATCAAATAACCCACTTCGCCAGGGCCAAGCTCGGCAACAGGTGTTGGTGTCGGCATCCGCGCACCAATTTCCAAAACCTCATGTGTTGCTTTCGTTTGCATGAACAACAATTTGCTGCCACTTGTCAAACGACCGTTCATGACACGAACACTTGACACCACTCCGCGGTATGTGTCGTATTGCGAGTCAAAAATAAGCGCTTGCAAAGGTGCCTGCACATCGCCATTAGGTGCAGGAATGCGTTCGACAACGGCATCGAGCAACTCGGGAACACCGACACCCGTTTTTGCTGAAATACGCAAGATATCTTCAGCGGGAATGCCCAGCACCTTTTCAATTTCCATTGCATAGCGATCGGGATCTGCAGCAGGCAGGTCTATCTTGTTCAGCACTGCAACAATTTCAAGATTGCTTTCAAGAGCGAGGTAGCAATTAGCGAGTGTTTGAGCTTCAATGCCCTGGGCTGCGTCCACCACCAGTACCACCCCTTCGCACGCAGCAAGGGATCTACTCACTTCATATCCAAAGTCCACGTGACCTGGAGTGTCAATGAGATGCAACCAATTGTCCTTCCAAGGAACTCGAACGTTTTGCGCTTTGATCGTGATGCCACGCTCACGCTCCAAGTCCATGCTGTCGAGATATTGGGCGCGCATATCGCGCGACTGCACCGCACCAGTGATCTCAAGAATGCGATCAGAGAGAGTCGATTTGCCGTGGTCAATGTGGGCAATAATCGAAAAATTGCGGATGTTTGCGAGATCCATGTGAGCGATACTGTTCTGCTGGGCCGCTGGATTGGGGTGAGAAACGGCTCCTTAGCCCTCAAATTCTACAGTTGGGGGCTCGCCTGTGTCGCTGTTAGCCTAAGAAGTCCCGAAATACGGGGTGCATCAGACGCAGTTATTCTCACGAAAGACGGTTACTCGAAGTGGCAAATATCAAGAGCCAAAAGAAGCGAATCCTTACCAACGCCAAGGCAACGTTGCGCAACCGCGCAACCAAAAGCGAAGTTCGCACCCGAGTAAAGAATGCTGTTGACACCATCGGAACAGATGAAAACCCAGAAGCCCTTCGCCTCGCTGTCAAGCGCCTCGACATGGCATCGGCAAAGCGTGTCATTCACCCAAACACAGCTGCTCGCAAAAAGAGCCGCTTGATGAAAAAAATCAACGCCGCGAAGTAACTCGCTGTGCCGCTCCGCCCAAGCGGCTGAGTCGGGCAATCAAAATTTCAAGAATCAGTTCTTCTTCTAAGTCTTTGCCGCCGCGCAAATCGATATCGGCACGTGCAAGCAATTGAATTGCAACACCCACATTGCGAGTGCCAAGCCGCTGATACGTCGACACATACTTTTTTGCTTGAAAATCACTTTTTGACCCGATGATCGACATCGCATCCTGCGTGTTGCGAATATCTGGACCATCCAACTTCATCAGCTTTGTGTAATGCCCGTGCAGGAGCGACATGATTTGCAACGGATGATATTCGCCGCTTCTCACCATGCGACGCAGCATGGCAAGTGCAGTCGGCGAATCACCTTTGTCGATTGCATCAGTGAGATCCCACGGGAGCACACTTCCCTGGGCACCAAGGAATGGCTCGACATCGCCAAGCGACAGTTTCTTTGATGTTCCAAAGGTTGAAGACAACACGTCGATCAACGACGGCAAACGTGCCTGATCTTGGCCGAGCCAGGAAATGATTGCTGCAACAGCAGAAGCATCAAGCTTGAGCCCCGACTCGGTGAACTGCTCCATAAACCACGTTGTGAGATCGTTTTTTCTACTTGGTGGCGTGGTGTTAAACGTGGTTGCGCCAGCATTTTTTAGTGCATCTGTTGTCGACTTTGCCAACTTGCCTTCAGCTGTAATGACAAGATGCGTAATGTCAAGCGGCTGTTCGAGATACTTAATCAGTGGCTTCAGCTGGTCAACGGTTGCTTCATGCAATGCACGAAGCACCACCACACGTTGATCACCAAACAGCGACTCGGTTCGGGCGCCGGTAACAGCTTGCGCAATGGCTGTTTCACGCTCGTCGGACGTAACGGCTTCGAGGTCGTGACTTTCGTACATAATGTTGCGATCGCCATCGCCCACCAACTCTTGAGTGAGGTCGGTTAGCTTCGCCGAAATCAAGCGCGCATCGCTACCTGTAATGAGATACACCGTCACGTGGTAAGTCTGACAGATCGGTGTAGTGCCGCAAGAAAAACACCAATCACCAACCACGACACCACGTTTGCCATACCTACTGGCGAAAAGTGATCGCCGACAACGGCCACCCACCACACCCATCGAGTCGCCATGAGTACGGGAAGCATGGCCAGTTCACATAACGGCATCACCACTGGCCCAAACATATTCAAGGCGAGGCCACACAACAATGCCGTTGGCATTCCCACCAACATCACAAATCCGGCAACGGGCACCGCCAATACATTGGCCAAAACCGAAATCGCAGGTGCGGTGCCAAAGACCAACAATGTGATCGGCACAACACCCGCTTGTGCGCCAAGAGTGGTCGCCAATGGATGGACAACCCATTGCGGACCGCGGACTGTGCGAATGATTATTGGCGTTACGAACACCAGACCAAGCGTTGCCAGAGACGACATCCAGAACCCGACTGCAACCACCAACATCGGGTCAATCAACAACAACGCAATCACAGAATGCGCCAATGCAGTTGCTCCTGAAAGATCGCGGCCTTTTGCAAACGCGAACGCACCGAAACTTGCCATGGTTGCAGCCCTAAGAACTGATGGCTCTGCACGCGTGAGCACCACGAACCAACCAATCAATGCCAACGACAGTCCAAACCTCCACCAGGTACGCGCTCGACGCAAGTAGACACCGAAAATGCTGAGGACGAAAGCAACATTTTGTCCAGATACTGCAGTGAGATGTGACAATCCAGCACCGCGAAATGCGTTGATCATGGTTCGTGATTGCCCACGATCGTCACCAATAACTAGCCCCATAAACAATGCCGATTCATCACGAGGCATCACATCAGCTGCGCGCCTCATCGTTGACCGCAGACGGTTGGCGCTACGTGCCAATGGCGATGCAGCAAAGATCTGTTCACGAACCTCACTTACCGAAAACATGCCAACGATGTGGCGTGGCGCATACCGCATCACGCTTGCTTGTGGCACTCGCGATCGCTGCCCTGAAACAAACAACATGTTTCCCGCTTCTGCTTGCGCAATTCTTCGACCAGCAACAGAATGCGCAAGCGCAAGATAACGCTTGCCATCTAGCTCCAACACCACCTGCACCCCACCAAATTTTCTCATCGGGTCTTCAATTACTCGCGCGTAACCCGAGTACTGACCCACTGCACCACGCTGCAATTGATTGAACTGATAGCTGGCATGTCCAATAAGCACGATGAAGCCAACTAGCAAAGGCAACCAATACGCACGCAAAAACCCCGTACAGGTACTGAATGCTCGTACGATTAAGGAGTGATTCACGACGGCATCATGTTTCATCGAGCACAAGTGCGTCAGCGCGGAGGTATCACTGCCGTGGCTATTTCAGCCGCAGTTGCGTTGTTTGGTGTTGTGCTGGTGGCACTACCGAGTTCACTCCTTGGGGTGATTGGTTTTCTGGTGTTGATCGCCGCGGTGCCCGTATTGCCAATGCTTGGTGTTCCTGCAGTTTCGTCATCTTCGGCATACATATTGGCCATTTTGTTCAGCGCATCGCTGTGGTTTGCCATTGGCCACATCAGCGCATTGCGGGCCACCAAACGAGCCGTCAGCGGTTGGCCAGAATGGTTGCGAGAAGTTCGCCCGTTCGCGATTGGCGTGTGGGTAGGAGCAATCCTGTCGCTTGCAATTAGTGCAGTAGTACTTGGCGCTTTGTAACCCACGTACTAAACACCCACCTTGCTGCGCATTGATGCAAATTTGGCAGGACCAATACCTTTAACTTCCAGCAAGTCTTCAGGTGCAGCGAACGGACCATTTGATGTTCGGTAATCGATGATTGCCTGTGCCGTTGCTGGACCAACGCCAGGTAGTTGTTCAAGCTCGGTTGCCGATGCGCGATTGATGTTGATCACACCACTCTGCTGATCGTCTGGTTGTCCTGTCGCACCAGCATTCATACCCCCGTTAACACCAGGTTGCGGACGGCGAAAAGTCGGACGCGCGGTTTGGTTTCGCGCGGGAACATAAATCTGAGTTGCGTCAGTAATCGGAGTAGCCAAGTTGATCACTTCAAGATCGGCGCGATTGGTTGGACCACCAGCGGCGTCAAGAGCATCAACCATCCGCGATCCCGCGGCAAGTGAATACACGCCTGGTGCATTCACTTCACCGGCAACATGTACCACGATCACCAGCGCGCTAGCCGATGTCGTACCCACAACAGATGTTGGCGTAAACGCAATGTTTGACTCCACTGGCACGGGAGGAACACGTACCACCCACCAACCACCAATCGCCAAGACACATGCCGCCACCGCACCTGTCACCAACCTGCGGAGACCAAACCACACCACTAAATCTGCAAGCCGCTTTCGCACGGCTTGATGTGTGCAAACTTAAAAGAGTTGGGCGGTGAGCTTTCTACGATGACCGGCAGTTCGTGGATCGTCCGGGCCCATCATCTCAAGAATCTCGATATATCTCGCTCGCGCTGCCTCGTCAATCTTGACTGACTGCAATAGCAGTGCCAACTCGTTGTCGTAGTCATCATTAATGACAAACGGCTCGGGCTCTGTTGCTTCCTCAACAACAGCATCCGTTTGCGACACAAGGTCTGTACCTCCGCCGGGCAACAGTGCTTCAACTAGCTGCTTGATCACATGATCGGGTTTTACACCAACGAAGCCATCCAGCACTGCGCCATTTTGCATGATGAACACAGCCGGAATACTTTGCACTTGAAACGCTTGAGCGATGCCAGGGTTTTCATCAATATTGACCTTGGCGAGTACCACCTGGCCATTTGTGGCTTCGCAATGCTTTTCCAGAATTGGGCCGAGCGCTTTACACGGCTCGCACCATGGCGCCCACAAATCCACGATCACCGGCACCGACTGCGAACGGTTCAGCACTTCTTCTTGAAACGTTGCATCAGTGACGTCAATTGCCATGCGCAAAACGATATCGCCACCAACTAGTTTGACGGTGATGAATTCTGCACCATCTACACCAGCAGGAATACGCGAACCCCAGGTAGGTCAATGGCTGGCTGCCAACATTGCTGGCGCACAAGCACCATTTACCTATGAATTGATCGCAGGCGGGCACTCCAACCTGACATTCACAGTCACTGACGGAAACGGCAATCGCTATGTGTTGCGACGTCCACCACTCAGCCATGCACTTGCCAGCGCCCACGACATGGGTCGCGAACATCGCATCATTTCGGCATTGCACGACTCGCACGTTCCCGTTGCCCCCGCATTAGGCCTCTGTGTCGATACAGAGGTAAACGATGCACCTTTTTATGTGATGTCATTTGTCGACGGATTGATTATTCGCGACAACGAGACCGCACAACGCATGCTGTCGCCAGAAGCACGCCACAACGCAAGTGTTTCTCTTGTCGACACCATGGCAATGATCCACCAGGTCGTTCCGGCAGAAGTTGGACTTGGCGAACTCGGCAGACACGAGGGCTATATCGAACGTCAGCTCAAGCGCTGGTACGGACAATGGAATGCATCAAAGACGCGCGAACTTTCGGCTATCGATCGAGTTCACGACGGCTTACTCACGCGCATTCCCGAGCAAGGCCCTGCCACCATCGTGCACGGCGACTATCGATTAGATAACTGCATGATTGATGCAAGCGGCAACATCATGGCGGTGCTCGATTGGGAGTTGTGCACACTGGGCGATCCGATGGCCGACCTCGGTTTGCTCATGGTGTACTGGACAGGCCCAGACGATGATGCTGGAGCAAACAATTTCGCTACTACCACCGCCCCAGGTTTTCTCAATCGCCAACAACTCGCCGACCGCTACGCACAGACCTCGGGTCGCGATATTTCGCAACTTGATTTCTATGTGTCATTTGCCTATTGGAAACTTGCCTGCATTATTGAAGGTGTGTATGCCCGATACATTTCAGGAGCGATGGGTCAACATGATCCGCAAGCATTTGACGCATTTAAAACTCAGGTGGAAACTGCCGCACAAAAGGCAGAGCAGTTGCTTTCGCGTCTACACTGACGCATGTAATGACCGATTACCGAATTTCTCCCGAGTTTGATGGCAAGCTCCCGGCATTACAGCAACCAATTTTGGTTGCAATGCTTACTGGCTGGATCGACGCAAGCGCCGCAGCGGCTGCCGCAATGGAGGCTCTGGTCACCGAGACCAATGCAGTCCCATTGATCGAGTTTGACGCCGACACGTTCGTTGATTACCGAGCACGTCGTCCGCTTATGGAACTACGCGATGGAGTGATCACCAATCTCAATTGGTCAGCCCCGCGCATCATGCTCGGCCACGACAAGAACAACGAACCGGTACTGCTCCTTACAGGCCCAGAGCCTGACTCACGGTGGCAACATTTTGCGCAGTGTGTGATTGAGCTCAGCGAGCAGCTGAAAGTGCGACGGATGCTCGGCATGGGTGCCTACCCGATTGCCACACCTCACACGCGGGCAGTAAAGATTTCATGCACGTCACCAGACGCTCACCTTGCATCGTTGCTCCCGTTCATTAAAAGCTCCGTTGATGTGCCTGCTGGAATGGAGGCTGTACTCGAACAAGCCATGTTTAATCATGGAATCCAATCCGTTGGGCTGTGGGCTCAAGTACCTCACTACGTTGCATCAATGAGTTACCCCGCCGCTGCTGCCGCACTCATTGCTGCAGTATGTGACACGGGGGGCATTTCAATTAGCACTGATGCACTGCTCGAACAAGCAGGCATTCAGCGCGAGCGACTCGACCAGTTGGTGCGTGGCAATAGCGAGCACCTGGCCATGTTGTCGCAATTAGAAACTGCATTCGACAACACACATATTGACGGCATTCCCCCATCAGGGTTTGGTAGCGGGCCACTCCCAAGCGGAGACGAGCTTGCCGCAGAACTCGAACAGTTCTTACGCGACAACCAAACGGATTAGCCCCCCCCTACAGCGGCTAGTAAACTATTTTCAGCACTACGAAGTCGGGGGGCTTGTATGCGAGATAGTTCAAAGAAGGATTTCGTCGAGGCGCTTGCGCGCGGGCTAGAGGTCATTCGTACATTTGATCAACTGCACATCAAGCAAACGATTACTCAAATCTCTGAGCGCACTTTGCTTGCGCGGCCCACGGTATTGCGCCTGCTGATCACCCTTGAAGAGCTGGGTTATGTGCGGTGCCAAGACAATCAGTACTCCCTCACACCCAAAGTCGTGGACCTCGGTATGGCCTATATTTCGGCACTTGGTCTGTACGGGGCAGCAAAGCCTTATATGGAAGAGCTCTCTCAGCAGTTTGATCAAACCATTTCTCTGGCCGAACTTGATGGAAGCGACATCGTGTACACAGGCCGAGTCGAGGTTCCCAAAATCGTGAGCGTTGGCGTGACCGTTGGTGCGCGACTTCCATCAGCAAGCACCGCGCTTGGGCGCGTGTTACTCGCCGACGTACCCGATTCACAGCTCGACAGTGTGTTGAGCATTCCCACCAT
>Ga0222713_10003153_pt1 | contig 17257 bp, 19 predicted proteins | sample C33_649DmetaG_FD_165061 | JGI IMG/M metagenome (GOLD analysis project Ga0222713, IMG submission 165061) | Estuarine water microbial communities from San Francisco Bay, California, United States - C33_649D | ecosystem: Environmental > Aquatic > Marine > Unclassified | place: USA: California...
CGACGCCGACATTGCCGCGCGCTACGCCGCTGTGGCGGGAATCGACGACGATCGCCATCTTGCCGACCTGCATGCGGCGGCCGATGTGCTGGCGACACCAGTGGTCGGGCTCATGGGCTTTTGCATGGGCGGGATGTACTGCTTCAACTCGGCGCGCAGCGACCGATTCGCGCGGATCGTCAGCTTCTACGGAATGATCACGCTGCCCGACCAGTGGAAGGGGCCCGGGCACGGAGAGCCGCTCGACCATCTGCGCCGCGGCCACGCCGACCGTGTGCTTGCCGTGATCGGCTCGAAGGACACGTGGACACCGGCGGATCAAGTTGCGCAACTGCGCGACATCGGCGTGACAGTTGTCGAGTACCCCGAGGCCGAGCACGCATTCGCCCACGACCCGTCACGGCCGGTGCATCGCGCTGATGACGCGGCGGACGCATTCGCCCGTGCGCGCGCGTGGTTGGAAAGTGCGTAGTCAGCTGGCGCGTTGTTCGAGATTCGCGCGATTGAGCAGCTTGTACTGACGGTCGCGCTGTTCGAGCCATCCGAGGCGAATGAAACTCGCGATCGCCTTGTTCACGCGCTCGCGTGATGCGCCGACCATGCCGGCGAGTTCCTCTTGTGTGACGGGAAGCGAGAACTCGTCCGCACCCCCCGACAGTTCGAGCAGTCGCTTGGCCGTTCGACCGGTGACGTCGAGGAACACGCTGTCGGCGAGCGCTTCGTCCATGGCGCGCAGCCGCTTTGCGAGGACCTTGGTCACCGCCCACAGCAGATCGGGGTTCGAGCGAAGCTGCGGCTCGACCGCGCTGTAGGGGATGCGCAGGACCTTCGAGGGTTCGAGCGCGCGGGCCAGAGCGCTACGTGCGCCTCCGTCGAGCAGCGCGAGGTCGCCGAACAAGTCGCCCGTGATCATGAGGGCCACGACGCTCTCGCGGGAATCGAGTGGCTTGTTGTCGATGGCAATCGCGATTCGACCCGAGAGGACGATGTAGAGAGCGTCGGGGGCGTCGCCTTCATTGAAGAGAACGTCGTTGCGCACGAGGGTTCTTTCGTCGGCCTGTGCCGCGATCGCATCGATGACGGCGGGGCTGGCGCCCGAGAAGAACTCACTGGCGGCGATCACGGAAGCATGCGACATATGAGAGTGACCGTACTACCCTCCACCACATGGCCGCACCGCCAGCGACAGTTTGGACCATCGTCGTCGCGGCGGGGTCGGGCCAGAGGTTCGGTGGCTTGAAACAGTTCAGCGAACTGGGATCACGACGCATGGTCGACTGGGCGGTGGACACGGCCGCTCGCGCAAGCGCGGGGGTCGTCGTTGTGGTGCCCGCCGAGCACGCGAACGACCCGACATTCGCCGCGCCGAACGGTGCCACGGCGGTCGTTGCCGGTGGTTCGACGCGCAGCGAGTCGGTGCGTCGGGGCCTCACCGCCGTGCCCGACGGGGCCGACATCGTCTGCGTGCACGATGCGGCCAGACCCTTCGCCAGCGCGGAACTCTTCGCGGCTGTCATCGCGGCCGTTGCCCGTGACGGAGTCGACGCAGCCGTACCGGGCATTGCCGTCGCCGACACGGTGAAGGTCGTCGACCAGACGGGTCGTGTGACGTCGACGCCCGACAGGGCATCGCTGCGCGCCGTGCAAACGCCGCAGGCTTTTCGTGCCGCGACACTTCGTGCGGCGCACGCGTCGTCGCCCGAGGCCACCGACGATGCAGCAGTCGTCGAAGCGCGCGGCGGTTACGTTGTCGTCGTGGAAGGTGAAGCCGACAACCGCAAAATCACCGCAGCCGAGGATCTTGCATGGGCGCAGGAACGGTGGAGCAAATGATCGTGCGCGTTGGTCAGGGCTTCGACATCCATCGATTCGAGGACACCCCCACCCCGGGACGCGTGTTGGTGTTGGGTGGACAGAAGTTTCCGGGCGAGCGCACACTCGTTGGCCACAGTGACGCCGACGTCATTGCGCACGCAGTTGCCGATGCATTGTTGGGCGCTGCGGGCCTGGGCGACATCGGCCAGCATTTCCCCGACACCGACCCGAAGTGGAAAGGTGCCGATTCGATCGAAATCCTGCGTACGGTCGCGTCGATGCTCGCCGCCGACGGCTGGAACATCGGCAACGTCGACTGCAGTGTGGTGTGCGAACGCCCGAAGCTGGCGCCCGCTCGTGATGCGATGCAGGCAGCCCTTTCCAGCGCAGCCGGAGCGCCGGTGACGGTGAAGGGTCGGCGAGCCGAAGGACTTGGTGCGATCGGTCGAAGCGAGGGCATTGCATGTTTCGCCTCGGCCGTTGTCACGCGAGACTGACCCGATGGCACAAGGAGCACGTCGGGGCGGTCAGCGCGGTGGTCAACGCCCCGCACAAGGGCGCGGAGGACAACGTCCGTCAGCCCGTCAAGGGTCCGGCCAGGGACGTGGTGCACCGGCACGCGGAGGACGATCACGATCGGTTGACGCGCCGCGCAAGTCGAATGCCGAGAAGTCGTTGGGTGGTGAGCAGGTCGAAGGTCGTCAGGCCATCCGCGAGATGCTCATTGCGGGGCGACGCAGGGTGCGTGAGATTTGGATTGCCGGTGACATCGACGCAGCCGACGTCATCGACGACATCCGCGAACTCGCGGCCGATGCCCGAGTGCAGGTTCTCGATGTCGCACGCAAGAAGATCGAACAGACCGCACGCAGTGAAGCACCCCAGGGTGTGATTGCTTTCGCCGCACCTCTTCCCGAGGCCGACTTCGATGAATTACTCGTTCCGCGCGGCAATGTGAATCCGTTTCTCGTGGCGCTCGACGGTGTCACCGACCCCGGCAATCTTGGTGCGTTGCTGCGTTGTTGCGACGGTGCGGGCGTCACCGGTGTGATCCTGCCGAAACACCGCTCGGTGCACATCACGCCGACTGCCGCGAAGGCGGCGGCGGGTGCCATCGAACACCTCGACATTGCGGTCGTGCCCGGCTTGCCGAACGCGATGGAACGCATGAAGAAGGCACGTGTGTGGACGATCGGTCTCGACGATGGTGCGGACAGATCGCTGTTCGAAATCGGTGATCTCGCTCGTGATCCCGTGTGCGTGATTCTTGGTGCAGAAGGCAAGGGTGTGTCGCGACTCGTGCGTGAACGTTGCGACCTCGTCGTGTCGATTCCGATGGAGGGGCAGTTGTCCTCGCTGAACGTGTCGGTGGCCGGGGCCCTTGCTACCTATGAAATTCTCAGGAACCGCCGCCCGTAGACTGGAGCCGGTCACGCCGGGTTAGCTCAGTGGCAGAGCAACCGCCTTGTAAGCGGTAGGTCGTGGGTTCAAATCCCACACTCGGCTCCATTTTCCCAACTACGGTGGTGTTTTGAACCGTTCACAAAGACGGAGGTTGTCATGAGTCGTCAAGCAGGTGCACGCCGCGGTGGTTCAGGCGGCCTTGGTGGCCCCCAGGGCTTCAACGCGACAGCCAGCCTGGTGGCCGCGGCCGTTGCCGTGATCCTTGGCTTCTTCATTCTCCGCGACATCAACAACGACAGCGACAACGGCGGCGGCAGCGCGGCTCCCGACACCACCCTCGTGACCGACACGACCATGGCGGGTGCGACCACCACCACGCCCAGCGGACCCACGACCGGCTTCAAGGTGCAGGTCGTCAACGCCGCCGGCGTATCGGGCGCCGCGGGCGACATGACCGTCGCGCTGCAGGGTCTGGGCTTCATCGTCCAGCCCGCTCTCACGAAGAGCGACGCAACTCCGAAGCAGACCGTGACGAAGGTGTACTACTTCTCCGGAAGCGAAGCCGCCGCGGCCTCGGTGGCTGCGTCACTCGGCAACGTGGAAACTGCGCCGATGCCGGATCCGGTGCCCAGCGAAACGGGCAACATCGGCGAGGCAAGCGTGATGGTTCTCCTCGGTACCGACCTCGCGGGCAAGCCGCTTCCGGGCCAGGTGCCGGCTGCTGCCGACACGACTGTTCCGCCGGTCGCCGAAACCACCACCACCACCGGCTGACGCACTACGCAGACAACTCTTCCGCCCACGAACGGAAGAATTCGCGAAGCTCGGGAACAAGTTCGCGACTGATGGGTAGAACTACGTCGTCAAACAAGGCGAGTCGAGCGATGGCTTCACAAAATGGTGCTGGCCCAAAGCCTGCGTCCAGGGTTCTTGTTTGTGTAAACAAGGCGTCGCGTCCGAATTTCCCAGCGAGAACGAAGACATCAACAAAATCACGTGCCTCTGCCCGGGAGAAGAGCGCGAGCATTTTGCGGCAAGCGAGTTCGGGGCCGGAGTATGTGGGGCCAACAGAGGTGTGGTTGACCGGCATGATTGCGCGCGTGTCCTGACAGATGTCGATCGCAATCGTGTCCGAGCTTTTGATTTGAAGGCGGACAAAATCCTCGGAGCGTCGGATGGGTTGGGCGTTCCAGCCTTCGCGAGTGGCTGCCAATTCGAAGATGCGGCCGACGATTGCCATTTGCCGAGTTTCCCTGTGGCCACAGAAGTCAAGGTCTTCGGTATGGCGATGGGACAGGCCGCTTGCAAGCAACGCGCCACCGCCAGCGAGTACGTACCCGTCCGACGCCGGGAGTGAGAAGAACAGTCGTGCGACGTCGGACTTGAACTGATCGAGATTGTTCATTGGGTGTACTCCTCGACTATTGGAGTCCATGCCGTCTTGATGCCCTGGGGAAGAAAGATCTCAGGCCACAAGTCAGCGAGAAGTGTTCCGTCGACGTAGGTCATGATCTCCTTGCCACTTCCTTCGCGAAGGACGATCTCGTAACAGTGCATGCGTCGCCGTCGGTTGCGGAGGTCGAATGCTTCGCCGGATGTCGACCAGTTCAAGTGGTTGGGCAGCACGACTGTGGCGAGGGCCTGTTCAACGGGAAGGCGCCAGAGACGATTGGCGACATAGAACGGACGTCGGTAGTTGGTGAAGTGCTCGGTGAATTCAACCGTGGGGTCGAGGCCAAGAGTGAAGCCCGCCATTTCGAGAATCCGTTCCGTTGTGGCGAGTGTTGGCGACTTGCGGCCGCTTTCGTAGGCGGACAGCGTGGGCCGCGAGGTGCCGGCGAGTGCGGCGAGGTCGGCTTGGGTGAGCCCCGCGAGCCGACGAGCATGTTCGATGAGGTGTCCGGACATGGCTCGGAGGGTATCCGATCGGATACCAAAACAGTGGTGGTTACCCGGCCAATGTGCGGAGAAGGCCGATGGCGGCGCGTTCGATCGACGTGCGTGTCTTCGTGGTCGCTTCGTCGAGGCCGTAGAGCTCGGTCAGGTTCGCGATCGGAAAGTCGACGTTGACGTCTGCATCACCGACGATTGCGCCGAAACGTTTGCGCTTGGATTCGGCGAGTCCTTGCATTCCGCCGACGACCTTGCCGGCGAAGCTTTGCTCGTCGAGGAAGCCTTCACCCGTGATGACGATGTCGCAGCGTTCAACCCGTTCGTCGAGACCGATTTCGTCGGCGACGACATCGAAGCCCGGAACCAACTGCGCACCGAGTGCCGCGAGGCCACCGGCGAGTCCTCCTGCTGCACCCGCACCTTCGATCCCGCCCACGTCGACGCCGAACTGTTCGACGTAGAGCTGGCGTAGGCGTTCGAGACGCCCCGTGAGCAGTTCGACCTGTGTCGGTTTCGCACCCTTCTGGGGACCGAAGACGCGCGCCGCATCGGTGAAGCGCGTCGTGACGTCACACGCGACGATGAACTCGACGGCTTTCAGGCGCGCCGGGGCGTGAATCGCGCGCACGGCGCCGTAGCCACCGTCGGTTGTCGCGGAACCGCCGAGGCACACGATGATCTTCTTTGCTCCCGCGTCGAGCGCCTGGTCGATGAGTTCACCGGTACCAGTGGTGCTAGCGGCGACGGGATCGTTCTTCTCCGCGCCGCCGGCGAGTTGCAATCCCGATGCGCGTGCCATCTCGATGACTGCGACATCGCGCGACAGACGCCACGCCGCTTCGACCGTGTCGCCGAGTGGGCCCGTCACCCGGCTGGTGCGGTTCGGTCCTCCGAGAACGTCGAGTGTTCCTTCGCCGCCGTCGGCAAGCGGCGCCTCGTTACAGTCGAAACCGAGTTCCCAGCAGGCGTGCCCGACGGCGCTGCACGCTTCCTTTGCCGTCGCGGTGCCGCGGAACTTGTCGAGGGCGGCGAGCACGCGCATGGCGGAAGCGTAGGGTTCTGACATGAGTTCAGGAAACGTGGAGTCCCTTCTCGACCTCGATGCGAACGACCAGATCGGTGCGTTGCACCGTGGAATGGTGTCGCCGGCCGAGTTGACGGCTGCGGCCATCGCTCGCGCCGAGGCGATCAATCCAAAATTGAATGCGATCATTCATCCGCGCTTCGAGAAGGCGAGTCGGGAAGCTGCCGCATTGTCCGCAGGACCGATCACCACACCTCTTCATGGCGTGCCGGTGGTGGTGAAGGACCTCGAAGCCGCGATCGCGGGCGAACCCCACCACATGGGATCGCGTGCACTGAAGAACGCTGGTTACGTGGCGCCGGTCGATTCGTACATCACGCGGCGGTTGCGTCGCGCCGGCGCGGTCATCATCGGCCGTACCAACACACCGGAATTCGGCAGCACCATCACCACCGAACCGCTTGCGTACGGTGCCGCGCACAATCCGTGGAACCTCGGTCACTCGACGGGAGGGTCATCCGGTGGATCCGCCGCTGCGGTGGCTGCGCGGATCGTCGCGATCGGTCACGCGAACGACGGGGGCGGCTCTATTCGTATCCCGGCGAGTGAGTGCGGGCTCGTTGGCTTGAAGCCGTCGCGCGGTCGCATCAGCAAAGGTCCCGATGCGGGCGAGTCGTGGATGGGCGCCACGATCGATGGTGTGGTCACACGCAGTGTTCGTGACACCGCTTTGATGCTCGACATTCTGTCGGGCTACGAATCGGGCGACCCGTACACGGCACCACCGTTCTCGCGGCCGCTGATGGAAGAAGTGGGACGCCCGGTTGGGTTCCTTCGAATCGGGATTCTCGACCACCCGCTGATGGATGGCGGTGTCGACCACCCCGAGACACGCGAGTCGATGGTGCGCGCCCGCAAGTTGCTGGAGTCGCTCGGCCACATCGTCGAAGAGGCGCACCCTGCCGCGATGGGCGACCCCGACTTTGCCGACACGTTCACGGGAATCGTCGCTGTGGCGACCGATGCGGGTCTGGTCGACGTGGAACGCATCATCGGCCGCCCCGTGGGTGAAGACGACATCGAATTGGACAACCTCTTCATGCGCGAAATCGGCAAGTCGATCAGCGCGACGCAGTACATCGCGATGGTGAACTGGATGCACGCATGGTCGCGACGCATGCTCGATTGGTGGACCCCCGCCGACGGTTCGCAGGGTTACGACCTGCTCGTCACTCCGACTCTTGCCGGGCCCCCGCCCAAGCTGGGTTGGCTCACCGGTCCGGAAGCAGGTCTGCGGCTTCGTTCGATTCTGCAGTACACGGCGCAGATCAACGTGACCGGCCAACCAGCGATCAGCCTGCCGTTGCATTGGAGCAGTGACGGTTTACCGATGGGCGTGCAGTTCATCGCCGCGGCCAACAGGGAAGACGTTCTCGTTCGCGTCGCATCGCAGCTCGAGGCTGCCGCTCCGTGGCGCGACAAAGTGCCGCCGATAGCGTGACCCGTATGGCAACCGTTCGCATCCCCACCACCATGCGCCCCATCTCGGGCGGAGCATCCACCGTCCAGGTCGACGGAGCAACCCTCGGTGAAGTGCTGCGCAACCTCGAAGCAAAGCACCCGGGTTTTGGCGAGCGACTGTTCGACGACACCGGTGCGCTGCGCAAGTTCGTGAATGTTTTCGTCGCCGACGACGACGTGCGCTACCTCCAGGGTCTCGACACGCCGGTTCCGGCTAGCGAAACCGTCTCGATCATTCCGGCAGTCGCGGGCGGCTGAGCCGCACGCGACAGTGGGTACCTCGGGCGTCTGAACTAAATCTCGCAGACGTACGTCGACGATTTCATCACCATCGGTGCGGCGGCCTTGCCAACTTGTGTGGTGGGCGTCCCCTTGTAGCAACCGATGATGTAAGGGAAAGTTTCGGTGACGTAGTAGCGGTAGTTGCCGCTTTCGTCGGTGCGTCCGTTGCATTCATCGAGAGTGTTCGCCCCGCCGGCTTGGTACGTGTACGCGTTCCATGAATACGACTTCGGGTTGCCGGTCATCTTGTAGCCCGACGTGTACGTGTACCCCGGGTTCGAATAGATGGGGAAACCGTCATTTGCATAACCGATGATCGTCTCGTCGAGGTAGCAGGAGTTCATCGCGAGAATCGCGTGGTAGTGGTAGTCGCCGTTGTAGCCCGTGTGTCCCTTGCAGGCGTCGAGAATGTTGTTGTACACGGGGTCGCCGAACGCCTCTTGTTGAGGCACGGGTCCTTCCATGGGTCCGAAGATCGGAATTCCCGTGACGGTGAAAGCAACGGTGCCGAGCTGCGTCTTGATGCTCGTTGCGGTCGCGGCAACCTTCGGTGACGTCGTGACCTTCCACGTGTAGGTCTGTTCCTTCAGCGGATTGGGTGTCTTGGCGACGTAGGTGTAGCCGATCATTCCGTTCGAAGTGACGGTGAGCATGCCGTCGCTGCACGATGCGGCGACTTTCGGTTTTGCATACCCGCTGCCGGCACCCGGCGCAGAGGACAGGTCGACGAACTTGTAGGTCGAAGCGCAGCCGGCAGCGGTACCCCACGTGATCGGCGCGTTGACAGAAAGGGTCTTGGTTGCGCCGCGAGCCGCGTACCCCCGATACGAGGCAATCGTGACGGAGAGTTTGCATTTGCCTGTCGCCGATCCGGTTACGACTTTCTTCGACTTGATCGAGCAGGCACCCGATGCCTTCCAGCTTTGTGTTCCACCCGAAGTGGTGGAAAAAAGCGACTTTGTGGTGTAGGTGGTCGATGTCGCAAGTTCGGTCACTTTCCACGTCGCGGTCGGCCGGGTCGCCGCCCGGGCCGTGGCGGGGAGGCCGATTGCAAGTGAGACGAGGGCGGTGACGGCAGCCGCACGGGCAAAACCAGGACTCATTTTCATTGGGCAAGTGTGACGACCGCCGGGCCGGCCGGCGGGGCAGAAGTTCAAGAACTGGCGAAGAATCCAGGTGGGGCAGGCGTTGGCGGGTTAGCACTCACCCCGTTAGAGTGCTAGCACTCTCGGACCACGAGTGCGAGACACCCCAACTATTGAGCTTTTCACTCATCGAATTTTCGGAGGAGAACCATGGCAAAGATCATCGCTTTCGACGAGCAGGCCCGACGCGGCCTCGAGGCAGGCATGAACAAGCTGGCCGATGCCGTTCGTGTCACCCTCGGACCAAAGGGTCGCAACGTCGTTCTCGACAAGAAGTGGGGCGCTCCCACGATCACGAACGACGGCGTGTCGATTGCAAAGGAAATCGAGCTTGAAGACCCGTACGAGAAGATCGGCGCCGAGCTCGTCAAGGAAGTCGCCAAGAAGACCGACGACGTGGCCGGTGACGGCACCACCACAGCAACGGTGTTGGCATGGAACATGGTCCGTGAAGGCCTGCGCAACGTTGCCGCCGGCGCCAACCCGATGAGCCTGAAGAAGGGCATCGAGGCCGCCGTCGAGGCGGCAATTGCCAGCATCAAGGCGCTCGCCAAGGAAGTCGACTCGAAAGAGCAGATCGCCCAGGTAGCTGCCATCTCGGCCGCCGATCAGGAAATTGGCAACATGATCTCCGAGGCCATCGACAAGGTCGGCAAGGACGGCGTCATCACCGTCGAAGAGTCGCAGACCTTCGGCATGGAGATGGATCTCGTCGAAGGTATGCGCTTCGACAAGGGCTACATCTCGCCGTACTTCGTCACCGACGCCGACCGCATGGAAGCCTCGCTCGATGATCCGTACATCCTGTTCGTCTCCTCGAAGATCACGAACGTGCGCGACATGCTTCCCGTTCTTGAGAAGGTGATGCAGGGTGGTCGACCGCTCGTCATCATCGCCGAAGACGTCGAGGGTGAAGCACTCGCGACGCTGGTGGTCAACAAGATCCGCGGCACGTTCAAGAGCGCAGCCGTCAAGGCCCCGGGTTTCGGCGATCGCCGCAAGGCGATGCTGCAGGACATGGCGATCCTCACCGGTGGTCAGGTCATCAGCGAGGAAGTCGGCCTGAAGCTCGAGGGCGTGACCCTCGACCTGCTCGGTCGCGCGAAGCGCGTCGTCATCACCAAGGACGAGACCACGATCATCGAAGGCGCCGGCGCCGAGGATGACATCAAGGGTCGCATCAACCAGATCAAGACCGAAATCGACAACACCGACTCCGACTACGACCGCGAGAAGCTGCAAGAGCGTCTCGCCAAGTTGTCGGGTGGCGTCGCGGTTCTGAAGGTCGGTGCAGCCACCGAAGTGGAACTGAAGGAAAAGAAGCACCGCATCGAAGACGCGGTCAGCACAACCAAGGCAGCCATCGAAGAAGGTGTCGTGCCCGGTGGTGGTGTCGCACTTCTCCGTGCGCAGGCCGCCGTTCTCGAACGCGCCGGCAAGCTCACCGGTGACGAGGCAACCGGCGCCAAGTTGGTTGCTCGTTCACTCGAAGGTCCGCTGAAGCAGATCGCCGAGAATGCCGGCCTCGAAGGCGGCGTTGTCGTGGAGAAGGTCAAGTCGCTGAAGGGCAACGAGGGTTTGAATGCCGCCACCGGCGAGTACGAGGACCTCGTGAAGCTCGGCGTCATCGACGCAGCGAAGGTGACGCGTTCGGCATTGCAGAATGCCGCATCGATCGCGGCGCTCTTCCTCACCACCGAGGCCGTCATCGCCGACAAGCCCGAGGCTTCCGCACCGGCCATGCCGGGCGGGGGTATGGACGACTTCTGAGTCGTCTTCTCTCATTGTCGTGATCGCGCTCGTCACCGCCGCGGTGTCGCGCGATCTCGACGAAGACCTACCAATTCTGGGTGCCGCGCTCGAAAGAGCCGGCACCCAGTTTCATTTCGTGAACTGGCACGACGATGTGGACTGGTCCGCATACTCGGCGGTGTTCCTCCGCAGTCCGTGGGATTACCACCTGCGTCGCGACGAGTTCCTCGCCTGGATACGGAAGGCATCGCACGTAACCCGTGTTTTCAATTCGTACGAGATCGTCGAATGGAACAGCGACAAGCGGTACCTTGCTGATCTTGTGGCTTCGGGGATTCCCGTCGTGCCGACACGTTTCGTCGCGAGCGCCAACGAGTCGTCCGTGCGCGACGTTCTCGACGAGTTCGGCAACGACGTCGTCGTGAAGCCCAGCGTCTCGGCGGGGTCGCATGACACGTTGCGTTACCGCGATGCGTCGGCCGTTGTTCCCGACGTCATCGACCACATTGCCCGAATCGTCGCCGCCGGTGCGGTGGCGATGCTGCAGCCGTACGAAGCGGGAATCGACGACCGGGGTGAGACCGGCATGGTGTGGTTGAACGGAGAACTCAGCCACGCCTTTCGCAAGGGGGCGATCCTCGCTGCCGAGCCGGACATGGGCAACGGCCTCTACGCGGCGGAGGACATCGACTCGCGCACTGCAACCAGCGATGAAGTGGCACTGGGCGAGTCGATCATGGGGGTCCTGAAGACGCGCTTTGGTGCTGCGCCGCTGTACGCGCGTGTCGACGTGATTCCGAATGGCGCTGGCCAACCACAGTTGATGGAACTCGAGCTCGTCGAGCCGTCGTTCTTTCTCGCGACCGCGCCCGGCGCCGACGACAGGGTGGCTTCGGCATTCGTAAATGCCCAGCGGTAGCGTGGCATCCATGAGTGAACCGATGTCTCCCTCGATCGGAATGGGTGTACTGCACCTGTTCTGCAAGGCCGGCCAATCATTCGATCGTCAGGCAACGATCAATGCGGTGAAAGAAGCCGAGTCGGCAGGCCTCACCGTCATCACGGTGTCGATGCTCGGCCACAAGAGCGACGCCTGCTTCATGGCGCTCGCCAATGACATGCGTGAACTGCGTCGCTTCCAGACCGCCGTGCAGCGCGCAGGCCTCGACATCGTCGACAGCTACGTGTCGCTCACCGAGGTCAGTGAATACGCCGTCGGTGTGCCCCAGGAAATGCTGAACGCCCGTCTCTATCCGCAGATCCCGGTGCCGGGCAAGAACGCATTCTGTTTCTACCCGATGTCGAAGCGCCGCAACGTCGGCGCCAACTGGTTCACCTTGCCCTACGAAGAGCGTCTGCGTCAGATGCAGGAACACGGCCACAGTGGCCGCAAGTTCGGCGCCAAGGTCACGCAACTTGTCACCGGCTCGACGGGCCTCGACGACTACGAGTGGGGCGTTACCCTCTTTGCCGTGAACCCCGACGATCTGAAAGAGGTCGTGTACACCATGCGCTTCGACCAGGCATCGGCCGAATACGCCGAGTTCGGTCCGTTCTGCATGGGCATGCTCACGCCCGTCGACGAACTCGTCGACCTTCTCTGACGGAAGTTTCCGTGCACACCGAGCTCGCCTACCTGCGCGATGCGTTCGTACGCGAGTTCGATGCAACCGTCATCGTCGTTGCCGACAATCGAGTCGCACTCGACTCGACGTACTTCTATCCGACGGGTGGTGGGCAACCCCACGACACCGGAACCTTGGGTGCCGCCCACGTGTCGGAGGTGCGCAAAGAAGGTGATCTCGCCTGGCACACGCTGCAGGGTCCGATCCCGAACGTGGGTGATGTTGTGCACGGGGTCGTCGACTGGGAGCGTCGTTTCAAGCTGATGCGCACCCACACCGCGATGCACATTCTCTGCGGTGTCATCTGGAACGAGTGGCAGGTTCCCGTCACCGGCGGGAACATGGAGCCGCTCTCGGCACGCATGGACTTCGAATTCGACCCGCTGCCCGAGGGTTTTGCCGAACGCGTCGAGGTACTCGTGAACGAGGCGATCGAACGCGACCATCCGATCACCGTCGGATTTCTGCCACGCGATACGGCGGTGATGGATGAGGACCTCATCCGTACGAAGGTCTCGCTCATCCCCGAGGCCGTCAAGGAGATACGCGTTGTCGACATCGTCGGCCTCGACAAGCAAGCCGATGGCGGCACCCATGTCGCATCGACCAAAGACGTCGGCCGCTTGCGCGTCGTGAAGTTGGAGAACAAAGGCAAGGGCAACAAGCGGGTCCGCGTCGAAATCCTCGACTGAGTTGTTACATTCTTCCCAGGAGTGCCGGGAAGACGGGTCGGCGAATCTCATTTCTGTTGAAAGGATCGCTGACCCGATGGACATCGTGTGGATGGTGAGTGGCGTCGCTCTCGCGGCAGCTGGTGGTGAGTTCTTCGTGCGGGGCTCGGTCGGACTGGCCAAGTGGCTGCGCATTCCCGCGGGAATCGTCGGTGCGACCGTGGCGGCTTTCGCGACGTCGAGCCCCGAATTGTCGGTCTCCATTCTGGCGTCGCTCGATGGGCGTCCCGAGATTGCTCTCGGTGACGCGGCCGGGTCGAACCTCGTCAATCTCGGTGTTGTTCTGGGTTTCACGGTTCTTCTTTCGCCCGTGGTCGTCCGTGTTGCCGATGTGCGGCGGGAATTGCCGATCGGGATCGCTGCGATGGGGTTGCTGTGGGTCTTCGCGGGAGACGGGGATTTCTCGCGGGTGGAGGCGATGGCGTTCCTCGCAGTATTCGTGTTCTGGTTGCTTTGGGTTGTGCGCGATGCGCGCCGAGATCGGGTCGACATCGAAGCATTGACGAGTTCGACGCGCGGCCGCACGGTACTGGAGTTGGTGGCCGGTCTTGCCTTGCTGGTTCTCGCCGGTCGCTTGGTGGTGACTGCGGCGAAAGGATTCGGTGAGTCGTTGGGTTGGAGTGAATTCGTCGTTGGTTCGCTGCTCGTTGCCGTTGGAACGTCCACTCCGGAGTTCGTGACGGCACTGATCGCGGCGCGTCGGGGTCATTCGGATGTGGGTGTCGGCGCTGTCTTGGGTTCGAACATCTTCAACACGTTGTTCATCGTCGGAATCGCGGGACTCATCCAACCCATTTCAGGCGACGTCAATGGCTTGGAGATCGCGGTGGTGTTGGGCATTATCGGGACATTGCTCGTGGTGCCGAATCGGTCGAACACCGTGGGCCGGGCGAGGGGAGTCGTCTTGCTGGCGCTGTACGGGGTGTTCGTGGTGGCGGTCCTGTCGGCGTAGTCGGGTGACGGCATCGCTGTCGGCAATGATGGTCTGATGCAATCCGGGGCGGTGGGGGCCGCCGAGGTTCCAGTCATCCCTCGACGCGCCTGGTACGCGCTGCTGCTGACTTCGTTCGGCCAGTTCTTCGTCATCTTCGACTCAACGGTGCTGAACGTTGGCTTTGCGTCGATCGAAAAGGACTTTTCGAACGTCGCGCGCACGACTCTCGCATGGGCCTTGACGAGTTATTCGATCGGTACGGCATCGCTGCTGTTGCTTGCGGGGCGGGTTGCCGATCTCTTCGGTCGCAAGCGCGTATTCCTCGTCGGCATCTCCATCTTTGCGCTGGGAAGCCTCGGGGCCGGACTGGCGCCGAACGTCGGAATCCTCATTGCGACTCGTGCCGTGCAGTCGGTCGGTGGTGCGCTGATGGTGCCGACGTCGATCGCGCTCGCGCTACCCGAGTTTCCGCCGGAGCGTCGCAGCCTGGCGGTGGGTGTGTGGGGTTCGATTGCCGCCTTGGCAGGAGGGTTGGGTCCCCCGCTTGGTGCCGCCGTCATCGAACTCGGTGGATGGCGGTGGATCTTCTTCATCAACATTCCCGTGGTCTTGATCGTCGTCGTACTCGGTCGGAACGTCCTGCGTGAATCGAAGGGCTCGTCGACGGGCACACGTCTCGACATGGTGTCGGTACCACTCGGCACGATCGGCTTGGCGTTACTTACGTTGGGTGTGCTGCAGGGTGAGAAGTGGGGATGGAGGAGCCCCGGAATTCTGGCGTCGTTCGTCGGTGTCATCTTGTTCGGTTGGATCGTCGTTCGGCGTTCGATGACGCACGCTGAACCGTTGCTCGACATGTCGATTTTCAGGCATCGGCGTTTCACCGCCGCCTCGGTTGCGACGTTCACGTTGAACCTTCCCGTCGCCGGGTTCTGGTTCAGCGCGCCACTGTTCTTCCAGACCGTGTGGGAATGGTCGGTGTTGAAGAGCGGCTTTGCGATCATGCCGACCCCGGTCATCATCTTCGTGACGGCGACGGTCGCAGGTCGATTCTCCGACGGTGGACTGATCAAGCCGATCATCGGTTCGGGGATTGGATGCTGTGCCGTGGGAATCGCCGGACTCGCGTTGTTTCTCGACGGCGACGCGAATTACTGGACGCACTATCTGCCGTTTGCCGCGATCTATGGCATTGGTCTCGGGTTGTCATGGTCGAATCTGACCGCTGCAGCGTTGATCGGTATCAATCATGAAAAGTTCGGTGTTGCGAACGGAACGAACCTCACCTTTCGGCAAGTGGGCGGCGCGATGGGAGTCGCCTTGTCGATCGCAGTCGCCGGTGAAGCCGGGGTGCTGGGCTCGGCAACCGCGTTCCATCGTGTGTGGCTGGTTCTCTCGGTGTGGATGATTCTCACGTTCATCTTTTTCACCGTTGCGTATCCGCGAATCTCTCCATCTGCGGAAGGGGCCCGCAACTAAGGTGTTCCGGTGCCCGAAACGTCGAATCTCATCGCCTTCATCGGGGCAACCGTCGTTCTCCTTCTCATTCCCGGCCCTGCGATCATTCTCAACCTGAACCGCACGTTGGCTGATGGCCGGTCGCACGGGTTGGCAACGGTCGCCGGTCTGGAAATCGGAGACATGATCCAGGCCTCGCTCGCGGCATTGGGCCTGAGCGCGGTTCTTGCCACGTCCGTCGGCCTTTTCAATGCCATCAAATGGGGCGGCGTCGCCTACCTCATTTTCACGGGTCTGAAGACGTTGCTGACCCGCCCCGACGAATTGCGGACCGATTCGACCCACACCACGCTCGCGCAGTCGTTCCGTCAGGGGATCATCGTGAACGCGCTGAACCCGAAGACGTCACTCTTTTTCCTTTCCATCTTTCCGCAGTTCGTCAATGCGAATGCATCAAATGCAAAGATCCAGTCTCTGGTTCTCGGGCTCGTTTTTGTCGTGCTTGCGACGATTTTCAACGGCTCGTACACCCTGATGGCAAGCGGTCTGCGCCACTGGCTGTTGCGCGGTCGTGCCGTCTATGTGATGCGTCGCTACGTGTCGGGGTTCGCATTCATCGGTCTTGGGCTGTTGGCGATGACCGCGGGGCATCCGTCCAGCGCCGACTGAGGACGTGCCGATGTATCCGGTTCACTTTGCTTCACCGCGCGGTTTTCGGCAGGCCTTTCATCATGAGCGGGCGCGGAGCGGGGGTGCCACCGCCATGGTGTGCGTGCACGGATGGCCCGAGACCAAGCGCTTGTACCACCGTGTGATTGGCCCGTTGCGTGATGCCGGTTTCGATGTCGTGGTGCCGGACCTTCGTGCCTTCGGCGACTCGGAGGTGGGCCCCGATGGGTTCAACGACGTGGTGTCGCATGCTCTCGACGTTCACGCATTGGTTTCCGATCACTTGGGATACGACAAGGTGATTCTCGTTGGGGGCGATCTCGGCGGCTCGGTGATCCAGGAGACCGCGCTGCGGTGGCCCGCGTGGGTCGATCGAATGGTGCTCTTCAATTCGCCGTTGCCCTACATGAAAGCAGAAATGACAGGCCTTGCAACCCGCGCCGACGCTTCGACGCGCGACTATTTCGAACGGCAGGGAACCGACGCAGACGGTCTGATCAGCGAACTGACATCGGTCGAAGCGTGTCGGAACTACGTGGCACAGTTCTACGGTCCGCGCAACTGGGCCCACCCGGGCAACTTTTCACCAACGGATGTCGCCTATCACGTCGAACCGTTCGCCGATCCACGTCGTCTCCGTGAGACGTTCGGCAACTACGAATCTGCGTACTCCGCGCAGAAGCGTGTCGAGCGCCCGCTATACGGTGCCAATGCCGCAACGCCGACGCTCATCGTGTTCGGTACGAGTGACAGGGTGATCTACCCCGATTTCGACAAGATGGCGCAGGTGGTGTTTGCCCGTCACGCTGGTCCGGTTCGCATCGACGGGTGTGGGCACTTCGTACCGTGGGAGGCGCCCGAGAGGTTCGTCGAACTGGCACTCGAGTTCTGCACTCGCGGTTAGCCTGCCGACATGCCCAACGAACTGGACAAGGCCCGGTACGTTTCGTTCACCTCGTACAAGCGCAACGGCGATCCCGTTTCGTTGCCGGTCTGGGTGGTGC
>Ga0222713_10003154_pt1 | contig 17253 bp, 15 predicted proteins | sample C33_649DmetaG_FD_165061 | JGI IMG/M metagenome (GOLD analysis project Ga0222713, IMG submission 165061) | Estuarine water microbial communities from San Francisco Bay, California, United States - C33_649D | ecosystem: Environmental > Aquatic > Marine > Unclassified | place: USA: California...
GTCAAGTCCTGTTACTCTATTGTGACAAGAATGAAGTCAAACTAGAAGAGAATATATCAGATAACGAGCTATATGATAGAATAAAAAATAAGTTAGTAATCATCTATAACAAATCAGACAATGAAAAATATAACCATATCATTGGTTCAATAAAGGAACTGGTGAAAAACTCAAATAGTTAAATTATATATTCATATTTGTTTTCATCGTATTGAGAGCATCAATAGTAGCATCACGAATTCCCTTCACGACATACTTACCTTCTAATTTTTTAGTATCCAAGTAATTATTGCTTCTTTTTGATTTCAGAATCTTGTTTTGATCATCAATCTCAAAATTTTCCCACGTAATCGAAGGATCAACAATTGATTTATAAAGTTCAAGAATTTCATTATGGGAAATACTTCCGGGATTTGTGAAATTAAATGTTCCAATCTCATTATTTCTCATCATCTCTATGCTAATGGGTAGCATGTCATCCAATACTGTCATAGAATTATCAATACTACAGATCTTGTCATATTTCACAATCTTTGAAATAAAGTTTCTGTCATTTGTGTCACTTGATATCGGCATTCTGATACGCAATACTAGCGCGTTTGTGTTTTTCAATAATTTATCAGTGAAACCCTTCACAATGCTATATTGAGATCCAAAGAAATTCGGATCATCTTGTTCTGTAAAACCATTCATATTTGCAATAGTATGATCATCATCGTAGTTGAAAATACACCCAGTTCCAACATATGTAAAATGAAGATGTTGATGCATATCACAAAACATAGCTAGTGAAAGTGGTGCGTACAAATTATCATTAACATTGATCTTTGTTGTTTCAATACTCTCTAGATAATCAATAGTATTGTATTTTACTCCATTAAGTTCACCATGGGTACGCCCAGAACAGCAAAAAACGTGTGTCACATTACTGCTCAAAATGTCTTTATATATATCTTTATCTTCTGCCCTAAAAGACGAACAAATATATTTGATACCTCGTTGTTCAAACAATGAGCACATTTTCTTACCAATCCATCCATTACCTCCAATAATATACACGAGCATTTTATTATTAAAATAGTGTTATTCTTAAATATAAATAAATATACATAATAAGAATAATGTCTCCAAAAGTAGGTAAAAAAAGATCTCTAATGTCTATGATACAAGGTAGAGAAACATCAAACAAACATCACAAGTTATCTGTTTTTAAAGATTCTGAATTATACGAGGTATATGATAACATTATATTTTCAGAAATATTGAGTGCTAAAAAGGATATTAAGATGTATATATTGAAAGTAGATAAAGAATCTGTATATATAGACTATATCGCAGATAATTTAAGTGAATTTTCACAAAATAATTTTAATGCTCAACGTTCGCCTATTTCTGATTTAGAATCTCCTGGAAATACCGAATATTATCTAACATATCAGTTTTCTGCTGTTGTAAAACGAAAGAATGATAAATCATCTTCACTATCAGATGATTCTTATGTTCAAGGACAAATAATAAATGCTGCAAATATATATAAGGTGTATATAAACAAAAGCTTGAACAGATTATACTTTTTAGAAGAATTGAATAAGAAGAGTAAAATGTGGGTAGAAGTTTTGAAAAATAATTATAATATTGATTTGATCAAAAAGGGGCAGCCAGAATGGAAAACATTTATGAAAAGCAATAAATTTTCATACGCATCATATTTCTCAAAATCTAAATCACTATCTGGATCTGGATCTGGATCTAAATTGGATATTATTACAGTCATCAAAAAATTGCCATTAACAAAATTAAAAGCGATTGCAAAAAATAGAAGTATCAGTTTGACCAGAAAAAAGGACAACAAATTGGTACAAGTGTCTAGAATAACTTTAGAAAAAAGAATAATAAAACATATCCATAATCATCAAAGCTAAATTAAAACATCAAACCTATATATCTACATATCTTATATCAGTGGTCTTGAAACCATTAAATGTGGCACCCGGAGCATTAGTATATGATCCGAAGTTTCCAACATATAACCAATCACCGACATCTAATTCAGTATACATAATATCTTTATAAATTACATCCATACTATCACAAGTTGGTCCAAAAAAGGTGCTGTTGAATTTTTGTGAACTAATCCCTATGTTATTCAATTGATTAATTTTAGGATTTTGATGGTCAAAATGAATACAATTAAACGAACCATAAACACCATCGTTAAGATAGTACTTAATAACTCCTTTTTCTATTTTTTTTGAAGTCACATTTACAACTAAAGTTTGTGACTCTTCTGTAAAAAATCTACCAGGTTCAGCTATAAAATTTACTCTTCCTTTAACATCACCAAAAAAATCTTCTTTAGCTTTATTTACTTTTTCTACGATATCATCAAATGATACTAATTTACCTGTTCCTGTGAACCCTCCTCCGATATCTATGATACTAATGTCAAAGTTGAATAGCTCTTGTCTCGCAATGTTATAAGCATGTCTACAACTTTTAATAGCCGAATAATAACATTCCGCATCAGCGCATCCACTGCCTACGTGGAAACTAAATCCTATCAAATTGATACCAAGTGCCCTTACATTCCTTAATATATCAGCTATTAAACCTTCTTTACACCCAAATTTGGAATTAAATTGACAGAGACTTTTAGAATCGTCAACCGCCAAACGAAGGATTACATTTGCGCTCGGGTAATATGTTGCTATTTTTACGAGTTCTTCAACACTATCAAATACAATAAGAGACACATTTTGTTTTTCAGCATATTCTATATGTGATATAGGTTTACATGGATTTGCGAAAATGATACGTGATGTGTTATTAGTTACATTCAAAATGGTTTTAATTTCTTCTTTAGAAGCACAATCAAAATTACATCCCAAGTCACTTAGTTTTTGTATAATATTTATATCAGGATTACATTTTATAGCATAATATGGTTTGATATCTGGAAATTTAGTTACCCATTCGGTGTATTTACGTTCAATTGCTTTTAAATTCATGATAAAAAAGGGATCATCATGGAATTCTGTATTTTTTTTAGAATGAATAATAGTTTTTATAACGTCATGTATACCTTTACACACACCTGTATCTTTAATAGATTCCGTGATTGATATATTGTTATATAATAATATAATATAATTTTTATATATCATACCGATTTTTTGTAATCTTCGATGAACATTTTTATCATATTATATTTTTCACGAGCAATATTTTTTCCATATGGCGTATTAATACGTTCTACGAGAATGTTAGTACGCCATTCCATATTATCTATAATATCAGTAAGTTCACTATTTTTCTGCGTAATTCCGTATTTCATATATCTGGCGATACCGATTGCTCCAAGTGATTCAATACGATCGGCATCTTGAACACATTGTAATTTAATACATTTAGCGTCATTATTTCGCAATACAGGTTTTTTCATTTCTTTTGACAAACTAATATTACATGCAATATTTATAATATTATCAATAATTGTCTGATTCATCTTGCCTTCGTATAGTTTTTGGATGATATCTTCCTGTGATACAATGCTCGTCTTATACTTGCTATCATTAATATCGTGCAGGAGAGCACCAAGTTGTACTTCAAATATATCGTTTTTTGATAGATTTTCTGAAATTGCTATTTTTGTGGCGATATCCTTCACGCGAGAAACGTGGTGATAGTCATGTGACCAATCATATGGTCCCATAAATTCCATTACAAATTGTTCAGTAATAGATAATATACACAATTGTTTCAATGTCAACATAGATGATGGAAATGAATAATCCAATATTATATAATCAATTTTTCCATTTTTATGTTGACAAACCCAACAATAGTACATATGTGTTCAAAATCTATAAATAAGTTAAAAGTTTCATAAAATTTGAAAATATAACAAATATGTACTCATTTTGTAATATATAAGAATATATTCAATCTATCTAATAAAATGATCCCTAAAATCATACATCAAACATGGCGTTCTCATACACTTCCCAACGTCTTTCAAAATATTTTGGAACGTAATAAAGTAACCAATCCTGATTTTGAATTCAAACTATGGACTCACTCTCCAGACGGTCATACAATAGACGATTTTATAAAACAAGAATATCCAGATATCTTTGATATTTACATAAATTCTCAAATGGGTGTTCAAAAGGCCGATATTGCGCGTTTAGCGATTCTTCATCATTATGGTGGTGTATATATTGATCTAGACATTTTGACAATTAAACCCATATCAAAATTAATTGATTGTAATAGTAGTTATGTTTACGCAGCAATGGAACCAGAAGATCAGACGATGGCAATCTTCAAACGCGACGATGTTCTTTGTAACGCATTTATTTGCGCTCCGGCGAAACATCCCATTTTCAGAACGGCATTAGATGAAATAAAAAAACTATATAACAATCATGGTAAGGAAATCTACAAAATGTTTAATGTATTTGGTGCGGATATAGTAACAGTAGCTATGACATCAAATGATGAAAATTATAATTGTTGTAAATATGTGAATAGAAAACTGGTGTATCCTATTAGTGATCCCAAACTAGAGTCCCTTCAATCATGTGAGAATAGTGTGAATATGTTGAAAACTGGTAATTATGGCGATGCATACACTGTCCATTATTGGATTCATAGTGACTTTGAATCAAAGGAATTACTAGAAAAATATACATTTGATGACAAAAGAGATTTTCATGAAAACATCTACCAATTTTTCAAGGAGCTTTACCCTTCACATAAGTATTTAAGATTTTGAGACATTTAATATAAAAATGATTGATGAAACATATTTTGAAAAGATTGACAACAATCTGAAGGCCTATATTTTTGGCTTGATTGTTTTTAATATTCAATCAATACAATATGATGAAGAAAATAATATAGCATCATTTGATGTATCAGTCAATACAAATGATATGATATATAATGATATGAATAATATTGAAGAAGAGTTAATTAAAATATCAGATACGGCTACATTGAATCATATTGATGTACAAAACCCAAAAATTGTCAAAGATATATGTAGGCATATTGGAGACATATCACATAATGAAAATAACATTGACATTACGCATATAATTAATAATAACACAAAAGAACATGTAATTGAGATTCTAAAAGCTTATATTGACAAATATGGAACAGTGATTCCCAAGAATACTTATATGTATCCACATATGCTACCACATGGACTGCGACCACATTTGACACCCATTGTGTCATCATATGACAAATGTCAGATTATGTTTACGAGTGAATCTAATCAGTCTGCATTTGCCAAATTTTTTGGGATTCCATACACTATTATGAATACAGAGAGTACATTTATCCTACAATATACGAATGTAAATGTCGTAGATTTGATTGGTCACTTTTACGCTAAAACTAATAAGGTTTATGATAATACATTTTTCAAGAATTTTGAAACAATCTTGGGAGGAACAAGACCGATTCTAAAATATGTAAAAGTTACAGAAGATGCTGTTGAGCCTACGAAAGCCAATTACTCTGATGTAGGATATGATCTAACAGCAACAGGAATTGGTAAAAAAATTAACACAAACACAATTCTATGTAATACAGGAATTAAACTTGATATTCCACTTTCTTATTATGTTGAGATTGTTCCTAGGTCATCACTTATTAAATCTGGCTATATGCTTGCAAATTCAGTTGGTATCATTGACTGTTCATACAAGGGCGAACTAATGATAGCCCTTATCAAGGTTGATCCGGATGCCCCCGAACTAGTATTTCCCTATAAATGTTGTCAACTCATTATGAGGAGACAGGTTTTTTCCCAAACAGAGGAGACATCTGTGCTCGAACTGAGTTCAAGAGATCAAGGGGGGTTTGGTTCATCTGGGTGATGAAGCTATTCTCTTTAAAAATGTCTGATGCTGAGACTCAAACATTTTGATATAATGTTTATTATTATCTGATAAAGCATATGAACATGACTTGAAGAATATATCATAGTCATCATATTTCTTTTGTTCCGTCAGAACTAAGTTATCATCCTGAATATCTGATAGGACACATCTGTTATTTTTGTAAATGTCAAAGTTTTCAATTGATGTATTTGAGTGATAGCAATCCAGCAAATTATGGTAAAGCATAATGTTGATATAGCAATCATTTAATATAGTATAAAGTACGAATGGCGGCAAAACATTATTCTTGATGTAAGTATTTACATTATGATCAGGGAGAGGTTGTTGTATGATAACGGATTCTTGACTAGGGTATGAAATAAGTGGCATAGCATTTTTGTGATGAAGATTAGAGATCTTTGTTACATTTTTTTTTTTGGTCTTGTATTGATCTTTATCAAGAATTGTATATTTGTGAGTGGATGAGAAACAAAGGGTCTTATGATCAAGTGAATTAATACTGGTGATAACATCGTTATAGATACATGGTAGAGTGTTAACCATCAGTAAACCAACATGAATCATATTATATACGTAGATATATAAAATGAAAAAATAAAAGGGACATCATCATTTTTTATATAAGAATGCAGATATAGTGCTATCTATATATTCTAACGAATAGTTGATAAACATGTTGTTTTTTGTAAAAGATTCACTTAATATAAAAAATCTATCATTATACATAAATTTTATCTTCTCGCGAATCAAAACTGGGTTACAACCTTTATTCCAGATGTAATTGTGCTTTTGACTATTAGAATTGGATGGATATACTATATGTAAATCATCCAATATATATTTATTTACATTTTTGGAACAGTCTAATGAATTAACATGAATAGGCATGTGAATTATCTTATCAATTGTATTATAGATTGTAGTATTATCTATAGTGCTGACAGAATTCAAAAGAGTTTTTTGTTCGTTATTCCAAAAACAGAACGAAGATAGATTCAACCTTGAAATGGTAGTCAATAGGTATTCGCTATGAAATACTTGTTGTGTATAAGAATTTGTATTAAGAGTCGTATTAGTATTAGCTATTATAATGAATTTCTTTTTCAAATATTTGATATGTTTGACTTCTGTGTTGTATATGATATTTCCACCTTTTGTAATGAAATTCAATACCATTTTATTTAATAAAGATGTGAAAGATGTATTATCAACATAATTATAACCTGTTGTATCTACGAGATCATTTGAAAGCAGATTTAGACATTCTAGTGCCGTCATCTTGTTAAATATAAAATCAAATTCTGTTTCATTTATTTTCAAATTCATCAATTGATCTCCTAACATAAGATATTGACATAGACCCGTTAAACTATGTGACATTAAAATACTCACAGGAATAGATTTTGATTTTTGAGAAACCAATTTAATAAAATCAAATAAAGCTTTATTATGGTAAATTTCATTAACCTTCTCACTTTTGATACCATAACTCTTCAATAGATTGGCAAAGAGTATATGATTATCATTATAAAGTTTGAAATTATAATATGCTATGTCCGATATAGGAAAAATATACTTTCTTTTTTCTAATATTGTTACATCATATCCCATGTCAATACATTTTATCGCCGCATATAAAGATGGAATACAACATCCTATTACCAATATATTGTTCGTTTTTTTCATATATTATTTATTTGTATATAATAAAGATATATGAAGATTCAAACGATTTTGTTAATTATTTCTATAGTTATAGTTATTTCTTATATCATCGGAGTATACTGGAATAATTTAAGAGAAACATTCATAAATTCTGATGAATTGAACTATAAAGCACTTTTAACATCTAACATAGATCCCACACATATAGATGCTGGTCAATTCTATCAGGATATATTGAAATCGGATGATCTCATGATATCATCAAATCAAACTTCTAACATGCAGTTTGAAATTCTTGACAGCATAGTGACAGATAGTAACAATCATCTTCGCGCTATTCAATTTGAAAAACTCCAAAGACAAGTATTGCCACCACCGACGTCAAATATTGACCTAAGACAGATATATAATTCAAACTTTTTTGATACATCAATGCATGAACAATCAATGTTAATAAATTTACAACAATATCAAGACAAAAATAAAATAACAATTGATGACCCTATTAGTGATGCTTATCTTCCATATTCACTCAATGTATTTGACACTCCTGTGAAAACACCAGAACAGGCAAATTATGAATATATGATCATTTCCATGTTTAAGAATGTCCTTGATCGCAATCCTTCAGCAAGCGAGATACAGAAATACACAGGTCTTCTAGCAGAAGGTGATCTGGATGAAAGTCTATTGAGAATAAATCTTTTAAACACTGTTGAATATCGTAGAAATATTGCTTTACAATCTAACGGTGTGTCAGCAGATCTTGAATATTCCTACGCAAAAGAGGATCTTATATCATATATTAATAAATTGTATTTTACGGAACTTGGCAAAGAAGCTAATAGGAAGATGCTTTTGCCTCTCAGAGATATATATGTGTTCTTACAGAGCAATGAGTATCTATTCCGCGCCCTCTTAATACATGATAAGTATGTTATGTTTGAGAATGATGTTATGAGTACGAGACTCCTCACCAAGACTAATCTATCAGACATCTTCAATAAATATTACATCCTATATGATCTAAAATTAGTAGCAAATGATATCAAGCGATCTGATATCATGAAGAGAGGAAATCGTGATAATACATCACAGCATGTTATACCCATAGTATCTGTGTCTGGAATAAACAATCCGATGACAATAGATAACGCGAGCAGTAATCAAGATACATCAAAGATGTATGCTAGAATATTGAAAGAAGCAAGTAATGTATTCAATCTTAATGACTCTACGCAATTGACATAATATTATTAAGTTACATGAAAAATAAATAAAAGATATACCTGTGCTACCTTAAAATAGTTTAATTGTTTAATTGTTTTTTTTATCGTTTTCGTAAATGGTCTCTTCTGTCTGTGTTGAAGTAATCAATTCCTCATCATGGTCATCGTCTTCCTGATCTTCGTCATCATGGTCTTCTTGATCTTCGTCATCGTGGTCTTCCTGATCTTCATCATCGTGATCTTCTTCTCTTTTATCTTCACTGTGAGAATTATCAGAATATTCTTCGTTATCATATTCATCTTCAATCTTTTGATAATTATTAATATTATTGTCTTCTTCTTCCTGTCTTCTGATATTTTCAATAAATTCATTATTTCTCTCAATTAGACTGTCAATGAAAGTATTAAATCTTCTACGTTTCCTTGAATTTCCTTCAAATATAATTGATTCATTGATATTTTCAATAGTCTTGTATTGTAGGCTTACGATTTCTTCACTATAGTATGGGAAGAACATATTTAGAACTATATAGAAATTTGAAACAAGATTAAAGTAGATACTTTTCAAACTGTCAGACACGTTCATGGGTTAAACAATAAATATGTATTTTATAACTATAACACAGAATCTTTATATAATTTCATACCATTATAATAATATAACTAATAATTAAGAGAATACAATGAACGGTGAAGCATTAGAAGCACATGATAAGACAATCATATATATTAATAGCAAGGACGTAAACACATTTGACACAAACACATTTTCATTCAGTGTAGATTTGATTGAACCAATCAGAGATGTTGTCTATATTAAAATCATTAAATCTGAGATCATTTTGAACCCTACATCTACAATAAATGGAAATACAATTGGTGACACAGATCCTATATTTGTGTCACTCAATAGTTATAAGAGAATATCAACTGTAATCGCGGGAAATAATACGAAGTTTTTTGATCAAGTCAATATCAATTTATCTGAGAAATTTCCGACAATGGTGCTACCGAATTCCTTAATGGCATTTAGAAACGAGACATCTTCGTCTTCATATAATATAGGAGATCCCAATTTATTTATATTAAATCCTATGGAATCAAGTCTAAAGAAACTTAATTTTACTCTTTTTGACAAGAACAACATTGTAGTAAATAAAGCAGATATAGATAGATTCAATACTACAATATGTGTATATCATAATAGAATGAAGCTTTCGAGAGAATAAAAAAAATTAGAATAAATAGATTATGACAGAAAATTCTTTTTTGAATAATGATTTTGTTAGTATACTAAAGTCTAAGTTAGGTACCGCACGCATGACGATTGCAGACAAAAACGATATTTACGTCGATAATGATCATAAAAATTTATGTAAAGCTTATAAAGTATATACTGATCTCAGAAAACAGATTGTTGTAGAAGAAACCAAAACTCAACTTACATTTTTCAAATACAATATTTTTGAGAATAAGGTAGTAAAAACAAAAAAAACAAGTGACATTATTTTACACTACAATGAATATAATAAGAAATTTGTAAACAATCTGAATTCATCACTCAATATCAATGATATTCAAAACATGATTGATTTACAAAGTGAATTCATAGATTCACTTAGCATGGAAGATTTATATAATCTTAAATACTATACGTATTATGGAGATACAATTCTTAATGCATATATTCAGAAAAAATTCAATGTAGATGATGTTGAATTGCATGTGAAGCCTTCAAGATCAGACAAAGGTGTATTTGATCCATACATTGTATTTTTTAACCAATTTAGAAAGGTATTTCAAGAAAAGCATATGTCAGATGAAGAACTTACAAAATATATTTTAGAGAATTATACTAGTTTTTCATTTGATATATATGAAAAGGTGATAAAAATGTATGTTAGTGATCTCATTGCTATATTTCAAAAGGCGCCAACTAATAAAACTGAATTTTATGTATATAGAGGATTTTATGATAACTATTTAAGTAAAGGTTCTTCTATAAGATTCAATGGAAATCTTAACATAAAGAATGGTGAAATTTTTAATAAACGCTTCATGTCAACATCCTTATTTCCTAAAGTAGCAACTGGATTCACCAAAAAAAATGGTTACATTCAAAGGATTAAAATTAAAGAGGGAGCAAAGTTCCTGTTTTTAGAATTGATAACTTTGAATAGTAGCGAATACGAAATACTACTACCTATTTTCAGTAAGTTTTTCATAGATTATCCATTTAGACAAATCAAAACATATTTCAAAACAGATAAGGACATTATTTGCGATTCAGAAACTACAGAAGAGTACAATGTAATGGATTTAACATTGCTTAGCGTATAAGCAATATGATGACAAATATTTCATTTTTGTAAAATACTTAAAGATTAATCAACTATTATATACAAAGTATTATAGTTCTAGTATGGTTAATAATGATGATATTGCGATTGGTATGGACATCGGGACCACGACATCCTGTTGTTGCGTTTATCTTCCCAGTGGGAAGTGTGAGGTAATTCCCGATGCTACTGGATCACGAATTATCCCTTCATATGTTTCATTCACTGAAACTGAAAAACTTGTTGGTGATCCTGCTAAAAATCAGGCATCTATGAATCCTAAGAATACAGTATATGACGCAAAACGACTTATTGGAAGAAAATTCAATGATCCTAATGTTCAAGCTGACTCTAAGCTATGGTCATTTAAGGTGTCAGAAGGATCTGATAATAAACCATTGATTAATGTTAACTATAAAAATGAAGAAGCTACATTTCACCCTGAGCAGATTTCTGCCATGGTCATTCAGCGTTTGAAAGATAATGCTGAATCTTATCTTGGTCACCCTATTAAAAAGGTTGTCATCACTGTGCCAGCGTATTTCAATGATTCACAGCGCCAGGCAACAAAGGACGCGGGAGCAATTGCTGGACTAGAGGTGCTGAGAATCATCAATGAGCCAACAGCAGCAGCTATTGCTTATGGTCTTGATAAGACTGACTGCAAGGTAGAGAAGAATATCTTGGTATTTGATTGCGGAGGCGGAACACACGATGTTTCAATTTTGACACTTGACGGTGGAATTTTTGAAGTAAAAGCTACTGGTGGTGATACTCACCTTGGTGGCTCAGACATTGATAATGTAATTGTTGATTATCTTTGTGATGATATCAAGAAAAGATTTAAAAAAGATGTGAGAGAAAATGCGAGAGCGCTAAAGCGTCTCAATATCGCAGCAGAAAAAGCCAAAAAGAATCTGTCGTCTGCTACCACTACTACCATTGAAGTAGATTCTCTACTTGATGGCGTTGATTATACCACTTCGCTTAGTAGGGCGAAATTTGAACAACTTGCCGATTCTATCTTCCAAAGAACGACTGAACCTCTTTCTAGATTGCTACAGGATGCCAAAATGTCAAAGGGTGATATTCATGAGATCGTCCTTGTAGGTGGTACCACTAGAATTCCCAGAGTCCAGGAACTTCTTTCCAGATATTTCAACGACAAGTCTCTTAATAAATCTCTTAACCCAGATGAGGCAGTAGCTTATGGCGCAGCTGTTCAAGCAGCTATTCTAACTGGACAAGGAGATGAGAAGACTAATGAACTTCTCCTGCTAGATGTAGCACCTCTTTCACTTGGAATTGAGACAGCTGGTGGTGTGATGACAAAGATTATTGAAAGAAATACCACTATCCCTACTAAGAAATCACAGACATTCTCAACATATGCTGATAATCAACCTGGTGTTGACATCAAGATTTTTGAAGGAGAAAGAGGCTTTACAAAAGATAACAATCTTCTTGGAAGTTTCCATCTTGGAGGTATTCCTCCTGCTCCAAGAGGAGTGCCTCAGATTGAAGTTTCATTTGATGTTGATGCTAATGGTATTATGAATATCACAGCAGTTGAGAAGAGTTCAGGAAAAAAGAACAATATTTCTATTACAAATGACAAGGGTCGTCTTTCAAAGGAGGATATTGAGGAAATGATCAAGAGGGCAGAGGAATTCAAAGAAGAGGATGAGAAGCTGAGGGAAAACATTGAATCAAAGAATGGGCTTGAGAATTATCTCTATAACCTCAAGAACTCTGTTATGAAAGAACCCGAAAACGCAGAGGAGAAAAGCCCTGCTTTTGATGAGGTCAAAGAAGAGGTAATTCCTATCGTAGAAGATGGTCTTAAATGGCTTGAAGATAATGATAAAGGAACCACTGAAGATTACAAAAACAAACAAAAAGAACTTGAGGAGAAGATCAATCCTCTTATGATGAAACTATATGGGTCAAATGGAGGAGGTCCAGGAGGATTCCCTGGAGCAGGAGGATTCCCAGGTGCTGGAGGATTCCCAGGAGCCAGCCAAGGTCCAGCTCCTGTACCTGATGAGGACGTAGACTAACGTATATGTCTTATTTATTTCTCTTAGTTATACCTAAAATAAAAACTATAATGGAGGACATCAATATAACAAAGGCTGTCAAAGAGAGGAGACCAACTCTTATCCAATTATATATACTGTATATTTCTCTTTTTTGATCTTCACTACAACCACATTTATCATTTTTTAGCTTTTGGATATATTCAATCGAAAAGACCAAATTGACAAGAAACAACGTCATTAATATTAATCTTACCATAGTCATTAAGATACTGAAGTTATATTCTTTATTATATATCATGACATATGTAGAATATACAAACATTATTGGATTAATTATGATATACATCATGATGTAATATTTTACATAGTCTCTTCTGTAATCCTCACTACATTTACATTCTATTTTCTCCAAGTTGAAAATCCATTCAAGAGCAGATACCATAATGTACATATCTATAACAAATAGTGTCGTGTTAAACACAACAGCAAATATATTCATTGTCTTCTTTATATTATAAGGAAGATAATAAAGTATATACGCAATATGAATATATATCCATATATAAAATAAAGTATGCAAGGACTCCAAAATTTGGGTTCAACATGTGCTGTAAATAGTCTTATACAAATAATTTGTAGGACAGATCATCTTAGGAAAATAATACTAAATACAGAATTACGACCTAGTACACTTTCTAGTGAACTCAAAGAAATACTTGATATGATGCATAACAAAGGTCATTCATTGTGTCCAAAAAAATTTGTAAAACAACTATATCAACATCTTGATGTTTTTACATTAGGTGAACAGATTGATATAGGAGAATTGTGGATGTTTTTATTTGACAAACTAGCGTCGGAACAAGAGATTCCAATAGAAGTTCCACTATTTCAAAATATTGACCTAGAAAATATTCAAATAACAGATAACGATAACTTGTCAAAATGCCAAGAATTACTCATTCATTGTAATCAGACTATGTGTAGAATGAATAATAATAAAACCAGTCAGTGGCTAGAATCATCACAAGGAATTATGCTCGGTATCATACGATGCGAAAAATGTAATCATACCCTCTATAATTTCGAACCTTTTATATCCATACCGCTTGATATACCTGAAGATGATCCAAATACAAATGATACACCACCTTCTGTATCAACTATGTTTCGAAACTATCTTAAACCTCAAAAATGTAAAGGAGATTGGAAGTGCTATAGATGTAATGAATTTACAGACTATACAAAATCAATGAAAATATGGAAAATGCCACCAGTACTGATATTTATAATTAAGAGATTCTCAAATATGACCATTAAAAATAATAAAGCTATTAATATCAATAAGAATATGTATATCAAACAAGGCTCTATATTAAGTGATACCAAATCAGAAGTATCATATACTTGTTCGTCAATTGCTTTACATTTTGGATCATTAAATGGTGGACATTACTGTTGCTTGTGTAATGTAGGTGATAAGTACATATTTTACGATGACCTTAATGTGTCTGTATTAGATACAGAATTGGTAAAAAAACAACATGCCAGTAACAAAGATGCGTATATGATAGTATATTCGTCTTTTTAAGTTATACCGATAAGAGATTTTAAACTTGTCTGAACACCATTGACATATAAATATATATCATCGTATACAGTTATATTTGATGTATAAATATTGGATGAATTAATATTTCCTTTATCAAAGAGTGTTATATTAGAACTATAGACATCGCCGTTTACGCTAAGTGTGCGACCAGCTATGGGATGACCATTGATGGCTGTAGCAACATTATTATTAATTGTTTTTGTAGTGAAAACAGGATTGTCTGAAATATCTGATATACGCACGTTGCCAAATATATTCATCAAGTATTCGCAACTACTTGTGTTGATATATCTTTGGAAATAATTCAGATATTGCTTCTCATTGTATTCACCGTCACTACTTAATTTTGAATAAGGAACACCTATGCTAACTTTTGAAGAAAAGTTATTATATGTGTATGTCCCATTATACAAAGATGCCTTGTTCTCACAATCAATACATATTATATTTTGCTGACCAAAAGCCAATATATTAGATTCATTGACGTGTTGTATGATACTTGGCGCTCTTGAACTTGTTTCAAAATAGTTTTTTTGTAATTGGGTCAGTCTGTCAGTTGTAAGTTGAAAGTGATTATTTTGACCAACAGCTGACAAACGGAAATTATAATCAACAAGACCATTATTCAAACCAAGATACGGTACAGACAAAGCGTTACTTGTTTGTACAGTGATACTTGGGTTAATCGTACTACTTGCATCCATATTTGTGACGATAAGACCATTTGTTCTTGTATAAAATTCTCCTTGATTTTTAGCAACGACTTCTGGCCCTACTTTTATTTCACACGCGCAATTATCAAGTTGTGTAAAACTTGTATTTCCAATAGACACCTTCGTCTTGATATGGACATTACTGTTTGTGAATACTAGATAATCATTACTACTATTTTTAAACATCAAATTAGTAATATTAATATTACTGAAATTACCGTTTTGACACATCATGTTTGAATTATCTATGTTTTTGACATTGATAGAATCTGATACGAGCTTTGAACATGTTAGATTATAAATATTCACGAGGTTAGCATTCATAAATGATATGTTACTATTGATGTTTTCAGTATTAAACTCCTTCACTTTTAATGTATTTATCATAGCTGTGCCTGGAGCATATAATAAATAATTGGATGACGGCGATTGACTACCTAGTGATAATGTACCATATGGTGATATTGATGATATGAATGCGTTATTTGAACTCATATACATTAGATATGGTGGTGGGATTAAAACTTGTGTAGTTTTGATGTAATTAAAAGGGTAACTCACATAGCGTATTTGATCTGCATTAAAGATAGCATTTTTCTCAACTATAAAGTTAATTGTACAGTTAACATTATCTATAGGAGAAGATACAACTTGATTGAATAACTGTAGAGAGTTTTCATTTTCTAAGAAATTACTAGCATTATATCCAGGGTTTGTTACATCACTTATATACCCACCTGATGAATACGTAAGTTTTGACATCATAATGAATATATATGTATAATTATTAGCATTGGTAGATTCAGACGACTTTTGGATAAAGATGGTACTAGATGATGGGTAGGTTAGTGTATTATAAAGTTGAAATGTTCCAAGATCATTTACTGAATCAAAATTAATAGTGACAGGGGTAGGAAGGTTGATATTTGTGATATTTTCTATATTATTTGACATCTTTGAATAAATGTCAGAGTTAAGAAGATAAAAATTATTTGTGATGTATTGATTATTTTGAACACTTTTACAGTACAATTTCATTACACTGGAACTTACACTGCTTACTCCGCCCGTAAATTCAGTTGAGTATGTAGTATAGACATTACTGTAATTATTAGCCTTATCATAATTCATGTCTATGTTTATCAAGGGATTCCTGCGCTTCTTTTCATTAGTAATATCATCCACCCTTCTGATATGAAGTTGTCCAATTGGGTTAGTAGTGCCTATTCCAATATCAGCATATTGTGTAAGTTTGAATACATCATCAGTATTTACCCCATTGTAGCTAATAATATTAGAAGTTACTTTGGATATAGATATTGAAGCATCAGGCATACTTGTCCCGATACCCAAAAGACCATTCTTATCAAGGGTCAAATTATTCGTTGTTTTTCCTGGAGTGTATGTATTGACTGAGATTATATTAGCGGTGCCATAATTTTTTGAGATATTTAGAGATACAATATCAGGTGATGTCGTTGTATTTAAAACAGAAAGATTTTGCTCAGCTGTAAACTTATCTGTAGATGTAGATGTATATTTTGCGTTTGCTATGAGAAGAGCCGATGATATTCCTGAAATAGCATCAACATACAATGTGCCATTATTGACATAGACATCTTTGCTAAAGTTGATATTTGAGTCATTGACACTGAATCTATTACTATTGTTAATATCTTTGATAACAAAGTTGTGTGTAACAAAATCTACTTTAGATCCAGGGCTCTTTGATGAA
>Ga0222713_10003155_pt1 | contig 17251 bp, 20 predicted proteins | sample C33_649DmetaG_FD_165061 | JGI IMG/M metagenome (GOLD analysis project Ga0222713, IMG submission 165061) | Estuarine water microbial communities from San Francisco Bay, California, United States - C33_649D | ecosystem: Environmental > Aquatic > Marine > Unclassified | place: USA: California...
TGAAATCCGACTTTTACTCTAGCACATCCGCTCAGCCGTCCAACACCAAAATCCATTCTTTGAAAGTGATAGCTACAAAGACCCAAGGAGCCAGAACCCACACCAGATTCCGGATACCCATAAACAGTGGCCTCTGGCATCGCTGGCGGTGAAACTGCGCCACCTGCGCCCACGTGCGGGCGGGACAGACCGTATCGAGCGTGTACTGGCGATCTCCGGACTGGATGGGCAGCAGCGTAAAAAGCTGGCCGACATCGCCGAACGGACGCCGGTAACGCTGGCGATCAAGAACGGTGTCGCGATCGACACCACCCTCGGCGAAGAGGCTTCGGCATGATGCGACGTGTGGGTGTGGCCGGCAGCCTGCGCCGCGACTCGTACGGCGGGGCCTGGTGCGCGCCCGCAGCGGAGGTGGTGCCCGGCGGCACGTTGCTGAGCCTGACTCCGTGGTCGGACGAAGGGGTGCTGACGGTATCCGCTAAGACCGTCGTTTCGTTCAGCACCATCTAGCCCCTATGGCCAGGATGGACGGCGAGCATGCTGTCGCCCGTTCACAACCAGGCGTGTTCCTTTGGGAAAGGTTCTGCGAGATCGCCAGTATCACGCCTGAAGGAGTATGGAGGAGAATCGATGAAGGCTGCCATTTTCGACCATCCTGGTCCTCCTGGGGTACTTCGTTACGATGACGTTCCTGATCCAGTCTGCCGGCCAGAAGGCGTCGTCATCCGCGTCGAGGCCATCGCCATCGAAGGCGGGGACCTGATCCATCGTGCTTCCTCCATCCCGCCAGATTCGTCTTTCGTGGTCGGTTTCGCGGCCGCAGGCGTGGTCGTCGCGGTTGGCGAGAACGTTCCGGACCGGCGGGTGGGCCAGAAGGTCACCAGCTTCGATCTTTCTGGGTCGCATGCCGAACTGCGCGCCGTTGCTGCCAGCCGAACATGGCCGTTGCCGGAAGGCTTGAGCATGGCCGCGGCAGCAGCGCTGCCAATCGCGTTCGGGACCGCCCATCACTGCCTCTTCGCGCGTGGTGGTCTGAAGAGCGCTGAAACCGTCCTCATCCAAGCGGGGGCCGGTGGCGTTGGCATCGCAGCTATCCAGCTCGCACACCGCGCAGGGGCCACGGTTATTTCGACGGTCTCCGGCGCCGAGCGGACCAATCGATTGATCGCGCTGGGGCTCGATCACGCAATCGACCATCGCACCGCGGACGTCGTTGCTGAGGTGGTACGACTTACGGAGGGGCGAGGCGTTGACCTGGTCATCGACCCGGTAGGAACGACCCTGCAGACTTCCCTGGCGACACTCCGCCCGGAAGGACGACTGGTCTTTGTCGGGAATGCCGGGGGAACGAAGCTCGAACTCGATCTGTGGCCGGCGCTACAGGCGAACCAATCGCTTTTCGGCATCTTCATGGGGACGCAATTCGAGAAGCCGGAAGTGCATGGGACGGTTGCGCGGATGCTGGAGCAGGCCGCGGTTGGCGAACTCGACGTGGTCATCGACCGCGCCTTTCCGCTCGCCGCAGCCGCCGAGGCTCACGCCTGCGCCGAAGGCAGTTCCCGGCTTGGACGCATCATTCTCATTCCGTAGTCACTCGGGTCCATGCTTTCCGGCCCGGCGCTTCACGATAGGTCTATGTCAGGGAAACAGTGACGAACACGAACCGCTATCGAGGTATTGGCAGCTCGACCATGTAGGCATTCAGCGTAGGCCGGGCGGTCTGCGCATGGGCGGCGTCCCGTCCGAAGACTTCCCGTGTAAAGCCGGCCAGGGCTCCGAGGACAGGCTTTACGGGCGCCGGGCCGCTCATGCCTTGGCGATCACCTTCGCGAGCTCCGGAGCCAGTTCGAGACACTCGATCAGCAGTTCAGTGAGCACCTGTACCTTCCGTGCGGGATGCTGGCTCGGCGGGCGAACGACATAGATGCCTGCTGGAGGTAGCGGATAACGCGTCATGATCGGAACGAGTGCGCCGGAGGCTACATGCTGATCGGTAGTGCCATCGGGTAGCCAGGCGATGCCGAGTCCTGCGACTGCGGCGGAAGTAAGGGCCGTGGCGTCGTCCGCCTTGAAGCGCCCGCGCGGATGCACGGTGATGATCTCCTCGCCATCCATGAACTGCCAGGTTTCCGTTCCCTGCATGAGGGCCTCATGAGCAAGGATTTCCTCCGGCGTTTCAGGCGACCCGTGCGCCTCGATGTAGCCGGGACTTGCAACGAGCTTTCCGCGGATCGGTCCAACGCATCTCGCGATCAAGTTGTGCTTCTGGAGGTAGCCAACCCGGATCGCACAGTCGAAACCCTCCGCGACGAGATCGACGAAACGATCGCTGTAGCTGGTATGGATGCTGAGCCGTGGGTGGCGTTGCGCCAGTTTCGCGAGCACAGGGGCGAAATGGGTCGGGCCGAAGGAAAGCGGCGCGGCGATTCGTAGCCGTCCTCGAAGGTCACCGGCAGGCAGAATCATCTCCCTGGCCACGTCGATCTCGGCGCAGGCCTTGGCTGCATGGTCTCGAAACGCGGCTCCGGCTTCTGTGAGGGAGGCGCCGCGGGTGGTGCGCGCAAGCAGCTGGATGCCAAGTTCCGCCTCGAGGCGGCCGAGCCGCCGGCTGACGATCGACTTGGATACACCGAGCCGGTGCGCCGCGGGAGAAACGCCGCCTGCATCGGCCACTTCCACGAATGTCCTCAGCTCCTCGATATCCAACGTGGCGCTCCCGGTTTCGTGGCACAGCTTGACACGGAAAGTGTCGATTCTTCGTTCCAGTTCCCGCGACACAGTTCGACGTGAAAGGGCACTACCGCATCCCGGATTGGAGTGACAAAGTTTGCCTTGATGCAGTGCACCGATGACGCATGCCTGCACACCTATGTCACCCGTGACGACAGCAAAGGATGTATCCATGACTTTTCGCAATGGCCTCGACTCGCTTCTTCGTCCCGAAGACTCAGTGCTCGTCCTTGTCGACCACCAGCCGTACCAGCTCGCCAACCTCAACAGCCATGACCCGCAAGCCGTGGTCAACCTTACGACCGCGCTGGCCAAGCTGGCCAAGGCGTTCGAAGTCCCAACCATTCTCACGAGCGTGATCGCTGGTCGTGGCGGTCTTCTCTTTAAGCAGATCACCGACGTCTTCCCGGACCAAGAAGTGATCGACCGGACATGGGTGAACACCTGGCAGGACAAGAACGTGGTCGACGCGGTCAAGGCGACTGGCCGCAAGCAACTGATCATCGCTGGCCTGTGGACTGAGGTCTGCGTCGCAATGCCTGTCATCCAGGCCGCCGGCGAAGGCTGGGACGTGACCGTGATCACCGACGCGTCGGGCGGGATTTCGAAGGAATCTCACGAAGTTGCCATCCAGCGAATGATCGCGGCCGGCGCGAACGTGATGACCGTGATGGCGCTCGCTGGCGAATGGCAACGGGATTGGGCGCGCACCGAGCATGTCGAGGCGCTGACCGAGATTCTCATCCAGCACTTCGCCGGCAGCGGCATCGCGTATCTTTGGGAGCAGCAGCTGCTCAAGACCCCCGTCGAGAACAACGCGGGCTGACCGGGATGGAAGGCGAGGATCGGCCTGGCATAGTGATGCTCGCCACCCATTTTGATCGGGCTGGGAGCGTGTCGAGGCGTCTACCGCCCCACGCCAGCAGTCGACGCACGACCGCGCGGCTGGCGAACGCCAGGTGGTGGCTGATGTCCATTGCCGCGGCCACGCCCTTCGCGGCCGGCGCGCAGGTATCGACCAACCTGGAGCGCGCCCCGACGCTGACGATCGAGCGCTATTCCGAAGACTGGACCGCGTTCGCTGATCCGGAAAATCGCAAGGGGCGGTGGACGGAGCGATTCAAGTACATCCCCCTCAGCGACGACGGCACGATCTACCTCACGACCGGCGTCGAGGCACGATCACGCTACGAAAGCTATGAGAACGTGAACTGGGGCGCATCGCAGGACGACAGCTACGTCTGGAACCGCCTGATGCCCTACGCCGATCTTCATGTCGGCAATGTCCGCGTGTTTGCGCAGCCGATCCTGTCGGCGATCTCAGGGACAGACCGCACGAAGGGGCCGGCAGACACGACGGGTATCGACATGCTGCAGGCGTTTGTCGATGTCGAGCTTGCAGTGCCGGGTGACGCCTCGCTCCAGCTATCGGCAGGACGGAAGCTGGTTTCGTTTGGATCGGGACGCTTCATCGACAGGCGGTACGGAACCGGCGTTCCGCTGCCCTTTGACGGCGTTGAAGCGATCCTCACCGGCGAGGTGCATCAGTTGACCGGCTTCTACCTCCAGCCGGTCGACACGAAAATCGGGGGGTTCAACGACCGGCGTTCGCGCAATAAAGCAGTTTGGGGGATTTACGCCACGCAATGGTTCGATGCGAAGCATTTGAACGGTTTCGATGTCTATTACATCGGCCTGCGAGACCGAAATGCTGTCTTCGACCAGGGCGCTGGCAAGCAGCTGGCGCACACCCTCGGTTCTAGGATCTTCGGAGACGACGGTGCCTGGCACTGGAACGCCGAGGCGGCGATCCAGCTCGGCACATTTGCAGGTCATCGCTCAGCGGCGTGGGGTGCGGGCGCGGAGATGGGCTATCGCTTCCGGAACAGGCCGCTGCGACCGGAGGTCGCCCTCACGGCCGATGTCGTCTCGGGCGACCGCGATCCAGACGATCCGAAGCTGGGAACGCTGAACTCGCTTTTCCCGAACGGGAAATACTTTGGAGCGCTATCGCCGATCGGCCCGCGCAACCTCATTCACCTGCGTCCCTCGATCTCGGTGTATCCGCACAAGGATGTCGCGGTATCGCTGACTGGGGTGGCCTACTGGCGCCAGAGTACTGCTGACGGAATCTACGCCATCCCCGGATTGCTGGTGCGCAGCGGCCAGCAAAGCGACGCGCGCTTCATTGGCAAGCAGATCGAACTGGCCACGAGCTGGCAGGTAACACCAGAGTTGAACCTGACCGCGTCGCTTAGTGCGTTTGATCCCGGGTCGTTCATTCGTGACACCGGATCCGCGCGCACCATCAGGATGGCCGGTGCCCAGGCAACCTTCAGGTTCTGACCATGTGGTCGCTGGTGCCCTCATTGAACGCCTTGCTCCACGGGTATCGATCACCCGGCGCCATCAACATCCGGCCAGCACGGTCCCACTTTGTTTCGGGATGCACCCGTCTGCAAACCGCCACCTTCTGCTTGAACGCACACCGTTAAAAAACAGCCGAACGAGGATAAGATGATAAGGAAAATACTCATTACGCTTGTTGCGATCTCCTCGCTCTCCGGGGTCCACGCGCAACCAGCGCAGGATGACGCCGGTGCTGACCTGGTCGTCGTCAACGCCAGGATCTTCACCGGCAATCGCGCGCAACCCGAAGCATCGGCGTTGGCCGTCAAGAGTGGCCGCATCTTTTCCGTTGGCTCTGATGCGGACATTCTTTCCCTGAAGAATTCCAGGACCAAGGTGATTGATGCGCGCAGCCGCAGGTTGATCCCTGGCATCGTCGATGCGCATACGCATGTCCTCAACGACATGGCTTATAACTACAACGTACGATGGGATGGCGTGCCGACGTTACGTCGCGCGTTGACCATGCTCAGCGAGCAGGCTCGACGCACGCCGGAGGGCCAGTGGGTCAAGGTGATCGGAGGCTGGTCCCCGTACCAATTCGAGGAGAACCGCTTTCCCACGCTGGCCGAACTGCGCAAGGCCGTACCCAATCGTCCCTTTATCGTGCAATACGCCTATAACCGCGCCTACTTGAACAAGCCGGCGATGGAGGCTCTTGGCGTGGGCACCGATCGGTTCCCGAAGTTGCCGGACATCGAAATCGAAAAAGACAGCCGTGGCAATCCTACCGGGGTGGTCCACGGCTACACGTGGCTGTTCCTCGCTCTGGAGGCCATGGTGCCGCAGCCCACGTTCGACGAACAAGTGAGCTCGATGGTCTACAGCATCCGTGGTCTTAACCGGTTCGGCGTGACCTCGATCATCGACAACGGCGGCAGGTGGCCATACCCCGAGGCCCAGGCCAGGGTGGACGTGCTTGCACGAGACAACCGCCTCAATGTGCGCATGCCCTTTGTGGATCTGCAACTCGGCGACGGCGGTCCAGTCAACATGGTGGATCTGGAAATTGAGGCGATCACGAAAACAGCGCCGATAAGTCCAGGACAGAACCTGCACCCCACCTTGGCCCATGGCCATGTATATCGAGGCGCGGGGGAGGTTCTGAACGGGGAAGTGCATGATCATGAGAACTTCGATCGTCCGGCGGTCATCATCGAGCCTGAGAAGATGCGGCGCTTCGTCGAGCAGGATGTGGCGAAGCTGGTACAGCGGCGCATCCCTTTCCGCATGCACGTCAGCTATAACGAGAACATCTCCCCTTTTCTCGACGCTCTGGAGAAGGTGAACGAAACGATCCCGCTCGATGGCTTGCGATGGAGTCTCGAACACGCTGAGACCATTAGTCCAGAAAACATCGCTCGGGTGAAAAAGCTGGGGGGCGGTATCGCCCTGGACGCCAAAATGGCGCTGCACGCCGATGGCTTCATCAAGACTTATGGTCGAGAGAAAGCGTTGGAGACGCCGCGCCTGCGTGCACTCGTGGATAGCGGCATCCCTCTGGCCATGACCACGGACGCATTCCGGGCCGCCACGTTCAACCCGTGGGTTGGCATCAGTTGGATGGTTTCCGGCAAGTCCGTGTCAGGCTCGCAAGCGCTCGCCGAGAACAACCGGCTCACCCGCGCCGAGGCGCTGGGACTGTTCACGAGAGGCGGGGCCTGGTTCATGAATTCGGAAGCCGAGCTGGGCGTGATCGCGCCCGGCAATCTGGCGGACTTCGCTGTGCTCGACAGGGACTACTTCGCCGTGCCGGAAGATGAGATCAAGTCGATCTCGTCGGTTCTGACCATCATGGACGGCCGGGTCGTCTTCGGTGCGGGGGACTATAGCAATCTGACGCCGCAACTGCCCGCGGCCCTTCCGGCCTGGTCGCCCTCGAATTTCTTCGGCAGCTACTACGGGGACGAATGACAACAGCACAAGGATCGCCCCACAGGGAGTGATCCTCGCTGACGCAGATCCCGCCCCGCCGCCCCAACTTCAGAGGTGATCCTTGGCTGACATTCTTCCCCCAACGCACAACAGCTCTTCGCCCTTTGCAGACATGCGTGGCCACCATGTCGCCGTGCGCACTCCGGACCTGGAGACTGTCAAGCGCTGGTATATCGAGACGCTCGACTTCCGTCTGGTCGCCGAATGGAGTTACGCCGACCAGAAGCTCGCATTCATCGCTCCGCCCACCGACGACCAGTTCTACATCGAAATCCTGGGTGGCGGTGACCCGGCTCCACAAGATGTGCGGCCCTACACTGATCTAGGCAACAGCCTGGCCTATGCCGGCTATCACCATTTCTGCCTCAACGTTGCCAGCGTTGACGTGACCGTCCGCCAGCTCCGCGGGCGCGGCGTGACCATCGTCACTGAACCTTTTGTGGTCGAAGCGATCAGCCGCCGGCTCGCATTCTTTGCCGATCCGTTTGGAAACCTCATCGAGCTAGCCGAGGTGCTCGCGTGATCTCTGCCGGTCGAAGACCGGCTGCGCCCGAGTGCGGACGGCCAGTCTCTCGATGCGATCGGCATTCCACTTGGTCGGCGCAGCCAAAAGTTCAACATGATCTGGATGGAGCATCACTAGTGGAAATCGGTATCGACAGCTTTGCCGCGATCCTGCCTGATCCCAAGACCGGCGCGCTGCCGTCGGCGACCGAACGTATGGCCGACCTGCTTGACGAAGTCGAGGTCGCCGATCGCGTCGGGCTCGACGTTTTCGGCATCGGAGAACACCATCGCTCGGAATTCCTTGATTCCGCGCCAGCGATAATACTCGCGGCGGCGGCTGCCCGCACCAGTCAGATCAGGCTGACCAGCGCGGTGACGATATTGAGCGCGGCGGACCCCGTGCGCGTATTCCAGGAGTTCGCGACGATCGACCTGATCTCCAAGGGTCGCGCCGAGCTCGTCGTCGGACGCGGCTCGTTCGGCGAAGCCTTCCCGCTTTTTGGGCTCGATACACGCGCCTACGACGACCTGTTTGCGGAAAACCTCGAGCTTTTCCTGAAGCTCGGCGAGACCAGTCACCCGACTTGGCAGGGCCGGTTCCGGCCAGCGCTCAGCGGTCAAGGCGTCTTCCCACGACCCTACCAGCCGCGTCTGCCCGTCTGGCTCGGTGTCGGCGGCACGCCGCAGTCGTTCGCACGTGCCGGCGTGCTCGGACTTCCGCTGATGATCGCGATCATCGGCGGCGACTTCGACAGGTTCCGCCCGCTAGTCGATCTCTACCGTCAGGCTGGCGCGCAAGCCGGCCATGACCTCCGGGCGCTGAAGGTGGGCGTCCATGCGATGGGGTTCGTCGGAGAGACCGCCGCGGCGGCCAAGGATGCGTTCTTCCCCGGTTGGGCGCATCTGACAGCCAAGGTCGGCCGTGAACGTGGCTGGTCACCGCCGACGCGTCAGCAGTTCGAAGTCATGGCAGGCCCGGAGGGCGCGTTCCTGATCGGGGACCCGGCGACGGTCGCGGCCAAGATGCTCCGTGCCGATGAGGCGCTAGGTGGCGTCTCGCGCATTACCTTCCAGATGAGTACCGCCTCTCTCGAAACGGCGGCGATGAAGCATTCGATCGAACTTCTGGGTGCCGAGGTCGCGCCGATTGTCCGCACGGCCACCAAGCAGGAGACGCACCATGATTGAAATGATCATCGAGCAGCGGCGCCGCAATCTCGGCGGCGGCTTTGAAGTGGGCCGCGTGCTGCCGTTCGCAAAGCAGCGCATGGTGGGGCCCTTCATCTTCTTCGACCATATGGGGCCGCTCGACCTCGCGCCGGGACTTGACCAGAGCATGGACATCCGTCCCCATCCGCACATCGGTCTTGCCACGGTGACCTACCTGTTTTCCGGCGAGGTGATGCATCGCGACAGCCTCGGCTACGAACAGGCGATCCGGCCACGGGAAGTGAACTGGATGACCGCGGGCCGCGGCATCACGCACAGCGAGCGGTTCGAGCGCGCACGGGCGCAGGGCGATCACCTGCACGGCATCCAGGCTTGGGTCGCGCTGCCGACCGAACTGGAGGAGATCGCCCCGTCGTTCTCCCATCATTCCGGAAGCGGGTTGCCGAAATGGAGCGACGCCGGTGTGAACGGGCAGCTTATCGCAGGCAGTGCCTACGGCCTGACCGCCGGCACTGAAACGCATTCGCCGCTGTTCTACGCCCATCTCGACATGGCGCCAGGTGCGACCGCCGAGATTCCGGGCGGACACAAGGAGCGCGCGCTTTACGTCGCGACCGGTGCGGTGGAGTTGGATGGTACGCGCTACGAGAGCGGCAGGTTGCTGGTGCTCGGCGCACCTGCCTCGCGCGTGCGGGCCTTGGAACGCGCTGCAGTCATGGTGCTTGGCGGCGAGCCAATCGGGGAGCGGTTCCTTTACTGGAATTTCGTGTCCTCCTCGAAGGACCGGCTTGCGCAGGCGGCATCCGATTGGGAGGCCGGAAGGATGAAGCTGCCGGATGCGGACAACGCAGAATTCATCCCACTGCCGGAGGAGCCGAAGCCACCCTCGTCAGCTATGTAATGAGCCAGGACATCCATTCGACCGGGCGCACGGCAAGAGAACCAATCACCCCTGTGCAGTCTTGTGGCGTTGGGTGCAGGACAAGCATCGACTTTGGCAAATCACGACCACCAATTCCGGTGGTACGTTGAATGTATGCCTTGGAGAAACACAATGGGAAAGCCAGAATTTTTCGTCGTTCCAGGGCCTGGCGCTGCTTTCCGGGAGAACCTGCACTTCGCGTCCTCGGTCAGGGTCGGGGACCGGGTGGAGACTTCCGGTCAGGGCGGCTGGAATGGCGATCTCGTCATACCCGAGGCGATCGATGAAGAAATCGCCGCCGCGTTTCGGAATATCGAACTGGTTCTGACGGAAGCCGGTGCAGGCTGGAGCCATGTCATTCACGTCAACACCTACCATGTAGGTGGCTTCCCTCCGATAGTCAATGAAACGATCGTTCGGCTGTACCGCCAGTACATGCCGAACCATGCGCCGATCTGGACGCAGCTGGGTGTCGAAGCACTGGGTCTTCCGGCGATGCGCTTCGAGATTCGCGTCACCGCGATCATCCATTGAAGACTTCGGGAAGACCGCCATGACGCGTAACTACGGTTCCCTGACTGTCGCTATGCGCTTTTCCTGGCGCGCGGTTGGTCCACTGGATGGAAGGATTGAACATGACGGACAGTAACTTCAGCAGGCTGCATATCTCACAGGCCCACGGCGTCGCCAGCATCACGATAGACAATCCTCCAGTAAACGTCCTCGATGTACCCCTGATGGTCGAGATTCGGCGCTATCTTCTATCCGTTCGCGGCGATCCGGCCGTTCGAGTGATCGTCTTTGAAAGCGCAGATCCGGAGTTCTTCATCGCGCATGTCGACATGACGCTGATCGATGAGCCGCAGGCTTTCGACGAGGTTGCCCGCGATGCACCTGAAGGCCTCAACCCGTTCCAGGCATTCGGTGAACTTCTACGGGAGCAGCCGCAGGTGACGATCGTCAAGCTCTCCGGACTGGCACGCGGCGGAGGCGCGGAGTTCGTCTCGGCGGCCGACATGGCATTTGCCGCAGAAGGCCAAGCGGGACTCGCGCAATGCGAAGCGTTGATGGGCATCACGCCGGGAGGCGGAGCCACTCAATATCTCTCCGGCCGGATGACGCGCGGCCGTGTTCTAGAAGTGATCCTCGGCGCCGATCTCGTTGACGCGACGACGGCGGAACGTTACGGATGGATCAACCGGGCGCTGCCTGCGACGGAGCTTGATGGTTTCGTTGATCGGCTTGCGCGCAACATCGCAGCGTTGCCCGAAGGCGTCATCGCCGCGGCCAAGAAGGCAGTACCCGTGACAGACCTGCGGGAAGGCTTTCGCCGCGAGCACGACGCCTGGTGGGGACTATTCGAGCACCCGGTAGCTGAAAAGCTCATCCGGGGCGGCCTTAAGGCTGGCGCACAGACGAAGGACGGTGAGCGAAAACTTGAAGATCTGCTTCGTGGACTACAGGTATGAGTTTAGCCAAACCGGACGTTTCCGAGCTTAGAAGAACCTCCGGCTGGGCGAGGGATCGGTCAACGGACTGGAGTCGCAGGACAGATGGCGTGAATACGCGGCACCTCCGAGAAGATGCGGTGCTCATGCAATTTCGCTGTCAATCCGCAGGTGCTCAGCCATCTGCAGATCCATTGGAATGAGGGCGCCGCATGGAATTGCGCCATCTTCGCTGCTTTCTCGCCGTGGCTGAAGAACTGCATTTCGCCCGTGCGGCCGAGCGGCTACACATCGAGCAGTCGCCGCTGTCGCGCGCCATCAAGGAACTGGAAGAAGAACTGGGCGTGGTGCTATTCGCCCGCACCACGCGCAGCACCCGACTGACGCGCGCCGGCGCACTCTTTCTGGAGCACGTGCCGCGTGTTTTCACTGCTTTGCAACAGGCGCGGGACAGCGTGAAGGCAGCAGCCAATGGCTTCCACAGCCAGTTGCGCGTTGCATTGTCCGATGGCATTACGCCGTCGCGCCTACCAACCCTGCTTGCACTGTGCCGACAGGAAGAACCGGAAGTCGAAATCCGCCTGTTCGAGGTGCCGCTGTCGCAGCAGATCAAGGGACTGCATGACGACCTGTACGACGTTGGGTTCGCCCGTGCCGATGAAGTCGGCGATGGCATCGTGGTTTCCGCCGTCTGGAGCGATCCGTTGATGGTGGCGGTGCCAGCACGGCATGACTTGCTCAAACACAAGCGGATTCCACTGGAGGAAGTGCTGCGCTTCCCACTGGTGCTCGCTGATCCGCAAGCGTGCGAAGGCCACGCGCGACAAGTTGAGCGGGTACTGCGCCGCGTGGACATGGAGCCGCTGGTGGCTGAGCGGGTGACTTCATGCGACCTGATGATGGCGCTGGTATCCGCAGGTTTCGGCCTCGGCCTGACAGGAGCCGCGCACATCGAGGCCAGTCGAGAGCAGGGTGTCGTCGCGCGACCGCTGGCGGGACGCTCGCCGGTCCTCACTACATTTCTACTGCGCCCGGAAGGCGAGCCTTCGGAGACGCTGGCCCGTTTCATCGAGCGCGTGCAGGCTATCGAATCGCCTGAAGCCAGGCCAACGCCACGCTATTTCCCTGATCCCCCGGAGGGACCCAGGTCATGAGAAGAAGCATCCTGCTTTTGACGATGGCGGTAGTGGTGGGCTGCGGCCCTTCCGAAACGCCTCGAACGACCGACCTGCCGACGGTCGATGCGCTGGCATCCGATCCCGCACGGCTGAAGGAACTTCGCCAGCAATGCAGGCTGGAGCGCGCCAAGTTGGGCGACGCCCTATGCAATCGAGTCGCCGAAGCTACGCGCAAGCGGTTCTATGGCGACGGCGAAACGCCGTACACGCCACCGAAAGAACCGTCCAAATTCTGATCGTTGGCGGTTCGCCGCATCGCCTTCATTTTTTTGCTCGACACGCCGCAATGCGCCTTCGCTTGCGGCGTTTTTCTTTGGCTTGCTGTCGCACTCATTCTGTCTTTTCGCTCGACCTTTCTGCTGAAAACGGTCATTGACCAGCACTGACCTGGCACCGACCCTGACGCCTGCGGCACGCCGTTGTGCCGCTTCTTCCAAGAGGAATCAGCGCAGGAGAAATCGGAGGCCCGGTCATGCAAGGGACGAACGTGCTGTTCGGTCAGATTGCCGTGGTATTCGGCATCGTGATCGCCGGAGTGTGGGGCGCCACACAATGGACAGCAGCGGCCCTTAGCTATCAAGTACGCCTTGGCTCGCCCTGGTTCGATTTTCTTGGCACGTCGATCTACCACCCGTGGAAGCTGTTTGAGTGGTGGTTCTTCTTCGGCGCCTATGCGCCGGAAGTCTTCGACACCGGCGGCGCCATTGCCAGCGCCAGCGGCATGATCGCCGTGGGCGTTTCCATCGCCATGTCGGTCTGGCGCTCGCGCCAAGCGCGCCTGGTCACGACCTACGGCTCTGCGCGCTGGGCGAACGCGCGGGACATTCGCAAAGCCGGCCTCACACAGCCTGCCGGCGTGTTCCTGGGCCTGCATGATCGCCAGTACCTGCGGCATGAAGGCCCGGAACACGTCCTGACCTTCGCGCCCACGCGTTCGGGCAAGGGTGTGGGCCTGGTAGTGCCCACCTTGTTGAGCTGGTCGGCATCGGCCGTCATCCACGACATCAAGGGCGAGAACTGGCAGATCACCGCCGGCTGGCGCTCGCGCTTCTCGCATTGCCTGCTGTTCAACCCCACCGATGCGAAGTCGGCCGCCTACAACCCGCTGCTGGAGGTTCGGCGCGGCGCGCATGAAGTGCGCGACGTTCAGAACATCGCGGACATTTTGGTCGATCCCGAAGGCGCGCTGGAGCGCAGGAACCATTGGGAGAAAACCAGCCACGCGCTGTTGGTCGGCGCGATCCTGCATGTGCTCTACGCCGGCAAGGACAAGACGCTGCGGGGCGTTGCGAACTTCCTTTCCGACCCGGCCAGCCCGTTCGAGCTGACCCTGCACCGGATGATGACCACGCCGCACCTCGGCGATGCCCCGCATCCCGTGGTGGCATCCGCCGCACGCGAAGTCCTCAACAAGAGCGACAACGAACGCTCTGGCGTGCTGTCCACGGCCATGTCGTTCCTCGGCCTGTACCGCGACCCGACGGTGGCCGAAGTCACCTCGCGCTGCGACTGGCGCATCGCCGACCTGATCGCGGCCGAGCATCCGGTATCGCTGTACCTAGTGGTGCCGCCTTCGGACATTAGCCGCACCAAGCCGCTGATCCGGCTCATCCTGAACCAGATCGGTCGGCGCCTCACCGAATCGCTCGATGGCTCCGACGGCATCGCGCGCCGCCACAAGCTGCTGCTGATGCTCGATGAGTTTCCGGCGCTGGGGCGCTTGGATTTTTTCGAGACGGCGCTGGCCTTCATGGCGGGCTACGGCATCCGCAGCTTCCTCATCGCGCAGTCGCTCAACCAGATCGACAAAGCCTACGGCCAGAACCATTCGATTCTGGACAACTGCCATGTGCGCGTGACGTTTGCGACGAACGACGAACGCACGGCCAAACGGATCTCCGAGACGCTGGGCACCGCGACCGAGCTACGCGCCCAGCGCAACTACGCGGGCCACCGGCTGGCGCCGTGGCTGGGCCACCTCATGGTGTCGCGCCAGGAGACAGCCCGACCGCTGCTGACGCCCGGCGAAGTCATGCAGCTTCCGCCCGACGAGGCGGTGGTGATGGTGTCGAGCGTGGCGCCGATCAAGGCGAAGAAGCTGCGCTATTACGCGGATGCCAATTTCAAGCGGCGCGTGCTGCCGCCGCCTGCGCTGGCGGACGGACAGTACGCGGACGTGCCGCCGTCGCGCCTGGACGACTGGAGCGGCCTGGCTACTCCCGCTGTGCCCGTCGCGCCTGCGTCCGATACCGCCGAGGGCTTCGCTGCCTCTGCCGATGACGGTGGCCCACGCCGTCAGCCCGAGCTTTCCGAAACCGTCACCTACGCCCCCGAGCTGACCGCGCCTGCGGCCGACCTCGCGCTGCTCGATGACGACGACGACCTGCCGCTTCCCCTTCCTCGCCAGCTTGACCCGGCCATGCAGCGCACGGCGCGGCTGGCGTCGCTGAACCCCAACGATGGAATCGAGCTATGAGCCACTACCGCCTCAACCTGTTCATCCAGCCGGAGCACGCCAAGCGCCTTGATGAGCTGGCCGCCAAGAAAGGCGTGTCCAAGTCATCCATCGTTGCGGCGGCGCTCGCATCGTGGCTGTCGCCCGATGCCGCCGACCGGCGCGAGGCGGCCATCGCCAAGCGGCTGGATCGCCTGTCGCGCCATGCCGAGCGCCTGGAGCGCGACCAGAACATCCAGATCGAGACGCTGGCGCTGTTCATTCGCTATTACCTCACGGTCAGCACGCCAGTCCCCGAGGCGCACCAAGAGGCTGCCCGCGCCCAGGGCAAGGCGCGCTTCGAGCAGTTCGTTGAGCAGTTGGGCCGCCACCTGCTGCGCGGTCGAAGCCTGGTGCGCGACGTGGTGGAGGAACTGCATCCCGACCCGATGCGGATGGAGGACGCGGCGGCAGTCGCGCAAGCGCAGGAGCGTGCGTCATGAGCGCCGTTCCGCAGTCCATGACTGCCACATCACTCGATCGGCGTATCCAGATGCTGCGCACGGCGATGGGGCCGCTGATTGCCACCGCGCTCGAAGACCCGGACGTGGTGGAGGTGATGCTGAATCCCGATCGCACCCTCTGGGTGGATCGGCTTTCCAGCGGGCGCGCGCCGATGGGCGTGGAGCTGTCCGAAGCGGACGGCGAGCGAATCATCCGCCTCGTGGCCGCCCACGTCGGCGCGGAGGTGCATCGCGGTCAACCGCTGCTGTCCGCCGAGCTGCCCGAGACGGGCGAACGTTTCGAGGGCATCTTGCCGCCGGCCGCGCCGGGGCCGGCCTTCGCGCTGCGCAAGCGCGCCATCGGCGTGATCCCGCTGGAGCGGTACGTCATCGACGGGATGATGACCAGCGCGCAGGCGGGCTTTCTCGTTCGCGCCGTGCGCGAGCGGCAGAACGTCCTGATCGCCGGCGCCACCAGCAGCGGCAAGACGACGCTTGCCAATGCGCTGCTGGCCGAGATCGCCGCCACGGGCGACCGCGTGCTGGTGCTCGAAGACACGGTGGAGCTGCAATGCGCAGCCCGCGACCACGTTCCGCTGCGCACGCGCGCAGGCGTGGTGTCGATGACCGAGCTGGTGCGCTCGTCCATGCGCCTGCGGCCGGATCGCGTCGTCGTCGGCGAGGTGCGCGGCGCCGAGGCGTTGGATCTCATCAAGGTGTGGGGCACGGGCCATCCCGGCGGCATCGCGACGATCCATGCCGGCTCCGCGCTCGGCGCGCTGCTGCGCCTGGAGCAACTGATTCTCGAAGTGGCGGTGAATCCGCCCCGTGCGCTGATCGCCGAGGCGGTCAACGTGGTGATCCACATCGCCGGACGTGGGCGCAAGCGCCGCATCGAGAGCATCGCCCGCGTCATCGGCTTCGACGGCGTGGGCTACCAACTGGCCGATGCGATGGACGCGCCGTTTCCCGAGCCGCCGCCGCAGTCCGACCTTTCTTCCCCGTCCCTCAACCACCCTGGAGAACTGCCATGACGCAAATGCACGTTCCTGCTTTCCGTGTTTCCGTAAATCCGCCTTCGCGCCTGTCCAACCTGGCGCGGTTGCGCAGCCTGGCCCGTCCTGCCGAGCAAGGGCTTCTGCTGGCCGCGCTGCTGCTGTTCCTGGCCGGAACTGCGCAGGCCGCCGGTTCCTCGATGCCGTGGGAGGGGCCGCTGCAATCCATCCTCGAATCCATCCAGGGGCCGGTGGCGCGCATCGTGGCCGTCATCATCATCATCGCCACGGGCCTCGCGCTCGCCTTCGGCGACACGTCGGGCGGATTCCGCAAGCTGATCCAGATCGTGTTCGGTCTGTCCATCGCCTTCGCGGCTTCGAGCTTCTTCCTGTCGTTCTTCAGCTTCTCCGGCGGGGCCGTCGTATGAGTGCCCCGGACACCTTCGCGGCCGGCTTCGAGGTGCCGCTGCATCGGTCGCTCACGGAGCCGATCCTGCTTGGCGGGGCACCGCGAACGGTCGCGATTGCGAACGGCACGCTGGCCGCCGCCGTCGGGCTGGGCCTGCAACTGTGGATTCCCGGTGTGGTGCTCTGGATCGTCGGCCATTCGCTGGCGGTATGGGGTGCGCGCGTCGATCCGCAGTTCATGCAGGTCTTCGCGCGACACATCAAGCACCGCCCGCTGCTGGACGTGTAAGGGGAGGACGCCGCGATGCTGAACCTCGCCGAATACCGCCAGCGCCCGGCCTTGCTTGCGGACTGGCTGCCCTGGGCCGGACTGGTCGCGCCGGGCGTGGTCTTGAACAAGGACGGCAGTTTCCAGCGCACGGCCAAGTTTCGCGGGCCTGACCTCGACAGTGCGACGCAAGGCGAGCTGATCGCCACGTCGGCGCGATTGAACAACGCGCTGCGTCGCATGGGATCGGGTTGGACGCTGTTCATCGAAGCCGAACGCCGCGCAGCCGCTGACTATCCGCACTCGGCATTTCCCGAGCCGCTGTCGTGGCTGGTGGACGAGGA
>Ga0222713_10003156_pt1 | contig 17248 bp, 15 predicted proteins | sample C33_649DmetaG_FD_165061 | JGI IMG/M metagenome (GOLD analysis project Ga0222713, IMG submission 165061) | Estuarine water microbial communities from San Francisco Bay, California, United States - C33_649D | ecosystem: Environmental > Aquatic > Marine > Unclassified | place: USA: California...
CCCATAGCAAGCCATTGGTGTCTAGGGCCATGTCTGTGATGAGATGCCCGTCCGAGTTGGCGAGCATCGACTCGGTCACCACCGCATACATCGGAGCTTGGGCCCACGCCCACGTGCTTGACCCCAGTAGGGCCCACAAAAAGAATCGACGTAGCATGGGGTGAAAATACCGCCTTTTTTCGGGATGTGTCGAAGGGAGGGTGCAGGTGTTTGGAGTCGTTTACTCCCGATTACAGCGGGGTGGTGGGATCTCTTTGTGGGGTGCGATGGCTCATCCTGTGTTTCCCCCTCCCCCTGCTGGCGCAGCTTCCTCTGGACCCCTGGTCGACCTGGGACAGCCCATCCCCGACGTGGCAGGTCTTTGCAGAACAGAGCGGGCCCAAACCAGGGTGGCACGCATTGGGAGCCCAATGGATTCGCCCTCAATGGGCGTTCCATGGGCTCGTGGGGCCCACCGGGGCACCTTCATGCCTCCTTTTTTCGCGCGTTGCCCTCAGTCCTCAACACCCACTACTCTTTGGCTGGGGCCTCGAATATGGCCGAGCATCTCTGTATGGACAAGGGACCTTTCCCCTCCCAGGTGGACTCAGCAGCCGCATTCGGGCGCATTGGAGTCCAGGCAGGCGGCTCGAAGCCATGGCGTCCCTCGCGCAGTGGACGGAATGGGGTTGGTACGTGTCCTTTGCGGGCCTCGCTTCCACGACACAAGGGATCGAGTTTGTGGTGCACGCTCGGCCAGCCCAGCACCCCCATTTTCGGGGCATCTATGCCTCAACTTCCGGGCGATGGCGCGCCGAATGGGCTGGCGATCACTGGTCGGTTCTGTTTGGTGCGGGGCCCTATGGGTACTCTCGGTGGGCACTGCATCCGCACAACCCAGGATGGTGACCTGGGCTGAGCAGCAGTATGCCCTGCGCTTTCCTGGAAGTGATTTGGACGCCCGGGACTCCGTCCGGGCCCTCCTTGAATCGTGGCATCTTCAACCTGCCTACATCAACAGCTGGCCGCGGGATGCCCTGGAAGACATCCCCTTTCTTTCCCCGCCTGGAGCCTTCCAACTTGGGAGATACATTGCCGAGCAAGGTGATCTCATCGATCCGCTCGAATGGGGAGCCATCCCCTTGGACTCTATGGAACGGCGGGCCATGCAATCCTTCTTTCAGGTCGGGTACCCCGCTCGTGAAGGTGTACACAGCCCTCGACCATGGCAAGGGGGCATTTCCCGGACCAGCTCGGGGTGGGGACCCTATGTACTCGGCCCCGGACTTCGATGGACACAACAGCAAAGCCTCTCCGTGCTTCCTTGGAGGGTGGCATGGTCCCCTGGAAATGGCCCCTTCCTGCGAAGCCAGGCCTCGGATTCTTTCTTTGCCTGGTCACCCCAGCGAGGGGGCTGGGGACGTTTCGCGTCTAGCCCGAACATGCACCTCGGTGGCGGGTGGATAGATAATCAATGGCTGCTTACTATCTCGCTTGGGCAACCCCGCTGGAAGTGGCAGGGCATGCTTCACGGCGGCAACCGATGGACGTCATCTTGCTTGCTGCGATGGCCCTCGGGGATGACCGCTGAATGGACCCAGCGAAGCAGAGATTGGGCGCTCACAGCAGCTTGGCTACCACAACCCATCAGCCCGGGGTGGCGACTGCGCCTACCCTATGCCCGCGGGTGGCTCGAGGCGGGAAATCGCCCAGCGCACCAATGGATGCGCTGGCAGGGACGATCTGCCGGCGGAGGACTGGATCGCTGGAATCAACAGTGGCGCCTGAATGCTTCGCTTTTTTTGACCCCAGACCTCGAGGCCTGGGTATTTGTGGGCTGCTCACCCGATACCCCGCATGCTTGGGGCTGGCGGTATATTTCCTCGGAGGACGCACCGCCGTTTCGATTCACGGTGGGGTGGATGGGGGCCGGTGAAACCTATGGATACGGAACTTCCCCGCTGCGGATGACGGCACCAGGACCCTACTTTGAGGGGCAGTGGCGCCCCACCTGGGTAGCATTTGGGATAGAGCACCAAGGGCTCCTCACAATCAAGATTCGACCTACGGGCTTTCTCTGGAGCGGACGTTACACGTTCCAGTCCGCCCAAAAATGGGGATAGCTCTTGGATACCGTGGTTTCACCCGTCCATTCAACAGGTTGCTCCAACCCAATGAGCGCCCAGAAAAAGGCCATGCGGTGGTCATCCTGGGGATCCACTGCGAGCACTGCTTCAGTGGGATTCCATGTGCTCGAATCAAAGGTGAGAGAATGCGCACCCTCGGCCTGGGCCCGAACACCCACGTTTTCCAAGGCCTGAACCAGGGCGTCTAAACGGGGAATCTCCTTGCCATTGAGGGTTTGTAGTCCGGTAAGCTCCACAGGGCGACGCATCAATACCCCCGCTGCCGCAATCGGTTGAGTTAAATCTGGGCAGTCGCGTAAGTCTAAAACCATGGGCTCCTTGGGGCGGCTGGGTAATCCCCGAATGATCAATCCATGTCGATTATAGGAGGCACTGAAACCAAGAGGCAATCCCCAGCGAGACCATATAGCATCACCTTGAATGGATCGCCGACCCAGGCCTTGAAGACAAATCGACTCCCCCATGCATGAAGCGCGAAGGGCCCACACGATGCCCGCGCTCCAGTCGGCTTCTACCGGCCAAACAACTTCTTGCATGACCTGTTGAGTCATAGCGATAAACGGAGCACTCACGGGCAGCCCCTCTAGCTTTAAGGAAAGCTTCTTTGCCATGCAGGGCTCAATGAGGTAGAGCGCAGAAATGAATTGTGAACTTACTGAGGCATCCATGGTGAGTGCTCCCCCTCGAAGTTTCCGACCATGGATTTTCCATGAACCATCCTTTTGCCGGGTCAAATCCGCCCCTAGATCCTGTAGTCCCTTGACTAGTCCCTCTATGGGCCGTTCCCTTAATCGCGTTGTCCCCGTCAAGTGGATGGATTCCCCTTCTTGAGCAGCCCAATAGGCCATTCCAAAACGGAAGGCCGTTCCCGCTGCCCCGGCATCGCCGTCTCCAAGGAGTACGCGATGCATGGCGCGCATATCATCCGACCAGGTCGCATCCGGCTCTGGCAGTGGCTTTTTACGGACGGCCAATGCCACCAGCGTGCGATTCGCGAGACTTTTGGAAGGAGGAAGGTCAATGAGACGCATAAGCGGCTAAAGCGGATTGAAGATGAATCGCTGAGACTTCCGTCAGAGTGACGGGAGCTCCAGGTGCGCCGGGCAAGGCCATACGAATGGCTCCAGCATGATTTTTTTTATCGCCTCGAAGGCGTTCTGATACATCCTTGGGCAAGACCCAATGATTCGGCCACCATCGATCGATGAGGACCTGCATTTCTGACATGTGAATGGCCGAACAGAGCCCCATGGATTGGGCAATGTGAAATTCTATCCACAGCCCCAACGCAACCGCATCCCCATGCAAGAGCCCTGTCCCCATACCGGCTTCTGCGGCATGCCCTACACTGTGGCCCAAATTGAGGGCTTTGCGCGCTAGGCCGCGTTCCCTTGGATCAGATTGAATGCGCGTGATTTTCGCTTCCATCAGTGCAGGAAGGAAATCGACCACGTGAGATAGGTCGGTGATAGATTGGATTTGCTGCCACAAGGGCGCGCCCTGTAGGTAAGCGTGCTTCACACATTCAGCCCAACCCGCACGCCAATGAGCCTCGGGTAAAGTTTGAAGGAGCTTTGGATCCGCATAGATTCCTCTCGATGCTGAGAATGTACCGGCGAGATTTTTAAATCCGCCAACGTTTATTCCTGTTTTGCCACCCATCGCCGCATCCACCATCCCTAAAAGAGAGGTCGGGATGAGCACATGATCCAATCCACGCATGTAGGTTGCCGCCAAAAAACCCCCGAGGTCGGTAACGACCCCTCCGCCGATGGAAATGAGTAAACTTTGGCGATCTGCTCCATTCTCTAGAAGGGCCATCCACAAGTGATTCATGACCTCCAAGGATTTGCTCGCCTCGCCCGCCTCAACTTCCAGAATTGACGACTCGCCTAGATGGGCAAGGCTTCCCAAAACATAGGGAATGCAGGCTACATGGACAGATTCATCCGTTAAAATCAGCACCTGACTATACGACGCCCGATGTGTTTCTAACCAGGTATCGAAGGCCTGAAGGGCTTGATCCCCGGCATAGACGGGGCCGAAAGGAGTCTCCCAATGACGCATTCCCTCAAAGGTCGGAAAATTACTTGGCATGGCCTCGTCACCGACCTCCTAGACTATCTTTGGAACCCATTTACGTCGGTTCAGATGCCCTTGAATTTTCGCGATACAGCCATTGCCTTTCACTCTCACGACGATGCTTCTTTGCGTCGCAGTTATTGGCTTTTTAAAACCTTGGCCTCCCCTGCCCTGGTCCAAATGGGCAAAGGCGTCACACTTTGGGCGCTCCAATGGCGCCTCCCAATCAAAAGCATTATTCGAGCCACGGTTTTCAAGCAATTCTGTGGTGGCGAAACAGTCTTGGATTGCAAACCGGTTGCTCAACGCAACTGGGCCTTGGGGGTGGGAAGCATTTTGGACTATTCGGTGGAAGGACAAACCGATCAAAAAGCCTACGACCACACCACGGACATGACCTTGCAAACGCTTGCCATGGCCGCGAATGAGCCCGGCATCCCTCTGGGCGTCTTCAAGGTAACAGGATTGGCGGACACCGGCATGTTGGAAAAAGTGGGTCGGGGCGAGGCCCTCTCTGCCTCCGAGAGCGAGGCATGGGAACGCGCTCAAGCTCGTGTGGATCGCATTTGTCACTATGCTCACCAAGTGGGTGTCCCCGTCATGCTGGATGCAGAAGAAACCTGGATTCAGGACGCAATTGACAGGTTGGCCTACCAAGCTATGGCTCGCTACAATCAGGAAAAAGTCATTGTTTTCAACACCATCCAGTGCTACCGAACCGGGCGCCTGGAAGCCTTGAACCAAGCCTTAGAAAACGCTCAAAAAGGGGGCTACGGATTGGGCATCAAGTTTGTCCGTGGGGCCTACATGGAAAAAGAACGGGAACGCGCCCAGAAAAAGGGTCTCCCCTCTCCCATTCAGCCCACCAAAGAAGCGACGGATGCCGAATTCAATGCCTGTGTAGTACGAATGATTTCCGCGCTTGGCCGGCCCGAAGATGGGCAAAAATTGGCCTGCATGATTGGCTCTCACAACGAGGAAAGTGCCACCTTGGCCGCAGATTGGCTGACTGCTCAAGGGTGGACGCCGGAAACGGCGCCTGTATGGTTTGCCCAACTGTATGGCATGTCAGACCACATTAGTTTTGTGATGGCCCACCACGGATTTCGGGTCGCGAAATACTTGCCTTTTGGCCCCATCGATGCGGTCATGCCCTATTTGTTCCGACGCGCCGAAGAGAACACCTCGGTCAAAGGTCAAACAGGCCGCGAACTGGGCTTAATCCAAACAGAGCGGGCTCGCCGATCTGCTGCCAAACGCTCGAAGTAATCCATCATTGGCAGCACCGGACCGAGCCACGGTGATGTGACTCCGTTGTGCCTCAAGGTAGCAAGCGCTCCAAGCGCACCAGAACCGCGCTGTCCGAGCGCCGCTCCCACCAACCTTGATAGGATTCATCCTGCCATTCCAACGTGATGGGATAGGAGGAGTACTGCAGTCCCTCTTCACGAGTCGTCACCCGGGCTTCAGAAAAATCGATTTCTCCTCGCATCAAGAAGGCCTCCAAAAACGCCGAGTCCCCCGCACAAGCGTGCGCCCATACCTCGGCCGCGGCGCCTTCCACATAGTAAACAGGCTGATCATGCAAATCAACGAGCACCCGATTGTTAGGCAGGTAGGTGCATTGAAAATCTCGGTCCGAAAAAAGAAAAATGACCAGCAGGGTGCCCAGGCCTAAACCCACCGCAAACCAGCTGAAACGCTGCCAAAAGTTCATAAAAGTAAATCCAGGTCGGTAAAGGGCAAGTCAAAAGGTTCAGCCAACTCCCGGTGGGTCAAGATGCCTCGATGCATATATACCCCCGCCCGCCAATGCGGACGACGACGCAACGCTTCTTCGATGCCCCCATCGTCCGAGAGCATTTGTAGGAAGGGACTAGTCAAATTGTTGAGAGCGAAAGAGGCCGTCCGGGCGACACGAGAGGCCAGATTGGGCACACAAAAATGCGTCACCCCATGCTTCGTGTACACCGGGGCATCCCAGGTGGTCACTTCACTGGTCTCAAAGCATCCGCCGTGGTCAATGCTCACATCGACGAGCACGGTCCGCGGCTTCATCTGGGAAACCATGGTGTCCGTCACTACCACGGGCGTGCGTCCGTTCACGGGACGCAAGGCCCCAATCACGACGTCGCATCGTTGGAGGGCTTTGCTCAAAATTTGCGGTTGGAGGGTACAGGTATAGACGTCATGTCCCACCACTTCGCGCAAACGCTGAATCCGTGTCAAGGAGGAGTCAAAAACCTTGACCGTCGCCCCCATGGCCATCGCAAGGCGAGCCGCGACCGTACCAACCGTTCCCGCTCCAAGAATCACCACTTCCGTAGGAGGCACACCGGTGACTGCACCCATGGCATAGCCTTTTCCATCCGCCCACGTGCTCAAATATTCCATGGCGACCGTGATCGCTTGGGAACCGCCAATTTCGGCCATGCTCCGCACAAAAGGCGCTCGGCCGTCTTCGTCTAGAATACGGCCATAACTGAGGGCCGTTATTTTTTTTGCCTGTAGGGCTCGGATATAGGCCGCATCGACGGTGTTGGGCTGCAAAACCGACAAAACCAGTTGGTTGGGCACCATGAGAGGCCACTCTTTGGGGCTGGGGGGCTCCACTTTGACGAGGATGGGGCACTGAAAAACGTGCGCCCGGTCCTCGGTGATCTGCGCCCCTGCCTCGGAATATTCGTGATCCGTGTAGCGAGCCGCTAATCCTGCCCCGCGCTCCACGAGAATTTCGTGTCCCTGTTGAACGAGGAGGTGCACCCCTTCGGGGGTCAAGGCCACGCGATTTTCGGCCCACGTCGACTCCAAGGGCAATCCAATGCGCAACGCTTGGCGCTTCGACACGACCATCAGGCGTTCTTCTTGGGGGATGTAGGCAGGCTGATCCATGGGGCGGGAATTAGGGTTTCGTCTCGAGGGTCACTTTTCGGCAGCCATCTGCTTGAATGTCAATTCGTAGTATGGCCATTTCTTCGGGCAATAAGTTCGTGATTTTCTGGGGCCATTCCATCCAAATGGGCTGCCCCGAATCAAAAATCTCGTCCAAGCCCAAGGATTCGGCTTCGGCCACGTCCTGCAACCGATAAAAGTCGGCATGGTAGATGACCCCATGGGGACTGTCGTAGGGTTGAATGAGGGTAAAGGTGGGGCTGCTGCCGGCATCGGGCGAACCCATGGCCTGAAGCCAATACTTGACCGCCGTCGTTTTCCCCGCCCCCATGTCTCCGACGATGGCCACCGGACCAAGTAAGGCGGCCTGGTGCTCCTGAGCCCAATCCATCCAATCGCTTGGGTGACATATGAAATCCGTGGTATGCATCGCCCCACAAAGGTAGCGGGGTTTAGGCACCCCGGGGTTTCAGATGTGCAAAAGGGATGATGATTTCCTCCAAGCTGATGCCCCCATGTTGGTAGGAGCTCTCAAAGCGGCCTGCAAACTGATGGTACTGATTGGGGTAGATGAAGTAGCCCGCTTCCCCAGCGAAAACAATCTTGTCCCCAAGCGCCACGGAAGGCAAGCCCAGGTCCTTGGGTTCGCGGACGAGCGCTACATCCTTTGAACTGAATTCTAATCCCCTCCCCACCTTGTAGCGCATGTTCGCGGTGAGGTCGCGAGAGCCCTTGATGTGAATCGGTTTTTTCACGGAGATGGTGCCGTGGTCGGTGGTCACAAAGAGGTCGTAGCCCTCTGCCGCCAAACCATCTACCCAGGGGCGCAGAGGCGAATTTTTCCACCAGCTGTGGGTCAATGCCCGGAAACCTCGGTCGTCGCTCGCTATATCACGTACAATACTCTGTTCCGTTTTCGCATGGGAAATCATATCAATAAAATTGACGACTACCACCACCAAATCCGTATTCTTGACTTGGGGCCAGTGACGGACCCATTTCTGCTCGGAGCCGAGGTGGGTGAGCTTGCTGTATTCTACGGAGGCAATGCCTTCTCGCTTCGCCCAATCTTGGAGAAGTTGGGCCTCAAATCCATTGCGTTTGCCTTCGGCATCAAGCGTATCTGACACCCAGTCCTTGGGGTAGCGGTGAGCGATTTCATCGGGCAAGGCTCCGGCAAGGAGCGCATTTCGCGCGTACTGCGTGGACGTCGGAAGGATGCTCGCATAATGCGCATCTTTCGCCACCCGAAACTCCGCCAAAAAGAAAGGTTGCAACTCGAGCCATTGGTCTAATCGCAGGTTATCAAAGACAAGGAGTACGGATTTTTGACCGGACTTCACCACGGGCGCCACATGCTTTCGGAGCATTTGGTGTGAAAATGCACAGGGTGCTTCCGGCTCAAACAGCCAGTCGGGATAGACCTCCGCCCACCAGCGCGTGAACAGCCGGTTGGCCTCTTCCCGTTGATGGTCCAGCATGGGTCGCATGCCTTCGGCTTCTGCCCCAGAAAGTCCTGAATCAAATGAAATCAAGGATCGGTAAATAGCCGTCCACGCCTCCCAAGAGTCGGCCTCGCTGATTTCTTGGGTGAGGGTCCGAAACTGGGATTGGTATTTACTGAGATTTCGGTCGGCAATCAACTGGCGTGCTCCCAAAACCCGTGTTAAGGAGGAAAGTACTTGGCGTGGTTGCACCGGCTTGAGCAAGTAATCCGCAATGTCCTCACCGATGGCTTGTTCCATGACGCCTTCTTCTTCACTTTTGGTCACCATGATGACCGGCGTGCTCGGACGGAGTGATTTAAAATCGGGCAGCGCATCCAAACCTGAGCGGCCTGGCATGTGTTCATCAAGGAGAACGCAGTCTACGGGGTGTTCGGCCATGAAGCGCAAGGCGTCCGCCGCATTGGTCGCCACTTCCACAATGAACCCCTTGCCTTCAAGATACAGGACATGGGGAGTGAGGCTATCCACCTCATCGTCGACCCAAAGAATGCGTACTTTTTCCATGTGATATGGGTTAAATTTACGGCTCCTATTCCACGTACATGTCTGTCGGCCACGAAACGAACAAGTTCAAACTCTTCAACGATCCGATCTACGGTTTCATTGCGATCCCGACAGAACGCATTTTTGATCTCATTGAGCACCCCTACTTTCAGCGCTTGCGTCGAATTGGGCAACTTGGATTGAGCTATCTGGTTTATCCGGGCGCCTATCACACCCGCTTCCACCATGCGCTCGGCGCTATGCACTTGATGCAGCGAGCCGTGGCCGTTTTACAGAGCAAGGGTCATGCCATCACGCCAAGCGAAGCCGAATCGGTCCAAATCGCCATACTCTTGCACGATATTGGGCACGGACCATTTTCTCATGCCCTCGAGCACACCCTCGTGAACGGCGTATCGCATGAAGCCCTCTCGACGCTGCTCATGGAGCGCCTCAACCAAGAAATGGATGGCGCACTGACCGAGGCCTTGGAAATTTTTCACAATCAGCACCCCAAGCGGTTTTTGCACCAACTCATTTCCTCACAGTTGGACATGGACCGCATGGATTATTTGCGTCGGGATGCCTTCTATACGGGCGTAGTGGAAGGGGCCATCAATTCTGAACGCCTGCTTCATATGCTCAATGTGGCTGATGGTGAACTCGTACTCGATAGTAAAGGCATAAGTTCGATTGAGAAATTCTTGATCAGTCGGAGCTTGATGTATTGGCAAGTCTATATGCACAAGGCCGTTTTGAGCGCGGAATACATGCTCGTTCAATTGCTACGGCGTGCTCATGAACTCGTCCAACAGGGTGAAACACTTTTTGCCGGGGCCGAATTGCAACTTTTCCTCGAAAAGCGCCCTACGATGCAGGACTTTCAGCAAGATCCGACCATTCTCGCGGCGTTTACCCGTTTGGATGACTCGGATATCTTGGGTGCCATGAAGCAATGGACCCAACATCAAGATCCTGTATTGAGCGAATTAGCGGATCGCCTGCTCAACCGGCGCCTTTTCCGAATTAAATTTTTGCCAGAAGCGCTCACGAATTTTCAGCGGGCGGAATTGGAGGCCAAAGTTCATGAAACCTGGGGCTTTCCCTTGGCGGATTGCCGGCATTTTGTCCTGGAAGGCATGGCCAGTAACGCCACCTACAAGTCGGACAAGCAAGAAATTAGAATCCTCAAGAAAAGCGGTAAAGTAATTCCTTTATCGGAGGCATCCGAAATCCTTCCTTTGAGCGTTTATAGTCATACCATCACACGACCATTTGTGTGTTGGCCCAAAGGCATCGAATGGATCGACTAAACGCAACACGCATCTCCCCCCAGTCTATTTCTGTCTTGGCGGCTACTGTGGGCGCCCAGATAGAAGGGGAATGCGCCATAGATATTACGTACTTGTGCACCCTTGAACCCGGGCATGAAGGGGGGCTCAGCTTCTTAGCTCAGGGCACCTATGCCAAACACTTAGGCGAGTGCCAGGCCTCGGCTGTGCTCGTAGGGCCCAAACAAGTGCGACCTGATGGCTATCGTGGATGTTTTCTTCGCGTCGAATCCCCCTATCATGCCTGGGCGCAAATTCTGCATCAATTCGGAAACCACAGTGTATGGGGATCCGAAGCCATCGACCCCACGGCAGATATTCACCCCAGCGCACAGCTCGCCCCGGGCGTGCGCATCGGGGCCCACGTAAAAATTGGCGAAGGCACGGTGATCCATCCCAACGTTACGCTCTATCCTTTTACGGAAATTGGTGCGCACTGTATCCTTCACTCTGGCACCGTGATTGGTTCGGATGGATTTGGATTTGCCCCGCCGCGGAAAAAAAGCACCGGCTTGGAAAAAATCAAGCACATCGGCCAGGCCATCCTCGCTGACCACGTAGAAATCGGCGCCAATAGCTGCATTGACCGGGCGGTCGTCGGGGCAACCTACATTGGTCAAGGCACCAAGCTGGATAACTTATGCCAAATCGGACACAACGTCCGAATCGGCGAAAGCTGCGTGCTGGCGGGACAAGTCGGCATCGCGGGGAGTACCACGATCGGTCACGGCGTTCAAATTGGTGGACAAGTTGGTATTGCCGGGCATATCTGCATCGGAGATGGCGCAAGAATTGGTGCCCAAAGTGGCGTCCACAAAAACATCGAACCAGGAAAAACGGTCATGGGATCTCCTGCGGTCGAAGCTTCGATATTTCGTCGGAAATTTGCGGCCTCTAATATGAAGCCGCGTTCGTGACCTCTTACATCCTTTCGCATGCCTTTAGTCTTTCGGGCCAGGGCATCCACACGGGACTACCTTGTACGGTGACCGTACACCCTGCCCCCATCGGTCATGGGTATGTTTTTCACCGCCTCGATCAACCGGATGAGGAGCCTCTTCGGGTAACTCCAAGCTGTGTTACGGACACCGATCGCCGAACTACACTGTCCAACGGACACACCACGGTACACACGGCGGAACATTTACTTTCCGCCCTCTATGCCGCAGGAATTTACCATGCACGCATCGAACTCACCGCGAGTGAAATACCTATTTTGGACGGATCTGCTTTGCCCTGGTGGGAAGCCATCCTAGGCGCAGGCCGATTGCTCAGTCCACACTTGGAGCATGGCATCACCCTGCGTGCCCCAATTCGCGTGGAAGATCCCGAGACTGGGGCATGGGCCGAGGCTTTCCCCGCTCCCGCCCCATCGTATGAGGTCATGCTCAGTCATGAAGCTCAGGCCGTGGGACCTGTAAAAGCCACCCTTCATGCGGAAGATGATTATGGTACGGTCATCGCACCAGCACGAACCTTTACCCTGGCTACACATATTACCCCGTTGATTCATCGGGGCTTGTTAAAGGGTGCACGACCCGGATCTGGTGTCCTCGTCATTGACGAGGCACTGAGTGATTCTGATTGGCTCGCCCTCGATGATTTTCTGAGCCAAACATTGGTCCGCCGAAGCGATGTCGGACCTTTGCCTCTCACCCCCTTTCGGATGCCCAATGAACCTGCCAGCCATAAGTTGCTGGACCTCATAGGGGATATCGCTTTGCTGGGTCAGCCTATCCGAGCGCATATTCGTACTTTTAAACCTGGACACAAAACCAACACCCTTCTGGCACAAAAAATCATGGAAGAAGCAAGTTCAAAGGGAATCCCCACCTACCATCCCGACCAGACCCCCTTGATGGATGTCACGAAAATCATGTCCATCCTACCTCACCGACCACCGTTTTTGCTCGTGGATAAAATTCTGGACATGTCCGAGAACGAAATCGTGGGCATGAAGGCGGTGACCATGAATGAGCCCTTTTTTATGGGGCACTTCCCTGGCTCACCTGTGATGCCCGGAGTCCTTCAACTCGAGGCCATGGCTCAAGTGGGCGGCATTTTGGCGCTCAGTACAGTCCCTGATCCCGAAAACTACTTGACCTACTTCTTAAAAATGGACCAAGTCAAGTTCAAAAACAAGGTGGGCCCTGGTGATACCTTGATTTTTCATTTGCAATTCACGGAGCCCATCCGACGCGGAATCGTTCAAATGCGAGGCCAAGCATGGGTGGGTTCAAAATTGGCTTCCGAAGGTTTCTTTACCGCACTCATAACGAAAGACAAGTAAGCGTGATTTCTCCGCTCGCCTCCATACACCCTAAAGCCAAACTAGCCGGAAACATCACCGTGGAGGCCTTTGCCGTCATTGAGGCTGATGTTGAAATTGGTGAAGGTTCCTGGATAGCCAGTGGGGCCAATGTCCTCTCTGGAACCCGAATGGGCAAAAATTGCCGTGTCTTCCATGGTGCGGTGGTCGGCGGAATTCCCCAAGATCTAAAATTTGAAGGCGAATATTCTCAGGCCATCCTCGGGGATGGTTGTACCATTCGAGAATGTGCCACCATCAACCGAGGCACCAAGGCCCTGGGAAAAACGGTTTTAGGACGTGAGTGCCTTGTTATGGCGAATGCACACGTAGCGCACGATTGCCAAATTGGAGATCATGTCATCCTGGTAAACAACGTGGCCCTCGCAGGACATGTCGAAATCGGGGATTGGTCGATCATTGGCGGACTATCGGCCGTCCACCAATTTGTCAAAATCGGTGCCCATGTAATGGTTGGAGGTGGATCGCTCGTCCGAAAGGACGTTCCCCCTTTCATCACTGTCGCACGTGAGCCTTTGGCCTATGAGGGCGTAAATGCCCTGGGGCTGCGTCGGCGAGGATTTAAAAATGCGCGTATTGAAGAAATACACCATGCCTACCGTTTAGTGTATCAATCTGGTTTCAATACCTCTCAAGCGATCAGCCAAATCGAATTAGAAGTGGCCGAAAGTCCCGAACGTAGTGAAATTTTGCGCTTCCTACTCGCCTCGGACCGAGGCATTGTGAAAAACGCCTAAGCATGGCGCTCCAACTCCTTCAGCTTTCCAAAACCTATCAAAGCCAAGTAGTCATTCCTACATGGAACATGACCTTTGACCCGCTGGCCAAAGTCGCTATTTACGGCGGTAATGGTTCGGGAAAAAGCACCTTCTTGAAATTATTGAGCGGCTCTATCTCCCCGACGCAAGGTCAAATGCTTTGCCCTGACATCCCGACGAATCAATGGAGCTTGTACACCGCCTACACGGGTCCACATGTGGACCTCATGGAAGGCTATAGCCCTCGCGAGCTCTTTGCCCTGCATGCCCAGCTCCGTCCCATGCGTCGCGAAACCAAATTCGAAGACCTGCCCATCGTCCCAAAAGCTATGGACCGACCCATCAGCCAACTTTCGAGTGGAATGAAACAGCGCGTCAAATTGGCCCTGGCTATTTGGACTGATGCCCCACTCCTGCTACTTGACGAACCCTGCTCCCACCTTGATCAAGCAGGGATGCAGTGGTATGCCGAAGTTTTAGGTGCTTCTCTATCCCCTTCAGATCGGTATAGCCATCGAATGATTTTTGTGGCATCCAATCACAAGAAAGAGGAAACGGTTCATTGCCATGAGGCCTTTCAACCTAGTGGTGAAGCGGTCGTACCTTTGTAATCCCAATTAACGCAATCACTGCTATGGCTTCGACCTCCGACATCAAAAACGGGCTCTGTATCACGCATAACCATGCGCCGTACCAAATCATTGAATTTCTCCATGTCAAACCGGGTAAAGGAGCAGCCTTTGTTCGGACCAAAATGCGCAATCTGAACGACGGTCGCGTCCTAGAGCACACCTTCCCCAGCGGAGCCAAGCTAGATGATATCCAAATCGAATATCGGACATACCAGTTCTTGTACAACGATGCAGACGGCTACCACTTCATGAATATGGAGTCCTACGAACAATTGCCTATGGCGAAGGAATTAATCAACGCTCCGGGTTTCTTAAAAGATGGTATGGAGTGCATGGTCCTTTTCCATGCGGATGAGGATCGGCCTCTGAGCGTGGAAGTGCCTCAGACCGTCATTATGGAGGTCACCTACACAGAACCTGGCATGAAAGGCAACACGGCCACCAACACCTTGAAGCCCGCCACGGTGGAGAGCGGCGCGGAAATTCGCGTCCCCCTCTTCATTGAAATCGGCGAGAAAATCGTCATCAACACCGCGGACGGAACCTATAAGGAGCGCGCAAAATAAACGTTACCTTCCCGATTCATACCCCGCTTGCCCAGCGCAAGCGGGTTTTTTTGTACCCAAAAAAAATGGGCCTAAAAAAAGCCGCCCCGTTTCCGGGGCGGCTCACGTTTAACATGCAAACTAACACCTATTAGTTTGCGTCCCACCAGAGGCGGTAGGTTGAGCTTGCACCAAACTTTTCGTCTGGAGTCGCGCTCAATGGCATTGGCACATTAGCTGCGTTGTAGAGGTACTCGCCCTCAGGATAGGGCATACGACGTGGGATGGCCGACAAATTCGCATCTGCGGGAGCAGAAATCGTCGGATAGCCCGTACGGCGCCAATCCGTCCAAGCTTCGACATGCGTATACATCGCTACGTACTTCTCGTTCATGATGAGCTCCAAGTCCGTCGTTGCAGGCAACGCGGCAATGTAGGCGGCACTCGCTGCTGCATCCACACCCACGTGGTCCATATTGCTTTGGATCGCTGCCTCCAAGCTCGCACGTGCGGCCGACGCATCACCGGAAGCCAACTGCGCTTCCGCCAAAATGAACAATACTTCATGCTCGGTGATGAAAGGCACCTCCGCCGTGGCTGCACCGTAGAAAGGCAAGTAGAAATACCCACTTGCACTATCTCCACGATAGATCACTTCACGCGGATCGTTAGCCGCCACCATCATGTCAAACATGGTTCCTGTTTGAATGATGTACCCGTCGCGGTCGATAGCCGTAAACTGGTACCAAGGATTTTGGTTGGTGCTTGACTCAAACGCCAGACCTGCTCCAACATTGCCTTGCAAGGCAGCCTGGCAGGCAGCAATGACATTGGCCGCATTGTAGACCGAAGTCTTGGACAGGTGATTCAAGTACCGTGCGCCCAAGGCCGTAGCCGTTGTGGCCCACGCGGAGAGGTCTCCACCGTGAATCAAATCATCCGAGCCCGGGCTCAGGCTGGAAGGAGTAGCCAAATCCGCTACGCCCCCCTGCAACAACGTCGCAATGGCCGCATAGATATCCGCTTGCGAATCATACGCGGGCTTCAACCCTGCAGCACCTTGCAGCGCTTGAGAGTAAGGAATGTCACCAAAATGGTCCGTCAAGACACCCAAGTACATGGCCGTCATGATTTTGGCAATTCCACGGTAGGCATAGGCCTCTTTTTCCGTGGCCTTGTCCATGATCAATTGGAGATCATACATTCCACCAGAATACGCCAATCCCCATGGGCTGTCGAAGTCACCTTCGCCAATTTGGGCGTAGCGGTTGTGCGCCAGTGACTGGCGGTCATTCCCCGTCATTTGCTGCATGAAGATGCTCGTCAAGCGGGGTAACACATCCCCTTGCATCATACCATAGGATGCTTGCGCCGATGGCAACAATACATTCATGGGCACGTCTGCGGGACGGTTTTGGTCGATTTTTACCTCTTCCAACCATGCATCGCTACAGGAGGTCAAAAGAAGTGCACTGCTCAATACAGAAGCAAATAGAACTTTTAATTTCATGGTTCCTGTGGATTAAAGATTAGCTTTCAAACTGAAGATGACACCACGCGTATTCGGCATGTTGAAGTAATCCGCACCTTGGCTATTCGTGGCACCGGACAAGTTTGTCTCGGGGTCCACTCCGCGGTACGGGGTGCTCAACCAAAGGTTGCGGCCTGTCACAGATAACGTCAAGCCCTTGAGGAAAGATCCCTCCAGCACGTTATCATCAAATCGGTAGCTCATGCCCAACTGGCGCAAACGCACCCAGCTTCCATCTTCGATGAATGGGCGAGAAGCACCCGTAAATCCGGACAAGGGTCCGAGGGCGTAGGAGTCAATATCATTCAATACAGGCGTATTGTTGGCTTGGCCACTCACGTCGACACCGTCGATTGTGGTCCCGGGCGCATATACACCGCTGTTCCCAGCGACTACGTCATGCCAAACGAAGCTCTCGCCACGCGCGACACCGTCCGGAGTCATCTCCGTATCGTAGTGGGTTCCGAAGTAGTACAACGCACCACGTGTGCCATTCCAGATGTCTCCACCCTCACGAATGTCCCACAGCATGTTGAAGCTGAAGTTCTTGTATTCCACGTTGGTGGAGATGCCCATGAGGTAGTCAGGGTTTGGATTTCCTACTACGACCTCTGTTGAGCTGTAGACTGGATAGCCATATTCGTCCACCAAAGCATTGCCAGCGTCATCACGCAACCAGTCATCACCGTAGAGCGTTCCGTAGGCCTCTCCTGCGACTAATCGCTGGTTAGCCCCAAAGAATCCCCATGGAAGTCCGATAACGTCCACACCGTCTGCCAATTTAATGACTTCGTTGCGGTTCCGCGTGAAGGTCATTCCAGCATTGATTTTCAAGTCATCCGAATTGACAAGATCTGCATTCATAGCGATTTCCACTCCTTTATTACTCATCGAACCGGCGTTGATGAACGAAGAGGAAAAACCTGAAGAAGCGGCCACGGGTACCGCAATGATCAAATCCTCAGAGCGCTGGTCATAAAGGGTGACATCGGCGTACAAACGATCCTTAAAAAAGCGCATTTCTGCACCCA
>Ga0222713_10003157_pt1 | contig 17243 bp, 17 predicted proteins | sample C33_649DmetaG_FD_165061 | JGI IMG/M metagenome (GOLD analysis project Ga0222713, IMG submission 165061) | Estuarine water microbial communities from San Francisco Bay, California, United States - C33_649D | ecosystem: Environmental > Aquatic > Marine > Unclassified | place: USA: California...
AATTTAACCAAATATTTTGAATAAAGTTTGTATCCTGATATTCATCTACAAGAATATATTTAAAATTATTATGATATAATTCTAGTATCTCAGGCATAGTTTTAAATATTGTTACACAATGCAAGATTAGATCACCAAAATCTACGCAGTTCATAATCTTTAATCGCTGCTGATAAATTCTATATATTTTTAACGCTGTATCTTTAATATAGTTTTCATTATTAACTTTAACTTCACTTGGAATGAGACCTTTATTTTTCCAGTCATCTATAAAAGCAGCTACTAATTTTGGTGGTATTTTTTTTATATCAATGTTTTCTGATTCAATTATATTTTTTATTAACCTTAATTGATCAAGGGTATCTAAAATCGTGAAATTTGATTTTAAACCAACAGCTTCTGCATGACGTCTTAAGATCTTATTACTAATAGAGTGAAAGGTTCCAAGCCAAGGTAGAGAAGAAGATTGAGCGCTAAGAAGTTTTAATATTCGTTCCCGCATTTCATTTGCAGCTTTGTTGGTAAAAGTTACGCAAAGAATTTGATTGGCCCAGCATTTTTTTGTCTCGATAAGATGAACAACTCGAGTGGTTAGAACTTTAGTCTTTCCCGAGCCTGCTCCTGCTAAAATTAATAGAGGACCATCTGAGTGAATAACAGCTTCTTTTTGTTGATTATTAAGGTTTAATAAGTAATTTTGGCTAGTGGAATTCATAAAATAAATTAGATCAAGTAGTTAACATAATATAGCAAAAATTAAATGATTCTTAGGAAATTAAACTCGTTAAATTTATTAAACTCTCTTAAGTCATTTTATAATCACAAAATCTACAGCATAGCGATGGTAGCTTTTGCTATTGTAGTATTTATTATTTTTTTATTACCATTTTTTATAGATCTTAATCGATATAAACCTGAGATAGAAAATAAAATTCAAGAGAATTTTTTTGTTAAAATTAAAATTAATGAGAGTATTTCTTATAAACCGTTTTTAAAACCTCACATTGAATTATTTTCGGTTGATATTTTTGAAAATAATAAAAAAGAAGATGTTTATATTGGTAATATTTACAAAATTAAGCTTCCTATAAATATTTTTAATATAGTTTTTAGAAATTTTAATATTACCAATATTGAGTTGGTTGATGGAATTATTGAATTAGAAAATAATTATTTTGATAACTTTTTCAAAAACATTGATGCTATTAAAAATATTAAATTAATTAGAATTCATAATTTAGATTTAAAATATTCTTCAAATAAAAATTTTATCGAGATAAGTGATATAAATAGCGACATTATTTTTGACAAAGGAAACCTAAGTAAATTTGATTTGACTGGAAGTCTTTTTAACTTACCTTTTGTAAGTACTTTTCAAGGGTCAAGGAATAAAAATAAAAGTATTGGCACTTTATCAATAAATTCTAATGATCTAAAGTTTTATTTTGATGCAGATCTAACTGATATTAATTTTTTAAAAAATGAGTTTTTAGGAAATGCAAAAATTAGATTTGCAAATACTTTAAGTACAATTGGTCTAAATAATTTAACTTTGCAATTTAATTTTAACCTAAGAGATGAAAATGTAGATTTAAAAAATATTTTAGTAAATTCTTTTCTTTATAAAGGAGAAGGTTCAGCTAAAATTGATTTTAAACCTAGACTCACATTTGTTAGCGAGTTTAATTTCATAGATACAAATTTTAAAAAATTACCCAATAGTGATCTTAAAGACTATTTAGTGAATAATAAGTTATTTAATATTCACGAAGATTTTTATGGTATTTTTAAATTAAATTTTAAAAATTTGATTACAAATCATAATCTTTTTTCTGATGCTAACGCCATTATTGTTGTTGAAGGTGGAGATGTGAATATTAAAGAATTAAATTTGATTTCAAAATTTAATGATCTTTTAAAAATAAATGGTCGTTTTATTACTCAGAATAGAGAAACGATATTTTTTTTTAATTCGCAAATTGATCTCGTAAATATTAAAAATTTTTATAAAAATACAAATGGTGCAAGGGAAAAGATTGCACTTTTACCAAATGATAGTTTTTCTGGAAAAATGAAGGGGGATTTGAATATGAGACAGGGAAGACTAGTGGTGAACGAAATTATTGGAAATAATAATAAAAAATTTAGCAAAAAAGATTTAAATACAGTTCAGGAAGAAATGAATCTACGCTTAAACAAAAATATTATGAATATTTTAGATCCAAGAGTTTATAGTTTTCTATTCTAATTTGGGTAAGTCATTTTTCTTGGGTTAATTAATCGATCGTATTCTTTTTCATCAACTAACCCACTTTTTAAAGCTTCCTCTTTTAAAGAAGTTCCGTTCTTGTGTGCTTTTTTTGCAATCATTGAAGCATTGTCGTAACCAATTTTTGGAGCTAAAGCCGTTACTAACATTAATGAGCTATTTAATAATTGAGAAATTCTTTTTGTGTCTGCCTTAATACCTTTAAGGCAATATTTTACGAAACATTCAATTGAGTCTGAAAGTAATTCAATAGATTGAATCATACTGTGACCAATTACAGGCTTAAATACATTTAATTCAAAATGTCCGTTTGATGCAGCGATAGTAATTGTTGTATGATTTCCAATAACTCTGGTGCAAACCATAGTAACTGCTTCGCATTGAGTTGGATTGACTTTGCCGGGCATGATTGATGATCCTGGCTCATTTTCTGGAAGAATAAGTTCTGCATAGCCAGCTCTTGGTCCAGATCCAAGAAATCTTATATCATTTGAAATTTTCATCAATGCAACAGCTAGCGTGTTAAATGTACCAGATAAATTCACTATTGGTTCATGACTCGCAAGTGCTTCAAATTTATTTGGAGCAGTTCTAAAGGGTAGTTTAGTAATTTTTTTAATCTCTAATGCAATTTTTTTATCAAAACCTTTTTTAGTATTAATACCAGTACCAACAGCAGTACCTCCTTGAGCAAGAAAATACATTTCTTTTAAAGCAATCTCTATACGCATAATGCAATTTTTAATTTGCATGTGATAGCCTGAAAACTGTTGTCCCAAAGTTAATGGAGTTGCATCTTGAAGATGCGTTCTTCCAATCTTAACTATATTTTTAAATTTTTTTACTTTAACAGCTAATTCTCTCTCTAATAATTGTAGAGACGGAAGAAGTCTTTTTTTTACGTCAATAGCAACAGCTATGTGAATAGCGCTTGGATAAGTATCATTTGTAGATTGAGATTTATTTACATGATCATTTGGATGAACAGGTTTTTTTGATCCTATTTTTCCCCCTAAAATTTCTATTGCTCGATTAGAAATAACTTCATTAACATTCATATTAGTTTGAGTTCCAGAACCCGTTTGCCAAACTTTAAGTGGGAAATGATTATTAAATTTTCCTTTAATTACTTCATCAGAGGCTTTTATAATTGCTTGTGAAATTTTTTTATCTAAGGACTTTGATTTAAAATTGACAATAGCCGCGGCTTTCTTAATTATTGCAATAGCTCTTATTATTTCAAGCGGAACTAATATTTTTCCAATTTTGAAGTATTTTAATGAACGTTCTGTTTGGGCTCCCCAATATTTATCAGCTGGGACTTTAATTTTACCAAAACTGTCAGATTCAATTCTTGATGCCATAACGGTATTATCTTATATCACTGATGATAATTTTTAATAAGTGATAATCAAGCATAATTTATGAATGTACTAATTATAGGAGCTACTTTTGGTATAGGTTATGAACTTGGTAAAAAATACTTAGATCAATGTGATAATTTAATTTTACTAGGCAGAACTCAAGAAAAATTAAAAAATCTAAAATTAGAATTTAATTCAAAAACAACAAAAATATCTACATTTTCATTAGATGTTACAGATAAAATAAATTGTCAGAAAATTATTAATGAAATAATTAAAGAATTTAAAACTATTGATCTAGCTGTTTATTGCTCAGGTTATTACGAACCTCATGATACTTTTGATATTAAATTAGAATTATTTGAAAAAACCTTTGCGGTAAATTTTTTTGGGATGATTAACTGTTTTTCAATTTTACTACCCCATTTTAAATCGCAACAATTTGGTCATCTTGCAGCTATTAGCTCACTTGCAGGATTTGGAGGACTTCCAAATTCTTCATCTTATGGACCTTCAAAGGCTGCAATGATTAATTATTTTGAATCTATTAAGATTGATTGTGATAAAAATAATATTTCTCTAAGTATAATTAATCCAGGTTTCGTTAAATCCAGATTAACTGAGAAAAATACATTTGATATGCCATTTATTATGGAGGCTGACAAAGCTGCTGAGATTATTTTTGAAGGACTATTAGGCAAAAAATACGATATTACTTTTCCAATTCAGATGAAAATTGTTTTTAAAATTTTACAAGTTTTACCAAGACCTATTTATTTTTTTTTAGTCAGAATCTTAACCAAAAATATTTAAATGTTTTTTGAAAAACATGTCTTTTGTTGTATTAATAAAAGACCTGACTCTAATCCAAAAGGATGTTGTAGTTTAAAAAATTCAGAAAAATTACACACAGAATTAAAATTAAAAATTAAAGATTTAAAACTTAATAAAAAAATTAGAATTAATAAGTCTGGTTGTCTGGATCGATGTGAACTTGGGCCGGTAATGGTGATTTATCCAGAAGGGGTTTGGTATTCTTTTAAGAATTCAGAAGATATTGATGAGATTTTAAATTCTCACTTATTAAAAAATAAGATTGTTGAAAGATTAAAAATATAGTTTTTATTTTAACGCTGCAGTAATATCTTTTTTAAGATCAGAAACTGTTTCTAAGCCAATAGAAAGTCTTATTAAATTTTCAGTAATACCAAGAGATAATCTATCTTTTTCACTTAAAACACGATGGGTAGTTGTAGTTGGATGAGTTACAATAGATTTTGTGTCACCTAAATTATTAGAGATATCAAATATTCTTAATTTATTAATAAATTTAAAGGCTTCTTTCTTTTTACCTCGAATTTTAAAACTTAAAATTGTTCCGCCAAGGGTTTGTTGTTTTCTAGCAAGGGAGTATTGAGAAAAGTTTTTTAAAAATGGATAAAATACTTTTTCAATCTTAGAATGTTTATTTAAGAATTCTGCAATTTCTAAAGCAGCATTTGATTGTGCCTCTACTCTAATTTTGACAGTTTCCAAACCCTTTAACAAAACCCAGGCATTAAAAGGACTAATAGATGGACCAGTATGTCTCAAAAAAGGCTTAAGTACATTTTCCTTAAACTTTTTTGAGGATAATATAGCTCCACCAAGTACTCTTCCTTGCCCATCAATATGTTTTGTACCGGAATATACAATAATATCTGCACCCAGTGAAACTGGCTTTTGCAGAACAGGACTTGCAAAAATGTTATCTACAACAGTTTTAATTCTATGTTTTTTAGCAATATTGCAAACTGCTTTAATATCAACTAATTCTAAAAGTGGATTTGAAGGAGTTTCAAAGAAAAAAATTTTCGTATTTTTTTTTATAGCTTTTTTCCATTCATTTAAATTTTTTCCATCCACAAATGTTACTTCAATACCATATCGAGGGAGAATATTTTTTACGATTTCTTTGCAAGACCCAAATAAAGCAGCGGATGAAACTAAATGATCTCCAGCTCTTAATTGACACATTAATGAAAAGAATACAGCAGCCATTCCACTTGCTGTTGCAAAACAATCTTCAGAACCATCGAGTAGTGCTAACCTTTTTTCAAAAGTTTCAACGGTAGGATTTGAGTAACGAGTATACTGAAAACCTTTCTTACTACCTTTAAAAATAGCTTCAGCTTGCTCAGCGCTATCATAAACAAATCCTGATGTTAAAAATAACGCTTCAGAGGTCTCATTAAATTGACTTCTATTTAATCCTCCGCGAATTAAATTTGTGTTAGTTCCAAGTTTTGTTTTCTTCATTTTTCAGTTCTTAATTCCTTAGCCGCCTGAACCATTGTTTCAAGTGCAGCTATTGTTTCCGGCCAGCCTCTAGTTTTAAGTCCGCAATCTGGATTTACCCAAATTCTTTTCTTATCGATTAACTTTGATGCTTTTTGAATCAGTTCTTTCATCTCATTTTTATTGGGAACCCTAGGAGAATGGATGTCATAAACACCAGGCCCCACTTCATTTGGATATTTAAACTTTTCAAATGTTTTTAATAATTCCATTCTCGATCTTGATGTTTCTATGGAGATAACATCAGCATCTAAGGCAGCAATTGCATCAATAATATCTTCAAATTCAGCGTAACACATATGTGTGTGTATTTGAGTTTCATCTTTAGCAACAGCGGCAGAAATTTGGAAAGCTTTAACAGCCCAATCTAAGTATTGTTTCCAATCATTTTTCTTTAGAGGCAAACCTTCTCTCAAAGCAGGTTCGTCAATTTGAATCATTTTAATTCCATTTTTTTCAAGATCTTCAACCTCATCTCTTATTGCAAAAGCAATTTGTAATGCTGTATCTTTTCTTGGCTGATCATCTCTAACAAAAGACCATTGTAAAATTGTTATTGGACCAGTTAACATGCCTTTAACAATTTTCTTGGTTTGCTCTTGAGCAAATTTTGACCATTGCACTGTCATAGACTCTGGACGAGAAACATCTCCAAAAATAATTGGTGGTTTTACACATCTTGAACCATAACTTTGAACCCAGCCACTAGATGTAAATGTAAATCCCTTAAGTTGTTCACCAAAGTATTCAACCATGTCATTTCTTTCAAATTCTCCATGGACAATAACGTCAATATCAATTTGTTCTTGTTTTTTAATGGCATCGATTGTTTTTGTTTTAAGAAAATCTTCATATTCTTTTAAGCTTAATTCATTTTTCTTAAATTTAGCTCTGGCATTTCTTACGTCGGACGTTTGAGGAAAAGATCCAATAGTTGTTGTGGGATACAAAGGTAATTTAAACACATTAGTTTGTATTTCAGATCTTTTAATAAAGTTGGATTTTCTATTTAAAATCTGTGTTGTAATATTTTTAGCTCTCTGTTTAACTTTATCATCATGAATTAACTCAGATGTTACTCTACTTGCGATATCCTTCTTATTCTCATCTAAGTAATTTTTGATTTCATTATTACCTTTGTTTAATGAAATTTTAATATGATTAAGTTCGATTAGTTTTTGTTTAGAAAATGAAAGCCACTTCCTAATTTTTTCTGGAACTTTAGTCTCTAATCCTAAGTCATAAGGAGTATGCAATAATGGACAAGAAGAGGAGATCCATAAATTTTTAATAAATTTTGAATACTCTAGTACTTGCTCAATTTTTTTATTAACATCCGATTTCCAAATATTTCTTCCATCAATAATTCCAATAGAAATTGTTTTATTAATATCTCTTAAAGAATTTATATTTGAGATTTTTCCACGAATTAAATCAAGATGAATTCCATCTACATCGCTTTCTAAAATTTCTTTTTCAATTTCAGAGTCTAGTTTTTCAAAGTAAGTTGTTAAGATAATTTTAGATGAACCTGCAAACTTTTTTAATTGATTTAAAGTTTTTTTGATTAGTTTAGTAAAATCAGCATTTTGATTTTTTACTAAAATAGGCTCATCTATTTGTATCCATTCAGCACCTTTCTTATTTAAGACAGATAAGATTTCTGCATAAACTGGAAGTAAATTGTCTAATAAATCAATACTTTTGAAAGTCTCATCTGTAGTTTTTCCAAGACTTAAAAAAGTAAGAGGTCCTAAAATAATTGGCTTTGTATTAAAGCCTAATTTTTTAGCCTCATCAAATTCATCAAAGGGTTTATTTGAACTCAACTTAAATTTTTGATTTTTTGAAAATTCTGGCACCAAGTAATGATAATTAGTGTCAAACCATTTTGTCATTTCAAGCGCAGGAACATCCAAATCTTTTGTTTGAGAGCCACGTGCCATCGCAAAATAAGTTTTAAAAGAAACTTCATGGTCTTTATGTTTATATCTTTCAGGAATTGAACCTACTAAGCAAATTGTATCTAAAACTTGATCGTAAAATGAAAAATCATTTGAACAAATATAATCAACCCCATTATCTTTTTGTGTTTGCCAGTTATTTTTTTTTAATTCACTAGCGCACTTTAATAAATCGCCCTCAGAAATTTCAGATTTCCAATATTTTTCTAAAGCATTCTTTAATTCTCTTTTCGGTCCTATTCTTGGATATCCAATACAATTAACTTTAATTGTCATACGTTTAACTCCTTAAGTTGGTTAATTTTTATTTTTGTTTTATCTGCAATCAATCTTTTGCATACTGCGTAGCTAAGCTCATATTTATTAAGTGTATAAAAATGAAATTCATTAACACCTTCTAATTGTAATTTTTTAACTAAGTCACACGCAATGCTTGCCCCTACAATTTTTTGAACTTCATTATCATTCTCTAAGCCAGCGAATTCTTCTTCAACCCAAATTGGAATTGAAGTTCCACATTTTTTACTAAAATTCTTTATTTTTTCAAAATTATCTATTGGAAGAATACCTGGAATGATTGGGATTTTAATTCCTAGAGATATTGCTTTATCTCTAAATTTTAAAAATTTTTCATCATTAAAAAAAAACTGAGTAATAATCTTATCAGCTCCTTGATCAACTTTATTCTTTAAATTTTCCAGGTCTTTAGTTTCATTTTCTGAGTCCGGATGCTTTTCTGGATATCCTGCAACTGCAATGTGAAAATTACCTAATTTTTTTAATCCGTTCACCATATCCGCTGCATTTTCATAACCATTCTTATGGGGCATATATTTTGAATCTTTTTTTCTAACATCCCCGCGTAAGGCGACAATTTTATTTATTCCATTGTTTAACCAATCAAGTGCAATTGAGTTGATTTCATTCTTACTCATATCAACACAAGTAAGATGCCCCGCAACTGGAGTATTTGATTTTTTACTTATTTTCTTAACTAGAAAATCACTTTTATCTCTTTCACCTCCGCCAGCACCAAAAGTAACTGAGACAAATTTAGGTGAAAATTGCTCAAGCTTTTCGAGACTGTGCCATAGATTTTCGTGGCCAGCTTCATCTTTAGCAGGGAAGAATTCAAAACTAATATTTAAATCTTTGTTCATAATCTTTTTTAAACAAAGGTTTTTTTGAAATTTTTTCTAAAAAAACCACCAGATAAAGCGGCGGTTATTAATGCTTCGCTTTAGCTGGATTTATAAAGCGCTCGCAAGTAGAAATAACTCAGCGCTAAATATTAAATAACTTTATTAAGATAAATAGTCAATATAGATCTCAATTTACAAATGATTCCAAATAATTATCTACTTTTTGTTCAATTAATTACTATTTTATTTATCACGCCAGGACCACAAAGAATTTTAATTATAACTAATTCTATGAATTATGGTTTTCCAAAAAGTCTATGGACTGGCTTGGGAGATGTATCGGCGAATGCAATTCAGATGATTTTAGCAACATTTGGAGTTTATGCTTTGATGAAGCCTAATCCACAAATTTTAGATATTTTTAAATGGATAGGCGGATTATATTTAATTTACTTAGCAATAAAGTTTTTAATAAGAAAAACCAGCGTTACTATTGATAAGACATTTGGAACTCGATCAGCTTTTGATTTGTTTAAAGATGGATTTATTTCTGCTTTATTTAGCCCAGGAGCAATTGTTTTTTTTGTTGTAATGTTCCCAACTTTTTTAAATCCAGATAATAATTTTATACTTCATTTTGTTATTTTAATGACAACACACGTATTTTTAGATTTTTTTTTTTTAACAATTTATGCTGGGGTTTCAAGTCGAATAGCAATTTTTTTAAAAAATTATCCAAATTTAATAAGTAGATTATCAGGATGCGCCCTATTATTTCTTGCCTATAAAATTTTAAGTACCAAAATTAATTTATGAATAATACCTTTGATAATAATTTTAAAAAGGGGTGTTTCGCAGCGCTTGGTATCCCAGGAATTAGTCTTGCGGCAAGTTTTTTTGCTTTAGGTGCTCTCTTTAAAAATTCTGGACTAAACGCAATACAAAGTTTTTTATCGACCTTGATTGGTTTTGCTTTACCTGGCCAGGTAGTCATGGCTGAAACTTTAATAGTAAATGGGACTTTACTAAATATTTTAATAGCAGTTTTTTTGACGAATGCCAGATTGTATCCCATGACAGTAAACCTTGTTCCAGTGATTAGACAAAAAAGTAGACCAAGATGGCATTATTATTTTTTGGCACATTTTATTGCTGTTACTAGTTGGGTTTATATGCTTTCTAATTATGATAAAATTACAAAGGAAAGTCGTTTTAGTTTTTTTTTAGGTCTTGGATCGACGCTTTGGATTTTATCTACATTTGCTACTGTTATAGGATTTTATGCCGCTGGTATTTTAAGTGCTAAAGTTTTTGTTGCTTTAATATTTTTAAATCCAATTTATTTTATGTGCATGATTGTTTCGGTTTTAAATAAATCACATATTGTAGCTACTGTTTTTTTATCAGTTATTTTGGCACCAATTCTTTTTTTAGTAACCCCAGATTGGTCAGTATTACTTGCTGGAACTATTTCTGGAATAATTTCCTATTTTATTTTTATAAGGTAAATAATGCCTGAAACTTATATTTATTTAGCAATTCTTTTAACAGCATTTGCAACTTATTTACCAAGATTTTTAGGAGTTTTTTCATCAGATTTTGTCAACGAAGAAGGAAAATTATTTAAATTTGTATCATGTGTTTCTTATGGAATTTTAGCTGCGCTGATTGCGCGAATATTTATCCACCCAGTTGGTGCGTTGGAGCAAACATCTACTACAATAAGACTTTTAGCGGCCGGAATAACAATTGTTGTTCTATTTGTTAGTAAAAAAAATGTACTTTTTTCCTCTTTATTTGGTGTAATTTTATTTGGTATACTTAATTTATATTTTAATTAAATGTCATTCGAAAATATAAAAGGATTAGAAATCACATCACATCCGCAAAGCAAAAGATTAATTTCAATAAATATTTCACAAGCTGCCATTGATGAACTTATAAAAAAATTTTCATCGATCGATGTTCAGGATCTAGAACTTAAACCATTTTTGAGATTTTTTGTTGCTGATGAATGTAATAAAATTTTTGAAAATAAAATTAAAAATCTTTTTAAAGAAATATTAACCGATAGAAATCGAGGTGCATTTGTAGTTGGGCCTGAAAAATTTAACCCAGAGGTAACTGACGATAAATTTTTAGTTAAACTTTCTACAGCCTTCACTCACTTGGTGGGACTTCCAAATTTTGACGCGATGACAGGCAAATACTATGCTCGATTTGAAGTGAAGCATGTTGATAGTAGCGACTCATATTTAAGGAAAGCTTATAAGAGGTTAGATCTTCATACCGATGGAACTTACGTCAAAGAAAAAACAGATTGGCTTTTAATGACCAAGATAATGGAAAAAAATGTCCAAGGTGGCGAAAGTGTATTACTTCACTTAGATGATTGGGAAGATTGTGAAAAATTTTTTAATCATCCAGTTGGACAAATGGATTTTATTTGGGGTTCACCAAAAAGTAAGAATGTAGATTATAAAGTAACTCACCCTGTATTCTTTAAAGATAAGGATGGTAAGCCAATCATTTCTTACATTGATCAATTCCCTGAACCGCAAAGTTTAGAACAAGGTTTATTTCTAAATAATCTCTCTCAATCTTTAGAAAGTAGTAAAAATAAGATTATTTTTAAATTACCACCAGGATGCTCAATTTTCTCAAATAATTATTTTATGTTACATGGAAGACAACCATTTATTGAAAATAAAGAATTACAGCGAGAACTTATGCGTCAGCGTGGAGTTTTTTATAATTGAAAAAATTATTTTTAATATTTTTTTTACTTTTTTTTAATCAAAGTATTTATTCCAAAGAAAAATTTGCATATTTTGCTGGTGGTTGTTTTTGGTGTATGGAGCCAGTATTTGATAAATTAGAGGGAGTAAATTTTGTAATTTCTGGATATAGCGGTGGAAAAGTCCCAAATCCTACTTACCAACAAGTTATTACTGGTCGCACAGGTCACATAGAGACAGTAAAAGTTTCTTATGATCCTAAAAAAATAACTTATTCAGAACTACTTAAAAATTTCTGGGTAAATATTGACCCGTATGATGGTTATGGTCAATTTTGTGATCGAGGTAAATCCTATGCCTCCGCTATATTTTATCAAGACGATCAAGAAAGAAAATTAATTGATCAGTCAATTAAAGAGTTAAAATCAATTAAAATTAATAAAATTAAAACCTCTTTCACAGAATTTAAAAATTTTTATCCAGCTGAAGACTATCATCAGCAGTATTACAAAAAAAATCCATCAGATTATTTTGCTTATGTAATTGGTTGCAGAAGAATGGAGAGACTAAAAGAAGTTTGGAGGTAATTTATTTTAAGATTTTCCAAATTCCACATGCAGTTGCAATAACTTGTTCAGAATTAAACAATTTTGCCTCTACAAAAATCAGAGATTGAGTTTTTTTACTAATAACTACTTTACCAATCAAGATATCATTTTCTTTAGAAGTACCAATAAATTTTATATCTAGAGAAATAGTCACGCATCTTTTTCCTTCATCAATTATCTTATGCGCAGCAGAACCCATCCCACTGTCTAGAATTGAAGCTAAATAACCACCATGACTTATACCAGAGGAGTTTAAATTAAATTTTTGAACTTTTGATATAAACTCAAAATTATTTTCCGAAATTTTTTTAAATTCAATACCGCCAATATATTTTATAAAACCTTTTTTGCTTACTTCAGATGATATACTCATATAACTAATCTACCTTTTCCGGAACAAACTTTAGAGCAGTTCCATTATTGCAGTATCTTTTATTTGTGGGTTCTGGACCGTCATCAAATAAATGTCCATGATGACCACCACATCTAGCGCAATGATATTCAGTTCTAGGATAAATTAATTTATAATCTGTGCTTGTATCAAAAACATTCTTATACGAGTCAAAAAAAGATGGCCAACCTGTACCGCTGTCAAATTTCATTTTAGAGCTAAATAATTTTGAATTGCAGCCTTTACAATAATAATTACCATCTCTATTTTCATTACAAAGCATATTTGTAAATGCACGTTCCGTTCCTTCTTGACGAAGAATCTTGTATTCACTTTCAGACAAAATGTTTTGCCATTCGGTTTCAGATTTATTAATTTTATATTTCATAAAATTTGAAATTAATTCTTAATTAAAATTTAATAATTTAATAGTTATGCGAATAATCTTTTGATTTATTTTTTATACTACTCCAAGTTGAACAAAAAGTAATTGTCTTTTAGTAATTTTTATAATCTAATAACTTCACAAACTAATTTAAAGGTCAGATATGTTAAAAAAAATATCTTCTATTTTATGTGCACTTTTAATGAGTGTTAGCACTTCAAATTCTGCCGAATTTATTAATATTTTAACGGGTGGAACTTCAGGTGTTTATTATCCATTAGGTGTAAGTTTACAAAAAATCTATGGCGATAAAATAAAAAATTCAAAAACACAAGTACAAGCTACAAAAGCTTCCGTTGAAAATTTAAATTTACTTCAAGACGGAAAAGGTGAGATAGCTTTTGTTCTTGGGGACTCCTTAAAATTTGCTTGGGAAGGAAATGAAGAAGTCGGATTTAAAGGTAAGTTAGATAAATTAAGAGGTATCGCTGCTATTTACCCAAATTATGTTCAAATAGTTGCGGCTAAAGGTTCAAATATTAAATCAATAGCTGATTTAAAGGGCAAAAGAGTTTCTGTAGGAGCGCCAAAATCTGGAACAGAACTAAATGCAAGAGCAATATTAACTGCTGCAGGCATGAGTTACAAAGATCTTGCTAAAACAGAATATCTTCCTTTTGCTGAGTCAGTTGAGTTAATTAAAAACAGACAACTTGACGCTACACTTCAATCTGCTGGACTTGGCGTGGCATCCTTAAAAGATTTAGCAAATTCTGTGGATGTAGTGGTAGTTTCTGTCTCCCCTGATATAATTAAAAAAATAGGATCTCCATATATTACGGGAGTGATTCCGGCGAATACTTACAAAGGTCAAGCAGAAAATGTTTCAACAGCTGCTATTGGTAATTTTTTAGTTACACATAAAGATGTTTCAACAGAAACAGTTTATCAAATGACAAAATTAGTATTTGAAAGTTTACCTGAATTAGTCGCCGCACATGCTGCTGCAAAAGATATTGATATAAAAAAGGCAACAGTTGGAATGCCAGTTCCGTTACATCCTGGGGCTCAGAAATATTTTAAAGAAAAAGGAATAATAAAATAAACTAAAAATTTTTTAGTTTATGGATAAAAAAATTAACTCTACTGGTAATAATCTTTCAGTAGAGTTAATTGATCCGCTTATAGAAAAATTTCCACTCAATCTAGAAGGAAAAATATTATTTTATATAGCAATTGCTTTTTCTAGTTTTCAATTATTAACTGCAGCACATATTATAGATGTTCCTAGTCAAATTTTAAGATCAGTGCATGTTGGTTTTTTAGGACTTTTAGGATTCCCTCTTGTTTTAGCAATAAAAAAAAAAAATATATTTTTTAAAATTATTGGCTGGTGTATTGCACTAGTTAGTGTTGCTGTGGCGACCTATCAAATTATTGAGTATAAACCACTTATTCTTCGCTCAGGAGATCCAATACCAATGGATATTGTATTTGGAGTTCTTGCGTTAGTAGTCGTATTCGGAGTTTCTTGGGTCATAATGGGCATTGCATTACCAATTATCTGCGGAGTTTTTTTACTTTATTGTTTATTTGGCAATAATCTTTCGGGGCTTTTTCAACATAGAGGCTATGATTTTAAAACAGTAATTGAACATATGACTTATGGAACAGAAGGTATTTATGGAGTTCCAACTTATGTTTCTTCAACTTTTATTTTTTTGTTTATTTTATTTGGTTCTTTTTTAGAGAGAGCTGGAATGATAAAATTATTTACTGACGTTTCTCTTGGTACTGTAGGCCATACCACAGGAGGACCTGCTAAAGTTTCAATTGTTTCATCTGGATTAATGGGAACAATTTCGGGCTCTGGAGTTGCAAATGTTGTAACTACTGGTCAATTTACAATTCCTTTAATGAAAAAATTTGGATATCGCTCCGCATTTGCTGGAGGAGTCGAGGCCACAGCGTCAATGGGTGGACAAATAATGCCCCCTGTTATGGGCGCTGTTGCATTCATAATGGCCGAAACTTTAGGTGTTGAATATTTCGAAATTGTAAAAGCTGCAATAATTCCAGCTCTACTATATTATTTTTCGGCGTTTTGGATGGTTCACTTAGAAGCTTCAAAAAGAAATCTTATAGGACTTCCAAAAAATGAATTACCATCTGCAATTAAAGCAATAAAAGAAAAATGGTTTTTAGTTTTACCTTTATTGGTTTTAATTTATTTACTATTTGCAGGTTATACACCACTTTACTCAGGTAGCATTGGACTTATATTAACTGCTTTTCTTATTTTAGGTAGTTCAATTGCATTAGGATTTTCATCAAAAATAATAAAAATAATATTTTGGATAATCTTAGGTTTTACAGCCTCATTATTCTTTAAGTTAGGAGCGGATGTTATAAAAATTATTTTAGTAATTTTACTTCTTTGGAATTTTTTTTCAAAAGGTGGAAGGGAAACACTTTTGTCTTGTAGAGACGCACTTGCAGAAGGAGCAAAAACTGCACTTCCAGTTGGAGTCGCTTGTGCAGTAGTTGGAATAATAATTGGCACTCTTACTTTAACAGGAATTGCAAGTAGTATTGCTGGATTAGTAATAGATGTTGGAAAAACTAGTATCTTTTTATCACTAGTTCTTACAATGTTTATAAGTCTTATACTTGGAATGGGAATACCAACGATCCCAAATTATATCATTACATCCGCAGTGGTAGCTCCAGCATTATTAAAATTAGGCGTGCCTTTAATAGTTAGTCATATGTTTGTATTTTATTTTGGAATAATGGCTGACCTAACACCACCTGTTGCTCTTGCATGTTTTGCTGCAGCGCCAATTGCAAAGGAAAGCGGACTTAAAATTTCATTCGAAGCAATCAAAGTTGCAATGGCAGGATTTGTCATTCCTTATATGGCAGTTTATTCTCCAGAATTAATGCTACAAGGTTACGATGGAAACAATTTATTAAACTATATTTTTTCAGTTTTTTATATTTGCATTAAAGTCATACTTGCAATTTTATTTTGGGGAATAACAGTTATTGGTTACTATCATAAAGATTTAAATTTTTTTGAAAGGTTTGTAACTTTTTTAGTTCCTTTTCTTTTAGTTATAACATTGCCTTTGACTGATCAAATTGCATTTTTTTTAATTGCAGTTATTTTAATTTATTGCTGGTTTAATAAAAAAAAAATAAATACTTAATAATTTATAATTATAATACGTGTCCCTTTGTGTTGCATCGAGTTTGAAAATAGCCAGTTATGCAGTTTCATTATTCACTCTAACTTGGTCCCATTCTGTTGAAAAAGTTCAATGGCAAGAAGACTGGAAGATTGTAAATAATAAATTTGAAATTATAGAGGCCAGAATAAAAGGATCGGGCGCAGGAATGGAACCACCCGAAAATTCCAAATTAGTTAACGGTTGGTGGGTTTATAAACCAAAAAATATTCAACAAAATGAGATTATTCTTGCCACATCTAGTGCTAACATAGAGAATTGGAAAATATGTTTTAAGGGAGAATGTTTTGAGCTACCTAACAATAAAAATAATCCGTTGAAGTTATATGTTTGTGATAGTAAATAATGTGCGAATTTATTTATGAGCAAAGTTAATTCTTTTAAATCAAAAAAAACAATCAAAGTTAATGGAAAAGATTATGTAATTTACAGCCTTACAGAGGCTGAGAAGAATGGACTTAAAGATATAAGTAAACTACCAAAGTCTCTTAAAGTTTTATTAGAAAATTTACTCCGTTATGAAGATAACAGCACAGTAGATAAAACACAGATTAATGCTATTCAAAGTTGGTTAAATAATAAAACTTCAGATACTGAAATTGCATATCGTCCCGCTCGAGTTTTAATGCAGGATTATACAGGAATTCCAGCAGTTGCAGATCTAGCGGCAATGCGTGATGCAGTTAAGGCAAAGAATAAAGATCCAAAAAAAATTAATCCATTATCACAAGTAGACTTAGTAATAGACCATTCTGTGATGGTTGATAATTATGCCAATAAAGATTCATTTGATT
>Ga0222713_10003159_pt1 | contig 17227 bp, 11 predicted proteins | sample C33_649DmetaG_FD_165061 | JGI IMG/M metagenome (GOLD analysis project Ga0222713, IMG submission 165061) | Estuarine water microbial communities from San Francisco Bay, California, United States - C33_649D | ecosystem: Environmental > Aquatic > Marine > Unclassified | place: USA: California...
CCCGGCCTCGGCCAGCGCCTGGACATGTTTTTGCGCCGCATTGCGCGAGGCGAAGCCGAATGCCGCGGCAATCTCGGCCAGGCTGGGCGTATGGCCGCGCAGGGCTTGGTCCTTGAGGAAGGCCAGCACGGCGGCGCGTTTGGGGGGCAAGGCGTCCATGGGTGTACATTTGTACACCTATCGCGTCGCACGAGGCGAGATACGGCCGCCATGCCCGAGGATTTGAATCAGGCTCGGCCCAGGTGCAATATAACGTTCGTTATAACCCAGGAGTCACGACCATGAAGCTCAAGATCACCACCATCGGCAACTCGGCCGGCGTCATCCTGCCCAAGGACCTGCTGGCCCGCCTGCGCCTGGGCAAGGGCGACGAGCTGTACGCGCTGGAGACCCCGGACGGCATCAAGCTCACCGTGTTCGACCCAACCCTGGCCGAGCAGATGGAAGTGGCCGAGCAGGTCATGCGCAGCCGCCGCACGCTGCTGCACAAGCTGGCCCAGTGACATGATCGTCTGGATCACCCGTGCCTTGGCGCTGGCCATCCACGACCGCCAACTGGCCGAACACGGCGGCGGCAGCGGCGTGCGCGACGAGGCCTTGCTCGATTCGGCCCTGGCCCGACCTCAGCAGCTGTTTTCCTACGGCGATCCGCCGCCGGACCTCGCCGCGCTGGCCGCCAGCCTGGCCTTTGGCCTGGCTCGGAACCATCCGTTCGTGGATGGCAACAAGCGTACGGCGGCGGTGGCCTGCGAAACCTTTCTCCTGCTCAACGGGACCACCTTGATGGCCGATGACCTCGCGCTGTATCCGGTGTATCTGGGCCTGGCTGACGGCAGTCTGGATGAAGCCGCATTCGCCGTCTGGCTGCGTCCTCACCTCAAACCTCGATCACCAGCCCACGTCCACGAGCCAGTCCCCAACTACGCGGACTGACGCTGAGGCTCAAGCCCCCGACACCGGCCTTCGGGCCAGCGCCGCGTCGAACGCGCGTTCCAACTCCGGATGCGCCCCGCGCACCTGCCCGATCACCTGCGCGGCCCAGTCGAAATACTGCTGGCGGCGGGCCAGGCTCCAGTCCTGCGGCGGCGCCTGGTGCAGGTCGCGCAGGTTGGCGATCTTGTCGGCGAGCTTCACCAGCTTGGCGCCATGCGGGACGTGGGCGGCGTGTTCGACCTGCAGGCGCTTGCGCTCGGCCTTGGCCAGTGATTTGTCGTCGCTGACCGCATCGACGTAGGACAGCACTTGGGGTCCGAAACGCTCCAGCAGGCGCGCGCGCCCGGCCTCCACCGACATCGCCAGGTGCGTCGGCACCTCGGCGCCAGGCCCGCAGCAATCTTCCAGATAGTCGTGAAGGGCCGCCGCACACAGCACCTCGACATCGTCCACGCCGCCCTCCACCGCCAGGATGCGCACCAAGGCCATCGGGTGGTTGATGTATGGGGTGAGGCCATCCTTGCGGCGCTGCAGGCTGTGCGCCTCGGCGGCGAAGGCCATTGCCTCGACCAGGCGTGGCAGCGCGGTTGCGGTGGCGGTTGTCTGGTCCATCGTCTTCTCCTGTGATCGTGAAAGCGCAGGACGGTGGCCAGGGCCGCGGCATCAGTTGCCGGGCCGCGCCACCACCTTGGGCTCGTGTACTTCCTCGCCGGGCTTGGCGCGCCCGGCCATTTCCGCGCCGGCATCGGGTGTCAGCTGGCGCATCACCAGCACCGAGCTGGCCGAGATCAGCGCCACGGTAAGGAAGGCGAAGGTGAAATTGATCGGCACGCCGGTGGCCTGCCCGGTCGCCAGACTGGCCACGGTCAAGGCGTAGCCGCCCACGGTGATGCCCAAGGCCAGCGAGATCTGCTGGATCATCGCCGCCAGGCTGCTGGCCTGGGCCATGCGCGCCTGGTCCACGTCGGCGTAGACGATGGCGTTGAGGCTGGTGAACTGCAGCGAGCGGAAGCAACCGCTCACCAGCAACACCCCCACCATCAGCGCGTAGGGCGTGGATTCGCGGAACAGCCCGACCACGGCCAGCGCCACCGAGGCGATCACCGCATTGCCCACCAGCACCCGGCGGAAGCCGAAGCGCTTGAGGATGCTCGCGGCCAGGGTCTTCATGAACATCGCCCCGGCCGCCGAAGTGAAGGTCACCAGGCCCGACTCGAACGGATTGAGTCCGAACCCCAGCTGCAGCATCAGCGGCAGCAGGAACGGAATCGCACCGATCCCGATGCGGAACAGCGAACCGCCCAGCACCCCGATGCGATAGGTCGGGATGCGCAGCAGGCCCAGGTCCACCAGCGGATGCGGATGCCGGCGCGCGTGCCAGCCATAGCCCAGCAGCGCGAGCACACCCAAGGCCGTGCATCCCAGCGCAAGCCCCAGGTTGACCATGTGCCGGCCCATCGTGGCCAGGCCGAACATCGCCAGGGCCAGGCCCACGCCCGACAGCGCGAACCCCACCCAGTCAAGCGGCTTGACCTCGCCCTTGAGCAGCGGGATGTGACGCCAGGCCAGGAAGATGCCCAGCGCGCCCATCGGCAGGTTGATCAGGAAGATGAAGCGCCAATGCCCCCAGGTGGTGATCATGCCGCCCAGCAGCGGACCCAGGATCGGCCCCATCAACGCGGGGATGGTCAGCCAGCTCAGCGCGCGCACCAACTCGGCCTTGGCCACGCTGCGCAGCAGGACCAGGCGCCCGACCGGCACCATCATCGCCCCGCCCATGCCCTGGACGAAGCGCGCCACCACCAGCCATTCCAGCGAGCCGGCCGCCGCACAGCCCAGCGACCCCAGCAGGAACACGCCGATGGCCGTCATGAAGGTCGGCCGCGCGCCGAAGCGGTCGGCCACCCACCCGCTGATCGGAATGAACACCGCCAGCGCCAGCATGTAAGTGGTCAGCGCCAGCTTCAGCGCGACCGGCTCGACTCCCAGGTCCCGCGCGATCGCCGGCAGCGAGGTGGTGATCGCCGTGGAGTCCATGTTCTCGATGAACAAGGCGGTGGCGACGATCAGGGGCAGCAGGCGTTCGGGTTTCAACGGGCCGGGGAATAAGCGAGGGGGCGAGCCTATTTTCGCGCAACGCCGCGTGAGCCGCTGTGATCCGCATGCGTCAGCACACCGGTTCGACCCATCAGCCGGCACACCGCTCGGACCCACCTGCCCGGACCGATCGTGATGTACACCGGCAGACTGTAGCGCCAAGCTTGCTCGGCGGCCCTTCGGACAGCTCGCTGGGAAGGCCCAAGCGGACCAAGGTCCGCTCTACGGGCATCACCCGGAAGACCGTGATGCACACCGGCGGACTGTAGCGCCGAGCTTGCTCGGCGGCCCTTCGGACAGCTCGCTGGGAAGGCCCAAGCGAACCAAGGTCCGCTCTACGGGCATCACCCGGAAGACCGTCATGTACACCGGCGGACTGTAGCGCCGAGCTTGCTCGGCGGCCTTCCGGACAGCTCACTGGGAAGGCCCAAGCGGACCAAGGTCCGCTCTACGCGCACAGCCCGGGAGGGTTGTGATGCACGCTTGGCCGACTGTAGCGCCGAGCTTGCTCGGCGGCCCTTCGGACAGCTCGCTGGGAAGGCCCAGGCGGACCAAGGTCCGCTCTACGGGTCCGTGCCTGCATAACACCAGGCATACGGATACTCCCCGACCTGCCCGGCCAGCCCGCTGCGGACCGGATTGGCCAGGATGTAATAGGCCAAGGTCCGCAGGTCCTCGTCGGCACGGAGTTGACGGTCGTAGAAGCCCGCCTGCCACACCGCTCCGCTGCGCGCGTGCGCGGCGTTGACGCTGCGGGCGGCGCACGACTTGGCTCGCTGCACGACGGAACTCAGGCCCCCCGCCTGCAGCGCAAACAACCAATGCAGATGATCGGGCATGACAACCCACGCCAGAGACGCGGTCCAACCGGCAGCATCCATGTCTCGCAGGACCGCCTCGACACCCTGCGCCGCCGAGGCAGGCGCCAGCCAGCGCTGTCGCAGCACGGTCACCGTGGTGACCATGTAGACCGCACCCAGAGACGAGCGGCGGCCACGCAGGAGCAATGGACTGGGCATGCCCCAGCATCCCGCGCGTGGCACCACGCGCCCATCAGTGCAGCGTGCAGGCACGGGTCGGATAAATCCGAAGCCGTCGAGCAGCGCCGGGAAGGCCTCAGCGGACCAAGGTGCCGGTCTACGCGCATGACCTGGACGGATTGTGATGTACGCCTGGCCGACCGTAGCGCCGAGCTTGCTCGGCGGCTCTTCTGACAGCTCGCTGAGAAGGCCCAAGCGGACCAAGGTCCGCTCTACGCGCATGGCCCGGCCGGATTGTGATGCACACCTAGCCGACCGTAGCGCCGAGCTTGCTCGGCGGCTCTTCTGACAGAGCCGCGGGAAGGCCCAAGCGGACCAAGGTCCGCTCTACGCGCATGGCCTGGACGGGTTGTGATGCACGCCTGGCCGACCGTAGCGCCGAGGTTGCTCGGCGGCTCTTGGGATAGATCACGACAACCCAGTCAGCCCATCAGGGCCGGGATCGCCGGCGCTGCAAGCAAACCGCCTGCCTCAGACGAAGCGTGGAATCGGCCCCACTTGAGGCGTCTGGTCCGGCAATTCCACCTCCACCCGATCCACGTAGCACCAGCCCCAGCCCTCGGGCGGATCGTAACCCTCGATGATGGGGTGGCCGGTGGCGCGGAAGTGCGCGCTGGCATGCCGGTGGGGGGAGTCATCGCAGCAGCCGACATGGCCACAGGTCCGGCACAGGCGCAGATGCACCCAGGGGCTGCCGATGGCCAGGCACTCCTGGCAGCCGCGGGCGCTGGGCGTGACGTCTTCGATGGTCTCCAGATGCGTGCAGGTCTTCGGCATCACACGGTCTCCCGGGAAGTTTGCATGGCGTCCAGCTCGGCGAGGTACTGGTGGATCTGGGCCACCACCTGCGCCCCCTCTCCCACCGCGGCGGCCACACGCTTGACCGATCCGGCACGGACATCGCCGATGGCAAACACCCCGGGACGGTCGGTCTGCAGGGAGCTGCCATGCTGGCCGGTGAGGACGAAGCCGGCCGGATCGAGGCCGACGCAGCCCTTGAGCCAGTCCGTATTGGGATCGGCGCCAATGAAGAGGAACAGGTGGCGCAGGTCGCAGTGATGGGTCTGCCCGCTGCCGCGTTCGCGGTAGACCGCACCAGCCAACGCACCGTCGGCATCGGCCTCCAGCGCGACCAGCTCGGTCCCGGTGTGCAGCACCACGTTGGGCAGCGCGGCGATGCGTTCGATCAGGTAGCGCGACATCGAGCTTTCCAGCCCCTTGCCGCGAATCACCAGGTGCAGCGTCTTGACCTGCGGGGCCAGGAAGACCACGGCCTGCCCGGCCGAGTTGCCCCCGCCCAGCAGCGCGACCTCCTCGCCGCTGCACATGCGCGCCTCGATGGGCGAGGCCCAGTAGGACACGCCCGCGCCTTCGAAGCGCGCCAGCTGTTCCAGCTCCGGACGCCGATAGCGCGCACCGGACGCCACCACCACGGTACGCGCCGACACCGTGACACCACTGTCCAGGACCAGCTTCAGCGGCGCCAGCGGGTCCTCCGCGCTGGCCGCGCAATTCAGGCGGAGCACGTCCAGCGGCAGGGCCAGTTCAGCCCCGAACTTCAGCGCCTGGTTGTACGCGCGCCCGGCCAGACCCTGCCCGGAGATGCCGGTCGGAAAGCCCAGGTAGTTCTCGATCCGCATCGAAGCCCCAGCCTGCCCGCCAATGGCGCGCTGCTCGAGCACCAGGACCTTGAGGCCTTCCGAGGCGGCGTAGACCGCCGTCGCCAGGCCCGCCGGCCCGGCGCCGACCACCACCACGTCGTGGACGATGTCCGGATCCAGCTCGGGGGTCATGCCCAGACAGCCGGCGGCGGCGGCATCGGTCGGCCGCCGGAGCACCGTGCCGTTGGGGCAGATCATCAAGGGCAGGTCTTCGGCGTGCAGGCCCATGCGCTCGACCACCGCGCGCCCTTCGCCGGGTACGGTGACATCGAGCAGTGCGTTGGGATAGCCATTGCGCGTCAAAAAGCCCTGCAACCGCACCAGGTGCGCCTCGCCGGGGTGCCCGACCAGTACCGATCCCACCGCGTCGCTTTCGATCAGCCCGACCCGGCGCAGGATCAGCGCGCGCATCACCAGCTCGCCAAGTTCGGCCGCGCCGATCACCAGCGCGCGCAGATGCGCGGCATCCAGCGGCACGGCCGTGCATCCATGCTCACCGGCCACGCCGCCGGCCAGCGAACTGCGCCCGGCCAGCTGGCTGACCTCGCCGCTGAACTGTCCGGCGCGGTGTTCGGTGATCTGCGCCTGATGGCCCAGGCCATCGCGCCGGATCACCGACAGGCTGCCCTCCAGCACCAGCCAGACCGGGGCGGCATGCTCGCCCACCTCGAACACGGCCTCGCCCGGCGCGAAGCGACGCGGCGGACCACTGGCGAAACGTTGCGCCAGCGCCAGCTGCGCGGCGTCCAGCACCGGATACATCTGGTGCCGGCGGGTATCACTCAGGGCCATGGACGTCTCCGGTCGACGGGCGCAGAGTGCGCCAGGCCCACTTTCTACCACCAACGGCCGCGCCTCATCCGTCCTGTCGGCATGCCCGCGGCGAGCCGCTGGCCTTCATGCGTGGATGTGGTGCATGCCGTCGCGCCGAGCTGGCTCGGCGGCTTTCCGGATAGATCGCCGGGAACGCCTCAGCGGACCAAGGTCCGCTCTACAGGCATGGCCCGAAAGGGGTGTGGTGCCTGCGCGCCGTCGCGCCGGGCTTGCTCGGCGGCCTTCCGGACAGATCGTTGGGAACGCCCTAGCGGACCAAGGTCCGCTCTACACGCATGGCCCGGAAGGGGTGTGGTGCACGCCTGTCCGACCGTAGCGCCGAGCTGGCTCGGCGCCCCTCAGGAGCAAACATCGCGACGAACCGCTCAGTACATCAGCGTCTGGATCGCGTGCGCCGGGATTTCCACCTGGGTGGACTGCTCGCCGACGTAGAAGTTGTAGGTGATCGCCTTGTCGCTGGCATTCATCACCACGGTGGCCAGCGAGTTGTCCGAGTTGATGAAGGAGGTCGTCATCAAATTGCTGCGGCTGCTCGCCGCACTGACGCGTTTGGCGCCGGGGCGGATGAACTTGGAGAAGTGGCCGATGTACCAGTAACTGGGCGTGTAGATCAGCTTGCCGGTGCGGGTATCGGCGTGGATCGGCGAGAAGCAGAAGTTGCCCACGTGGTTGGGGCCACCGTGCTCGTCCAGCAGCACGTTCCAGTCGGTCCAGGCCACCGAGCCGCCGTTGAGGTCGTGGATGATCGAGGTGCCATAGCGCTCGCCATTGGGCCAGTACTGGTAGCGCGCCGGGTCGAACTTCTCCACGGTGGCCTCGGTCAGCATCACCGGCTTGTCCGGGTAGGCGCGGGTCACCTCGGCCACGTTGTCGAACATCGGGTCGAATCCGGCCCAGGTCTCGTACCAGTGGAAGCCCATGCCCCAGGCGTACTTGGCCGCCTCCGGGTCGTCGAAGATCACGTGTGCGCGATGGACCATCATGTCGCGGTTGTGGTCCCACACGATGATCGGCTTGTCGCCGTAGCCGGCCTTGGCCATGGTCGGACCGAGGTGGTCGCGCAGGAAGTCGCGCTCCTCCTCGGCCGAGTACTGCATCGATTCCCAGGTCTGCACGGCCATCGGTTCGTTCTGGATGCTGATGCCCCAGATCGGGATGCCGGCCTTCTCGTAGGCGGCGATGAACTTGGTGTAGTACTGCGCCCAGGCGTCACCATACTTGGGCAGCAGGTGGCCGCCGTGCAGCATGTTGCCGGTGTCCTTCATGAAGGCCGGCGCGCTCCACGGGCTGGCGAACATCGGCAGGCTGCCGCCGGCCGCGGCGATCGCATCCTTGATCATCGGGATGCGGTACTTGCGGTCGTGATCGATGCTGAAGGTCTTCAGCGCCGCATCGCCTTCCTTGATGTAGGTGTAGCTGGCGCTGGAAAAATCCGAGCTGTGGATGGTGGTGCGCGCCCAGGTGTAGCCGATCCCGTCCTTGGGGTCGTAGTAGGCCTTCATGAACTCGGCCCGCGTGGGCTTGTCCAGCTTGGCGTAGACCTCGGCCGAGGCGTCGGTGATGGCCCCGCCGATGCCCAGCATCTCCTGGAAGCGGCGCGTGGGGTCGACGAAGATCGAGTTCTCCACCTCTTTCAGCGTATGCCCGGGCTTGGGCGCGGCCACCTGGCTGGGCACCATCTGTGTGGAAGCGCCCTCGGCGGTGGTGTAGACGGTGACCGCGCCGCCAGCCGGGGTATAGGTCGCGGTGGTCACGGTGGCTGTCTGCGCGGGCGCGGCCTGCGCCAGCAGGACACCGAGGGTGCCCACGGCCGACAAGAGCATGGATGGCTTCACGTTCCCCTCCCAGGGTATTGAGTGCGGCCGGTAGGGTAACCGAGGGCCGTGGGGAGCGACATTGGACGATCAGTCGATCCAGCAAGCCGGAGCGTCTGCCTCAGCGCGCCGGCACGATTCCCTGCGCGTCCAGGAAGCGCCAGGTCCGCTGCAGCGTGTCGGCGAACGGCGAGCGCCCCAGCGCGGCGTCGTCCTGCTGTCCGTGGAAAAAGCCATGCCCATGCCCGGCATAGGTCTGCAGCTGGCACAGGCGCCCGGCCCGCACGGCGCGGGCGCAGAACGCCTCCACGGTGTGGAGGGGTACGACCTGATCGTCCTGTCCATGGAAGACCAACGTCGGTGGCAACCCGGCCACGGGCAGCACGCTGGGCGAGATGCGCCGGGCGACCAGCTTGAGCGCAAGCGGCGCCGGACCGACCAGGTCCACGGCCGGATTGAACAGCACCAGCGCCGCAGGGCGATACGCGCGGGCGGATTTCATCGCCGTGGTCAGTGCCAGGTGACCACCGGCCGAGCTACCAGACAGGACGATGCGCGCCGGGTCCACGCCCAGCCCGGCGGCTTCTGCGCGCAGCCAGGTGTGAGCGGCGTGGGCATCGCGCACGGCATCCAGGGGGCTGGTGCCATCGCGGCACTTGACCCGGTAGTCGGCCAGCACCGCCACATAGCCGCGCGCCACGCAGGCATCGGCCTGCGCGCGGAAGGCGTTGATGTCGCCCACCCGCCAGGCCCCACCGAAGAAGAACAGAATCGCCGGCCGCGACGCCCCGCCTTGCTCCGACTCCGGCGCCAGCACATGCACGCGCAGGTCGCGCCCGGACGCCTGGCGGTAGGTGAAGCTGCGCGCACCGGATAAGGTCTGCGGCTGCGGGGCGATGGCCTGGCAGGGATCGGAAAGGACCTCTGCCCCCGCGCCCACCGGCTTGCGAATTGCGACCAACCCCGTTCTCCACGCCTGCATCGTGGCGAACATGATCGCGGATCGCGGGCCATCCTTACAGTGCTCCACGTCGATCGACGCACCGCCTACGCCCTGCTGGCGGCGGTTGGCCTGGTCCTGACCTGGACGGCCGACCTCTACCAGATCATCAGCGACGCCTCGCGCGTTTTCCGCCTACTACGCGCTGCAGTGCGCGCTGGCCGCCGTGCTGGCCAAGCGCACGCGGCGCCTGGCCTTTGCCGCGCTGTCGGTGCTGATGGCGGCAGCCGCGTTGCTCGGCGTCCCCGCCGAGTAGGCGCACGTCGATCAATCGCCGTTGGCGCGCAACACCTCGCGCAGGAACGGCGCCGTCCTGCTTCCCTTGGCCTTGGCCACCTGGGCGGGCAGTCCCGCCGCGATCACCGTGCCGCCCTGGTCGCCAGCGCCCGGCCCCATGTCGATCACCCAGTCGCTGCTGGCGGCCACGCGCATGTCGTGCTCGACCACCACCACGGTATTGCCCGCCTCCACCAACCCATGCAGCTGGGTCATCAAGGTATCCACGTCCGCCGGGTGCAGGCCGGTGCTAGGTTCATCCAGCACGTACACGGTGTCGCGACGCTGGGCGCGCTGCAGCTCGGTGGCCAGCTTGATGCGCTGGGCTTCGCCGCCAGAGAGTTCGGTCGCAGGCTGCCCCAGACGCAGATAGCCCAGGCCCACCTCGATCAAGACCTGCAGCGGCCGGGCGATGGTGGCGTCCTGGGCGAAGAATTCCGCGGCCTGCGCCACGGTCATGCGCAGGACCTGGGCGATGTTATGACCGCGCAGCTCCACCTCCAGGGTCTTGGCGTTGTAGCGCGCGCCATGACAGGTGGGGCACGGCGCATAGACGCTGGGCATGAACAACAGTTCCACATTGACCGCGCCCTCGCCCTGGCAGGTTTCGCAACGGCCCTTGGCCACGTTGAAGGAAAACCGCCCGGCATCGAAGCGCCGCCGCCTGGCCTGCGGTGTTTCGGCAAAGCGCTTGCGCACATGGTCGAACAGGCCGGTGTAGGTGGCCAGGTTGGAACGCGGCGTGCGGCCGATGGCTTTCTGGTCCACGCGCACCAACCGGCGCACGTGCTCCAGCCCGGCCACGATGTGGCCGCCGGTGGGAATCTCTTCCCCACGCTCCAGCGGATCGAGCGCGTCTTCCTCGTCCGCACGCGCCTGACCCAGGTGATCGGCCAGCAATTCCACCAGCGCCTGGCTGACCAGCGAGGACTTGCCCGACCCACTGACCCCGGTGACCGTGGTGAACACGCCCAGGGGAATGTCCACGTCCAGCCCATCGACGTTGTTGCGGGTGACGCCCCGCAGCTGCAGCCAGGCGCTGGGCTTGCGCGCGCGACTGGCCAACGCCGCCTGCCCACCGGACAGATAACGCCGGGTGGACGACGCCTCGACCGACGCCAGGCCGGCCGGCGGGCCGCTGTACAACACCTGCCCGCCCTGCTCGCCGGCCGCGGGGCCCACGTCCACGATCCAGTCGGCATGGCGGATCACGTCGATCTCGTGTTCGACCACAAAGAGCGAATTGCCTGCGCCCTTCAACTGATCCAGCGCCCGCAGCAGCGCCTGCGCATCGGCCGGATGCAGCCCAGCGGATGGCTCGTCCATGACATAGACCACGCCAAACAATTGCGAACGGATCTGTGTGGCCAGGCGCAGGCGCTGCAATTCGCCCGGTGAAAGCGTCGGCGTGCCGCGCTCCAGGGTCAGGTAACCCAGGCCCAAGTCCTGCAGGATGGCGATGCGCGCCAGCAGATCCTGCGCGATGCGCTGGGCGGCGATGGCCTGCTCGGGATGACCATCGCCGCGATGCGCCCTGCCCTGCGCAGCCGGTGTCAGCCGTGCCGCCACCTCGCTCAAGGGCAACTGCGAGAGCGCCCCGATATCCAGCCCGGCAAAGGTGACCGACAGCGCCTCGCGCCGCAGGCGTTTGCCGTCGCAGCTCGGGCACAGCGTGCTGACCAGGTACTGGGACGCGCGTTTTTTCTGCTGCGCACTCTGGGTGGTGGCAAAGGTAAGCAGCACATGGCGCCGCGCACTGGTGAAGGTGCCCATGTAGCTGGGCTCGGTCTTGCGTTTGAGCGCGGCCTGGGTCTGGGCCAGGCTGAAGCCCGGGTACACCGGCACCACCGGCTGCTCGTCGGTGAACAGGATCCAGTCGCGGGTCTTCTTGGGCAACTTGGACCACGGCACGTCCACATCGATGCCCAGCGTGGTCAGGATGTCGCGCTGGTTCTGCCCGTGCCAGGCACCGGGCCAGGCCGCCACCGCGCGGTCGCGGATGGTCAGGCTGCGGTCGGGCACCATCGAGGCCTCGGTGGCTTCATACACACGCCCCAGTCCATGGCAGGTCGGACACGCCCCGGCGGGGGTATTGGGTGAAAACCCATCGGCATAGATGATCTCCTGCCCCTTGGGGTAATCGCCGGCGCGCGAGTACAGCATGCGCAGCGAGTTGGAGATGGTGGTGACACTGCCCACCGACGAGCGCGTACTCGGCGCGCCACGCTGCTGCTGCAAGGCCACCGCCGGGGGCAGGCCTTCGATGGCATCCACCTCGGGCACACCGGCCTGGTCGATCAACCGGCGTGCATAGGGCGAGATCGAATCCAGGTAGCGCCGCTGCGCCTCGGCGAACAAGGTGCCAAAGGCCAACGAGGACTTGCCCGACCCCGACACCCCGGTAAACACCACCAGCGCATCGCGCGGGATGTTCACGTCCACGTCCTTGAGGTTGTGCTCGCGCGCACCGCGCACGCGGACAAAGCCGGCGGCGCCGGATGGGGAAGCTTGGGACATGACGACGGCACTCGCAAAGGAACCTCGCAATTATCCGGGAGGGTCCGCATGGAGGGCGCGAATGGCGGCCAGGTCGCACCGTGCAAGCGCTCCGTGCAAGCACGCCCTTGGAGGCACCCCAGCTTTCACCACGTAGGGCCCGAACGCCTAACCACGACACAGTGCGTTGCGGCGGGCGGAACCTATCGGAGTGTGCGGCGTGGAGCGACGGAAGTCTCCAATCCCGCGAGCCGGCTCCGCTCTCAGGTGGACCTGTCCCACTGCATCGCCATCCCTGCGCGCTGGTCACGACTGTTTCGTCACCCGGCAGTTCTAGCGCCACTACTCAGCGAGTCGCACGCACCAATAGAAACGCCCCACACTGCGGAGCGTTTCGTGTCATCGGCAGATGGCGATGAGGAGACCTGTCTCAGCGGACAACGCCCGGAGCTCAGGCCTTGGCGAGCAACTTTTCCAGTTCGGCCTTGCCGACGCGGGCACCGTAGGCGGGGGTGCCGTTCTCGTAGCGGAAGCCTTCATGCAGGTTACCGGCGTCCAGCACGTCGAAACCGAAGGCCTCGATCAGCTCGGTCACCACGGCCTTGGCCGAGGCATCGTCACCGACGATGGGCAAGGCGCGGCGTTCCGGATCGCCCTTGGGCCGGGCCGCGGTGCCGATCTCTTCGGCGTGGATGGAATTGAAGGCCTTGACCACCTTCGATTCCGGAAGATGCTCCGCGGTCATCTCGCTGGTGGTGGTGTCACCACTGTCCAGCGCGGCAATCTGGCCATCGCGCTCGGGGTAGTAGTTCATCGTGTCGATGATCACCTTGCCGGCCAACGGCGCGACCGGCACGTCCTTCAAGTCCTTCAGCGGGATGGTGACCACTACCATCTCGCCCTGCTCGGCCGCCCCCTGCGCGGTGGCGGCGCTGGCCTTGGGACCAAGCTCGCCAATCAAGCCGGACAAGGTCTCCGGCCCGCGCGAATTGGACATGATCACCTCGTGCCCAGCCTCGATGGCCTTGCGCGCCACGATGGAGCCGATATTGCCGCTGCCGATAAATCCGATCTTCATGGGATGTCCTTTGGAGCTGACATGAAAGTACCAGCGATGATCCTCATCGCATCGCGGCATCAGGGTGAAGAATCCGCTAGGCGCCCTTCATCCACGTGAACCGAAAGACATCACGCCGCCTCGGCTTGCAATGGTTCTCAAATCCACCATCAGCATTCGTAGCCAAGGTCACCTACTTAGATATCTTCCGCACTCGCTTGGCGAGGGATTCGCTTCGACCGTGGTGAAATCAGAGGTCCCCTGGGGGTGCAAATGGCGACGTAGGCCGTCCCATCAAAGGCCTAGTCAGGCTTCACCCCGCACCCGAACGGCAATCGCTCCTCGATCACAAACACGCCGATCCAACTGTAAATTTCCAGCTCCGCTTCCACGCAAGAAAAGCCAGATCACGGATCCAGCGCCCACTCCGCAGCGTGCGTTCGCTCAGGATGGCCTAGTAGACGCGCCTGATAGCGCCAAGTGACGGCGCAACGTCGAGATAGAACGGGCCGCTACGCCGGTCTGCCAGCAGAACACGATCACGTACGGTTCGGCAGGCGTGCAGGGTTGGGGCGTACTCACATCGTCGGCCCGCCACGTCCGCTCGGCGCGTCTTGCCGTGGCTGCAGATCCATGGCCAGTTGCTGCTCACGCTGCTGGCTGATGGCCTGCACGTTGTTCACGGTGTCCTGCAAAGGGTGCGCCTGGGCGGAAATGTCGGAGACGCCGCGCTGGCCCGCACCATTTCCCACAACCCAAAGCTGATCGCCCGCCAGCATGACCGAGCTGACGTCACTGGCCCGGTAGATCTGGTTCTCCTTGGCACCCAGCATGGCTTGGGCCACGTGTTCGTCGCTGACGTGCCCAGGCGTGGCGCGGCGAATGTGCGCGAACAGGATCTGGTCTTCCATGGTCATCGTGGCAATGCCCTGTGCCGGTTCCGGCGTGCGCGGCATCGCCTGCGCCTTGTCCGCTACGGGGGCATTGAGCACCGTCTGCAGTTTGTCCTCGTAGGCCTGCATCGACGGTTGCGTGGCCTTGGCCGGATCGATCCGGGCCAACACACGCGGTTCTTCCATGCCGATCTGGCGGATGCCTTCGATCATCCCATCCTCGCCCATTCGCACCTTGTTCAAATACAGCCGGCCTGCCGCACTTTCCACCAACAACGCCGCGGCGATTTTTTCGCTGTGCGGGCCAGAGGGCAGCTTGTTGTCAAACTCCATCCGGTGCACCTGGTCCAGCAGCTCCTTGTAGGTCCCGTTGCCCAGGTGGGAGGGATCACGAAAGCTCAGCCTGTCCGCCTCCTTCTCCGGTGCGTTTGTATGGGACGGGCCTGGTGATGCGGATGTTCGCGCAGGGGCACTCACCCCGGGCGCTGCTGCCGACGTGACCGGCGCCGCGTCCACGCGCTGTCCCTGCGCGGGGCCCGGTGCAGTGACCGAGACCGTGGTCAGCGTGGGCGACGCGGCCTGCGGGTTGCGGCCGTGCAGGATCTCCTGCCGCGCCTCATGGATCTGCGCACTGGTGGTGACGGCCACCTGGTGCGCGACGCCGTCCGCACCGGTCTGGTAATGGACGATGGGGCTGTCATAGCCGAACTGGCCAACCTCGTTGCGCTGAAGTTGATCCATGGTGGGGCCACTGATCCCCTGCGCCGCGCGCGTGCGCTGCACCGCAAGATCGATCGCTTGCTGGGTCTCCGGATTGACGTTGAGATCCACCCCGGCGACCTGGTAGCGATGCAGTTGTTCGAACTGCCGTTGCTGGCCGGCGGTGGGCGCAGGCGCGGCTTGCAGCTGCGCCAGGCGCTGTGCATTGGCCTGCAGCACCGGCGCCCGCACCCGCTCGGTCAGCGCCAGCTCGAGCGCCATGTTGCCCTCGGCCCGACCGTCCGGCCCCATCCAGCCGCCGTCCACCGCCTGCCGATATTGCCGATTGTCAGAACCAATGAGCGTATCGGTGCGCGCCTGCGCCTGCTGCACGGCCGCCGGAACCGGCGTGAAGTCCTGGGCACGCTGCGCCGCTGCGTGTTCCAGATAGGTTTGGGCCATGGCCCCGGGACTGTTGGCGATGTTGTGCTGGATCACACCCACCGCTTGCGCGTCCAGCGCCGCCTTGCGCTCGGGGGTGGCAACCTGGGCCTCGTACACACCAGCGTCGTTGGCTCCGCGCAGGCCCACCTTGACCGAGCGCGACCACTGATCGGTTTGCGCGTTGTAGTGCCAGTCCGGGTTGTCGAGACGGCCTTCGTTCTTGTCTGCCGGAAGCTTGAACGGATCTTGCGGTGCCGGCACCCTGCCCAGGGCCAGTTCAACCGCCCTGGCGTTGGCATAGGCGTTGAGCTCTCTTGATTTTTCATAACTCGCGCCGATCCCGGCGCCCACTGGGTGGTGACTGGCATCGCTGGCCAGATCAATCCTTGCCTCACGGACCCACTCGCGCCCGGTGAACTCCCAATCCACCCCGGCCTTGTCGGTCTGGTGATAGATCTTGTGATTGTCGATCAGGTCCGCCCCCTTCTCGAAGGCCTTGCTGAACAACATCGCATCGGCCGCGACCGCCGCCACGGGTACGAATCCCGAACCACCCACCGCCGCCGTTGCGGCAGCCCCGCCCGCCCAACCGCCGGCGTTGCGTGCGATCGCATGGTTGCGCTCGGAATCGGCGGCCGTGTCGTTTCCCTGAGCGGACAGCGCCTCGTAGCGTTGCCACGTCTGGTAGCCGTCATAGAGGGTCACGCCAGCCGCCAACGCCGCGCCGGCCTGCCCGGCCAAGCGGATCAGGCGCTGGCCGCCCGTGGCGGGGCCGATTCCCGCAGCCTCCGCTGCACCGATGCGCAGAAGATTCTGCGCGGCCTGTGCGCTGCGTGCCTCAGGGATAGGGCCGATATGGACCGGCGTCGCCGGGCCACGCGGAAACTGATCGCCAAATGGCTTGGGGCCCTCGACGGACGTCTCCATCGTCTGCACCTGACCTGCAATCGCCGGCGCCTGCGGTGCCAGCCGGATGTTGACGCCCTCCGGCAACGTGCGATCGACTTTGCGGTCCAGCTGATAGATCGGCATGCCCTCATGCGAGTTGTGCACGCGATTGAGGCGCGGCTCGTCAGGCTCGTGCACCTTCTCGAACATCGGCGCGCCCGGGCGCTGTGCGTTGAGGTAGTCGGCCATCAGGTTGAAACTGCGCAGCGACAACCCGTCGCGGACATAGCTCCCGCCGATGTTCGAGTGCGCCCCGGCCGTCGCCACGTTGAGAAAGCGACCGTCCTCTGAAAAGCCCAACGGCATGATCCGGTCGGACCTGAATTTCACCCGCTGCTCGTCCAGTGCAGTGATCTGGAAACCGGACACCACCGAAGGCGCGAGCCTGCGGTCGGCCAGTTCCTGGACGCCGGTGGAGACGGGGTCGAACAACCCGACCGCCTGTGGCGTCATCCCGGGAGCGGCGATGTGGCGGGTGTAGCGCGTGCGACCGTCCGCCCCCACGACTTCGCTATTAGGATCGACGATGCCTAGCTCGTGCACCGCGTTGGTGAAGATTGCAGCCTGGGTGGCACCACGGCTGAATCCGGCGCTGACCACGCGAACTTTGACGTCCGGATCCGCCTGCTGCCACTTCCACGCTTGATCTGCCAGGGCGTTGTACATCTCGCCCATGCGCGCTTCGTACGTATGGCCCAAGGCACCATCAACCGCCTTTGGGAGTGTGTTGCCCTGGGTGCCTACGCCGGCGACGTAGTGGAAGGCGGCTTGCGAATCGCTTCCGATTTGCAGCCGTACTTGATCGCGAAATCGTGCAACATTCGTCGCATGAATCGGATCATTGTCCGCATCATTCCCCGTGCCATCGAAAAAAGCATAGAAGATACGCTCGTGTGGATCAGCCCCATCTGCAAGTCGGGGCACCTCGAAGCGCGAAAGTTGCGCACTCGCCTCCTTGAAGGTATGCAGCCGCGCCTCGTCGGCAACGAACGAGGTGACATCGTCGTCCATGGGTGTGATGCGTTGCGGATCCTT
>Ga0222713_10003161_pt1 | contig 17208 bp, 11 predicted proteins | sample C33_649DmetaG_FD_165061 | JGI IMG/M metagenome (GOLD analysis project Ga0222713, IMG submission 165061) | Estuarine water microbial communities from San Francisco Bay, California, United States - C33_649D | ecosystem: Environmental > Aquatic > Marine > Unclassified | place: USA: California...
TATAATAGTAAAAAATAAAAGACCTACGCAATATGGTCAACAAGTAATTCAAACAGGAGAATAATGGTAGTTACAACATCACAAATGATAGATAGGGTAAGAAGAACTTACTATAATAATTACCCATCAGATGCATCAGTACTTACTGATAATGAGATATTATTGTTTATTAATGATGCAGTAGCTACAGCTATTACAAAACAAACCAATGAAAATTATGCTATTACAGGTATAATGTCTGTTCCTGAAGGTTATATTTCTACATTCCAAATTACTTCATTGGTTAAAAGTGCAGATACAGGTTTTTATTCAGCCACCATACCACATCCACCTTTAGGGTTAGCTGATAGCAGCGGTATCCAAAGTTGTTTTTTTGTAGGTGTAAAAGGACAAAGTAAACCTGTTATCCATGTTTCACCAAATGAAGTAGATTTTTTTAGATTTATGCCATCGCCTCCACTTGCAGCATTTTATTGGATAGAGGGGTCTACATTGTTTGTATTTGCAAAAACAAATTTACCATCTACTACAAAGTTGAATATTAGAATGACAACTATGACAACTAGCAATTTAGATGCGCCTATTAATGTGCCACCAGATGCTATTGATTTTGTATATACAACAGTATTGGGTAAATTAATTCAAAGAAAACAAATTATTTCAGATGACGTTTTAGATGGTAAAGACAGATAATAATAATTAATATGGATAATCAAATATCAAGATATATAAAACTTTCTGAACTTGTCAATATGTACATTGATGAAAGTAAACAAACGTCTAAAGAGTTTAGAAGATTATGGGCATTAGCGTTTAGGGGTTTAACTGATTTAGGTTTAGATGTAACTTGGTTACCAAAACAAATCGTTATTGATGTTAATTCAAATTTAACAGCTACTATTCCTGATGACTTTTTAGATTGGGTTAGAATTGGTATTTTTAATTCATCTGGTGAATTAGCTACTTTAAGAGTAAATGACCAATTAACAACCTATAGAGATACAAATGATAATAGACTTGGAGATATACAATCTCAAAATGGTGTATCTGTTGATTATTTACAATATCCATATGGTATTTTAAATGATGGAGATTATGAGCATTATTTTGGAGCAGGTTCAGGGCTGATACAGTCAGGAGAATGTAAAGTAGATTCTCAAAATGGAATAATTATTTTTGATCCAAATTTTGGACAAGCACAAATAGTTTTAGAATATATCAGCAGTCCTGTAATGGATGATGATTATACCATTGATTTTAAAGCACAGGAAGCTCTTATAGCTTGGTTAAGATGGAAAGATATTCAATCATTGCCTAGCACAAGATTGGTAAATATCAGCGAAAAGACTATGAGACAGAGAGAATACAATGCTCAAAAGAAACTTGCTAGAAAACGTATTAAACCATTTAGGTTAGCAACTGCTGAACAATATTTTAGAGAAGGCCAACGTATGGCTGTAAAAGGATAAATATGGTAGAACAAAAAGTATTCAATGGTATAATGAACCTTGATGATGCTAATGATGTAATACCATCAAGACATCATAAGTATGCCATGAATATTAAGTTCAGAGGTAATGCCGGCAATATGATGGCTGAAAATATCAATGGTAATAGATTGATAACTAACTCATTACCTTCTGGAAACAATCAATGTATAGGAGCTATATTTGATGATGTAAAAAATAGAGTATATTACTTTAACTATAATAGCTTAGGACGTAACGGTATATACTATTACGATACAATTTTAAAAACAATCAGCCCTGTTCTAGTAAGTTTTAGAAACAGTACTACTGATATATTTAATTTCAATCCATTATATCCAATACCATCTATAAATCTTTTGTATAAAGATGCTGATGAGGGGGATGTTCTTTATTGGACAGATAGATTAAATAGGCCTCAATTTTTAAATGTAAAAGAAGCTATTAATTCTTTTCAATCTGGAGGAATTTATGGTAATGGATTAAATTGGCTTGCACAATATCTTACTGTAGCTAAACAAATGCCGTTAATACCTGCATTATGTTCTTATAAAAATAATTCAAGCATACTTATAAATAACCTTAAGAATGCTTTATATGAAATAAATTATAGATGGGTTTATAGAGATAATTCAAAATCTACATGGTCTCCATGGAGTAAGTTATTTACACCAGCAAATATTGATTCATTAGCAACCGAAATAGATCCAACAAAAAATAATGAAATACAAGCTATTATTTATACAGGACCGGCAGATTGTATTAAAATAGAAGTTGGAGCAAGAAGAAGTTTAACTAATACATTTGGCAATACAATTCTTATAGATACATTAGATAAAGCAGCTTTATCTTTAGCTGATAATTCTCCATATACATATAAGTTTTATAACGATAGTGCATATGATTATGTAGATCAAGCTGAGAGTATTTTATTATTTGATTATGTTCCTAAAAAAGCAAATGCTCAAGAATTAATTAATGGTAACTTATTAATTTATGGAGGTATTACAGAAGGTAATGATCCTGAAGTTACAATAAATGCTACTGTAGCACTAAGTTTGGTAAATAATGTCTCAAACAATACACCTTTATCAATTACTACAGTTAATACACAGCAATTAGTAGGAGACCCACCACCTACATATACCGGAGGATTTGCATTTGATTTTTTTGGAACCCCTGCTGTTGGCGATGTTGTTGTTTTGACTATATTTATTCGTGATGATTCACAGCCTTCACCATCTTATGGAGCATCATTTACTTATACAGCAGCATCAGCAAATTTAACTACTTTAATAAATAGTTTTGTTACGCAAATAAATAGTGATACTAATTTTATAACTTATGGTATTTCTAGTGCAAATGGAGGTGCTTCATTAAATTTATTTAGTACAAGAATTGATGGTAGCGGTGGGTTATTAACTACAATAACTTCAGGAACTTATGATATAACATATGCTAATAGTTCTGCCCCACCAGATGTTTCTAGTGCAATTTATAAACATAACTCAAGATACACTTTTGGTATAGTTTATTTTGATGAATTTGGAGTTACTAATGGTGTAATGACAACTAGTAGTACAGCAGTAGCACCTAATAGTTTAAAAATACTAACACCTGAAATCACTACGTTAAGTGGTGCAGTTTTAAGTACAGATGAGCTTACAATACCAAGAATAAAAGTATCAATAAGTAATAGACCACCAATATGGGCTAAATATTTTTCTTTTGTAAGAACAAATAATCTTACAGTAAATACACTTAAAACAGTAGTTTCTGATGGAAGTTGGAGAGAAGCAAGTGGAACTTATGGATATTTAGATATAACTAGTTTTCAAACTAATACAAATAGCTATCCTACTTATGATTTTAATAAGGGAGATAGAGTTAGAGTTATTGGTGTAAGCGGAGCTGCTGCTGGTACTGTTTCTGATTATCCTATATTAGATGTAATAACTGATAAACCTGTAGCTTCAGGATTCCCTACAACAGGATTCTTTTTAAAGTTACAATATGATTCAACCACTATGTCTGGTTGGCAAACTACTGCTAAATATTATATAGAAATATATACACCGGCAGTAACAACAGATACTGAGCTATTATCATTTTATGAATTTGGAGAAACTTATCCTGTATTAAATCCAGGATTATCAACTAGATTCCATAAAGGACAAGAGCAAGATCAAACAGCTTCATTACCTGCTATATATAATTTCTTTAGAGGTGATTTTTATTCAAGGAAAAGAGATGATAAATGGATAGTAGACCAATCTGTATCTGATAAGTTCCCTTCTGAAGTAGTAGGAAATGGTAGACCATTTGTAATAGATCCATTTGCAAAAGAAATATACAACCCTACTTTGGTAAGATATGGAGGAAGTTATCAGCAAGGTACTTTGATAAACGCTATTAATAGATTTTATTTTACAAATTTTGAAGAATACGATAGGCAAAAAGGAGATATCCAAAGATTAAAGCTTAAAGAAAAAGTATTAAGAATATTTCAAGCAAGAGGAACAGGGGTCGTCAATGTATATGCTACAGAAATGACTAACCAAGATGGTAGCAGTAACTTGATTGGTTCTACTAATATATTAAACCCAATAAATTACTATGCAGGAGCATATGGTATTGGTAATCAATACTGTTCATTAACTTCATCTTCATCAGCAGATTACTATGTAGACCCAATAAATGGTTATCATATAAGATTGGGAAGAGATGGTAATACAGCTTTAAGTGAACTGTATAAAGGACAATATTTCTTCCCAAGTATTGCTAACAAATATCTTGACAATTACACTCGTTCAGAAGGTGGATATGCTAAGATTTTAGGAGTCTATGATAACTTTGAAGAAGAATATATAAGTATATTCCAAACAGGAACTAAGAGTTCTGTTACATTACCTCCATATACTGTAGGTTTTTCTGAGAAGAAAAATGCATATAGTTCTTTTTATAGCTATCAACCAGAATGGATGAGTTCTGCTAATAACATATTGATTAGTTGGAAAAATGGAGGATTATATGTACATGATTCAGCTACACAGAATACTTTTTATGGCACTTATACTAGTAGTGCAATGACGCTTGTTTTTAATGAAAATAACACTATTAAGAAAACATTTGATACTATTACTATAGATGCTAATGATTCTTGGAATTCAGCAACAATAGGAGATGTAAATACTTCTTTGAATCAAACAAGTAATCTAATAGCATCAGATTATGAGATACACGAAGGTTTTAGGCACGCAGCTTTAATGAGAGATAGTTTAAGTTTAGGAGGAATTATTGGGGGAGACTACTTAAAAGGTACATGGATAGAGCTGAAATTCAATAATAGTGCAACTAATTTAGTATATTTGTCAGGATTATACATGGGTTACCAAATTAGCCCTAGAAACTTTTAAAAATTTATATTATGGCAATACCATTAATGGTAGCTGGTGCAGCAATAAAAGGCCTTGTTGGATTAGGTCAAGCTTTATTTAGCGGAAAAAAAAAGAAGCAAAAAGCTGCTGATGCAGCAATAGAAGCTACAGAAGTTTATAAAGCATCTCCATTTGAACAAGCAAATTTACAAGCAGCTCAAGCAAGAACAGGCGCACCAATGCCTGGTGAAGCAGAAGCTAAAATGGGTATAGGGCAATCAGCTACACAAGCTTTAGGGGCTGCAAAAACTCGTAAAGGCGGATTAGGATCTATTGGAGCTATTCAAGCAGGAACTAATAAAGCACAACAAGATTTATCTGTTAAAAAAGGTGAATTTAAGTTAGGGGCTGAAAGAGATCTTTCTGCTGCAAGAAGTAGAATGACAGGTGAATATGGAAAAGAATTCCAAAGTAGACAGCAAAAACAATCATTAAAAACACAACAAGCATTAGGCGCACTTGCAGGAGCTAAAGCATCTCAAGCTCAAGGATTAGCTATGCTTGGTTCTGCTGCAGGAGATTTAGCTTATGGTGCAACAGGATCTATATTTAATAAAAAAACAAAAGCACCTGGTTTATCAAGAACTAACTATCAACCAGAGATGGAATCTTATGGAACTAGAGCTGCTGGCGGAGTAATTAAATAAAATATAAAATAATATTATGCCATTAGGGATATCTGAAAGTTTAATACAAAGAGCGTATGCTCCTGTAGATTTAAGTGGTTTTTATAATGGAATAGACCAAGCTTCTAAAAGAATTGCAGCAGAACAAAGAGCTGAAAAAATAGCAGCTCAAAAAGACTATTACAATAGTCAAGCAATTATTAATAAGGATATGGGTGGCATTAAAAGCCAAGATATGCCTGAAGTAAATAGCCATTATAATAAATGGAAAAGTTTACAAAAACAATTAATGAAGACTTCTTTTGAAAGAAATCCAGATGAATACGCAAGATTAAATGCAGAAGCTAATGCTGAATATGGAGCAACTTTATCTACAATAGAATTAAGCAAACAAAAAAAGAAAGAACATGAGGCAGTTTTGACTCATATGATGCAAAATCCTACTAAATATAAGAAAAATGCTCGTACTGCATTTATGAACAGAATGCTTCTTCCTACTTCTGAAGCTATAAAAATAAATAATTTTGGAGTTACTAATGATGATATTTCTGACCTTCAATATACAGGCCCAACATTTGCTCAACAACAAGCATTTGAAAAACAATTAATTGGAAAAGATGTATATAGTCAGGCTGATGTTATTACATCTGCTGATGATAAAGAAGGTTATTATGCAGGATATCAAGTAGAAATTCCTGATATAAATAAAGCAGAAAATATAGCTCGTTCCTATTTATCTGTTTATGGAGGAGATGAACAAGATAAATTTGCACAATCATTTTTAGAAAATAATAAAAATAATATAATTGAAGTAAAAAAACAATGGGATGCATTGCCTGAATCTGCTCTTGCTGGATATAAAGTATATGATCCAGTAACAAAAAAATATATAGATAAATATCCATTGCATATATCACCAATAACAGGTAAAGAAACAAGAAAAACTGACTTATTTACTTCAGATAATCCAGCAGAAAATTTTATTAGTTATGCTACTGCAAAAAGTTTACTAGCTAATCCTGAAAAAAGAGGTAGAGAAATTAATAGATATGAGAATGGAGCTGAGGGTAAAGCTAAATTTTTAAATAAATTAGCAACTGAAAAATCTTTGTTATTAGAACAAGTTAGAAATGAAAATGCTTTAGCTAGACAAAAGTTAGGATTTGCTTTTAGATTAGAAGAACTTCCTGCAATGCAAAAATTATTAATGAACGAAAGAACCATAAATAATTTAAATGGAAAAGTAGGTGAAGGTGAATTAGCTACATGGATTGCAGAAAATCCAAATGCAGATCCAACTGCTAAATTAGAAGAAATAAGACAAAGAGGATTAGATATTGGTAAAGGTAAAAAAACTCAAATTCCTGTATTACCATTTGCTCCAATGACTTCAAGTCCAGTATCCAATGTAACGCCAAGTCCCAAAGCCCCAAAAACAAAAGGTAAACCATATTAATAAAAATGCCAGATAATAAAGATAAAATAAATGATTTGCATGGCAATCTTATTAAAGATGGGTATGAGTTGCCTGATATAAATACATTTAAAAAAGATATGTCAAATCCTGCATCTTTAACAAAGCTGCGAGAAACTCTTGTAAAAGACGGATATGATATGCCTGACATAAATACATTTAAAAGAGATATGGGTTTTGGTGTTGATTTTAAAGCACCTAAGTATGAAGAAAAAATAGAAAAACCTAAATCTACTTCTATATTTGGAGAGATGCCAGGACCAACAATAGCGGTATCTGAAAGTACAAAAGGACAAAATTTAAAACAACAAGAATTAATAGCACAAGAAGTAAGTCAAGCTCCTGAAAGAAGAAAAAAAGCAGTAGACACTACATTAGGTATGTGGGCTAATCAAAACAATGTAGATATAAATAGCCCTAAAGCTAAAAAACAACGTTCTATATATGAACAAGGAATAGATTCAAAAGAATTTTCTGTTTCTTATGGAGAAAAAGGATTACAATTAGTTCGCAATGTAGGAGCTATTGATGCATATTTATCAGCTTTAAAAGAAACAAACGATGTCATTAAAGAATATGATAATGTAACAAAAATGTCAGATGAAGAAGCTTCTAGATATTTTACTAATAAAGCCCAAACACAAGAAATAATGCCAGCTAGAGGGACTGGTATTTTAGGCGCACCAGCAGAGTTTTTGGGTAGCGCAACAAGAATGTTAACTAAGCAAAGTCTTGGTTCATTATTAGCTACAGGAACAGCGTTAGCATTAGCTCCAGAAACTATGGGAGGAAGTTTAGCTGCTATAGGTATGCTTGGAGGTACTATTGCTTTAGCTCCAGATATGATGAAACAAAACTATTTAAGTGAGTTTGAAAGAAGATATCAAGAAGGTATAAGTCAAGGAATGTCTAATGAAGAAGCAATATCTAAAGCAAGAGAACAAGCAGAAAGAGCTGAGAAAATAGGTGCTGCGGAAGCAGTTGGATTTGCGGTTGGTGGCAAAGCCGTAGGTAAAATATTCTCTAAACCAGTATCAGGAGTTGGAGTTAAAAATGCAATGTGGAATGTTGTTAAATCAACCGCACCAGAAGTTGCTTCTGTGGTTGGAGTAACAAGTGGTTCTGCTATAGCAAAAGATTTATCAGCTAGACAATTAGGGTTTGATGTTTCAAATAAAGAAATATTTGATGATGCATTTGATTCAGCTAGTGAAGGTCTTAAATTTATGGGGGCTATGACATTATTCCATGGAGTACAAAATGGTTTAGCTAAAATACCTAAGTTTGCAAAAGCACAATTAAAAAGTTATATAAATGCTTCTGATCCTGGTGTTCCTGAAACGGTTTTAAATAATTTAGTAGAAAATAAAGTTATTGAACCTGATGCAGCAGAAAATACAAAACAAGCACTAAATGCTAATAAAGAAGCAGAGGTAGTATTAGAGCCATTAAAAATACAAGACGAATACGTATTGGGTGCTTTAACAGGGAAACAAGAAAGAAAAATAAAACTTCAAAACGAAATAAAGCAATTAAAAGAAAATGATGTATCTATAGGCATAAAGGAAAAAGAGGCTGAGATAGCAAAGATAGATGAAGAGATGTCTAATATAAATGAAACAGGAGATGTTGATGCTAACGAAATAGATAAAGAATTACCTGCATTTAAACCAGCAGTTGAGCCTGTTGTAGAAATCCCAAAAGAAATAGCATCTTTAAAAGATGATGAGCCATTAGTATTAAGTGTAAAAAATATTGAAGATATCCCTGAAGAATTTAGGGATAGAGCAGTTGTAGTAAAAGGAATTACTAATGAAGGAAGAAAAAAAATATTTGGTTTACCAATAGGTAAAAAAACATTTGAAACTGGCCCTGAAAATATTAGATATACAATAACAGGTAAAGAAGCAAAAGATTATGCTATTAAAACTCAAATTGAAAAAACTCCTTCTATAGAATCTACTGTTGAAAAAGTAACAGAAGAATCTTTAATTCCACAAGAAGCAAAAACAGTAGAACAATTAAGAGCAGAAGAACAAGCTGAACTTGTTTCTAAAATACCTAATGCAGAACAATACAAAGTAGATGGTAAAGTGGATAGAACTAAACTAACTAATGAAGAGGATATAAAAGCATTTGATAAAGTTTATGATAAATATGATAAGTTAATTACTCCATTATTAAAGAAAGAAACTCAAATAAAAGATGTTAATAGAGTTATAGAAGAAATCCCAAAAACACCGGAAGTTGAAGTTACAGAAGCGGCAGATATTACAAACTATAAGCCAGAACAACAGCAGTTTATTAAAGAAACAAGAGATAAAATTGGTGGAGAAGAACAAGCAAGACAATTATACGAAAAAGAAGGAATTAAAGAGTGGGGAGAAACCTACGAAGAATTCATTCTTAGAAAAGGTTGTGAGTAAGATAAAGAATATATTTAGTATTTAAAAAAACAAAAATATGCCATTAATTAAAGCAAATAAAAAAATTAATATACAAAAAGCTATTAGTAAAAATATAAGTGAACTTACACATAAGGGAACTAAAAAAAGGAGTCATAAACAGATTATAGCAATAGCTATTAGAGCAGCAAAAAATAAATAAATATGGATAAGCCAAAAATTAAAATAAGAATTTCTAAACAAAGAATAGATGAAGGATTAAAAGATCCTAGTATGGATAAGGCTAAAGGTGTTATAATTGAAAGTAAAATAAGAGAAAAAGGTATTATACAAAAAAATAAGTAATATGGTATGCCCTCCAAAACAAGGTCCATTAGCTGAATCAAGCGGATGGAATAAACTTGTTAAAGATATAAAAGAAAAGTTTGGTTTAGATGATATAAGAGCATCAAATCTTGCAGAAATTGCTTTTTATAAGAAAGGAGATATGCCTTCATCTGAAGAAGCTATTTCTATTTTATCTAAAGAAGAAAAAGGTTTTGTTAAAAAAACTATTAAACAAACTATTACAGGAATGTTTAATTCTATCAGAAAAAAATCTGCTGCTGATAGAGGCTTTGCATTTGGGGTTGCTGAAGGAAAAACTATCGGAGCTATTGAACAAGCAAAAGTGATGGGAGCAGAAATTAAAAAATTAAATGAAAAATTAGATAAAGGTGAAATAACTAAACAACAATTACAGGATAGAGTTAAGGAACTTGGATATGAAGTCAGATTTAAAGAAGCAGAAGGAAAATTAGCAGGAGAGATAGCAGGAAAAATAGCCGGAAAAATAGCCGGAAGAAGAGAAGGGGTATTTAAACAGAAATCAGCTCAAGCAGAATTTACCGAAAAAATAAATGAATATTTAAACAACTTTGTATTTAAAGGAAAAATAACAGCCTTACAAGCAAAAGCATTATCAAGAAGATCAATTAATGTAGGAACAAGTGATATTGGATTTAAAGCATTTACAGATTACGTTGATAAATTAATTGAAAATCCTAATTATGATAATGAGGTTATTGAAGTAAGAAAGATGCAAGATGCTGCAAAAAGAATAAAATCTCCACTCTCTTCAGAGATTAAAATATTTACAGATGTAAATGTTGAAAATATACCATTATCATTATTACCTAAATATAAACAAGCATTAGATTTACTTACAGGAAAAGTTGTTGATCCAAAATTAATGATGGAGATGACTTTTGATATACAAAAAATTAAACAAGATTCTGTTATAGAAAAATCATTTGAAAATGTAACAACATTTAATCAAGCTGAAGAAACTTTTAAAAAAATAAAAGAAAATAAATTAGAAAATATAGAAGATTATATAAATGCAATTTCTGATACAAATAAATTAAAGACAAAATTAGAACAGTTATTAAACGATGAGTCAATAACTCAAGAAGATTACGACGCAATATCAGAAGAAATATCATTAAATGAAAAAGATTTTCAATTAAAGAATGAAAAACAAATAGAAGATATTAAACAAACATTTATAAATGAAATTAAAAATAAACAGTTAAATCCAAAATACGAAACTACTGCTGAAGAAAGGGGATTAATTGAAAAAATTAATAATATAAGAGAAGAAGATTTAATTAATTTAAATGTACAAGATTTATATATATTAAATGAAGCTAAAAGTATTGCTAACGAATCATATATAGATGTAAGGAAGTTGTCTACAGTATTAAATTCAATAGAAGCAACATATGCTAAATTTGTTGGTGAACAAATAAATAGCAGAACAGAAGGAAGCAAGAAAACAAATCAATTAATAGATGATTTATTAAAAAAAGATGATACTTATTGGGAATATGCTTTAGGACTTCCTGTTAATAAAGTTGGTGAATTATTTTTAAGAATAATATCTCCATTTAGAAAAGGTGTTGCAAATTATGTAAATGATATAAAGATAATTAGGAAGTCAATGTATGACATTTATAAAAAAAATAAATTACGAACAACTATTTTACCTAGTATGATGGGTGGTAAAAAAGAAACACAACTAAAAACAGAGTTTCATAAAATGGGCATGGTTGTTCATTTTTTACAAGAATACGTAAGTCAGTTTAATCCTAAATTAAAAAATATAAAAGATATAGGAACTAGAGATGAATTTTTTGTTAAATTAAATAATAAAAAATATACGGATAATATACCAGAAAATAGATCAACTTTTACTCCACAATGGTATAAAGATAAATTTAAATCAAAGAGTACTGAATCATTGATAAAATCAGCTTATGACTTATTGCCTAAGAACGCTGAAGGCAAAGTTGATCCAAAAGATGTATATGATGATTTTATAAATAATGGAGGCAAATATTTAAATGAAAATCAAAGAAATGCAGTAAAAGATATATTTAAATTATTTGAAAATAACATAACTGATAAACAACAATACGCTAATAATTTAAGGAATAAAGAGTTTATTAATATTCCATATTATATGCCAAGAGAATATTATTTTTCAGATGGATTTATGAAAGCAGAGTCTCCTGTATCAATAAGTAATAATGGGAAAAATTTAAGAATAGCAAATCCATTTGGTAAAGAAAGAATTGCTGATGATATTATGTTTACTGAATTACCTAAAACAGATTTTGTTTATTTAATGAATAAAGCTGCTAATAATTCAATGAGAGATTATCATTTAACTTCTACATTGCAAGATTTAAATGCAAAATTAAATACAGCATATGAATATACAAATGATACTAATAAAAAGTATTTAGATGCAGTTGTTTCTAGAATGAATAGTGCATTACTTGCTGAATTTGAAGGGCAAAACGTAGACGCAGGTGTTCAATTTATAGATAAGTTGCAATCAGCATCAGCAATATCTATTTTACTTAACCCATTAAGAACTTTTATTGCAGAGTTACCATCAGGATTTTTATCATATCCTGCAAGAGCTGGAGTTTTTAACGCATATGCAGAAGTATTTAAAGGAGCTAAATTAAATGACCAATTAAAAAATTATACAAAAAGTCCAATAAGAATAAAAGAAAATATAAATGCAAATTTTGATTTAGATACAGGTCAAATAATATTAAATAATAGATTAAATGAAGCAGCTAAGTTTTTAAGTGGCTTTACTGAAGCTCATTTGAATAATATGATTTGGGGGCCAAAATTTAGAGACGCATTTAAAGATATTACAGGTGTTAATTTTGATGGTAAAAAATTTCAAACAGATAAAGCATATAGAGCTAGATTTAATAGGGAGTTAAATGATGCAGGATCTATTGCAGACCAAGAAACGCAAGAAATAATTGGTTCAACAACAACAGCATCAGGTAGATTAGTAATAGAAAACTTACTTACAGGAAAATTGTCTACATCATCTGGTTGGGGTAAGATTGTTGGGTATATGGGTGGATATACATATAGAGATTATGTTTCATTAGGAAAGGGATTTAAAGAAATGTCAGATAGTTTTAAAGCTGGTGAAAGTTATGGCAATTCATTAACTCATTTAAGTAAACCATTAGGAATATTAATTGGAGTTACTACTTATGGTTATCTTTCATCTCTTAATTATTATGTTACTTCTTACTTATCATCTTTAGCAGGAGGTAGTAAATCAGATGAAAAATTTGCTTTAGATCAACTAAAAAATAAGTTTACATTAGAAGGCGCACAATCTCAATTGGCAGCTAATATGGTTCAAATTGGTGCTGGAAAGTACGGATCAGAAGGCAGAATGGCAATTCAAGCTTTAGGTACTGCAATGTATTATTCAACTTCAAATAAAAAAGAAAAAGAAGCAATAAAAGATTTTGTTAGAGATGTAACATTTCAAAAAATACCTGAATTTGAAACAATTAAAGGGAAACAAGTAAGTCAGATATCAAAAGCTAAAGAAGTTTCATATTCTATTGTTAAAAATATAGCTGCTGCTTCTTCTATAATGAATACTATTGTTGATGCAGAAGGTGGAGCTGATTCTTTCGGTAAATTAATAAAAGAGTACGACGAAGGAACATTAACAGGAGATAAAAAAGAAAGGGCATATGCAGCAAAAACAATATTAACAAGCATGCAAGTTCTTTTATTGACAAAAGGATTGTCTATACCAATGCAAAAACAACTTAATATATATTTAGATAATATATTAAATCCACCTAAAAGAACATTACGCTCAAGTTTTAATCGTAATTAATGATAAAGATGGCTTCCTGGTTTAAAATAAAAGATAAAAGAGTATATTTGTAAAAAAAAAGATTATGGCATTTGTAGCAATGTATACGGTTCAGCAAAGTGCTGATTCAACTTCACTTATTATAACTGATACATCTAGCTATGCATCAGAAGCAAAGAGTACGTTTACCTCAAGAAGGTTATACTTATATAATGTAGACGGAACAACTGTAAGATTTCCGGCAAATAGTACTACAGATTATATAAATTTCTCATTTGCAACCTATCCTACGGATCAAATTACTATTACAGGATTTACTAAAGATTTATCATTACGCATTGTATTACAACTAATTAGCTCTGCACCTGTATCAGGAAGTGTATATACTTCTGAGAGTGTGGTATCAATGACTGGTTATACTAATGCAGCTATTTATAATGCAGCTCAAATTGCTGCCACTAATCCTGCTAGAATTAATGACCAAGTATTCTTTGATAGTTTACGTCAGTTACAGAGGGAGAAAGTTACGGCACAAAACGCTGGTACATATGGAGATCAGTTTTCTGCACAGGCAGCTTTAGACAGGGCTTACAATATTATTTTAGAAACTAACATACGGTTTTAATGTATAACAATACAACAATAACAACGATATTAGTATATTCAGATATATCTTTATATTTGGGTGCTGAAGAGTACGAGAAAGAAAAGTATTATAACTGGGTAGACGAGACCGACAGGCTGGAGATGATTAATATAGTTGCTGATGTTGTTAGGTATTATCAGCCATACTTTGCAGGAACTAATCAGTTTGACAAAGTTGTAGGCTATTTATATGCGTTAATAGGCCATTGGATATCTCAGGCTGCTGTTATATCAGGTAATGCTAATGGAGTGATTGTAGGGCAGCCTATAACTCCTGCAAGCCCATCAACAGGAATAGGACAGGTTCAAGTAGTAGTTGGCGCACCAGGAAGTCCTATAGTAGATCAACAAAGTACTTATACAAGTACAGCTTTCATTAATAAGACAATAATTGTTGTGGTAGATGGTATTATAATTCAATCAACCCTTCCATTACAGTTTTCATATAGCTTTAATGCGACTACTGGAACGATAAGTTTCAATGCGCCATTAAATGTAAATCAAGTAGTAACTGTAGTATATTTTGGATAATTATGAAGAAAATAATCTTATTTGCAATATTTTTAATATGTGCTTGTGTAGTTAATGCTCAAAGTCCAACAGGAGTACCTCAGTTATTTAATGGTAAATGGTATAAGTTTAATCAATTCTTAGGAGTAGATAGTGCGTTACTTGTAAATAACAAGGATACTAACTGGATACCAAGACAACCAGCTTTAATATTTTGGCAAAATCCTTCTTCAGATACATCTTTTTGGGTTTATAATGGAAGGAAATGGAGTAAGGTTGGTGTTGTTTTAGATACAACTTCTTTAAGTAATAGAATTAATTTAAAACAAAATATAATTACTTTAACTACTACAGGAACAACAGGTCCATCTACTTTAATTGGAAGTACTTTAAATATTCCTAATTATGGATCAGCTTTAACAGGCTATGTACCTTATGTAGGAGCAACTGCCAATGTAGATTTAGGTATAAGAAAATTAAATGCAAGTGGAATTAGAGCTGACTCTTTGTTGCAATTTAAAAATTCTCAATTTGCACTTACTCCTTCAACAGATTACACAAGTTTAACAGGGGCAAGATATGGGTATACATTTAATACGAATTGGGTAGAAAGTAGTAATACATATCAAGCATCTGCTCAATTCTTATATCCTTTTACTGCAAGCCAATCTAACACAAGAGTATATTATTTACCATCAATAGATGGAACAATAGCATTAATAGAAGATACTGTTTCATTATCTAATCGCATTAATTTAAAACTTAATATAAGTGATACGGCAGCAATGTTGTCTCCGTATTTGCGTAAATTAGATACAGCTAGTCTTTCTAATAGAATTAATTTAAAGGCTGACAAAGCTACTACGTTAACTATTAATGGAGAGACTTATGATTTAAGTGCAAATAGGTCTTGGACTATTCCTACCGTTGATACTACATCTTTATCAAATAGAATAAATTTACGAGTTAAATATAGCGATACGGCTTCTATGCTTAGTCCTTATCTTAGGAAAGCAGATACAAGTTCATTGTCTAATAGAATTGATTTAAAATTAAATAGTGCAGATACATTAAGTTTATCAAATAGGATTAATCTAAAGGCTGATAAATCAACAACTTTATCTATTAATGGAACAAGCTATGATTTAAGTACAAATAGAAGTTGGACTATACCTACTATCGATACTACATCATTATCCAATAGGATTAATTTAAAAGTCAATATAAGTGATACGGCAGCAATGCTAAGTCCTTATTTGAGAAAAGTAGACACAACTAATGCTTTTTTAACTGCAGTATCTCAACCTAATGACTCAACATTATCTTTTGTAAAGGGAAGTACATTAACAAGCTATATAATAAGAGCAAGTACACAAGGTAGTGCGGTTAAGTTAATTACAAACGTATATAATAATAGTGGAGCAACGATATTAAAGGGTAGTGTTGTTTATATTAATGGCGCACATTCAAGTAACTTACCTACTATTGCTCTAGCTATTGCAAGTAATGAATCAACATCTGCATTTACTTATGGATTAGTTGAAAATGACATACCTAATAATTCTGCAGGGGTAGTAGTACAAAATGGTGTTTTAACTGGATTAAATTTACCTACTTCAAGTTATACAGATGGGCAGACTTTATATTTAAGCCCTACAGTTGCAGGTGGATATACTACTACAAAAGTTATTGCACCAAATCATTATGTAGCTATTGGAACGGTTACAAGAGCGCATCCAAATTTTGGAACTATTCAGGTAGCAATTAGAAATGGATTTCAGCTAGATGAATTAAGTGATGTTAAAATTGCTGCAGTCCCTTTAGATAGTACAGTTTTACAATTTAGTAGAGTAGATAGTTTATGGCATGACGTATCTGTTACAGACGCTATAGGTTCAAGATACATTAAACCAACTGATACTGTTTCTCTTTCTAATAGAATTAATACAAAGCTGAATATTTCAGATACAGCTAGTATGTTATCTAATTATTTGCCTTTAAATTTAAGGACACCGTTTACAACAGTAAATTTAAATAATAAATATTTTAGTATTTATGGATTAAATCCTGCTGGGGACTATACTTCTGGCAGATTAGATGTATCACAAGATCTTGGTGCAATAGGGTATCAAAAATCAGGTATATTATATGGGTTAAAAGTTGACACATTAGGTAGTGGGACTTTTTACAGTCATACATCTAAACCAATTAATTATGTTGGGGATTATTCAGCAAATTTCACTACGAATTCATTAATTACTAAAGCATATGCAGATGCATCATCTGGAACAAAACTTAATATTTCAGATACTGCTTCTATGCTTTCAGCTTATTTACGTAAAGTTGATACGGCTAGTTTAAGCAATAGAATTAATACTAAACAAGGCACAATAACATTAACAACTACAGGTACAAGTGGAGCAGCA
>Ga0222713_10003162_pt1 | contig 17203 bp, 16 predicted proteins | sample C33_649DmetaG_FD_165061 | JGI IMG/M metagenome (GOLD analysis project Ga0222713, IMG submission 165061) | Estuarine water microbial communities from San Francisco Bay, California, United States - C33_649D | ecosystem: Environmental > Aquatic > Marine > Unclassified | place: USA: California...
TCTTCCTTCGCAACCGCTCGTTGGAATGGGCCGGAGCCCTCTCATTGTCGGGTAACGCGTGGCTGGACGGGGCGATCTTCCGTGCCAACAAGTCTCGCCGAGGCGGCGCAATCGATTCGTGGGGCGATCGCCTGTATCTGATTGAGAGCCGATTCTTCAACAACCGAGCCACCCGTGACGGCGGCGCAATCATTCGTGATGGTGAGACGCTGTTTGGGGACGTCGGACCGGATACGATCTTCCGTGGAAACCAGGCGCGACTTGGGGATTCTGTTGCCATCTACCGCTGGAAGGTGGTAGACGGTGGACCCGGTCGTGCTACGGCGCGAACCTGGTCGCGAGTATGGGTTTCGGCTGGAACCACAGTCTGGCTGGTTCGCTGACCGCCGCGCTTCGGTTAATGGCTTGAAACTGACGAGGCGGGGGCAGGTGCCCCCGCCTCGTTGTTTATTCGGCAATCCCGCGCGTAGACACGCTATCCTCCGAACGCAATGCCAATGTTGACCGACCAAGAGCTTGTCTCTTCATGCCTGCAGGGGAAAGAGAGCGCCTATGCGCTCCTCGTGGAGCGCTACACCCCGCGCCTGCATCAGATTGCCTCGCGGATCTGTCGGCACCCCCAGGACGCAGAGGACGCAGTCCAGGAGGCGTTTCTGCAAGCCGTGCGCGACCTTCGCGACTGGCGCCCAACTGCCCCACTTGAAGCGTGGCTGGTCACCATCATCGTCCGCACGGCCCAGAAGGTGGACCAGCGCTCGAACCGCGTGGCGAGCCGATCAGAATCTATTGACACCCCGCTCCCGGATGGGAACCAACGCGAGCTGCGTGACCATGCAGTGAACTCTGATCCTGCAGCCGCCGCGGGACGGGCCGACCTCTCTACCCGCCTAGCCGCTGCCATATCGGACTTACCAGCCAAGTACCGCTTGGCTGTAACACTGCGCTTCCAGGAGGGGCTCACTCCAAGGGAGATCGCCGAGCAGCTAGGTCTCCCTGAGCGTACGGTGCGCACCCATCTGTTACGAGGCCTGCGGGCGCTCAGGGAGCGAGTGGGAGACCTACAGTAGGGCCGCTCAGGCAGGGATGTAACAAAACTGAATAATTGAATCATTTTGGCCCCCTGGGCGCCTTAGATAAGCATGACCGTCTGCAGCGGTTCTTTGGAGCACGTCGAGCTCGCCCTTCTCGAAGGGTCAGAGCTCTCTTCTGCTGTTCAGGCACACCTGAGCACCTGCTCCTCGTGCGCAGCCCAAGCCGAGACCCTCAAGGGGCTCGTCGCCGCGCTCCAGGCTAGCCCAGCCCCAGAGGCGCCGGCTGGCCTTGCGGCACGCCTCGTGCCGCTGGTCCTGGCCGAGGCCCACAAAGGTCGCCGCCAGGGAGTGTTTGCCCGGGCCATGCGCCCAGTCGCGGCCTTCGCTACGGCATTTGGCCTGGTGATTGCCTCACTCGCCGCCGCTGGTGGCGCGCTTGTGGTTTCCGCCGCCCTGACCGCAGGAAACCGCACTCCAGCCAACTCCTCAACCCCAAGTGCTGCCCCTACGGCGACTGGGACTCCACCAGCCACGGTGGCCCCAGCAACCCCCACCCCAACTCCAACCACTGCCCCGGCGACCGAAGCTCCATCTGCGAGCCCAGAGCCTGAGGCCACTCCAACACCGGAGCCGACGGACGTCCCACGACGAACGCCGGAACCGGTCAGCCCTGAACCGTCGGAGGGTGAATCGACGGCGCCTGCGGAGAGCACGAGCCCGTAGGTTGAATTGACACCTGACCTGCGGCTGTCGTGCCGCTGCTGGTCGGGTCGTGCGAATTGGCACGGTAAGTGATCTTGGGGCAATTCCCCTGAGATCTGTAGTTAGGAGGACATCACAAGATGTCTATCAAAAATAAGTTCGTGACTGCGATCACGACGGCGGGCTTGCTCGCAGGGCTGTTTGGCTCTGCGTTCGTTCCGTCGGCGTCCGCAGCTACGGCGCTTGATCAAGACGACACGTACATGTTCGTCGACAGCAACGGCGATGCTGAGGACGGCTACGTCGATTACAACAACGATGAGGCTGGCCCGCATGACTCCGGTGAAAATGCCAGCTACGTTGACACTGAGTGGAAGCTTGAGCTCGCTTCGTGGGCCGAGTACGGTACGCCAGGAGCGAAATTCTGCGGTCGATACTACGCGCAGTATGACGAGTGCGATCAGTATGACAACTCCGTTGGTTTCTACATTGAAACTCTTGGAGACAACGGTCTGACAGAGGCTGACCTGACCGCAACCGCTACTGGCGGCAAGGTGAAGTTCACCTGGCCAGAGAGCGCAAACGACGGTACGAGAGACTGCTGGGACAACGAGAACGACTGGAGCACAACGAGTCGTTCAGTCACCATGTTCAGCTCGGCCAACGATTACGGCGACGGCTACTACTTCCTGTGCATCTCGCCAGTAAGTAAGACCACCCTCGGTACCTCCACGATCACCGTGAAGGCCGAAGGCGTCACGATCGCCGTCTTCACCGTTCGTGTGCTCGGCGATCTTCACAGCATCGCCCTTTCGACGACGGATGGACAGAACCGTGTTGCTGCGGACAACGCTGAATACGGTGATTTCTGGACGATCGTTGGCAAGGACGCTGCTGGCCAGGCAATCAATGCAGTGGGCGATTCGTTCTATCACGACATTGAAGACTGGACTGGAGATACCCTCATTCAGGGCGTTGAAAGCGTTTACAACGAGAACGACGACGAAATCGACTTCTTCCAGGACGATGATCTTGGCGATTATCAGAGTGGTCGAAGCGGCCTAGAGGATGACGTCTGCACCGAGGACGATGCAGGTGAGAGCTACGGCGCCTATGTCCAGATGGAAGCACGTGGTGGCGGGGTGATCGAGTCGAACACCTTCAACATCACATGCACGGGCGACGTAGCCGACTACAAAGTTGTCGATGTGCAGCATGAAACCGGCTACGCAGACACCCTGTCGGGTGAGGCTGACTGGGCCGAGAGCGATGCTGCCGACGACGACGGTGGCGTTGTCGAGGGTGCAATTGAAGTCTGGGCGAAGCTTGTTGACGCTGATGGCAGGGTCCTCGGTGTCGACGGTTCCTCAGGTTTTGATTTTGCCTACGACGAGGTCTCGATTGATGCAATCGACGACATCGAGGGCGATGGCGATTTGGACGGCGGAGACGGACTGAGCCAGGTGCTCGGTGGTGGATACGTGCTGATCGGTACGTATATTCCTCTCGTTGATGCCGCGAAGAAGTACGAGATCGAGGTAACGATCTCCCAGAGCGATTCCGATCTTGACGATTTCGTCGGCTCGGTCTTCTATCTGGTCACGTCCATCGATTCCGACTACACGTTGACCCGTGTTCGAAACGCTTCGAAGACGAGTGCAACGTGGACCGCGGATTGGGGACTTGAGTGCAGCAACTCAGTCGTGTACTTCGACTGGGTAAACAAGAACGGCACCAAGGGAACCTTGGCGACGGGCGTGAGCCCAATCGCTCGCCGAGCGAACTTCGACGGTGTCGCAACCTTCACACTGAAGAAGCGCAATATGACCATCTTCGTGACGGCATATGCATGCGATGACTTCAGCGACAGCCCAGATGAGCTTGGGCCGGTGAAGGCTCGCTTCCGCTAAGGAGCGAACTGGCTCTGAAGAGCACGATCTAGGAGCTGCGAAGGCCCCGAGGGAAACCTCGGGGCCTTCGTATTGCGGAGCGGGTATTAGAATCAGCGAGATATGAGGCTACTAACAATTCTTGTTACATTTGGTCTGCTCCTTGGCGCCTATCCATCATCTGTCGGGCGGGCTGAGGATTCTTCAATCTACGAGATCCCCGGGGTTGCCCTCCCATCGACGAGTGTTGATTCGAGTATCGGTGGACCAACCTACGATCACGTCTATTCCTTGAATGTAGTTGCAGGGACGGTACTTCTTGTCACGCTTCGAGGTGAGATCGGCGCGGAGCTTGGGCTCTATCTGTTCGACGGCGAGGCCACCTCAATCTACGAGGCTGCTCCATTCGCCGTTTCGGCAAAACCAGGATCCGTCCAGTCAGTTTCGACTCAGTTCTTCAGGGAGGCCACGATCTACATCAACGTCAACGGCAGGAATGAAGACCGAGCGTATGGGTATCAACTCTTCGTGTCCAAGGTCATCGATCGTACGCCGCCTGTGATCCGTAGTGCTGTAGTCCTTCCCTATGTTCGCCCCGAATCCGTCTGCGCGACAATCGACGCAGTCGATGGAATCTCTGGAGTGCAGTCGGTTCGTTTCACATCAAGTGATGCAAGTCAGGTATCAGATTGGGTGCCGTACACTGGGGCAGTTCGATATTGTGGTCAGCTTGCACTCCCCGAAGGACGACATGAAGTGGTCGTTGCTGCCCGCAATCGAATCGGCATGGTGACGGTCAAGAGCGCGGGTTACGCGCAGTTTGACAGTGACGCGCCCCAAGTCACTCGGGTGGATCCACCTCAAAGCGTTTCGTATAGCGCACGCCCAATAGCAACCTGGGAATTCAGTGAGCCTGTCCGCTCGTCAGTTAATCGCAACTCTCGAGTCCTTGCATACGCGCAGAGCGGCTCTCTGATACCAGGAAAGTCATGGTTTAGCGAGTCACGAAGGCGGATGTATTGGCAACCGAACCAGGCGATTGACATCGGGACCTTGCTCAGCGCCGTCCCTGCCGGGGTGCTCGATCGAGCTGGAAATGCATTGACGCTCGTAGAGCCGATTGCGCTCTGGAGGAAGGCGCCTACGGTGCTCTCTCTGAAGGTCGATGCTGTCAGGCCAAAGTGGATTACGCTTAGTTTGAGCGCATCGCAAAACTTGGTCGGAAAGACTGTAGTCCTGTCATCTCGGGTCAATGGCGCGTGGACCCAAGGTTCCACAGTCAATATCAGTTCGCGCTCGACCTTGATCAAGCTTCCAAGGGACGAGGCTACGAGGTATCGCGTTGAGTGGGGTGGATCTGATCGACTTGATGTGGCTCGAAGTGTCATCACGGGTCGGCCCGCCGTCGCACCGTGAGAAATTCGCTATCCTCTGATTCCGCCAAAGCCTGGCGTTCGGTCGGGGCGTAGCGCAGCTTGGTAGCGCGCGTCGTTCGGGACGACGAGGTCGGAGGTTCAAATCCTCTCGCCCCGACCAGCAGACGCTCGCGGGGGTAGTCTGAACATAGCAACGCGCCCGTAGCTCAGTGGATTAGAGCATCTGGCTTCGGACCAGAGGGTCGGGGGTTCGAATCCCTCCGGGCGCACCAGACCTATATCCGCTCTCTTGTACGCTGTGCGCATGAGCCCTGATCCGCGCACCCTACGTATTCCGCGCGACCTCCTGCCTGATGATGGCCGCTTCGGCTCAGGGCCCTCCCGCGTACGCGACGCGCAGGTGGATGCGTTTGCATCGCGGGCGGGTCGTGCGCTCTTGGGAACTTCACACCGGCAGGCGCCGGTGCGCGCACTGGTGGGGCGACTACGCAGTGGGGTTGCCACACTCTTTGCGCTCCCCTCTGGGTATGAGGTGGCGCTAGGTGTGGGCGGTTCCACCCTCTTCTGGGACCTTGCAGCGTATTCCCTTGTAGAACGCCGCTCCGCACATGCGGTGCACGGCGAGTTCTCCGCGAAGTTTGCGCAGGCGGCGCGCGCGCCACACCTGAGCGCGCCGCTCCTGGTTGAGGCTCCAGCAGGTTCGCGCGCCGAGCTTGAACCAGTTGCGCGCGGTGCGGATGCGGGATCGATTGACGTGTGGGCGCTGGTGCAGAACGAGACGAGCACGGGCGTTGCGGCACCGGTCCGTAGACCGCGCCTGGCCTCAGGTGCAGCTGCGGCGGGCCTGACGATTGTTGATGCGACGTCTGCCGCAGGTTGTGTTGCCTTGGACCCGCTCGAGGCGGATGCGTACTACTTCTCCCCGCAGAAGGGGATCGGCGCGGATGGAGGACTCTGGATTGCGGCGCTCTCGCCCGCAGCGATTGAACGCGCGGAGCGTTTGGCGGCGGAGCGATATATCCCTGCTGTCCTCTCGCTCGCCGCGGCGGTGAAGGAGAGCCGCAAGGATCAGACGCTCAACACCCCTGCAATCGCCACGCTGCTGCTCGCCGCAGAGCAGATTGACTGGCTCAACGCGTCTGGCGGGCTGACGTGGGCGGCGGCACGAAGTGCCGAATCATCTGGGCGACTCTACACATGGGCCGAGTCACGGCCGTGGGCGTCGCCGTTTGTTGAAGATCCAACGATCCGCTCCAAGAGCGTGGTCACCATAGATCTAGATGCGTCAATAGATGCGGCGCTTCTGCGCGACGTCCTGCGCAGCAACGGGATTGTGGATGTTGATCCGTACCGTTCACTGAAGCGCAACGGCCTGCGGGTAGGAACCTTCCCTTCAGTAGAGCCAGATGATGTGAACGCGCTGATCGCCTGCGTTGATTGGGTGGTGGAGCGCCTCTAGGCATCAGTAGCGTGCTACTACGTCACGCACGCTTCTTTGAAATCGCAAAGAAAGTGCGCGTGCTGCTTGACCGTTCCGCGACTTGAGCGCACGATGGATGCATGCACATCCTGCTCGTTGAAGATGACGTCAAACTCGGGCCGCTGATCGTCCGGCTGCTTGCGGCGGAGCGGCACACCGTTGAGCTGGCGGCGACGGGCGCGGACGGCGTCGCCTTCTGGGAGAGCAAGCGCTGGGACCTCATCATCCTCGATCGCATGCTGCCTGACCTTGAGGGTGCGTCAATATTGCGCGACCGTCGGCGAGCCGGCGACACTACGCCAGTGCTGATGCTCACCGCACTCGGGACGGTGGATGACCGCGTGGAAGGGCTCGACTCTGGTGCTGATGACTATCTCACCAAGCCGTTCGCAGCCTCTGAACTGCTCGCACGCGTGCGCGCGCTTGGACGACGAAGTGAGTTCGCCGCTGGCGGCGCGGTCTCCCGCGTCATCGTCCCGGGCCTAGAGCTGGACGAGTCACGACACGCGCTCACCTATGAGGGGAGCGTGATCGACCTCTCTGCACGTGAGTACGCACTCCTTGCGCACCTGATGCGCAATCGCGGCGCTGCGCTGACGCGCCAGCAACTCCTTGACGAAGTGTGGGGGGCAGAGCCAGATGTCTATTCGAATGTGGTGGACCTGTACATCCACTACCTGCGCGAGAAGTTCAAGGACGCTGGGCACGACGATCTAATCAAGACGGTGCGCGGTGTCGGCTACCGACTCGTCGAGGCGGAGGCTTGATGAGCGGGTCACGCTCCCCGCGACCGGCGGAAGGCGGGATCGAGGCGCTTCTTGCCCGCACGCGTCGGCAGGTTGCGGGGTTCACCCTCGTCGCAATCGTCTCCGTCATCGCCATTGTTGGTGTTGGCACCGCACTCGCCGGCTCTCGCGCGATTGACGCTGGATTGGACGACGCGCTGCGCGAACGTGCCACCGAAATCCTTCATGAGATTGAGGAGAAACTGCCGCCGCTCCCGTCGCCTGAACCGTCTGGTGATCCGTCGGAGTCTAACGATCCTGGTGAGAGTCCCTCGCCAGGCGTGACGCCGTCACCAAGTGTCGCTCCAAGCGAATCTCCTGAACCCGAACCAACGCTCCCCCCTGGTGATGAAGACGAAGAAGAGAACGAGGAAGAGAACGACGAGGAGGGAGAGGTTGAAGAGGAGAGCGACGCTGGCGCGCGGGTTGGGCTGCTCTCCCGTATGAATGTGACGGGCGGAGGCACGCTCGTGTTCGGACGCGTCTCCACGCTTGGCGGTGCCGTATCGCAGCTTCCGTTGGACGAAGATGCTGTTGACCCAACGCGTGGCGGCATCCCGCAAGAGGTGCTTGAAGAGCAGTTTGACGAAGGCGGCCTATGGGCGATTCTCTCGCCGAACGGCACGGTCTTGGCAGTCTCTCAGGCAGCGATCAACGACTTCCCCATCACGGCAATCGCGAACCAGGTGTCGGGTGAGGCCGATGTTCGCACGGTGCTGATTGGCGCCGTTGAGTATCGGTTGATGACACTCCCAGTACGGCATCCTGAAGCGGGACCAGACGGACCGCTGCTCGGGTACGTCCAAGTTGCAGGGCGTCTCGATATTGCTGACGCACAGCAGGCGAGCCTGCTGACGACGCTGCTCATCTTCGGCGGACTTGGACTTGCGGCGGCACTACTGGTGGCGGTGCTCGTGACCCGTCGCGTGCTTGCACCGATCGCCGCCGCGGCGAGCCGCGAGCGCGGGATGGTCGCCAAGGCCTCACACGAACTTCGCACCCCAGCGTCGGTGATCCTTTCGAGCGCGGAGATCCTCGAGCGTGAAGGGCTGGTCAAGCCCGCGGGGCGCGATCTGCTGCGGGGGATTGCCGAAGAGTCACAACGACTTGGACGACTGAGTGCTGATCTGCTGACGCTCGTTAAGGATCGAGCCGGTGAGGCGTCGCAGCACCTGCATCTTGTGCCCGGCGATGTGTCAGAGGTTGCGCGAGGTGCAGCCGATCGTGCAGCCATCATGGCGACACAGCGAGAGTGCAGCATTGTGATGGAGATCTCAGCGCGCCCGCTCAGCGCGGCGATTGACGCTGATCGGCTGCTGCAGTTGATGCTCAACCTCGTGGAGAACGCCATTCGACACTCGCCGCCTGGCGGACGCATCACGATCGGCGCCGCCTCAAATAGCGGACACGCAGAGCTCTGGGTTGATGATGAGGGGCTCGGCATTCCAGAGGAGGAGCGAGAGCTCGTCTTTGATCCGTTCTATCGCAGTCCTCGGGATCGTTCGTCGCGAGACGGAGGTTCAGGGCTCGGCCTTGCGATCGCCCGTTCTATTGCGGTGGCACACGGAGGGACGCTCACCGCTGAGTCCTCACCTGCAGGTGGTGCGCGACTCATTGCCCGAATCCCGCTCCTTCGCGCCGAGTAACCGTGTCCGTCGCGACCCCCGCGCTGGCGCACCTGGCGCGGATCGATATTCCGCATGTCGTTCATCACTACGAACTCCCAGAGACTGGCGGACCTGGGCAAGCGCGTGGTGATCGGATTCCGTACGGTGCCGCGGCCGCTGCGGCGCTTGGGGTGCACGCGGCGCAGATGTTCAAGTCACTCGTGGTTGTCTTGGAGCTCGCGGCAGTCTCGGCTGGCTCAGCAACCACGCGGCCCGAGAGGTACGGGATTGCACTGGTTGCCGTTGATCGAGAGGTGAACCTCAAGCGGGTAGCGCGCGCCTTTGGTGCGCGACGGGCCGATCTCCTTGACGCCGCAAAGGTGGCGAAGGTGACCGGTTACGTCATTGGCGGCGTGAGTCCCTTTGGCACGAAGCGACCGCTCCCCGTGGTGATTGATGACGCCGTACTCTCGCGTCCGCGCATCTACCTCTCCGCAGGACAGCGGGGACTCTCAATTGAGATGGCGAGTGCGGACCTTATCCGTGGCCTTGACGCCCTTGTAGCTCCGATTGCTGGGGTGGAGTAAGGTGCGCACCATCCCGATGCTCCCTGTGAGACTTCACATCTTTGGAGCCCCATTGATGTGCGGGCGTACAAGACCCGCCTCTGACTGCAGCCGCATGATTCGGAGATGGCAGTGGCGCTAGGCAGTCAACTCAAGGGGGCCGCGAGCGGAAAGAGTGGCAAAGGGTCGGCCCCGCTGACGCCGCCGCTCCCGAGGCGTTGGTCACTCACTCCGGGTGACCTCTATCTGCTCATTGGCGGAGCCGCCGTTGTCATCATCGGCATGTGGGTGCGACACGGTGGTGCATCACTGCTCATCGACCCAATCGGCACGATCGCAGCGTTTGGCCAGCTGGCCGCACTCCTCGGGACACGCCTCGCACTCGTCGGCATTATGTTGATGTCTCGGGCACCGTGGATCGACCAGGTCGTGGGGAGCGATGAAGCGGCGCGGCTTCACCGACTCGCGGGCTTCGCCTCGGTCTGGCTCCTCGTCGCACATGCGATCGCGTCAACCGCCGCGCTGGTCTCTATCGACAGCATCGCAACACCTAGCCAAATTCTAAGTGGCATTGTGGACTTCACCCTTCGCCAAGAGGGTGGCCTCGGCGCAACGGTGGCGATCGGTCTCTTTATCCTTGTTGCCCTCGTTTCAATTCGGGCCGCTCGCGCGCTCCTTGCGTATGAGACGTGGTACGGGATTCATCTCTATGTCTACCTTGCTGTAGCGCTCGGATTCAGCCACCAGATCGCGCTCGGTTCCGATTTCATCGGCGACGCGCTTGCGCGGTCAACATGGATTTCTTTGTATGCGATCGCGTTCATCCCACTCTTGATCTTTCGCTTTGCAACACCGATCTATCGCAACCTTCGCCATCAGTTCTATGTTGATGAAGTTGTGATGGAGCGACCAGGGGTGGTCTCGCTCTGGGTTGCTGGACGCTGCCTTGAGAAGCTCCCCGTACGCGCCGGACAGTGGTTCGGCATTCGAGCGCTCACCGCCAATGGCTGGTGGCGCTCCAATCCATACTCCATCTCTGCCGGACCAGATGCGCGCAGGTTGCGCTTCACGATTGAGGGGCTTGGCGATGGTAGCCGACGCCTGCAGCGACTCGCCCCCGGAACGCGCCTCTTCCTTGAGGGTCCGTACGGCCTGCTTACCGGTGCGGTTCGAACGCGAGAGAAGGTGCTCTTGATCGCTGGCGGCATCGGGATCACGCCACTTCGCGCGCTCCTCGAGGTGCTCCCCGCGCGGCGCGGTGATCTCGCCCTCATGTATCGCGTGCCCTCAAAGGAGACGCTCGTCTTCAAGCGTGAGCTGCAGCACCTCGCCGACGCGCGGAAGGCCGACGTTGCCTTTGTGACCGGGAGTCGTGACTCGTTCACATTCCGCGACGACCCGCTCTCTGCAGCCGGGATCAAGTCCGCCTATCCAGACATTCTTGAGCGCGATGTCTACCTGTGTGGCTCGCCACGCATGATGGACAGAGTCGTTCAGAGCCTCAAAGAACTCGGGATGCCCAAGGTGCAGGTGCACCTTGAGCGGTTCGGCTGGTAGCGCATGCCGAAACGTGGCCTGATCGCTCTCGTCCTCAGCCTCGCCGCACTGCGGCTGATCGTTGCCTACACGCCGCCCGGTGGCGATGTTGCTTCGCTCGATCCGTCTCTTGACCCGTCGGCTGGCCCCACTGCTCAACCGTCTGCAACGGCAAGTGCTACTGCGGGATCTTCCGCGAGTCCAACGCCAGCGCCAACGAAGTCGCCAAAGCCAACCAAGGCTCCTACGGGAACGCTGAAAGATGGGACGTATGACGGCGAAGCTGTGAAGTTCAAATTCGGGACGGCGCAGGTGGAAATTGTTGTGAGCGGTGGCGTCATCACGGAGGTGAAGGCGCTGAAGCTTCCGACTGCCGGCGGCTACACCAAGCGCGTCACAACGTTCTTCCAGACAGAGGTCCCCGCCCGGATCATCGCCGACCAGGGCTGGAAGATCTCCAATATTAGTGGTGCCACGTATACGAGTCGTGCCTACTCGCAGAGCCTCCAGTCGGCGATCAGTCAAGCGAGTTAACGCGCCATGACACTGGGCCCTCTCGAGCACGGCCTGCATCGAGAGACGAGTGAGGTGATGGGCACCGTCGCGACGATCACCCTCCGCACGGAAGATGTGGCGCGAGCGCAGGTGGCCGTAAACGCAGCGTTTGATCGTCTGCAGGAGATTGATCAACGCTTCTCGCCGTACAAGACAGAGAGCGACATTTCGCGGATCGGTCGCGGCGAATGTACGGTCAATGAGGCCCACCGAGAGGTCGCGAGTGTGCTGGAGGCGTGCGAGGCGCTTCGCGTTGAGAGCGGGGGGAGATTTTCGGCATGGGGCTTCCGCGCCGACGGACGCCTAGATCCCTCCGGCTATGTCAAAGGGTGGGCGATCGGCGAGGCGGCGGAGCGCCTGCGCGCGGCCGGCGTGCGCAACTTCGTGGTGGATGTTGGCGGAGACATGTTTGCATCTGGCGGGCCAGATCATGAGCGTGGATGGGGGATCGGGATCGTTGATCCATCAGATCGGAGCGCGATCGTTGCGCCGCTGCTGGTGCGGGATCTTGGAGTGGCGACCTCGGGGCTTTCCGAGCGCGGAGAGCACGTGATTGATGCCCGAGACGGGAGTGCGGCAACGGAATGGGCCTCAATCACCGTGATTCATCCGTCGATTGCCCGCGCAGACGCGGTCGCGACGATCGGCCTGCTCATGGGTGATGAGGCACTGCACTGGATTGATCGCGACCCAGAGGCCGCCGCCTTCGCCGTGCATCGTGACGGTCGCCTCGCGTGGACGCCACGGATGGAGCCCTACTTGTCAGGAGTTGCGACCGCGAGTCGCTAGACTCTCTCAATGCGATCAGCGCCGCTCGGATTCGCTACACGACATCCGCGTCTCGGCGCGGCGCTCGGTGCGCTCGCCATCTCACAATCGTCGCCACTCGCCAAGCTCTCTGGCGCATCACCCGCCGTGGTGACGCTCTTCCGTGGCGCGGTCGCGCTGCCGTTCTTGGCGCTGCTCGCGCGACGCGAAGGTCACCGTGCGACGCCGCGTGATCGCGCGCTCGCGCTGATCGCAGGCGGACTCTTCGCGCTCGATCTGCAGTGCTTCCACGTCTCAATCCCGCTCCTCGGGGTTGGGCTCGCCACGGTGGTGCCGAATGCGCAGGTCTTCGCGGTGGGACTCTTCGCTGCGCTCGCCGGTGAGCGAACGCCGGGTCGCGCACTTGCAGCAATCCCGTTCGCCTTTATCGGACTCCTCATGCTCGCGCGCGTGCTCGATCCGTTCGGCGCAAACGGACTCGCCGACCCATCCGTGATCGCCGCGGGAAGTGACCCAGCACTCGGCGTCCTCTGGGGGCTCGGCGCCGCCGCCTTCTACGGTCTCTATCTGATCATCACGCGTCGCATCTCCACCAGCGCGACCGGCTCGGCCGCCGTCGGCCCATTCACGATGCTGCGCGACTCCGCCATTGGCACGATCGCCGTCTCTCTCCTCCTGGCGCTCTTGGATGGCGCGCTCCTGCCGCCGGAGATCTGGCCAGGAGTCGGCTGGCTGGTGCTGCTCGCCCTCATGTCTCAGGTACTCGGCTATCCGCTGATCAACGCCTCGATCCCGCACCTCCCGAGCGTCGTCGGCTCAGTGCTCCTCTTCGTGCAGCCGCTAATGACCCTGGTTGCGGGCGTGATCATCTTCGGCGAAATCCCCACCCCGGGGCAGCTCGTGGGGGCGCTGATCCTCTTTGGCGGTGTGATGGTGGCGGCGCGCAAATAGCGGCGCAAATAGCGGCGCAGATGGGCGCGCGAGTTGGGCGCGCGCAGATCGCGTCGGGCGCTACGCGCTCGGCGTTACCAGTGTCAGGACGCGCGCAGGATTCGTGATCGTGATCTGGTCAACGGTCTTTTGATCAACTCCCGCCGCGAGCAGTCGCGGCAAGAACGTTGTTTGAAGATAAGTATATCCGTTGCCACCGTATGAGAGCAGCTGTGAGTCGTGGCAGACATCCTGGCTCAACATGATCTGCTTCTCATACCCTTCGTCAAGGAGCATCTTCAGCAGCTCGATCACCTTCGGTTCGCCTGCGCGCTCTAGTGGCGTGAAGTTCATCCCCAGGAAGTCCGCCTCAAGCGTTGCGCCGCGTTTCACGATTTCGCGCCAGTACTCCGCGCGCGGCCATGAATCGGTGTGTCCAATGACAACGCGCGCCGGATCAAGGCCTTCGTCTTCAAGGATGCTGAGTTGCGCAAGGCCCACCGCGCTCTGCGCAGCGTGGGTGGTGACTGACGCGCCCGTGCGCAGAGCTGCGCGCGCGGCGGCGCGGAAGACTCGCTCCTCTTGAGCTGTCACCCACGGTTTGTCGGTTCCGATTTCGCCGATGATGCCGGGCCGCACGGGACCGTTCGCTCCAGTGACGCCGTCATGGAACTCTTGGACGATCTCGTCGGCAAGGTCATCAGTGCTCCGTGTGTCGATGCGAGCTTCGGGCGGGTAGTAGGCGGTGCGGTACCAGCCAGACCCGCCGATCATGTGCAACCCCGTCGCTTTGGCCAGATGTGCGAGTCGTGGGAGATCCCTGCCGATCCCATCTAGGGTGAGGTCGACAAGCGCCCGCCCACCTGCCGCCTTGTATGCGGAGAGTTCCTCAACGATTCGCGGCTCTTCGCCGATCAGCTCCCAGTAGTCCCAACGCCCCTGGATGTGCCAGAGGGTCACCTTGGTGTGCTCGTGGGGGAGGGTGAAGCCGAGGTCGCCAGGCGCGATCGGCCCGAGGACGCTCTGGATCTCCCCGGGAGCGGCACGCGTGCTCACGCGTGAATCCTACGGCAGCAGCCTCCCCCGCACGCGGCACGCTCCGCAACCGGTCTAGCCCGCACGAGCGTGCGGTGGGATGATTGTTGGACGGTGCACGGGCGCCCGCAGGGCGCTCGGGCCGGATGTATGTGAGGTGCACGAGATGCGAATCAAGTCAGCACTCCTTGCGCTGATCGCTGGAGCCGCCGTTGTGGCGAGCGCCTGCGGCGGTGCAACTGAGCCGGTAGCGAGCACAGAGGCCCGCTTCCCAGAAGGCTCCTACTGCGCACAGGCGCTCGCCCTCGGCGAGGATGTGACCGGCACCCTTCTCTGGAAGGTCTGCGACACGGGCACGCTTGTCGTCTCCACCGACCCTGCCTATCCACCGTATTCGTCACTTGACGCGAACGGTGAGTACGTAGGCTTTGACTCGGACACCGCACGCGAAGTCGCCAAGCGACTCGGCGTGGAGATTGAGTGGGCAACGCCAGACTGGTCCGCGATCACCGCCGGCAACTGGGGCGGACGATGGGATATCTCCATCGGCTCCATGACCCAGACGGAAGAGCGCGCCATGGTGGTTGATTTTGCCGATCCGTACTTCTACGAGTCGGGTTACCTGCTCGTCCCAACAGATTCGACGGCAACCACGGTTGCTGATCTTGCTGGCAAGACGATCTGCGCAGGTGAGAGCACCACGCACTCCACCTGGATCGAGGGCGGGTTCGCAGAGAGCACCGTCGTGATCCAGTACAACGCGGCACCTGAAGGTGCCAAGTTGAAGACGTACCCAACGGATTACAACTGCATCGAGGCGTATCTCGCCGGTCGAACGAACGACTGGGATGCCATGGCACAGAGCCGTGAGTTCATTGAGAACGCCATCAAGGAGTCGGACGGGAAGCTTCGCTTCTTGAACGAGGATCCGAACTTTGCAGGCCAGATCTCGTTTGCTCTGGATAAGAGCGGCCTTCCAACCGCATCCATGCTGAACGCGTTGAACGCGATCGTTGCAGAGATGCATGAGGACGGCACGCTCTCCGGCTTCGCGATGACGCACGTCGGTCGCGACATCAGCAAGCCGTAAGGTTCACCTCGGCGCACGGCGCCGAATGCGCACCGGGGGAGTCGCAGGGAAATCTGCGGCTCCCCCAAATCCATCAGGTCGCGTGAAATCGGTCACGTAACGTAAGGGGGGAGCGGTGGAGCAAGACGCACGGGCACTCGCGCAGGCGGTCGCCGCGGACGAAGCTCGACGCGCATCACGCTGGCAGCTCCGTTTCCGACTCGGTTGGGGCTTCCTCATTGCCCTCCTGGCGGCGTTCATGGTCGTCTCGCTCAATGTGGAGATCGACTTCATTGGGCGGGCCACCCCATTCATTATTGAGGGCATCGGGCTCACGCTGATCGTTTCCGCAGCGTCGATTGTTGTGGCAACGCTGCTCGCCGCACTTGGGGCGCTCGGACGACTCTCGTCAAATGCCATCGTCAACGCGATCGCGTCGTTCTACGTCAGTTTCTTCCGCGGGACCCCACTCCTCTTGCAACTGCTCGTCTGGTACCTGGCGCTGCCGCAAGTTGGGATCATCCTCGACCCAATCTTCTGCGCGATTGGTGCGCTGGGCATGAACTACGGCGCCTACATGACGGAGATCTTCCGCGCTGGGATCCAGGCGGTGCCACTCGGTCAGCGTGAGGCGGCAGCGGCACTCGGAATGTCCTCACGCACCGCCTTCGTACGCATCGTTGCACCACAAGCCTTCCGCATCATCGTTCCAGCCATTGGCAACGATTTTGTCGCCATGTTGAAAGACTCGGCGCTCGCCTCGACCGTTGCGTTGCAGGAGATCGTCTGGCGTGCGCGCAATGTCGGCCAGAAAGAGTTCAAGACGCTGCAGACCTTCATGATCGCCGCCATGATCTACTGGGCGCTCACGATCATCTTCAGCACCTTCCAGAACCGCATTGAGAAGCGACTCGCCGCGGGCGATCGCAACAAGGAGAGCAAGGGATGAGCGCCAACGTGAACGCCGAACGTTCGCACGTGCATCAGCTGCATCCGGCAGAGAAGCCGGGCGTGTTGGTGAAGCCGGGCGCTGAGCCCGTGCTCAAGGCCACGAACATTGCGAAGTGGTTCGGAGAGAATCATGTGCTTCGCGGCGCCTCCATCACCGTCTGGCCAGGGGAGACGGTCTGCATCCTTGGGCGCTCCGGATCGGGGAAGAGCACCTTCCTGCGCAGCCTCAACTTCCTGGAGGACCCAACGGATGGACTGGTGGAGATTGACGGAGTCTCCGTGGGGGCAGACCCATTCCGCAAAGAGGGGAGTGAACGTCAGGCTCGCATTCGCGACCTGCGCCTTCGTGCAGGGATGGTCTTCCAGGAGTTCAACCTCTTCCCGCACCTGAGCGTGATTGAGAACTGCGTCGAAGCACCCGTGCACGTCAAGGGGATGGACCGGAAAGAGGCGGAGACAATTGCCGAGAAGTATTTGGCAAAGGTCGGTCTGAGCGAGAAGCGCGATGAGTATCCTTCGCGACTCTCTGGTGGTCAGCGACAGCGCGTGGCGATCGCGCGTGCACTCACCATGCAGCCGAAGGTGCTCCTCTTCGACGAGCCGACGAGCGCGCTCGACCCAACGCTGGTTGGTGAGGTGCTGAAGGTGATGGCGGACCTTGCGCATGAGGGGCGCACCATGATCGTGGTGACGCATGAGATGGACTTTGCGCATGAGGCGGCCGACCGCGTTTACTACATGGACCAGGGTGAGTTCGCCGAGGTTGGCCCACCGGAGCAGGTGATTGATGCGCCACAAGATCCGCGCACCAAGGAGTTCCTCTCGCGATTCCGGACCCTCGGCTCAAAGAAGTAGCCGTGCCGCCGCGCGGTCGAAGTGGGGGCGCCCCAGATCTCCTGGTAGTCGGTGGTGGCGCGTGGGGG
>Ga0222713_10003164_pt1 | contig 17200 bp, 17 predicted proteins | sample C33_649DmetaG_FD_165061 | JGI IMG/M metagenome (GOLD analysis project Ga0222713, IMG submission 165061) | Estuarine water microbial communities from San Francisco Bay, California, United States - C33_649D | ecosystem: Environmental > Aquatic > Marine > Unclassified | place: USA: California...
TCACGTGCAACCATCGGAACTAATTCAATTTCTGCTTGTGCAAGTGATGTATTTGATGAAACACATTCAAGTGAAGGAAAACCTTTAACTTTTTGTATTGCTTGTGACATTGTTAAATCGCCCATAAGAACTTCATAAATTCCAGCGTTTTCTAGGTGCTCTACCCCCAGGGCAGTTGAGGCATTTCCTTGAGGATCTAGATCAATTACTGCCACTCGCAGGCCGCCCATAGAAAGGGCCGCAGCTATGTTGACTGTGGTGGTGGTTTTGCCGACCCCACCCTTTTGATTAGCTACCGTGATGATTCGAAGTGAGGCTGGTTTTGCCATCGCCTCTTTAAGACGGCGAACGCCAATAACCTTCTTTGTTTCACGTGAATCATCCACGTGGGTTAGTTAAGCACCTTTGCGCACTTCTACTATGCGTCCAAGCTCAATGCCGTCAAGATTTACCTCGTGGAGTATGGCTTTTGGCACCGATTTCATCTCTTCCTCGGCAGATTTACCCTTAATGGCCATAAGAGAGCCATTGGTCTTTAAAAGGTGCCAGCTCATTTTCTTTAACTTCTCAAGGGGGGCCACTGCCCTAGCTGTTACATAGTGGGCGCTTGTGCGCACATCCTGGGCTTGGCCGCGGATAACCTCAATATCAAGACCTGCCACAGCCTCTTTAAGAAACTCAACTCTGCGCTCAAGGGGCTCAATTAGGGTGACTTTGAGATCTGGACGGGCTAGAGCGATCACGATTCCAGGCAGACCAGCCCCTGAGCCGATATCAAAGACTATGGAGCCCTCTTTGAGTAGGGAGGTCACGGGCAGGCAGTTAAAGATGTGGCGATCCCAGATCTTGTCAGCTTCGCGGGGACCGATTAATCCACGCTCAATCCCAGCGCTTTCAAGGAATGCGGCATAGGCGTGAACCCGATCGATATCAGGGAAATATCGCTCGATCAGGGTTTCACGTGAAACCTGCATTTATGCTGGGTAGATAACAACGTAGCGGTTTGGGTCTTCCCCATCAGATTCGCTACTTAGGCCTAGCTCTTGGATTGTGTCGTGGATGATTTTGCGCTCAAAGGCGTTCATTGGAGCTAGTTTGATTGAAGCGCCAGTGGTTTTAGCCTCTTCAGCCATCTCGTTGGCAAGCTTTGTTAGCTCCTTGCGGCGGTTGGCGCGGAAGTTATCAATATCAAGCATCAGGCGTGAGCGATCTCCTGTAGCGGTCTGAACCGCCAGGCGAGTGAGCTCTTGAATGGCATCTAGAACTTCACCTTCACGGCCAACCAGGTGGTTCAATTTTCCGCCAACGATAGCCAGTGAGGCCCGGTCGTTTTCAACGTCAATATCAATGTCGCCATCTAGATCGGCGATGTCAAGGAGTGCTTCTAGGTAGTCGGCTGCGATATCGCCCTCTTCTTCAAGTTTTGCGACGCCCTTTACAGGCTTTGCCTCTGCTACTTCTTCTACTTTCTCAACAACTTCTACTTTTGCCTTTGCCATAACGGATCTCCCAGTCGGGTTTGTAGTGAATTAATACTATTTGTACTGATTTGTCCTATTTCTTCTTCTTCTTTTTCTTTGGTTGGTTTCGTTGCCCTTTTACCTCATCCGTTGGTGGGGCCACATCTGTTCCAGGTTCTACTACCCCGCCTTTGTGGTTGCGCTTTTTTTGCAGCTCTTCATAGGCAGGTGATCCTGGTGTTGGGTTTCGCTTAATGACATAGAACTGTTGACCCCATGTCCAAAGGTTTGTTGTTGACCAATAAATTAAAACTCCCACCGGGAAGTTAACACCTGTGATTGCGAAAATTACTGGGAATGCATACAACATAATTTTTTGCTGTTGCAACATCATATTGTTGCTTGAATCCATCTTTGGCATGCCCTTCATCATTAACTGACGTTGGGTTGTGAAAGTTGTGAGTGACATGAATGCAATCAAGAAAACCGTAACAATCTTTACGGTCGTTATATCTGAACCTAAAAATGTTTGGGAGATTGGTGCGCCAAAGAACTCCGCTTGCGCTGCACTAACAACATCATCTTGTGACAACACTCCGTGTTTTACGGGAGGGTTCTTACCAATTCCGTTAAGAACGGTGAAGAGTGCAAAGAAAATTGGTGCCTGGGCCAGGATTGGAAAACATGAAGCTAAGGGGTTTGTTTTGTGTTCTTTATAAAGCTTCATCATCTCTTCTGATTGCTTCTGGCGATCATCTTTATATTTCTTTTGAATATCCTTCATGTGTGGTTGAAGGGCGGTTAATGCGCGCTGGCTTTTGATCTGCTTAACAAAAAGTGGGATCAAGATAATACGGATGATGATTACAAGACCAATGATTGCAAGTGACCATGACACACCGCTCTCTGAACCAAACAAAGGTGTGAGTAAATCGTGGATTGAGACAATAACCCAGGAAACAGCGATATATAAGGGGTTTAAGATGCTATCCATTGACACTTACCTTCTCTTTCGAAACTGCGTAATCGACTCCGCCATGTGACCATGGGTTACACCGCACTAAACGCCAAGCGCTCATTGCAATTCCTTTTAACCCATAAGTTTCAATTGCGCTAACCGCATAGCTTGAACATGATGGGTAGTACTTACACCGTGGTGTTAATGATGGTGAAATCCATTTTTGATAAAATTTGATAGGCGCGATGATGAGAGTTCTCATTTTGTGGCCGCGCGATCTTGGGTTTTGCGAACTAGGTTGGCGATAACAGTTGCAATCTCTGATTTGCAATCAGCATCAGCTGAGTTGTTAAGTCCACGGATAACCAAAAGTGATCCTGTTGGAAGAGATGTGTAGTTATTAAAAATACAGTGGCGGATTTTTCGGGCTAATCGGTGGCGAGCAACAGAGCTACCAACAGCTTTGCTAATAATTAATCCGGCGCGAGCAGGTTGATCAAGTTCAGTTGTGTATAGATAGCCGACAAAGTTGGTCGATGAGTATCTGATCCCACTCTTTGTTGCGCGGGCAAAATCCCCGCTCTCAGTTAAACGTGCGCTTTTGGCAAGCACAGGAGTTTTCCTTAAAGTCTTTAAGCGGAAAGACGCGCGCGGCCTTTTGCACGGCGAGCTGCAAGAACAGCGCGACCTGCGCGTGTGGCCATACGGGCACGGAAACCATGCTTTTTGGCACGACGACGGGTATTAGGTTGGAAGGTGCGCTTTGTCATCTCAAACTCCTAAATAATTAAAAATCTACTGCGGGCCAGAAATACGGGGGAAGCAAGGAGGTAACGGTAGAGGTCTGGGGATAAGCCGGTCAAACTCAGATCTAGGCTCACCCCTTCAGCCTCATACTGTGGATAACCAGTTGCTTTTTTTCCCAATCCGCTCTACTTTTACGCCCTCCTCCACAGGTTTATAGCTTTTGGAGGTTTTATAAGGGCTCAACCTGGGGTTTAGACCACAGGCTGTGGATAACCCTGTGGATATCAGAGAGGGGCCGAAATGGCCGTTAAAGAGATTGAGTTAACGACTCTCTGGGATCGCGTTATTGAAGAGGTTGCCGTTGATGCACCTCAACATCGAGCATTTTTACAACTCACAAAGCCTTTAGGTCTGCTTCATAACAATGATCAAACAACATTACTGGTTGCAGCCCCTAACCTTTTTGCAAAAGATGTTTTAGAGAGTCGCCTGCGCACAGTTGTCTGTGATGTTTTAACTCGCGAGCTCGGCGATAAAGCCAGTATTGCTGTGACCGTTGATGAATCTTTGGAAACGGGCGAACCACAAAGCCCAGAAGTTGATATTGAGTTTGTGGCACCCAAGATTGGAACGGGTCGCGAAGAAGCACCATCGAAAATTGCAGAAGTTTCACAGCTTAACTCCCGCTACATCTTTGAAACTTTCGTGATCGGTGCATCAAATCGTTTTGCCCACGCTGCAGCTGTAGCAGTTGCTGAAGCCCCAGCAAAGGCATACAACCCGCTATTTATTTATGGTGAGTCAGGCCTTGGAAAAACCCACTTATTACACGCTATTGGCGCTTATGCAAAAGAGCTCTATGGCAGCGTTCGTGTTCGTTATGTTTCATCAGAAGAGTTCACAAATGATTTTATTAACTCCATTCGCGATGACAAGGCAACTGCTTTCCAGCGCCGCTACCGCGATCTAGATGTTCTACTTGTCGATGACATTCAGTTTTTAGAAAACAAAGAGCGAACTCAAGAAGAGTTCTTTCACACTTTCAATACTTTATATAACGCAAACAAGCAGATTGTAATCTCTAGTGATCGACCACCTAAGCAGTTAACAACTTTGGAAGATCGCCTACGTTCTCGTTTTGAGTGGGGTTTGATTACAGATATTCAACCTCCTGAGTTAGAAACTCGTATTGCAATTCTTCGTAAGAAAGCTGCGCAAGAGAAATTAAATGCACCTGATGATGTTTTGGAATACATTGCTAGCAAGATTTCAACAAATATTCGCGAACTTGAAGGCGCACTTATTCGTGTTACAGCCTTTGCATCTTTAAACCGCCAAAGTGTTGATCTCTCACTTGCTGAAATTGTTTTAAAAGATTTGATTCCAAATGAGAACAACCCAGAGATAACTAGCGCCACGATCATGGCTCAAACCGCCGCCTATTTCTCCCTTACTATCGATGATCTTTGTGGAACATCTCGCTCTCGGGTATTAGTTAATGCCCGCCAGATTGCGATGTATCTTTGCCGCGAGTTAACCGAACTCTCGCTTCCAAAAATCGGCCAAACATTCGGCGGGCGTGATCACACCACGGTTATGCATGCCGACCGCAAAATCCGTCAACTGATGGCTGAGCGTCGTTCGATCTATAACCAGGTCAACGAACTCACCACCAGAATTAAGCAACAAGCGAGGTAAATACACCAAAAGTATGAAATGTCCGCTTTGACACTTTTTACCCCCAGTTGGGGATAAGTTGTGGACAACTGTGGAGATCTTAAGCTTTTATGTGGATAGGCCAAGGTTGGTGTTGTGAAGAGTAGGAAGGGGAAGGGCGTAACTATGTTTTTTATGCACACCTTTTCTCGCTTTATTCACATGTTCTGGAAGTTGAAACACCGCACTGAACTGGGCTTTTTGTCTCTATCCACACAAAAACTGCCTGGTTACTACGACTACCTTTATATATATAAATCTAGATGTGAAACGAACCTTTCACTGAATTGGGGCAGAGCATGAAATTCATCGTCGAGCAGTCAGTGTTAGTTGATGGCGTTAATTGGGTCTCCCGCTCTCTTTCAACTAGACCGATCAAAACAGAGCTCCTTGGAATAGTTATCGATGCAATGGGTGATCAGGTACATCTTTCTGCATCTGATTTAGAGACAGCGAGCAAATCTCATTTTCAAGCAGAGATTAAAGATCCAGGAAAGGTTTTAGTACCCGGAAAACTGTTGGCTGAAATTTCACGCTCTCTTCCCAATAAACCTATTACTTTTGCGCTAGAGGGCTCTCGGGTTCTAGTAACAAGCGGCAGCGCAAAATTTACGCTACCTACTCTTTCTGTTGATGAGTATCCAAACCTTCCAGAACTTCCAGATACAACTGGAACTTTAGCTAGTGATGTTTTTGCAACAGCCGTTTCACAAGTTGCAATTGCTGCCGGGCGCGATGATTCTTTGCCAACTTTAACCGGCGTTCATGTTGATATAAATGAGGAAACTATAACTTTGGCGGCAACTGATAGATATCGCTTGGCTGTGCGCGAGATCCAATGGGACCCAACAACTCCTAACGTTTCAACAAGTGCTCTACTGCGCGCTCGCACTATTGCTGATGCTGCTAAGTCTTTAACTGGAACAAAAACGGTTTCAATCTCTTTTGCACCCTCATCTAGCAATGATCGTTTAGCTGGATTTGCCGGTGATGGAAAGACAATGACATCGCGTATGTTGGATGGGACTTTCCCCCCATATCGCCACCTACTCCCACAAGAAGTTAGTTCAACTGCGCTCATTGAGGTAGCTACACTTCTAGATTCAGTGCGCCGCGTGGCACTTGTAACAGATAAAACAGTCCCGCTTCGCCTCGATTTTAATAACAACACACTCTCTCTTGAAGCAGGTGCTGGGGAAGAAGCACAGGCGACAGAGGCAATTGAAATCTTGTTAACTGGCGAACCCATCTCAATCGCATTTAATCCAGTTTTTCTTGCAGATGGTTTAAGCGCTGTAGGAACTAAGTATGTGCAGATCTCATTTACTGGTCCTAATAAGCCTGCAATATTGATGGGCAAGAGCGATAAAGATGGCGCACTTGTCGAGAACTATCGCTACTTATTAATGCCAATGCGCTACGCCTCCTAATTTATAGGTTTCATTAATGCGCATTAATAAGTTGGCGCTGACCAACTTTCGTTCTTATCCTTCATTGGAGTTGGAACTTCAACCTGGAATCACCACTTTTATTGGTGATAACGGTTCCGGAAAAACAAATATCGCAGAGTCTTTAATCTATTTGGCTTTTCTTTCATCCCACCGAGTTGCCAACAACGTCCCACTTATCTCACTAGGCGCCCAACAAGCAATCATTAGAATTGAGATTGAACGCGATGATCGCACATTAAATATCGATCTTGAGATTAACGCTAGCAAAGCTAACCGCGCGCGAATTAACGGCAACCCAACTAGAAGTCAGCGCGAGATTTTAGGCGCGTGCCAACTTGTTTACTTCTCCCCGGAAGATTTAGATTTAGTGCGCGGTGAACCCGGTGGGCGGCGTGATTTCCTTGATCGCCTTATTATTACTCGTACACCGCGAATGGCCGGGGTTATCGCTGATTATGAGCGAGTTGTTAAGCAACGCAACGCACTTTTAAAGACCCGTTCTTCAGCCAGCGCCCTACTGCCTTGGAATGAACAGTTAATTAAGTTTGGAGCACAACTAACTGCAGATCGAATAGCGTTAGTTGAGGCTTTAAACCCCTGGGTTGCAAAGAACTATGCCAACTTGAATGAAGTCAAACCAGCTTCAATTTCATATAAATGCAGCAGTGAAGGTGTCTCTAATAACTTAGAAAATAATGTTGAAGTTTTAACAAACAAGCTAGAAGAAGTGGCATACCAAGAGATTGAACGTGGGGTTTCACTCATCGGCCCACATCGCGATGACCTACATCTACAAATCGGTGATTTTCCGGCTAAAGGTTATGCCAGCCATGGTGAATCCTGGTCAATGGCGATTTCACTACGCATTGGATCTTTTAATCTTTTAAAGAGTGAAGGCTCAGAACCCATTCTTATTTTGGATGATGTCTTTGCAGAACTTGATACATCCCGTCGTAAACAATTAATATCTGCGACTCAAATAGCCGAGCAAACGATTATTACAGCGGCCGTTGAAAGTGATTTACCGGCAGAGTTGCTCACACAAAAGTTTTATGTGACACCTGGAACTGTTAAGAAAGGAAAGAGCAAATGACAAAACGCGATTTAGCTCTAGATCTTTTCAAAACTTTTAAAACTGGTGTGACTAGAAAACCTAACAAGCCTGCGCCAACAAGAACGGTTGGGCAAGCAGGAGATCCAGAGCTAATAGGTGAAGTATTAAGTAATATGATTGAAGAACGTGAATGGAATAGTGGATTAGCAGAGGGAAACTTATTTATTACATGGGCATCCATTGTTGGCACGGAAATTGCGCAGCATGCAACACCAATTTCAATTTTGGATTCAACGCTAACAATTCAAACGTCATCAACTGCTTGGGCAACACAATTAACTTTGGTTGCAGATAATCTGTTGGCGACAATTCAAAACGATCCATCCGGTGCCACGATTCAAAAACTGCGATTTATCGGCCCCCAAGCCCCCAACTGGAAAAAAGGGGTCCGGGTAATTCGTAACGCCCGAGGACCGCGAGATACCTACGGTTAAGCCCCAGACCCACTAGGAACCCTCAACCGCACGCTCAAAGTTCGGCTATACCCACACCTAAGGCTTATTTTGGCTATTTCAATTTCTTTTTTCCCACTAGGATAAGAGTGTGCCGGAGGGATTTTCCCTCCCAGAAGCCCTCAGAGGGCAAAAGAACGATTCGACCTTGAAGGAGACCCAGTGGCTGAGAACTCCTATGACGCATCCAGCATCACAGTGCTGGAGGGTCTGGAGGCAGTACGAAAGCGCCCCGGAATGTATATCGGTTCCACCGGTGAGCGCGGGCTGCACCACTTGGTTTATGAAGTTGTAGATAACTCAGTAGATGAAGCCTTAGCTGGCTATTGCAGCGAGATCAATGTGACATTGATGGCTGATGGCGGCGTTGAAGTTATTGATAACGGCCGCGGAATCCCAGTGGATATGCACCCCGTTGAAAAGAAACCAGCTTTGGAAGTTGTTCTCACTGTTTTACACGCCGGCGGAAAGTTTGGCGATGGTGGTTATTCAGTCTCTGGTGGACTACACGGTGTTGGTATCTCAGTTGTTAACGCATTGAGTACAGATCTATCTGTAACAGTACAGCGCGATGGAAATTTTTGGTATCAAGATTACAAATTAGGTGTTCCGACTGCCCCAGTTAAAAAAGGCGAAGCTTCAACATCCTCTGGAACGACAGTGCGCTTCTGGCCATCAAAAGAAATCTTTGAAACTACGGATTTTTCTTTTGAGATTTTATCTACACGCTTTCGCGAAATGGCATTTCTTAATAAAGGTTTAATTCTCACTCTCACAGATGCCCGCACAGGCCATGTTGATGAAGTCGGTGAACAATTAACAGTGCGATACCAATATCAAGGTGGTATCTCTGACTTTGTTAAACACCTGAACTCTACAAGAGGTGAAACACATAAATCAGTTATCTCTTTTGCTTCAGAGGATAAAAAGAACAAAATAGCTCTAGAAGTATCAATGCAATGGAACGCTGGATTTAGTGAATCTGTTTACACATTTGCAAATACGATTCATACCCATGAAGGTGGCGCTCACGAAGAAGGCTTCCGAACAGCGCTAACTTCTGTTGTAAATAAGTTTGGAGAAGAGGCAGGATTTATCCGCAAGAAGGAAGATCGCTTAACAGGTGATGATGTGCGAGAGGGTTTAACTGCAATTGTTTCTGTGAAATTAGCCGATCCACAATTTGAAGGCCAGACAAAAACCAAACTAGGCAACACGTTAGCTAAAACTTTCACACAAAAAGTTGTTAATGAAGAACTCACAACATGGTTTGAGCAAAACCCGGTAGAAGGAAAAGAGATTGTTCGAAAGAGTATTGATGCAGCTGCAGCACGCGTGGCAGCACGCAAAGCCCGTGACTTAAGTCGTAACCGCAAAGGCCTACTGGAAGGCCGCGGAATGCCAGGAAAGTTAGCTGATTGCCAATGGACTGATCCTGCAAAGTGTGAACTCTATATTGTTGAGGGAGATTCAGCAGGTGGTTCAACTAAAGGTGGCCGTGATTCACGTAATCAAGCTGTTTTACCGATTCGTGGAAAGATTTTGAATGTTGAAAAAGCGCGCATTGATCGTGTTTTACAAAACAATGAAGTACAAGCGCTGATTACTGCATTAGGCACTGGCGTGCATGAAGATTTCGATATCGAAAAACTTCGCTACCACAAGATTATTTTGATGGCAGATGCCGATGTTGATGGTCAACACATTCGCACGTTGCTTTTAACTTTGCTATTTCGCTTTATGCGCCCACTGATTGAAAACGGCTTTGTTTACTTTGCTCAACCGCCTCTCTATAAGTTGAAGTGGGGTGGAAAAGAGCCAGTTGAATATGCTTTTAGTGATCGCGAACGCGATGGAATGATTGAACTTGGTTTAGCTGCAGGAAAGCGTTTACCTAAAGATGATGGAATTCAGCGCTTCAAAGGGTTAGGTGAAATGCCAGCTAAGGAACTCTGGGACACAACAATGGATCCAGAGCACCGCGTCCTTGTGCGAGTCACGTTAGATGATGCTGCAGCAGCTGATGATTTGTTCTCAGTTCTCATGGGTGAAGATGTTGAAAAGCGTCGGGCGTTTATTCAGCGCAACGCTAAAGACGTTAGGTTCTTGGATATCTAATGGATGAATTGAACCCAAACAACCTCGAATCTTTCGACAAGATTGAAACCGTTGATCTTCAAGTTGAAATGGCGCGCTCATATCTTGACTACGCCATGTCAGTTATTGTTGGTCGTGCTCTGCCAGATATTCGTGATGGGTTAAAACCAGTTCATCGTCGCGTTCTTTATGCAATGTATGACGCGGGATATCGCCCAGATAAGGGTTATTACAAATCTTCTCGCATCGTCGGTGACGTCATGGGTAATTACCACCCACACGGTGACACTGCGATTTATGACTCTGTAGTTCGCCTTGCCCAGCACTGGTCTTTGCGTTATTTGCTTATTGATGGAAATGGAAACTTCGGCTCTCCTGGAAATGATCCAGCTGCAGCAATGCGCTATACCGAGGCTCGTTTGTCTTCATTAGCAATGGAGATGATGCGCGATATCGATGAAGACACCGTTGATTTTGTCCCTAACTATGACGGACGCTCACAAGAGCCAACAGTTTTGCCTTCTCGCCTACCTAACCTTCTAGTTAATGGAAGCGCCGGTATTGCAGTTGGTATGGCTACAAACATTCCACCGCATAATCTTCGTGAAATCGGCGAAGCAATAATTTTTGCGCTAGAAAATCCAGATATGAAGCAAGAAGAACTTCTGGCTAAGTTCTTAACTATTGTTAAAGGCCCAGATTTTCCTACCAAAGGATTAATTGTTGGACGCGGTGGCATTGAAGATGCCTATCGCACAGGCCGCGGATCAATCACTATGCGTGCAGTTGTGCAAGTAGAAGAGCTTAATAAGCGCACCTGTTTAGTTATCAGTGAACTTCCATATCAAGTAAACCCAGATAACTTAGCTCTTAAGATTGCTGAACTCGTTAAAGATGGAAAGATTAAAGGAATTGCCGATGTTCGTGATGAAGGTAATGAGCGCTTGGGTCAACGTCTAGTAATTGTTTTACAGACAAACGCAATTCCAAAAGTAGTTCTTAACAACCTTTATAAACAGACACAATTACAAGACACATTCGGTGCAAATATGTTGGCACTCGTTGATGGTGTTCCACGAACATTGCGCCTTGATGAATTCATCCGTTACTACATTGAACACCAGATTGAAGTAATTGTTCGCCGCACTAAGTTCCGCTTAGCCGAAAAAGAAAAGCGCGCACATATTTTGCAGGGCTACCTCAAAGCCCTTGATGCCCTAGATGCTGTTATTGCATTAATCCGTGCATCAACAACACCCGAAGAGGCTCGCACAGGTTTAATGAAACTTCTAGATGTAGATGAAATTCAAGCGAATGCTATTTTGGACATGCAGCTACGTCGTATTGCGGCCCTTGAGCGACAGAAGATTAATGATGAATATGACGCGTTAATGGCTGACATTGTCATCCTCAATGCCATTTTGATTAGCCCTGAAAAGCAGCGCGATATCGTTAAAACAGAGCTCGCTGATTTAGTTGCAAAGTATGGGGATGAGCGTCGCACACAGATTGTTGCAAGCGAAGGCGATTTTAGTGCAGAGGATTTAATCCCAGATCAAGACGTGGTTGTAACAATTACTCGTGGTGGGTATTCAAAGCGCACTATGGCAGATCTTTATCGATCACAACGCCGTGGTGGCCGCGGCGTTAAGGGCGCAGCCCTCAAGGAAGATGATGTTGTAGATCATTTCTTTGTTGCATCCACTCACGATTGGTTGTTGTTCTTCACAAACCAAGGACGTGTCTATCGCGCAAAGGTGCACGAGCTTCCAGATGCTGGTCGCGATGCTCGCGGACAACACGTTGCGAACTTGATGGCATTTAAGCCAGATGAGAAAATCGCAGAAGTGCTCTCACTTAAGGATTACACAATTTCTCCATTCTTAGTTCTTGCGACTAAAAAGGGTTTGATTAAGAAAACGCCTCTTATTGAATTTGACTCACCTCGCACAGGCGGTCTTATTGCAATCTCATTAAAACCAGGAGATGAAGTAGTTGGTGCATCACTTGTTAATAACGGTGATGAACTCTTACTTGTTTCAACAAAGGGAATGTCACTACGCTTTACAGCAGATGATGAATCACTGCGCCCAATGGGTCGATCAACAAGTGGTGTTATTGGAATGAAGTTTCGTGCACAAGATTCATTGCTAACAATGGCTAGAGTGAGTTCAGGGTTTGCTGCGAACTCATTTGTATTCACAGCAACTAATGCTGGTTATGGCAAGAAGACCCCACTTGATGAATATCGTTTACAGGGCCGTGGTGGAATTGGAATCAAAGCTGCCAAGATCGATGAGAGTTCTAGAGGCTCATTAGTGAGCGCACTTGTGCTTCGTGATGAGGATGAAGTCCTAGCGATAACTTCTGCTGGCACAGTTATGCGCACACCAGCAGCCGAGGTGCGTCAAACTGGGCGTGATTCAATGGGTGTGCGCCTTGTGAACCTTGATGAAGGCGTGGCATTGGTCTCTGTGACCAAGAACAGCGAAGATGAGATTTCTTCCAAAAGTTAGTATGGTTCGGCTCTGAGTTAAGCAGCTAATCCCCATTTTGGGAGTTAGGGAAGTTCAAGGTAACCTTGCGCTTCTGCAATCGAGATTCATCTTTGTTGCGGGCCTATAGCTCAGCCTGGTTAGAGCGCTTCCCTGATAAGGAAGAGGTCGATGGTTCGAGTCCATCTAGGCCCACCCCGCTCTCAAACGGGGACCTAGCTCAATTGGTAGAGCACCGCCTTTGCAAGGCGGGGGTTAGGGGTTCGATTCCCCTGGTCTCCACGTTATGACTACTACAGCGACCCTACACACATCACTTGGTGACATTGTCATCGAGTTATTTCCTAATCATGCACCAAAGACTGTTGCAAACTTTGTTGAGTTAGCAACTGGTGCAAAAGAGTGGACTGATCCACGCACTGGCAAGAAAACAACTGCCAATCTTTATGATGGAACTATTTTTCACCGCGTTATCGACGGTTTCATGATTCAAGGTGGAGATCCACTCGGTCAGGGAACTGGCGGACCGGGATATCGCTTCGCGGATGAATTCCACGGCGAACTTGTTTTTGATCGCCCTTACATTCTTGCAATGGCTAACTCAGGCCCAGGAACCAATGGTTCACAGTTCTTTATTACTGTTGCACCAACTACATGGTTAAATCGTAAGCACTCAATCTTTGGTGAAGTAAAGGATTCTGCCAGCCAGGCTGTAGTTGATGCAATTGCAACAGCAAAGACGGGCGCGCAAGATAAGCCAGTAACACCAATAACAATCAACAGCGTTACCGTTGCTTAAGCGCTCTGCCACTTATTCTTTAATCGCAATTATTTGCGGTGCATATCTGCTGCAGATGATCGTTCCTACAATTGAAATGCATTTAGTTCTACCCAACCTTGATTATTTAAGAGCTAGCAACGAGTGGTATCGATTATTCTCAGTCTCACTCGTGCATGCCGGTCTACTACACCTTGGTTTTAACATGTATGCATTAATGGTTTTAGGCAATCCAATAGAAGAAGCATTTGGTAAGAACAAGATGTTATTTATCTTTTTCTTCTCATTGCTAATCGGCTCACTAACTTCTTCCTATTTTGCTTCCCCTACTTCTTATTCGGTGGGTGCATCGGGCGCCGTCTTTGGATTGTTCGGAGCGATTGCCTTGGTTGGAAAGCGCATTGGCACAGATACGCGTTCGATCTATGTGATTATCGGAATTAACTTTGCGATTGGTTTTATTCTTGGGGGAGTTGATTGGAAGGCTCACCTGGGTGGTTTAGTGGGCGGAGTTGTTGCAGCCCAGTTCATGCTCAATAAACGTTAAGGAGTTATCCACAGCCTTTACCCACAATGTGGATTGAATTACAAGCGTGTAATTAAGAAGGTATTAACGCCAGCGAGTGGCTAGTGAGAAGCCCACACCGATAAAGCTAAAGCCAACAATCATGTTCCATGCGCCGATGCCTGGGATTGGATATTGGGTCTGAGTGACATAGAAGATCACAATCCAGAACAAGCCGATCAAGAAGGCAGAGACCATTGTTGGGGCTAACCATTTAGGGCTCTCTAGCGGGCCATGAGGAGTTTCAACGACAACTTCCTGCTTATGGGCGCGCGCTTCCACGACTTTCTTACGGAGCTTTGATTTAGGCATACGCGAAAGATACACCATGAGCAAGAATGCTCCTATGGCCACCAAGATCCTTGTCGTCGATAACTACGACTCCTTTGTCTTTAACTTGGTGCAATACCTGCAGCAGTTAGGCGCAGAGTGCACCGTGGTCCGAAATGATGCCGTGCGGGCCGAAGATGCCGCTAATTACGACGGCGTTCTTATCTCACCGGGCCCTGGCGTTCCTGAAAGGGCCGGCGTGAGTGTTGAAATGATTAAGTATTGCGCCGAGAAAAAAATTCCACTTTTTGGTGTGTGTTTAGGCCATCAAGCAATTGGTGTTGCATTTGGAGCAACAGTCTCACGTGCACCAGAACTACTGCATGGAAAAACTTCCTTAGTACACCATCAACAACAGGGCGTACTTGAAGATCTGCCATCACCATTTACTGCAACTCGCTACCACTCACTATGTGTTGAGCGTGACACAGTTGGTGCAGAGCTAGAAATAACAGGTTCAACTGAATCTGGAATTGTAATGTCTATGCGCCATCGCACATTACCAATTGAAGGTGTGCAGTTTCATCCAGAGTCAGTATTAACCGAACACGGCCATCGGATGTTAGCCAACTGGTTAAGCGCATGTGGCGATAAGAATGCAAAAGCTAAAGCAGTCGGTTTATCACCAGTAGTTGGTAGCCGTTCTTAAGGTGCCTTATTAACCGTAATGGTTACTGATTTACCAATTGTTTGTGTAGTTCCAGCATCTGGTGCTTGTCTAATAACAACACCGATAGGTTGGTTCGCATCGTAGGCATCAATAGCATTGACTAAGAAGCCAGCTTGGACAAGTAGAGTTCTAGCTTGAATTGCATCCACTCCAATAAGTGCTGGAACAACAACCTGACCACTGGCAATTTGTAATACAACTCCACTACCCGCAGTAATAGTTGAACCAGGCTCAGGTGTTACTTTCAAAACCGTTCCGAGTGCTTCATCAGATGGAACTGCTTCTGTACGGGAAACAAGTAAACCAACAGCACTGAGTGCTCCGCGAGCATCAATGAGAGACATTCCCACTAAATCTGCAGGAACAATCGCATCTCCTGGCCCATCTGAAATTGTTAAAACAACCCCAGAGCCCTTTTGCGCTCGTGTTGTCGCAAGAGGTATTTGGCTAGCAACTCGATCTTTAGGAATGCGTCCATCATGAGCACGTTGGATGGTTACAACATAATCTTTTAAAAGGGACTCGGCATCAACCTGAGTCAACCCCACAACATTAGGGATTTGAGGCAGGCTATTACTATCCACAGCTGGGCGAGTAAGAAATAAGCCAGCGGCAATAACCGTAACCGCAAGAACCGAACTCAATGCCCCTACTAAAACTTTACGGCGCGAGATTTTAACTTTGGGAATAGTTGTAGTTAAGGCTTGCCCAGTTCCCACTTTGAATAAATCATCGAGCATCAACCCTGCTGATTGATAACGATCCTCTGGTCTCTTAGCAAGTGCCACAGAGAGAATGACATCAACACCTTCAGGTAGTTCAGGTTGGATCTTGCTAGGTGCAACAAGAACTCCTGAGACATGTTGGTAGGCGATTGAGACAGGTGTGTCGCCAGTAAATGGTGGCTTGCCAGTGAATACTTCATAAAGCAAACATCCAGTTGAATAAATATCACTACGCAAATCTGCAACTTCACCCAGAGCTTGCTCAGGGGAGAGATATTGAGCTGTTCCAACAATATTCCAGGTGCTAGTTAGTGTTGCGCCAAGATCTGCAAGTGCACGCGCAATACCAAAATCCATCACCTTCACATCGCCATGATCTGTGATCATGATGTTGGCAGGTTTAATATCTCTATGAACAATTCCGCGCTCATGTGAATATTCAAGGGCGGCTAAAATTCCTTCACCGATTTCAAGTGCACGCTTAAGTGGAACACGCTCGCCTTTATGAATCAGGTCTCGCAAAGTGTGTCCAGAAACTAACTCCATCACTATGTATGGCGCAGGCTCTTCACCCGAGTCATAGACCGCAACAATTCCAGGGTGATTTAAACCAGCAGCAGCCAGCGCTTCTTTTCTAAAGCGGGCAACAAATGAAGGATCGCGCGCTAAATCACTGCGCAATACTTTTACTGCAACTTGGCGAGCAAGGCGAGTGTCTTCGGCAACATAAACATCGGCCATACCGCCGGTGCCAATCATTTCGCCAAGCTTGTAGCGATCACCAAAGAGCGAGTTAATCATTGCGCCGCTCCTAAAACTTCATTGGTTGTTACTTCTTCGCCGGTTATGTCGGCAACAATAACAGTGACGTTATCCGGTGCACCATTTATATAAGTCGCATCAATGAGGGCTTTAAGCGCATCAGATCTATCAGATTTCTTTAATAAAGATTTAATCTCTTTTTCAGTTAAAACACTAGACAATCCATCACTACACAGCAGATACCGATCTTTCTCTTTTGCCTCATAGATCTGCAAAACAGGAGTAACTGTGCCCTGGCCCATGAGCGCTTGAGTTAAAACTGAGCGTTGTGGGTGATCTGCAACATCAGATTGTGAAATAGCACCTTGATCAAGAAGTTCTTGAATAACTGTGTGGTCATTGCTCAGTTGTTCCAGCGTGTTAGCGCGCAGGCGATAGCAACGAGAATCTCCCACGTGTAGCAGCGCAATGTTTGAATCAACAACTAGAAGCGCAGTCAGGGTTGTTCCCATTCCGCGCACTTCAATTGCCTCTTCGGCGTATTCGCCAATCTGTGAATCAATTGTGAAAAGTGAGTTAAGAAGCAGATCTTCTATAGAGTCAGAATCAATCTCTGAACTTGTAAGTATCGGGCAAAGTTTTTGCAGAGTTTTGATTGCAATCTTTGATGCAACTTCACCGCCAGCATGCCCACCCATTCCATCGGCAACAGCAATCAGGCGACCGGAAACAAAAGCAGAATCTTCATTTCCACTGCGCTGTAAACCGTCAGCCGAGCGCGCACTGCTCTGGAAGTAAATAGCGCTCATGGGCATAAGCCTAACCCCTGTTAATCTTTAATCATGAAAATATATGCCCACCGCGGAGCCTCTATAGATTT
>Ga0222713_10003174_pt1 | contig 17178 bp, 34 predicted proteins | sample C33_649DmetaG_FD_165061 | JGI IMG/M metagenome (GOLD analysis project Ga0222713, IMG submission 165061) | Estuarine water microbial communities from San Francisco Bay, California, United States - C33_649D | ecosystem: Environmental > Aquatic > Marine > Unclassified | place: USA: California...
TAGTTTGGCGAACCCGCGAAGAGACCCTTTGGGCAAAAGATTCCTTATGCCCCCCCTCTTTTGCCCTGTTTTTGCCCGTTTTTGCCCTGTTTTTGCCCTGTTTTTCGGTATTTGCCTGCGCAGTCGCCTTTGCGCCTAGCCGCTCCTGCCATATCTGCCGCTGCCTCTTTTGATAGGTTTTTATCGCCTCGACAGTCCTGTCCGGTGACTGGATGCCAAGCTCCACCGACATTTTCCGCACGTAATGGCTGATAATAGCGCGAGTGCAGCCTAGCTCCTTTGCTATGGTCTCGCAGCTACGCGTTTCCCTGCGCATAAGTATGCCGAGCGCAATGACGCGATAGCCTGTAGAGACTACGCTAGCCTTGCCTCGGTTGGCCGGCGCGAGCATGGCTAGCACACGGCGTATGGCGTCAATGGCCCTCGCGTCGTAGTCGTCGCCGAAGCCATCCTCCTTTGCCATAGCGTCATCACGCGGGGTGCGGTGCTCGACTGGTTCGTTGGGCATTGCCAGCGTTTACCAGCGCAGCGATGCCATGTCAAGCCCTGCCCAGCCCGCGCGCGTATTGCTCGACGTGCTCGGCGTGCTCCTCGGCATAGCCGTGGCAGCGCTTGAGCAGCCAGAGGTGGCAGGCGAGGCGGATGTCGTCGCAGGTCTCGCCGTGGCGCTTGCTGGCCACGGCATCGCGGGCCTTCCAGCGGCTCTTGGTCAGGTTGTGGGTGTTGGCGGAGTGGGTTACGTTTCTCATTTTGGGGATTTGGTCTATCGGTCTTGTGCGGCGTCGGCGGCGATGAGCACGCAGTCTGGCAGGTATTGCCACCACTCCACAGGGACGAAGTCGAATGCCGCCGGATTGTCGTGCCAGCATCGCGTGCGCGTGCTATACCATACGAGCACCGGCTTGTTGCCCGCCACGCCAATGACGGTCAGTGGCAGTGTCGGGGGTTTGGTGCCGGGATGCCACGGATTTAATGTTTTGGTCATGGGATTATCGGTCTTGCGCTGCGTCGGCGGCGTCCTCGGCCAGCCCTGCCAGCGTGTCGGTGATGTCGGCCCCGCAGGCGAGGCAGTGGCCGTGCTCATGCTCGTCGTGGTCGCAGGCCTGCTGCTCCCGGTAGAGCCGTGCGGCCTCGGCGCCGGCGCATGTGGGGCAGTCAGGGGCTCCGCAGTCGCGCAGACGGCAGCCAAGGAGCGGGCGGGTCAAGTGGGTTGGCATGGGCGTGGGTTCATTTTTGGGGTCTTCCTCGGTCGCCCCTTCGGCCATCCGCCTTTTTTCGCGTTGAGCCGTGCGGCCTTGGCCTTGGCCTCGGAGGTCGCTAGACCTCCGAGGCGTCCGAGTGCTTGCGCGGCCTTATTCATTTTCTGTCGCCAGTTGATCGTCGTATTCGCGATCGAGTTGCGCCTGCGTCTTTGGGATTCCGGCGGTGTGCTTGTCTTTTTCGAGCAGCGCGCGGCTGGCGGCGAGTTGCGCGCAGTTGGCCTCCAGCCCCTGCTGATGGCGCAGGAGAGCGTCGCCAGTCAGTGGCAGTGTCGCCATCTCGCGGCGGATCGCCATCATTTCGCCGTGCGCCGCTTCACGCGCCTGCCACAGCGATGCCTTGCTTTCTGCCGTGCCGCGCACCCACGCGATATGTGCAGTCTGGAGTTTTTCCGCTGCCGCCTTGTCCGCTAATTCGAGTTCTTCTTTGGTGTTCATTTGTTTTTTGGGTTGCTTGTCGGATTTATTTCCTTCGATGCGGGACACAATAGCGAACCGCTTGGGTATTTCAAGAAAAAAGATGAGCATGGCGTGCGATTGTTTGCAAGTTGTTGATTTGTGTCCACACTACGCGCGAAAAAAACGACTTTCACGGCCACGGCTCCCAGAATTCCATCGCCTCGACCGCGCGCAGTAGCTCGGCAAACCCGGCGATGATTTCCGCGTGCGTGAGGCGGCGCGGGAGGTGCGAGAAAAAGTCGCCCTGTGTCATTTCGCGGCCCTCCATTGATCGCAGAGGGAGGCGATGCGGCGCGAGCATTCTTCCGACGCCTGCCGGTATCGCTCCGCGCGTGAGTACGCCTCCGCAGATAGCGCGTCGTCCTGCGCCGCTGCAATCCATTCGTCCGCTTCAATCAGCCCCTCAATCGCCGTCTTGAGACAGCGCAGTGCTCGAGACTCGTCGGGCCAGTTGCCAGCGATTGCTGCGATTCGGGCGTCAATCTCGCGCAGCACTTGGGCTGCGCGGTCGGTGATGGGCGTGCTCATTGTGCGGGTGTGGGTTCGTTGGTCATTTGTGTTTTCGTTTTTGGTTGAAGGATTTCGCACTGGCCTGCTCCGGCTCATGCGCCAATGGATGCCACTCGAATGTTTCGCCATTGAATGACACCGGCACCGCTACGCCGGTCTTGCCCTGCCGCTGTCGCAGCCGTAGCAGCCGCGCGCCCGGCTCGTCCTCGCACATCTCGATGGTGACTTGCACCGTGGCGTCCATGCCGATGGCGCGGCATTCGCGAAGCTCCCCGTCGTCGTTTAGTTGCGCGAGGGCAATGACGGCCAGATTCTCATCCTTTGCCATGCGTCTCAGCGCCTTTGAGACGATGGCGATTTCCTGCTCGCGCCGGTCTGCGCTTCCCGCGCCCTCGGTCAGCTGGAGGTAGTCCACGACGACAACGGCGAGATCCGGCTGGATGGCCTTCACCTGCCGCACGTAGGAGCGAATGCCCGCGAGGTCATACACGTCATCGCGGAAGAATATCGGCGCGAGGGCGAGGTTGTTTGCGGCGGCTTGCAGTTTCGGAAAATCCATCTCATGCATGGTGCCATCCCGCATCCGGCTCGCGCTCACCTTGCCCTCGGTCGCGAGCATCGCCTCCACCGTGTCATCGCTGCTCATTTCCAGCCCGAACACGAGCACGGGCTTCGCTTGGTCAAGCGCCACTGCGCGGACGATGTAGCGGACGAGCGCGGATTTGCCGCCCTTGGTCGGGCCTGCAATCACCCAGTAGCCGCCTTTGCGGATGCCGCCTGTTTCCTCGTCCAATCGCACGATGCCCGTGGAAAGCCCGGCCATTTTCGAGCCGTCGGTGCGGCTGTTGAGTGTTCCAAGCACGCTCATCACGATTTCCCGCGTGCTCTGGATGCGCGCCTTGTCCCGCCCTGCCGCAATGCTGGAAATTTCCGCTTCGATTGCGGCGAGCACGGTGCCGGTCGGTTCCGTGGTCAGTTGCTTGTAGGCCGCTTTGAGCGCGAGGGCGAGTCGGCGCTTGGCGTGGCCCTCCTTCACGATCTCCGCGTAGTGCGGGAGCGTGACGGGTTGCGCGGCTCCCTCTATGGCCGTTTGCAGCGTCGCAGCGCCCCCTACGGCGTCGAGGCGGTCGCCGAGGGCAGTAGCGATGCCCACGAACCCTCCCGGTGCCTTGGCGAGCCACGCCGTCGCGATGGTCGTGAAGATGAGCGAAGGGATTTCATGCGAGAACGTGTCAGCCCTGATTCCCGCTTCCGTCAGGAACGGGAGCGATTCGTCGGGCCACTGCAACGCGCAGCCGAGGATTGCGGTTTCTTCAAGTGTCATTTTGCTATTCTGTTTGAGAGCATACGCCATGCGAGCGCAACCACTGCTGGAACTTGTCCGTTTCCAATGGCTTCAAGTCTGTCCATGTCATTGGCCAGCCCATGTGCCACTCTACCCACGTCGGGTTCGGAAGCCCATTGCAGAAAACCTCCAGCTTCTCGCCGGGATTGAACTTGCTTTTGCCATCCAAGAAATCCTGCCTTCTCTTTTTCCAGTGCTCCCTCTGATCTGTCCCCTTTGGTGCAAGGACAATCACCTTGTTTGGAGTCGGCCACGATCCAGATGCGTTCGCGCCGGTGTCGTGCTCCAACATCGGCAGCGGAAAACACTCCCCATTTTGCATCATACCCCATTTCGGCCAAGTCTCTAAGGACTGTTCCGAGTCCTCGAATAGTGAGCATTGGGGAATTTTCCAACAACGCGAAACGGGGTCTAACTTCGCCAATGATACGGGCCATCTGGCTCCAAAGTCCGCTTCGCTCGCCGCTGATTCCTGCGCCTTTTCCGGCTGCTGAAATGTCTTGGCAGGGGAATCCTCCGCAGACGACATCAACTCGCCCGCGCCACGGCTTGCCGTCGAAGGTTCGCACGTCGTCCCAGATTGGGAATCGTGGCAGCACGCCGTCCCGCTGCCGTTGCAGGAGCACGCGGCGGCAGTAGGGTTCGATTTCAACGGCGCAAACAGGGTGATGGCCGAGAAGGATGCCGCCGAGGATTCCGCCCCCGCATCCTGCAAATAGGTGTAGCTCATTTAGTTTTTGTGGTGATTCGGTCATTGCATTAAGCGTTTGCCGCCTTGGGTGTCGAATGGCGAGAGCGTTGCGCCGTTGTTTCTGTCGCCGTCCATCCATGCCCACTCGAAGCCCTGCCAGCCTGAGAGGATGCACTTGTTGAGCGCGGCGATGGCCCTGCCGGGTTTCTGCGAGAGCTTGCCGAGCATGAGTTGCACGGCGTGGTCGGTCGCTGGCTTGCGGAGTTGCTTGCGGCTGTCAATCCAGCCTTGCAACGCATCGGTGAAGCCGTCCACTCCCGCGAAGCATTCAGGGATTGAGTATCCGCGCTTTTTATGCGCCGCAGGCGCGGTGTGTTCTTTGGGTTGGAATGCTTTTGATCCTGCTTTTGTAGCTGTGTCTGTGTCTGTGTCTGATTGCGTTACTAAAGCGTTATCTTCCGTTACCGAAGCGTTACCAAGCGTTACCGATGCGTTACGTGTCCTCTTTTTCTCTCTGTGCTTCGCCACGCGCTGCCGGGTTTTCTCTTGAATGACGGCGCGCGTCACCATTTCGCGGTATTTCTCCGCGTTCAGAATCATCCATCCGCCCGGCACGCGCTCGATGCGTCGGCCTTCGTGGTCTGGGTCGGATGAGTTCGCATCCGGCCCTTCCAAGCAGTCCACCGCTGCCTGAGCCTCGGCAAGCTCGATGCGCGCCCGGTGCGCGAGGTTGGCGACGCTGGCGAACTGGACGAAGCCGTTTTCGTCCATCGCCGCAATCATCGTGAGCCAGATAATGCGCGTGCCGGATGGCTCCAGCCAGATTGACGAGTCGAGAATTTTGGTGAAAAGTTTGTTATACATGTGCTGATTTTCTAGGGTTTGACCGCCTCAGGTTTAAGCATTGCGCGCTTCCGAAATTCTCTCGGATCAATCGGCTTTCCTCCACTTCGGCATCCCGTCGCGTCTTGTGTTCCGAGACGACGGTTTTTGTCTTTTTCGCAAAGCAGATTCCGTAAAGCACGCAGTTCCCGCTTCCTTTGTATGGGTCTTTTTCCGGTGTGATTCTTGACGAACGAACGCCGATGTAGAATCGGCTCCCGATATGGATTTTGTAAACGTAGTGGTGCATTTCCATCATGTAACGCCAAAAGCGTTACACTGTCAATGCCTTTTTACACCGCGCCCGTTGCAAGCGCAATCTTGCGCGGGCGTGGCGTGGCGGGGTGGTTCTGAGTCATTCCTGCAAGATAGCCCGCACGCGGGCGATGAGTTGCTCCTTGGTCTCGCTGTCCGTGGTCACGACGTCGCGCACGGCGCGGATGCGCTGGCGGGCGAAGCATAGGTCGGATTGATGATTCCATTCGGGGTTGGCGGTGTAGGTGTAGCTGCCGCACGAATAGTAGCTGCGGCGGGCTGTAAGCAGTGGGCTGTCCTCAGCGGCTCCGCATGAAGGGCATGTGGTCATTTCAGCACTGGGTATTTCGTCCAGTCCACCTCGAATGCGGCAGCGGCGAGCATCTTGGCCAGCGGCTCCGTCGTGTGCGGTCGGTAGCGGCCAATGACGTGCGGCCAGTCCCACACGCGGGCTTCGATGAGCCGTCCGGTGTTGTCGAGGCTCCAGCCTAGGCCGCGCGATTCTAGGTCTGCGATGATGTCGTCAACAGTTGGTGTGCTCATGATTTGCGTTTCTTGGGCTCATCGGCTGGCCACGGGAAGCTGTTGCGCTCGGCCAAAAATTGGCAGGCTTCGAGTTCGGTGTCGGCGTCGGCTATTTTATTGCGGCGCATTAGCGAGGCCATGGAATACTCATGGGCAAGCTCAGTGAATGCCCGGCGTGTGCCGTCCTTCATCCTGACAGTCGTGAAGAACGCCATCCACGCGTAGCGATGCCCAGCGCCTGCCAGCCGGTGTGTGGCGACGCCGTGCGTGCGCTTGAATGTGGCTAGTGCGCTCACGCCCGCGCCCTCAGTATCGCTTCGGCGGTGTCGGCGCGTTGCATGGCGGCGGCGAGGTCTGCAACTAGGCGCGCATTAGCACGGCGGAAATCATTGCAGAGTGTGTCTATTTCTTCCACTTCCTGTTCAGATGCGCGCAGGCTTTCCTTTGCGCGCGACAAGCTCCAGTTTGCGCTATCCAGCTCGGCCTTGAGCTTGTCCCGCTGATCCCGCGCCTTGTCCAACATATAGCATTCCCCGCCCGGCCCGTAAACGCGGGTGTTCAGCTCCGAGTGCGCTGCGCGCGCTGCGTCGCGTTCCGTGAGTGCCTTGTCTCGCTCGGCTGCCAGCTTGGACGCCGCCCTTACAAGTGCATCGTCAGACCTGTCTTGCGCGTCCTCGCCAAGCACTAGGTCACACAATGTTGCGAGCGTCAGCCCTTGCGCAGCGGATTTGCTCTCAGCGGTGCGCAGGGTTTGGTGGGCGTGGTCGCGCTCGATGGCGGCTGCGTCGCGCTGTAAGCGGCATCCGTCAAGCACGCAGGCCTGCGCGTCCATTTTCTCGTTAGCAATGGCAAGCTCCGCTCTGAGCTTGTCCCGCTGCTGTGCCACGCTGGCAAGCTCGGCCATTGCTATCGCGAGGTCGCGCGACTGGTCGCTGACAAGGCCGCGCAGGGTTGCGAATAGTTCGTCAATTTTCGTGTTCATTGGTTCAGTGTGAAAGTGTTTTCCCCGGCGTGCCATCTGGTCGCCCGCGCATAAATCCAAGTCGGCTTTACTAGCCGTTCCATTTGTGACTCGGCATCATGCGTGCAATTTACACGGGAAAATTGTTGGCTATGTCAGGATTTTTCCGAGCTTGATGATGATAACCGGCCTCGCGGGAGCGCCCCATTCAGGCCGTCCGTGGTCGCATTTCCATCCGAGGTATTCCAGCGTGACGACCGGCGATGTCCGCGAGTAGCCGTTGCGAAACTGCACCGCGTCATAGCTGCGGCCCCCCAATCGGCTGCCCATCCACTTCCCCGGCGTGCGGTATTCCTCCGTTTTCTCGCCGCTGGCGATCATGTCAAACCACTTTTTCTTGAGGGTGAGCTTGAGGATTTTCATATCTGTTCGGCAAATGGATCATCGTCTCTCCAGCTTAGAGACAGCGATAAAGGCGAATCATGAAGATCAAATTCGTGTATAGCCTGCCAAACGTGCATTGGCCTTCCGTGCCGCATCTTGCATTCATAGCGAAAAACTGATCGGCCATCGCAGAATGCCTCAAAAAACGGGCGCAACGCCACGGCCTCCTCGCGGCTGATAGGGTCTGCGTATCGCCTGTCGATCTCGTCAAACGTCACCTCGCCGCGCGTCGCCTCGCGTGCGTCCAAGTCTGCGAAAAACTGCTGCGAGGCTGTCACGCGCAGGTCGCGCTCGCTAATGCTGCCGGGGTTGTCTCCTGAGTGCATCATGGCTTAGAGTTCCCACGGCGGGATTTGCGACGCGCCTGCAAAGGGTGATTCCGGCTCTTGCTCTGAGCCTTCGGGGACAGGCACGGGGCGCACGGTGTCGCGCGGGTTAGTGGGTTCTTGCGATGGTTCAGTCATATCGTGTCGTCCGCGTCCGCCGCGCCCCGGCCAAAGTGCCGAGACGCGACGGGGATGCGGTGTGCGGGTTAGAACGGGATGTCGTCGTCTGCGATGTCGCCTTCGACTGCGGGTTCCGGTTCTGCTGGCGCTGCCTTGGCAGGCGCGGTAGCCGTGCCTGCCGTAGCGGGCTTTTTGAGGCTCACTCGGATGGAAATCACCATATCGCCCTGAAACTCCACTTCGCGAGGCGATAGGATGATGCGCTGTCCGATCCACTCATCGGTTTCGTCGCCGTAGAGTTTTGTTATGGTCTTGGCGTTCGTTTTATTTACGATAAAACCCTTTTTTGCACCCTTCATCGTGATGCAGAGTTTGTTTTCCTTTTTCGATCCCTGTCCGAGATCGACGAGTTCAACGCCCGCGATGGTCACGGTCACGTCCTTGCCGTCGAGGTCTTCGGCGCTCAGGTATTTGCTTGGGTAGGCTTCGCTTGTCTTCATGTGCTTTTTTCTGTTGATGGCCGTTGCTTCTTTCGAGCCGGGCCGGTTTGTTGTTGTGCCGGTTCTACCGGCTGAAAGTTACGGCAGCAATTCCGGCTGCGCGGCGTCCGGCTCGTCGGGCCGGTAATACTCCACCGCGATGTCAGCCTCTAGGCGGCTGTGCGCGGTGACGAGGAAGTCGCGCCCGCCGTAGCGGATGGCGTATTCCGTCGCGCCGTATTTGTCGGCTTCCACGGCGATTGCCCGGCTGTTGATGCGGATGGCGCTCATTTGGCCTCCCTCGCGGCGAGCATGGCGTCGGCCATTTTGTAGCAAGCGGTAGCGATTTCTTTGCCGTCCGCCATGCCCATGATTTCCGCAGTCGTCAAGAACTGCCCCGCGAACCAGTCGCGCAGGCTCATGCCGCTGTCTTGCATCCAGCCCCTCGCTTCTTCGCGACCTCGGTCGGTGTCAATGATGTGATTTGGCTGCGGGAAGGCAGGCCCGCCGTCTTTGAGTTTTATCATTTCGCGTCCCTCCGGTTGAGCACCAGCACGTAGCCGTAGCCGTCATCCGGCTCGCGCTTTGTCAGGCCGGTCTTGATGTCGCCGTTCGCGCTGATTTCGATCACCTTGGTGGCCTCCTGCTTGATGACCTTTCCGCCGAAGTGGTCGTCCACATAGACGGGCACGTTATCGGGCAGGATCAGGTTGTTGCCGGTGATGTGGAGGCTGGAGAAGCACACAAAGCTGGCAGCTTTGTCGGCGAGCTTGTCAAGGACGCCTTGGAGATTCTGCGCGGCGTCGCGCTGCTTGCGAGACTCCTGCACCCAATCCTCGCTGTTTTTCAGGCTGGCCTTGAGGTCGGCAACAATACGGTCGTGACGTTTTTTGGTGATGAACATGGTAGTTATTTGCGAAGGATGAGCCAGCCGACAAAGGCGGCGGTGGCGACGAGCAGCGGCGCGAGGCGCATGGTGAGCCGCGCATTGCGCCGGCGGGTTGCGCGACATTCCGCGCAGTTGCAAGGGGTGGGTAGGTAACGCATGGTAGGAGTCTCGCCGGGTATCGTGCGCCGGTTGCCCGGTCGCACGCACCCGACAAGGTGAGTGGTTAGGCGGCGAGCAGCTCGGTTTGGCCCGCGCGGACTTTGCGGATTCGCAGCGTGAGACCGTCCGTGGACGCCTCGCCGTCCCAGCCGTAGCAGCGATATGACTGCGCCCAGTCAACGGCTTTCGCGATAGCTTCGCTTGCGGTCGCGGCGGTGGCGCTGACGTAGCGCGCTGACGAGTCCTGAGCTTCTTGGATTTTGACTGAGTAGGTTTTCATTTTGTCGGATGATTTGGTTTTGGTTTGTGTCTGGCGGGTTTTCCGTCTGACAATTTGGAGTTAAGCGCACGTCGCCGAATCGCGCAACATCTTTTTAAGTTTATTTTAGTGCAGCTTTTTTAGCACTTCGCAAACCCTTGAGTTGCGGGGGGACTGCGCAGGATTTCACCGCCGCTCTTTTCCGGTATTCGCCGCGCTTTTTCCCCGCGTCGCTGCGCTTTTTCGGCGCGAGATTCGTCCGCGATGCCACGATTGCGCGCAGCCCTTTCGCCTCCGCGTCCGTGGGCGTCCACACGCCGTCAAACATCCGGCGCACGTCGCCGTAGTGCGTGCCGAGCAGCGCGGCGATGCGGCTGATTGCGCCGCGCTTGGGGCGGTTCGTGGCAGGGTCGGTGATGTATTTTTTCCAGTTCATAATTTATTGACTTTAAATCCGGCGTGACGTAGTTGTCAAGGCTGCATGAAAAAACATCGCTTTACGGTCGTCGTGAAAACTGACATGGGCCGAAAAGATGCCGCAGGCGCGCTAACGGCTGCGCTTGGATGGAGCGTGCCCGGCAGGTGCGAATTTCACCTGTTGAAATCAGCGCCGAAAAAGAAAGGCGGTGCGAAATGACTGCCCTGCCCGCCAACGCCCGCCTGTGCCACCGCTGCGAAGAGCACTTCATTGGCCGTGCGTGCCCGAAGTGCCCGCCCGCGCTCGCCAGCGCCCCGCCAGCGGCTCCGGCGTGCCGGTGCTCGCTTCGCACGCAGCTCCTAGGTGATGGATGCTCTGTCTGCAATCCTGAATTGGCTGCGGATATGGCTGCGGCTCCAATCTCTTATGACAATCACACTGAACGTGCCGGGGAAGCTGCCAAGCTGGAACGCAATCTTAGGAATGGGCCACTGGCAAAGAGCGAAGCTGAAAAAGGAAATCCAGAGCGGGTTCTTGTCCGCGTTACGAGCGTGCGGCGGCGACTCATTGACGAGGACAACCTCGCCGAAAAGTATCATGTCGATTGCTGCCGATACGCTGGCCTCATACATGGAGACGAGCCTGACCAAACGAAAATTGAAGTCTGCCAGCGCAAGGCGGAAAAAGACGAAGCGGAGCACACGATAATTGAAATCACTGCGCCGTGATTCGACGCGCCGGCATCGGCGCTGCGTCCATCTTGGCCTGCTCCGCGCGCACGCGGTTCCAGCGGATGTTCACGCGCTGCCGTGCGCGATCGGATGCCTGTTTGATTTTTCGGTGCGTCCAACTCATGTTCTCTGTTGGTGTATCGGTTGCGGTCGTGTAATTACTGGTTAGGCGTAAGCCACTTCGGATGCACCCCGCAGTCTTTGACCGCTTCGTTTTCCAGCCACCAGTGCGACGAATCACCGCCGAGGTGCGTGTAGTCAGCCACCACCGTAAAATCCATTCCGTCTATGGAGTCAGGCCAATCTTTAAGCCAGAATCCGCGTTGCTTCATCCATGCGCTTGCGCCGTCCTTCACGCGCACGGAAACGCCTAACAAGTCACTGGAGCGAACAGCCGCCCCGCACGTCGTTGGTAATTCGGTAGTCATCGTGGGCGGCTGTCGCTCAGTTCTGCGTTAGGCGACTTCTCCGCATACGTTATCCAGCCGCGCCAGAATGTGTTCTTTTCCGGGCAGCAGTCGCACGAAGTCACGGGTTCATCCGCATAGACGCCGTGGCATGTCGCGCATACGAACGCCCGTCGCCTAACCATGCGCTCCAGCGAACGGCGGGGTTGCGCTTTTCGTGTTTTCATAGAGTTTTTGGCCCGCCGTCGCTGAGCTTTTCGTTCTGTACCTTCCTGACTGCTACAACGCAGTATCCCCTGCCGCCGACGTTTTGCAGGTCCAGATAGGCCAGCGCATCATGGACGTTTTCACGCCATGCCACGCCTGTCTTCCCGCCATCGTTTGAGACGGCGAAGATTATCCCCGGCACAGAACCAGCGCGCTGCATGGAACCGGACTCTGCCGGTTCGCGCCGTTGTGCATCGTGGCGTTTTTCGTTATTCTCCTCATCGTTGCCCGCCGCAGCCGCCAGCGCGGATGTGACTTCGGCAGCAAGTTCCATCATTTCCAGCGCATCTTCCATCCACGCGCTTACGGGCGGCGGTTCCTGTGAGTTCTGAGTTTTCATGGCGCACCAATAAATCACCGCCTCACCCGTGTCAAATTAAATTTTTCTCCTTGCCAGCGCGTGCGATGCGTGGCAACGTGCGCGGCCTATGAGCACACCGAAAAACACCATGACCTATGCCCAAAAAATCACCGTCTAAAACTGACCGCCAAAGCGCATTGCTGGGCCTTTTGGCTGACATACGCGCAGCCGTGGGCGACCCAACCGGGAATCTCATGCAGGACGAATTGGTAGACCGTTGCCGGAAACTGCGCGCTGACAATGAACTACTCAGCGCGGCGAACGCCGACACAAAGCGCATCGCGGAGCAGCGCAACCGAATGGAGTCCGCGCTAAAGAAAATCGCGTGGATCGCGCGCACGGTATTGCAATGAGCACACCGAACTGGTTACGATTTAGAGCGGGTGAGCGCGCACACGTCGTGACGGGCATGAGCGGCCCGATGCACCTCACGCCGTGTGGATTCGCAGCCCACGGCGCGACGGGCGTGGTGGACAAGCGCGCGCGGAAGTGCCGCACCTGCTCCCGCGCTGTGCGGCCTGTGTCTCCGCAGGAATGGCGCAAGGCAGGACACTTTCCCGAATGAGCAAGCCATCCAAAATCCTGACAGAAGCGAAGCTGGAACGCGCACGGCGCGCGTTGCAGGTGATTCTTACATGGGCCACGTTCCGCGACGGCGCGGCGTTCCATCGCCTCGACGTGCTGCGCCTCGTCGAAAAAACTTTGCGCGAACTGAAATAGGGCTTGCCGAGGCGCAGACGCTAAACTTGGCCGGTGTATCGTCCGCTCCGAGTTTAGCGAATTTTCAATTACGGCGCGAGAGAAACGCTTACAAGTCGCAGCTTCGCGGCAGAAACGCTTACCGCCTAGCGCACACGACGACGATGCCAGCGAGGATGAGCACGGCGGCGATGCCGATGGCGAGGCTCATTGCGTCGCCTGAAAATGCATACCGTCGCGAAGCCAAGCAGCCCCGGCACTCAGCCAGCCCTCGCGTGCGAACGCCTTCATCACGTCAAAGGGCATCGTCGCCTTGGCCGGCCACGATACGAGGTTGCCGTTGTTGCCCGCGTCGAGGTCAATCGCAGCCCCGCGCGCGTGTAGAGACGGCAGCGAGCCGCCGCGCATCGGGCGGTTGTTGAAGCAGCCGTCATAGACCTTCACCACGTCCGGCGCGACGGCGTAGGCCGCTGTGAGCGCGCGCGCGAGGCTGGCAGCAACGAGGCGATGGCATCGAATGGTCTTGATGCGCTTGCCCTCGTAATACATCGGCACGGGCGCGGGGAGATTGACAAGCTGCGACTCGTCGCCTGCCGCGCCGTAGAACTTGGTCAGGCTGGCTTGGTCAGGCTTCGGCCAAGGGTTCGGCGACGGCATGAGAGCGCGCAGATACTTCTGGCAGGCCGCGATGGATTTCGGCCCCCAGAAGCCATCCGGCACGGTGCCGATTTTCGACTGGATGGCTTTGATTTCGGTGGAGGTCATTTCGCGCCGGCAAACGCCGCCTCGCTGAGTGCCGTCGCCACCGCGTTAATCACGGTGCCCTTACTCACGCTGCCCTTCGCCAGCGCCTCCGCCGCGATGGTCTCGACGGCGCGTGCGGCCACGGGATGCCCCGTCGCGCTGCGCACAAGCTGGCCGATGTCTGCCACGTCCACCGCGCCCCAAGCGGCCTGCGCTGCCGCGTGCCCGTAGTCCGAGCCGAGGTTGCCCGATACGAGCGTGCGGAGTTGCGCCACTGCCACTTTGCCGAGGATGGCCCCGGCGTCACGGCGCACGGCAGGCCAGTCTGTGCCCGCGCATCCAGTCAGTGCGTTGATGAGGGTTGCGACGAGTGCGAGGATGAGGAGTTGCTTTTTCATGGGTTGGGTTGGTTAGTCGCGATGCTTTGGGGCGAAGCCGAAAAGCGGAGTCTTCCAATCGTCCCCCTTTTCGGGCTCGGTGGGCGGCTGCGGCGTCGGCGAGGGCGTCGGCGGCGCGTAGTATGCGAGAACTTTCAGGATGAGAGTCGCCAGCGCGGAGGCGTATGTCACATACGGCGTCCACTTCGGAGCGATGAGTTGGAGGATGTCCTTGTCGTAGGACATGCCCGCGATGATGGTGAGCACGCCAGTAAGGGTGGCGAATAGGTCGAGCTTGCGTTTGTTCATGGGTGTTTGATGAGTGTCGCGATGATGGCGAGGATGATGTAGAGGGTTCGGTTCACGGCTTCCGGCTGATAGCTTCCAAGGTCACCGCGAGCCGATCCTGTGTGCGGATTGCGAGCTGTTGCGACTCGGAGATTTTGGACAGGTTGGATTTTACTTCAGCCATCGTTGTCTCTACCAATGCCAGCCGCGAGTCTTGCCGAATCATCACCTCTCGCCCTTGCGTCCACACGCCAAGACCGCCAATGAGCATCACGGCAGCAGTGAGGACGTGCCCTAGGTTCACCGTGCCGTCGAATTTCCAACGGCGTGCCTCGGCTTTGCGTTGCTCTTGTTCGGTGTCGCTCATTTCACGGCGGCGAGTTGCGCTTCGAGTTCCTTCACGCGCGCGGCCTTGGCAGCGGCTTCGCGCTCGGCGAACGGCGCGTTGATGGCGTCGGCGAGCGTCGCCAGCTTCGCGCGCGCGGCGTCATACTTCGCGGAGTTCGCGGCGAACTTGGATTGCAAGTCGGCATACTCCGAGTCAATGGCCTGCCAATCCAGCGCGGCGAGCAATGCGGCGGCGTGGCGTTGGTCTTGCGCGGTCATCGCGGCGAGTTCGGTAACGGCCTTGTCGCGCGATGCGTTGGCGTCGGCGAGTTCGGCGGCTGCTTTGTCAGCGGCTTCTTTCGCCGTGGCCTGCGCCGCTGCGAGCGCGTCCGCGCCTTCCTTGCGGATGGCGTCGAGTTGAGCGGAGATGTCCAACCAGAGTTGGCCGGATTCGGTTTGGATTTCAAACAGTGATTTCATGGGTGTGTGGGTTGTGGGTTAGGCTAAGAGTCCGGCGTTCCGTAGTGCTTTGACTACTTGTGCAAGCGTGTAGCCGTCAAACGTGTCGTCCGTTTTGATATTCACCCCCCCGCCTGGGCTTGCAACGGTTGCGCTGGCAACTGCCGTTGTCGGCTGAACGATTGGCGTCGCATTCCAGAAGCTGAGTTTCTGCGAAGTCGTCGCGCCAATCTTCGTGCCGGTCGTCGTGTTGAACGCGATGTTCTGCGCGTCGCCTAAAGTGATTCCGCCGTTAGTTGTTAGAAGCCCCGTGAGCGTGCTTGCGCCGGTCACGGCGAGGGTGCCGCCGAAAACTGCCGCGCCGGTCCCAACAGTGATCGAATTCCATCGGTATGTCGCGCTGCCGAGCGGATAAGCGTTATCGATCAATGAAGCGCACCCGTGCGTGTTATCGAACATGAAGCGATCCGCGTTGGCGAAACCAACGGTCATTCGGTATTCGGTCGTCTGGTAAATTCGCGCCTCGCGTACGTCGTTGCCGCCTGATGATAGTGAAATGTGCGGGTTTGCCACGCTTCCTACGCCAGTGAAATTCAGCCCCTTGTTCGAGGTGGCTGCGCCGCTGCAAACAAGCTCCAGCGCCACATTAGTCGAGTTCGTCCCAGTGTGCGTGTTGGAAATCACCGCGCCTTTGCTGGTGATGCCGCTTGTGCCGTTCGCGCCAGCCGTGGCGACGTTCAGCGCGGTCTGCGATGCCGCCGCCGCCGTGCCGCTCACTTGGATGTCCATCGCCTTGCCGCTGGTGAGCGTGGACGAAGCGAGGTAGATGCCGGTGCCGGTCGTGAGGCTGTTCGCCGCAACCGCGATGCCGCTGGTCGTGGTGCTGCCCGTCGTGGTTGGCAGCGTGAAGGTGTTCGTCGTGCCGGTGTAGGTGTTGCTGCCCTCCAGCGTCGCCAGCGTGCCACTCAGCGGCAGCGTAACCGTGCCCGTGCCGAGCGCGCCCGTGGCTGGCGCGAGCGTCGTGGTGCCCGATGTGGCGTTGCGAAAGCCCACGTTGCCCACGGCGCTGCCTGCGGTGCCGAGGAGGAGGGACGTGGTGGAGCTTGCCGTGAGCGTGGTGAAGCTGCCCGCGAGCGTGCCGCCTGTGATGTCGGTTGTTAGCGCGAGCGTGCCCGCTGCGTTCGGGAGCGCGATGGCGCGGTCGGCGGTTGGCGCGTGCGAGAGGGTGGTGATGTAGGTTCCGTCGTTGAGCTTGAACGTGCTGCGTGATGCGATGTAGGCGTTTGCGCCGCTGGTGTAGATGTTTGCGTCCGCGCCGCTGGTGTAGATGTGCGCTCTTATTCCGTCTGTATAGATGAGCGCGTCCGCGCCGTAAGCGGCGATATAAGCGGCGTCTCCGGTAGTGATGATGTAGCTGCTAAACGTCCCCGTCGTCCCCGCAACCGTGGATGGCGTGGTCGCGCCCACGGTGCCGTTGAATGCGCCGCTGTTGAACGTCCCGCCCGTCACCGTCTTGCCCGTGAATGTCAGCGCCGATGGCAGCGAGAGCGTCGGCGTCGTCGTGCCGGTCACGGTGATTTCGTTCGCCGTGCCGGTGATGGAGGTTACTCCGCCAGCCGCGCCGGGCTTCGGCGTAATCCACGCGCGCAAGTCCGTGTTACTGGTGATTGCTCCGGCGCTCGCGACAACCGTTGCCAGTGGGTAGCTGCCAGCCGTGAATGCCGTGGTGTTGACGCTGGCCACGCCTGCCGCCGTCACCTCGATGTAGTTCGTCGCGTTCGTGATGGCGATGCTCGCCTGCGCTGCCACAAATGCGCCGTTGGCCGCGTAGCCCGCTGCGACGTTGACGAGCAGGCCGGTGCCGTTGCTGACGAGGAAATCGTTGCGGGCGATGATAGTGGCTGGCACGGTGTCATCGGTGCGGCCCACATCCGGCTTGCAAATCACCGTCACGGTGTCGGACTTAGCCTGCATCGCCATGCTGACGGTGTAATACACGTCGAGGTCAACTAGCTTGTTGCCCTCGTCGTCCGTCGTGTCAGAGTTGTTGGCGGCGAGGTAGGTGTCGAGCGCGGTGCCGCCAATCGTCTGCGCGGTTGCCTGATAAAGCCCGGTGGTGGCCGATGCCGTCCATGTCGTGACCGCGACGAGTGCCGCGTTGTCGCCGAGCAGCGCGGGCTTGATGGACAGGTTGAGCGCCCATGACGTGTCGAGAGCGTAGGCTGTGCCGTCCACCGTCACGTAAAGGTCAACGTCGCAAAGCTCCTGCCGCTTGATGTATCCGGTATCGCAGGTGATTGCGCCCGTGCGGATTTCCCAGTTCAGAGTGATTTTTCGCAGCGTGGCCATGATTTTATGGTGGTGTCAAATTTGGATTCGGTTGGCTGAGTGTGTCAAGCGTCGCGGGTCATATCACGGTTTCGTCAAACTGCAACACCTCCGGCCCGATGTATGTAATCTGTCCCACGGAGTTGATGGTCATATTGCGGATGAAAATCTTCAACTTGTTTCCATCCTTCAACACTCTGGTCAGTCCG
>Ga0222713_10003177_pt1 | contig 17167 bp, 16 predicted proteins | sample C33_649DmetaG_FD_165061 | JGI IMG/M metagenome (GOLD analysis project Ga0222713, IMG submission 165061) | Estuarine water microbial communities from San Francisco Bay, California, United States - C33_649D | ecosystem: Environmental > Aquatic > Marine > Unclassified | place: USA: California...
ATAACCAAAAATATAAATAGTAAACACACGGATAGTCTCTCCGTTCCGTTAAATTCTTATTGATTATTTAAACAGATCATTTTAAGTATAATTCGTTAACTTTTGCTCACTCATTTAATCTCGATTTGGCTCTTTAAGGTTGGAGATAAATGGTCAATATAACCATTTTAGTTAATATATGTTAACTATTGAGATTCAAGTAGCTAAAAGATTTTAATTTTTGGACCAATATTTTGTTGATCATTCAAGGTCAGTCATCGAATAATTTAGAAAACGCTGATACTTTGTGTTGTTTCGATATTTGTTAGACCCGTTGTTGCAAAGTTTAAATCACTGCTTTGGGTGCGAGTGAAGAAGTAAGCTGCACCCGTGTACATCACCGATACTTTTGTGGTGATAAGATCATTGCCACTTCCTTGAATGGTTTCTGCATGGATAAGGTTCATGCGATGGTTGTAATGGAGCAAGGTTATATCAATCGACGTATCGTAAGTTTGGCCAATGGCGAAATAACCTTGTGAGGATTTAATCCAAGCTTTGATTACAAAGGGTTCTGGAGAAGATAACAAACGTTGGTTGATGATTTTACCATCCAAAGTTAGCGTGGTTTTGATGATGGAACCTTCACCATTCGTTGGCGCATCGGATAGATTGGTATTGCCTACTGCGACAAGGTGATTGTTTTCAAGTTGCATCACACTGATATAACGACCATCTAATTGGTCTTCCATGTCTTCTTGATGACTACCATACCACCAGGCTGGTTCATAATTGGATTGGTTTAAACGTAAGATGAATCCATGTTGATGGTTTTCACTTGGTAAAGGTAAACTTATAAAATTACCATCATTCTTTGTATAAGATCCAACTACGAAGACGTCTTGGTTATCTGCAACATTCATGCCTTCAATCTCATAAGCAGCAGAGGAAACAAAGAAATAGTCTTTTTCTAATGCGATTTGATTTTCCGATAGATCAAGTTGAATGACAAAACCTTCATCTTGTAAATTTGCTTGTTCAAATACGCCAGATTTAGATGTGGTTTTACCGGCAATGACCATCGTATTTTCATCCAATAATTTGACGGCATTAATCGTTGTCCTTGTCACCATTTCATTGGTAATATCTTCTAAATAACCCAAGAATTGAATTTGACTAAAATTGAGATTGAGACGAACAATGAAAGTTAAAATACTTTCATTCGTGTACATGTTGCCATTCGCAAAGGATCCACTTAATGGGACCAAAGTGTTATCCGATTTAGTTAAGGAGGCCACGACTTGACCAATCATATAAATGTGATCTTCATCTCCATACACGATGTGTTGAATACCGTTGGGTAAACTTGCTTCGGGATTATAAGTTGCGTCTGAAGGATAGGCAATGGGAAAAGATGAGGTATAAGCCGCACCGCCCCCTAAATTTAACTTTTCAAAGAATGGGTAATATAAACCATCTTCCGTAAGGTTTTGTCCACCGATTAATACATGTTGATCCGGCAATTCAACATAATCTGAAATCTTATAATTGCCCTGACCGAAACGTAGCATTTGTTTCTGCACATTACTTGGGTTTTCATCCACAAAATAAGGCATCGTCTCAAATTGGCTAGTTTCGTTGGTAGGTTTCACTTGATAGAGTTGCACAAGCACTACCGCAGTAATGATTGTAATAATAGAAACAGAAAGACTTAAATATAGCGTTGATTTTTTCATATTTATTCCTTTTATTTGCAAAGTTATCATAACAAATCCTCCTTCATTTTTAAAATAACTCTATTAGTTTTGAAAACCTAACGCCGGGATATGTTAACAATTTCATGATGAAGAAATCTTTTATTCAATTTATAATCATATGCATGAATACCTTATCAATTGTCGGGCTTCAATTTGGTGATGAAGGCAAAGGTAAAATCACCGATAGTCTTTCGCATCAATTTGATTATGTTGTGCGTTATCAAGGTGGTCACAATGCTGGACATACCGTTTATGCGAATGGCCAAAAATATGTGCTCCATGTTTTACCAACGGGGATCGTTCATCCCCACACCATTAACATCCTTGGTACGGGTATGGTGATTAGTCTTGATGCCTTACAAAAAGAAATACACCCCATTAAGGTTTCGCAAATTCGCATCTCCGATCGCGCCCATTTATTATTTCCTTTTCACCAACAACTCGATATCCAAAGTGAACAAAGTACCTCGCAAAAGATAGGCACCACCCAAAAAGGGATTGGTCCAGCGTATCAAACCAAGACTTCACGGATTGGCATTCGGGCTGGTTCTTTAAAGGATTTAGCTAGACTCAAAATAGAATTACTGCAATTAACCAATACACTTGGCGTTACTTTTGATGTGGATAGTTATCTTCATGAGAAGAAAGAGTTTATTGCCTCCATCGTTCCATTTATAATCGATACATCCTATGAAGTGTTTCAGGCTTATGAACAAAAGAAACGTATTCTTTTTGAAGGAGCTCAAGGCGTGATGTTAGATTTAGACCATGGGACCTATCCTTATGTGACCAGTAGTCATCCCACGCCAAGTAGTATTCCGGTTGATATTGGCTTACCACCTTCCTTTATTCAAGATGCTTTAGGCATTGTCAAAGCTTATACCACCCGCGTTGGTGAAGGTCCTTTCCCAACGGAAATCTTTGGCGATGCTGCTGACATCATTCGTAAAACAGGAAATGAATACGGATCGACGACCGGTCGACCAAGACGTATTGGTCATTTAGATGTGGTGATGTTAAAACACGCACTTCGTGTCACCGGTGTTAATCAACTCGCAATCACCTTACTCGATGTCTTAAGTGTTGTCGATACCATCAAGATTTGTACAGCCTATGAACTCAACGGTCAACGAACGATGCTAGTCCCTTCCCATGCGCAAGATTTAGCAAACGTGAAACCGATTTACGAAACGATGCCAGGTTGGAAAGTACCAATTCAAGACTGCAAATCCTTTGCCGATTTACCAAAAGAAGCACAAGCCTATCTTCATCGCATTCAAGAACACTTAGGCGTTCCAATTCGGTTTATTTCGAATGGACCCAAACGAGAACAACTCATTGAGAGAGGTCACCATGATTGATCGTTACACTTCAAAAGAAATGAAACAATGGTGGTCTGACTCGTTTAAGTTTGAACAATACTTAAAAGTTGAACTTGCGTCGCTTACCGCACTTCAAGATCGAAAGATCATTGATGCTAAAACGCTTGAAAAACTTTTGAAAGTTCGTTTTACCTTAGAAGGTATCGAAAAACATGAAGCAATCTTGCAACACGATGTTTTAGCTTTTGTGGAATCCTGCCGTGATTCCTTAGGTGAAGAAAAAAGATGGTTCCATTTTGGATTAACGTCCTCGGATGTAATTGATTCTGCCCACAGCCTTATCTTCAAAACCATTAACCAACACTTACTGACAAAAATAGATCAGTTTGCAACCATCTTGAAAGCAAAAGCCTATGCCTATCAACACACGCCTATCATGGCAAGAACGCATGGGATGTACGCTGAACCTACCGTCTATGGTTTACGGTATGTTTTATGGTTTGATGATTTACAACGCTTAAAGAAACAATTTATCCACGCGAGTGAACAAGTTGAAGTTTTAAAGTTATCCGGATCGATCGGTACATATCCGATCTTACCGCCTGACCATGAACAAAAGGTTGCCACCATCCTTGGATTAAAGACCAGTGGGATTCACACCCAAATCATCCAACGTGATCGTCACTCGAGTTACATTTTTAGTTTGGTGAACCTCGCAGGTTTGATTGAAAAGATTGCTTTGGATATTCGTTTATTATCCCGATCAGAAGTCATGGAAGTCTCCGAAGCCTTTGGGTCGAAACAAAAAGGAAGTTCTGCCATGCCGCATAAACGCAATCCGATCCAAAGTGAAAACTTAATGGGTTTAGCAAGATTGATGCGTGGTTATTTAACCGCGGTGAATGAAAACCAAGCCTTATGGCATGAACGTGATATTTCTCATTCTTCGGTTGAGCGCGTTGTGTTCATGGATGCGACGACGGTGATCGAAACCATGTTAACGAGAGTTTCAAAATTAATTGATCAATTAGAAGTTCGTCCTGAACTGATGCAAAAGCATATCGATGAAAGTTACGATACCCATTGGACTCAAGTGATACTTCATCAAGCGATCTTACAAGGCATGGATCGAGAAGAAGTGTATCGGATTTTACAAGCAACCGCATTTGAGGCAATCAGTCAAAAAACTAGTATGCTCGTGTTACTAAAAAAGCATCCCATATTTCAAAAGGTTGCCTTATCAACATGGATTCAAGCAAATGATGCGATTGACGTGATTTATCAACGCGTCTTTAAATAAATTTTATTTCTTAGCAAAGACGTCGTTAAATTGTTTTTGCACACGAATAAACGTGGTGCCTCTTGATAATTCTTTTAATGTTTTGGCTCCAACATACGTACAGGTCGATCGCAATCCACCTAAAATATTTTGAATCGTGACTGCAACTTTTCCACGATACGGAACTTCAACAGTACGACCTTCTGAACTGCGGTAGTTCAACATTTCTTGATTGTTTTTGGTCATCGCCGTGTCGGAACTCATCCCGTAAAATTGAATATAGGAAACGGTTTTAGTAATCGGTAATTTGGTTTTAGGATCATAGGTGCCTGTGGCTTCTTCCACGGTGTGAATCGTGCCACCACCTTCATCGTGTCCTGCTAATAAACCACCTAACATCACAAAGTCTGCGCCGGCGCCAAAAGCTTTAGCAACATCCCCTGGACATGTGCAACCACCATCACCAATGATTAAAGCACCCATCCCGTGCGCGGCTTCGGCACATTCAATAATCGCGGAGAGTTGAGGATAGCCAACACCGGTTTGAATGCGCGTGGTGCAAACACTACCTGGACCAATGCCAACTTTGACAATATCAGCACCTCGCAAAATCAATTCTTGGGTCATATCTCCAGTGACAACATTGCCTGCGATGATGACACTTTCAGGATGACGTTGTCTAACTTTGGCTACAAATTCTGCAAAGAACTCACTGTAGCCATTGGCAACATCAATACAAATCATATAGAACTGAGGAAAAGTTTTCAGGATGGTTTCTAAACGGGATAGATCCGTTTCACTGACACCGGTCGAAAAGACCGTTAAATTAGGGTTCAATTGATTGGCAAAGGGTTTAACATCTTCTACACCGTAACTTTTAACAAGGACGGTTAATAAGTGCTCTTGTTGCATCGCTAACGCCATCTTGATGGTGCCGACCCCATCCATATTGGAAGCCATGATCGGGATGCCATTCCATTGACGATTTTTAGCGTGTAAAAATTTATAGGTTCGAGTAAGATCAACATCCTTACGGCTTTTAAGTGTAGATCGTTTGGGTCGTATCAGGACATCTGAGAAATCTAATTTCAATTCGTTTTCAATCCGCATGATGCTTGATTTCCTTTTTTTAATTTAGGCAACAATGCATTTATTTTAACTTAAATTAAAGACAAGGGGAAATGATAATGAAAAGAAAAAAGCATCGAGTGTTATTCGATGCTTTCCTTGATCAAAAGTGGATGAAACTTAGAAAGTAACGGAATAAACTTTAAAGCGACCTTCAGTATTAGACGCACCTGCTTCTGCAAAGTCACCATCGGTAGAGTTCGATTGCACTAACCAAACTGGACGACCTTGTGAGTTTAAGGTGATTTGTGAACCGTTATCATCGCCACTGCCTGCTAATACGAGTTCATTGATGGTGTTAAAGTCTTCATCAACTTCCAGTAAGAAAGCGTCAGAACTTTGAACATCTGGAGTTGCGTCACATTCATAATAGGATCCAGATACGTAATAGCCACCATTCTTCTGATACACGCCCGTAACATATTTACCATTATCATCATTTTCTTCGATTAATGTTACTTCATTCGTGACAAGATCAATTAATGAGATTGCACTATAAGTATAGATACGATAATCAGGATTTAAACCAGACCAACCAGCAAAACCATTGTTAATAGTGGGGTAAAGTTGGGAGAATTCAAATTCTAGTTTAATTGCGGTTTCGCCATCACTCATCGCAAAAATTTGAGAATTATAGGAATTATTGAATTGATATTGAACGGTTTCAATTGTCACAGATTGCCATGAATATACGTTAAAATTAGCATTAGTCATTTTTCCAGTTTCAAAATTGAAAAATCCATACGTACCGAAGTTAATCGACATTTGTAAGTTAGCAGTATATTCTAAGGTCCGATTATAAAATTCTTTTGATTTACTTTCGATAGAAGGAAATAAATTTGCTTTTTCTTCGTTCGTTAGGAAGTTAGTTTCTAAATCGGTGAAGTATGTCGTAATACCTGCTTCATTTTGAGCCCAGATGTTGCTATTTAAACCTAAGGCAATTTCACCATTTTCATTGATGTACTTCGTTTCAAATCCTTGCCGGTATCCATAAAACCAAATATTAGAGCTACCATCAAATGTGACTGGTGTACTGCGGATAAAGGATAAATTAGCATAGTCTGAAATATCAACTTCCATTAAGTATGAAAAAGTTGGATTATTGATGTTCTGATAATAATTGACAAAGGTTGGGTAAGAAGTAGGTACTTCTAAAAAATCAAATTTATTGGCAACAGTCGTCAAGCGATCGTCAATGGTGTTTTTATTCACTTGGGTTGATAAATATAATGTTTCACCTTCGATAATGAAATCATCAACTCTTACAAGACGATTAAAATTGCTTTGAGTATCATAACCATCGAGGATGGTGTACTGCGTATTATCATTGATATTGAACTTCAATAATAATGTATATTCATTCCAGTTTTCTAATTCATCGACTGTAAAGTTAGCTCGGATATAAGTTTCAATTGGAGTATAGGCACCACCTAAGGCAACATCATCACCCGTAGGAATCCGAATGGTTAATAAAACAAGAATGGTTTCATCTTGATCAAAGGCGATTCGAGTCCATGAATAGTTACCAATATAGTTTTGTGTTTCTAATAAATGAGTTTTTCGCGCTTCACTGATATCAAAGTTATAAGTAAATTCAACTTCAGTTGTACGCATATTATAGATTGAAAACGCCATTTCGGTGTAACGTTCAATGTTAACGTTCCCAGTCGTTGGCGCACCTTCAAATAAGTTACGACCTACTTGGTAATAATACTCATTTTGGAATCTAGAATACCAGTTATAGTCATAGCCAACCCCAACAGTTGTTGCATTTCCATCTAAAGTTGCATTTTCAAAATCCCATTCTGGGACATCATCACCAGAAAAAGGAACATTACTTCCACCTGGTTGGGAAGTTGAATTTCCGCCATTACCGCCATTGCCTGGATTCGCTAATAATACGGTTCCAGTGACAACGGTTGCACCACCACCTAATAACAAGAGGAGAAGGGGTAATTTTTTCTTGTCGGTTACAAACGCAATAAGTTTACTAACAATCGATTCTTTTTGTTGATTGGCCATTAAAAAAGCCTCCTTTATTTAAACAACTTTAAAATAATAAATGAAATCAAAAAATATTTCAACAGTACTTAATATGTATAAACTGTTTTTATGGTTTAACTTGGTATGATTCTAAAATAATTGAGGTTAAAGCCTTCTCTTAATGCGGTTAACCTTAAGGTGTTGAGTCCTGCACTGAGTGTGAAAGGATCACTCGTGACGGTTTGCCAAGACTGCCAGCCACCGGTAATCGGTAAATCCATGGTCGTTTTAGCTTGCTGATTTGCAGTCAATTGAATTTGGCCACTTGCCGTATTGCCTGCAACGCGAAGCTCTAATCGATAACTTCCTTGGTTAGGAATTTGTAATCCATATTCTAAATAATCCCCAACATTAAACCACCCGGCATTATCGCCGCCACCGACATCGGTTGTGGGTTCAAAACGAACCCCTTCTTGGGTGAGATAAGCCTCTGCTTCAATCCGATCACCAACCGTGGCATATCCACCGGTTGTTGCTGAGAATGTGACAGGTGAAGATAAATTATTATTAAAATCGACTGCGGTAATTTGTACATCATAGGTCATGTCGGGTAATAAATTAGCTAAATAGACTGCAGGCACAGAAGTTCTAGCTCGAATCACACCGTTCATTCTCACAATATATTCTTTGACCATCCGGTTATCAGTAGAGGCATCCCAAGCAAGGGCCACACTATTGGGAGTTGCTTTCTTTAAGACAACATTGGATACAGGCGTTGGTTTTATGTCATCACCTTCTGCGTACGCTTTTTGATAAACACGCACATAGTCTACGACCATCGAGGTAGGGAAAATGTTGGTGTCTACACCTTGCAGACCACCCCAATTACCACCTACTGCAATGTTGAAAATAAAGTGGAAATCTTGATCAAAAGGCCATGCTAAATAACTAGGACCATTTTCAATATCATCGACATCAAATGCAAAAGTAGCGTATTGTGTTTCGTTAATATATGCTCGGATTATACCAGGTTCCCATTCAATCGCATAGGTATGATAGTTATCAAAGACATTGGTTAAGGTTAAGCTTTCACCTACTTGGGTACCGCGTGAATGGTTATAGGTTTCGGTGTGAATGGTTGCATGCACAACGTTTGGGTCGTAACCCACATGTTCCATGATGTCGATTTCACCACTGGTGGGCCATCCGCCATAAACCCAATCGGTGGGTAACATCCAAATCGCTGGCCAGGTGCCTCGACCAGAGGGTAACTTCGCTTTGGCTTCCATCCGTCCATATAAGAAATCACCTTTGTTCTTGGTGACTAATCTTGCTGAACTATATTCTCGATTTTGAATATTTTCTTTGCGAGCGGTAATGGTTAGATTACCATTAGCGACACTGGCATTATCCAAATCGGCATTGGTGTAATATTGAAGTTCGTTATTTCCCCAACCACTTCCACCGACGTCATAACTCCATTTATCTGGATTAGGTAGTCCCTCATAATCAAATTCATCAGACCATACTAAGTTCCAATTTAGAATTTCTTGAGTTATGGAAGATGTTTCTGAAGTGGTAGAAACACTGGTAATGGATGAAAAAATTGGAACGATTGAAGAATTAAACTCAAAATTATTACAACTGATAAGTATTAAGCTCGAAAACAAAACGCTATTAATTAATATTTTTTTCATATTTAGATTGTAGCAAATATAAATTTTTAAATATGAAATAAAACTAATAAATTTGTAATTAAATTGATTATAAATCCTAAGGTAAAATTGTACTTTTTCAAATGTTATTCACCAACATAGAACCTTTTTAATGTTACAAATAGCTATTAATGTAACTATTAAGAATTTATTTGTTAAATCCATATATTTTCAATGGCAATATCTTATTAAAATTCGATATACACTTCTTTTCCATGGTTGATTTTTGTTTGTAATAAAATTTTGTTTAGGAGACTCACAAATATTGTGAGAATTTTATTATGAATTATAAAAAATTGTCTTTATTGTTAACTGGTTTGGTGATGATCTTAGGTACAACCACTGCATTTGCAGTATGGGACACTTTAAGTGATACAGAATCTGGAAACACCATTGAAATTGGTGAAGGTTTAGATCTAGCAGCTTCAGCTTCAGTCACTGTTGGGGATTGGCTTGGAACAGATCAATTAGTTCCTACTAGTGGTGTAGTATTGCAAGATGGTGATGTTACCTCCGCGGTCGCAGTCTATGATGTAGCATTTACCGGCAATCTAATCGCAAGCCTTGAACTAGATGTGACTTATTCAAACCTATTGGTTGGAGGAGTTAATACGTTTAATTCTCTAGTTACAATTGTTTTTAACTGGAGCTATACCAACAGCAATTTTACCGGTGTATTTGACGATAATGATTTAACCCACGCGGACAGCGCTTTACCAGATTTTTATGATAGCGCAACACCTGCGACAAGATCAAATGTTTATATTCAAATAACAGTTACTATTTCAGAACCTTCAAATTCTTCCGAATACACTGGCATTGCCGCTCAAAACATCACATTTGATTTAAACTTTTTAGCCGCTTAATTGGTTTTATCCTAATCTTAGAATTAGTGACAAATATAACCCGTTTCATGTTTTGTAAATGTTTTTACAATTAAATTATGAATGAAAAGCAAATTAAAGAAATAACTAATTCAAGTTTCAATGAAAAACAACAAAATGCGTTAATACAATTATTTCAACGACTCACTTCTGAAAAGAAACCAAATTATCTTTTGTGGATGGTCCTCAGTCTGAATATAGTATTTATGTTGTTAATGTTGTTATTTTTGGTGCAACCAAATTTGCCTTTTCATTACATCCAAATTGGAACACAGCCGGTGTTGTCTGTTAGTCAAGTGTTACCAAGCAATCAACGCTTGATTCCCAAAGGAGCTTCTCTAGATGAGGGTGAAGTAGATGAGATCATCATTGAACTCATTCCTACTTATGAAGCTGAAGTTGATGTGGATGTTTCGATTGATGTATCGTCGATTGCAATTGGAGACATCAATAATCCTTACAACCATCTCTTGGTTACTCAGCTATATGTAGGTGAAATATCTGAAGAAATGAATAATGTATATACATTAAGAACAGCATTAAGTTTTAACGAAGACATTGACCAATATTCAACCTTAATCTATTTAAGATTATTTCTGCTTTCTCCAAACGAAGAAGAATCACAAATGGCGTATGATTCAATCGCAGGTAAAACGATAGAATTTTCAATTAACTTTACGGTGATTCCCCGTGGTTAAAAAATTATTATTGGTTTTCTTAGGATTAATCCTTCCATTGAGTACTTTGGTCGCATATGCATGGTGGGACCAACAACAAAAGAATGTCATGATTACCGATATTCAAATTGGTTTTGGATCTAGGATTCAACTTGTCAACCTAACGACTTTCAACCAAGGTAAACTAGTGCCTTTCAATTCATTTTATGCAGATCAAAATGGCTATACAACCTCATATCAATTCTCTTTTAAAATCACCTTTACGTCGGATTTGGAAATTACAAATTTAGGGATTGAGTTCTCCAATATTCTTATTAACAAAGAACGGGAATCTTTATTTTATTCCAGTACCAATGAAAAAGTATCTTGTTTAGATTTTCAATTCGGTTCAAGTAATAATTCCGTCCAGCTGTTGGCAGGTACAGAAAAGCTAAATGCGAGTTATGTCTATTATTTAATTCCCTATCAATTCTTTACCTATCCTGAGTCTAGGTTTGAACTCAATGTTGAAATTAATGAAGACCTATTGAATGAAACATGTTCTCAATTTATTCAAGATGCCTACATAAACTTTGATGTCATGGTGGAGGCATTATGAAAAAATCAAAACTTTATAAGAAGTTAATCCAATTTCTAGCCTTTATTGTTTTATTTTTTTCCGTTCTCCATTGGTCACCGTTTGTCATGTATCGGATTGTTTCCCCCAGTATGCAACCGGTGATCAAAGTCAATGATGTTGTCATTATTTCTCGATGGATCGATCAATCCAGTATTGAAGTCGGTGACATTATCGCCTTTCATACCACCTTGTTAGATCAACGCGAAGTGATTGTCGTTCATTATGTTCATGAAATTCTTGATGAGGATTCAGTATTATCCTTTAAGACCATCGCCCATGGTCAAACAGAACCCGATCGATGGGTGATTGCCGCTGATGATGTCGTGGGTCTCTATACCAATAAAATAACTGGTATTGGCCGTCTATTAGAATTCTTTAGTTCGACATTTGGTCAAGTGGTTTTACTCATCAATGTCGGCATTATTTTTGCCTGGATGTATGTAGATGATAAGAGTCAAAAAAAGAAAGATGAAAAAAAGTAACTTTCCTGTTATCAAATTTGGTTTATTAGGCTTGCTTACGCTTGTCAACGTTTTCAACGTTTCGATTGGCTTTGGCATTTGGGAAAAATTAAGTGCAAACCAAGATGGAAATGTGATTACGATTGGCACAGGAACGTCGGTTAGCTTTACGCAAACAGCGGCCAATTTTACGAACACGAATTTATTAATCGCAGAAAACATGGCTACTAGAACAAGTAACGACATCAATACCTCGATTAATACGACTTATGAAATTGAACTTGTTAATGATGTCACCAACGAAGTAATTACACCATACATGGATGCTGGTACGGGTGAAACATGGTTTGCGGAAATCAAAATCGGCAATGTCTTGATTGAAAATAATAACGTCGATGTCACCAGTAATGGTGCAGGGGCCTTACGATTTAGAATCGATTTCATCCAAAACAGTCAAACGACCACTGGCACGAACACGGTAGTCTCTGCGTTTAATGCTCAATCTGAATTGGTGCAAAGCATTGAAATCATCGACAATGGAACCTACATCCCCACCGACTTCCAAGTGCATTTATCCATCATCAATGAATATACTGACGCGCATTCGATTGCCCTGCATGGTGCCAGTGTCAGTTATGAAATCTATTTAGAAATCACCAAAGTCCCTGAGAGTATGTGATGAAAAAACAAAAAATATTTTATTCATTATTTTTATTAGCAAACTTGGTTTGCTTAACGTCGGTTACCGCCTACGGATTATTTAATGATTTAAGTGATACGGAAACCGGTATTCCCGTTAATCAAGGTGAATGGGATTTTACTCCGAACGCTCCAGAATTAACGAACGGAATGAATCCAGTTTATTGGGATGGAACAACAGAAATTGTTAAATTTACCGACGCTAACCTTACGGTTACCAATCCCAATTGGGTTGAAGAAGATTGGTATTTTTATCGTAATACGCGCGATCAAGTCTTTGATAATCAATGGGCGAATATGAAAACTGCTGATGGATCATATTGGGTTTGGATTCCAAGATTCGTATATGTGGTTAGGACCAATTTCCATACCGGAACAACCGGCACCATTGATGTCAGTTTTGTTGAAGGAACCAATGACCTTACTTTTTTCCAAAACCTAGTTAATTCTAATTCGGCGACTGCTGCTAACCAAACTTGGACAACTCATCCTGCTTTTACCTTCGGTAATACTCAATTAGAAGGGTTTTGGGTGGCAAAGTTTCTCGCCAACAATAATAATGGTGTCCCTCGTTTTATTCCCGGGGTTACCACTTGGACAAGCATCACCATTGAAACGGCTTTTAACGAAGGACGATCGATTGAAAACGAAGCTTCCGTTGGTTTGACCAATACGCAAGTGGATACGATGCTACTTCGAAATGATCAGTTTGTCGCCATTTCTATCTTGTCATTATCGAAGTATGGTCGTTCTGGATCGTTAACAGCAACCCCGAGCAATGTTTCTGTGAGTGGTGGTGGTACAGGTAATCGGTGGACAACCCAAGCTGGTTTAAATGAATCGTCAACATTTAACATCCATGGTATTTATGACCTTGGTGGTTCAGAATACGTCCCTGCCTATAGTAACGCCAATCCGAGTTTGGGAAATTCTGTTGTTGTTCAAAGTTTTAACGCCAATCCAGGTCTTTATGCGCATCGTTTTAATGGTTATGACGATACAGCAAATTTCAAAGGCCATGGATTTTGGGAATTTGCCTCTGGAACCGCAATGCGCTCTTTTGCAACGGGTACTTCAAACGTAACTGCGGGTGCATCTGCCTGGGGTCAACAAGCAAACTTTGCAGGCTATAGTAACAACACTGGGACAGGTGGATTCTATCGAGATTACGTTTTTAGAGTAGGTCAGTTTGGTTTTAGTCAGGCCTTAAATTTTGCTTATACAACCTTAAGATTTAGAGCATCGATTGTCGTATTATGATAACGATTGTATTGCTTAGAAATACAAGATGATCACCAATTAAAAAGAAAGGCAATTCTATGGAATTAACATTAAAAATCACCTATGCCTATGAATCTTGGTTAAAGAATAATCCACTCGATAAATTAACTGTGAGAAAGTTAACAAAAATGGCGAAAATTTCTCGCGTTTCTTTTTACCGATCATTTCATTCGATTGGTGATTTCACGAATTGGTATTTACTTAAAGATTTTGATTTTAAACCGGAAACTAAATTTACAGTAATTGTCGATTATATTTTTGTAAAAGTTTATAAATTGATTGATCAAAAAAGAATGATCATGAAAAACATCATTACCTCAAATCTTGGGACTCAAGTTAAAGACTTCCTTATTAAAGAAATATATAATTTCCAAATTGCTAATTTTAAACGAATTGATATTCATCAAATTGTTTCCACATCAGAAGTGCATACCCAAAGCATGTTTTATGCCCACGGTTTATTTAACTTAATTTTGAATTACATTTTACTTGATTCTCCACAAATTAAAACGGTAACTTATGATGCTTATATCGCGATTTCCTTACGTTTATTCAAAGGTTATGTTGAACGTTGTATTGAACGTGTTAAAAATCATGAATATGATCAACCGATTCTTTCATCAAAATTATGAAAAATAAATCTTTCTTTCAATACATATTGGTTTGTTTTGTCCTGGCGAGTTGTACTCCCCAAAATTCATCGCTAATTTCATCGCTTGTGGTTTCTTCAAATTTATCTTTTTCAAGTGAGATTTCCTCGAATAATTCAATGGATTCGCTGATAAATTTTTCTTCTAGTAATGTTGAAGTTGATCCTGCCTTTCGCTATTTAGGGCAGTCTTGGCAAAGCGCAATCCGTAATCAAGGTGAAGTTCCTTTACTTGAAAGTGAAATATATGCAGCAGCTCCTCAATCCAACTATCCAATCGTAGGCACGACAGATGTTATTGGATACGGAACTGGACAACATGGTTTAAGTATGGTGGAATCGTTAAGACATTATTATCCTGAAATCGGGGTTGAAGGCATTAAGTACAGTGCATTCTATAAAAATAATGCGTATTATAATCCGCAGGATTTGTACTCTGGATTATACGTAGACCTTTTGAACCAACCCGTTAACTCAAATTTGTATGGAATGGCACTATTTCTCGCACAAAAAGAACAGTTTTCAGAACCATCTTTTTTCGTTAGCGCATCAACGGCTGCAGCCATTTTTCATGAAAATAGTTTGAATTTTGATGAAGTAGCAGCTTCAGCATGGAGAATGGTTGAAGCGAAAGATAGAACCATGATTCCTGTAAATTGGCATGCCTACCAACTCGCAAGATGGTTAGAAACCTATGGTGAAGAAAAGAATGTCCTTTATCTTGCCGCATTAGAAAATAATTATGCAGACTTAGATAGCACAGGAACTGGACCAGCGTTGGATTGTAATCAAGGGATTATACAAACAGGAGAATCGTATTTGTGTGGTGCAGAAAGTGCAGCGATCATAGAAACGGGCCATGGATTAGACTCAACATTATTTGTAGGCCACTTAGATACTCGCTTTGACCAAATTGGTGGTTTAGCGACTGGTAAGTATTTGCAACACACAATCTATAGCTCAGAAAATTCAATCGATCATTCCAATTCTCACACGGTTCCTACTGTGACTGGTTTTCTAGCATACTTAAGTCAATATAGAAGAAACCAGCTTCTTACAGAGTTGTCAGCCTCTCAATGGAAGCGTGTGTTACTACAATCTTCAGATTGGGTTGAAACAACCGCGATTAAATCTTATTTAAATTTTATTGCTCAAGTCGAACCAATTACAGTAAGGGTGTTAAATAAAGAGCAAGCAATGATTTGCGCCATCGATTTAGCCTGTCTTGAGTAAAATTCTTTGTTTTAACCCCTTGATGACTCTTTAGAATTTGATTCTCGTTTGATAGATGGACATGACATCTTCAAACCCCCATCGTTGATAAATTTTATGTGCATCAGAGGTTGGATTGGTGACGAGCATGATTGTTTTTACCTTTCGTGTTTGGAGTAATTGAATCGCGTGATGAAACAATGTTTTTCCAACACCTTGCTTTTGGTGATCTTCAGCAACATAAAACTCATCGATTTCCCCAACGGAATCAAAAACATAATATCCCAGTTGACCAACCATTTTATCTGGAGTTTTAGCTAGCAAAAAACCAGCATTTAAGGGATTTTGTTGAATGACGTTATAGATTCTCTTTCCGTTCCCTTTTGCGTACGTTTCTCCATATTCAAGATCGAGTGCAAAGTTAAAATTTAAAAAAGTAGTTTGATGATTTGGATGCAAGGATTCAATTTGAACTTGAGGATTGGTGGGTTGAATCCGTTTTAATAAGGTTGTGATTGGCGCTGCCATCATCACCAATGTCTCAACCGAAGGTTGGTGGGCGTGAAGATAGGAGAGTAATTGATGTTGATGTTGTTGTGAAAAAGTTACCCATTGGGTAAAACCAAACGACTTCGTTAAGGCTATGTAATTGGTTATCAAGGAATGATGAATTGGTTGGTTATTAAGGAATAAAAAGTTATGGCTATATTTATCAATTTGGTTTGGATCATGAAAACGCTGGTGGTTCTCAAAAGGACTTATCTTTGCATAGAGGGCCATACCTTTGAAATAGGCATCCATCAGCGATTGTGTTAATAATTGGTCCATTATTAAGATTATAAGTCCAAACGATGATTTAACGATGTTAAAGCTAACACCACACACGGAGGATTAGTCCGTGTGATTAATTCAGTTAAAAAGTCTGATTGAGATATAAATTATTAAGGATAATACTGCCATCGTAAGTACTTCATACCATATTCCCAATTGTTGCGATAATGCCATTAGAAAAATATCGAATATGCTTTGAATTGAAGCAAATTCGAAGAGAATGTGTAAAGAATATAAGAAAGAAGAAGGATTAGGAAAAATAAAGAAATAGATATTAAGTGATGATGACATCAAAGAAAATACAATCCAAATTATTAAAGGCCTTTTCATTTTAAATACTGACTCTTAAGTCTACTTATATGGTCTTTTGAATTTTCTTCAGAATTAGTATTTAAGCAAATAAGTAAGTTTTCAATATATTTTAAATCTTCTTCTGAAATTACATTCGGACGTGTGTTCAAATAAGCTTTGATCGTGTATGTTAATTCTGATTCCATAAGTACAAAAATGTCTTTTGTATCAAACTCATTCATAACTAAATTACCTCTATTCGAGAAGACAACTACATTTACTATCGGTAAATTTGTAAAACCAAAATGATATTTAATTGCATTCACATGGCCTTGATTCTGTAGGATAGGATTATAGAGTTTGTAAGTATCGATTTGATTTTTCAAGTAATACTTTC
>Ga0222713_10003178_pt1 | contig 17166 bp, 13 predicted proteins | sample C33_649DmetaG_FD_165061 | JGI IMG/M metagenome (GOLD analysis project Ga0222713, IMG submission 165061) | Estuarine water microbial communities from San Francisco Bay, California, United States - C33_649D | ecosystem: Environmental > Aquatic > Marine > Unclassified | place: USA: California...
ATTGACTAGGTCAAGGGTTTTTTCAAAGGCCTCGGCTTTGTAGGTATAAATGGTTAAAACCGGTCCAAAAATCTCTTCGCACATGGTTACATACTTTGGATCAGACACTTCAATAACGGTTGGCTCAACAAAATAGCCGTCTTTTTTGCTGTAATTACCACCCACTAGTATTTTAGCTTTTTTGTCCTTTTTAGCCCTGTCAATATATTTTGCAATGTTATTAAATGACTTTTCATCAATAACGGCGTTTACAAAATTGGAGAAGTCTTCTACGGTGCCCATTTTCATGGATTGAACGGCCGCTACTAATTTAGTTTTAATAGCAGGGGCAAGGTTGCTAGGAAGGTATGCCCTTGAAGCAGCAGAACATTTTTGTCCTTGAAATTCAAAAGCACCTCTTGCAAGTGCAGTAACAACGGTATCAACATCTGCAGATTTATGTACCATCACAAAATCTTTACCGCCAGTTTCACCAACAATGCGCGGGTAAGATTTGTATTTTGGAATATTTTCACCAATCACTTTCCACATATTGTTAAACACACCGGTAGAACCTGTAAAGTGCACGCCCGCAAAATCGGGGTGTGAGAAACAAACTTCACCGATGGTAGGCCCGTCTACATAAATTAAATTAATAACCCCATCTGGTAAGCCGGCTTCTTTTAAAATGCGCATAAACATTTGTGCCGAATAAACCTGTGTATTGGCAGGTTTCCAAACAACCGTATTGCCGCACATCGCAGCAGAAGTAGGTAGGTTACCACCAATGGCTGTAAAATTAAATGGTGTAACAGCTAAAACGAATCCTTCGAGTGGGCGCCATTCTAGGCGGTTGTGCATACCTGGTGCCGATGCGGGTTGTTGCTTATATATTTCACTTAAAAAGTGAACGTTAAATCGTAAAAAATCGATGAGCTCACAAGCAGCGTCAATTTCGGCTTGAAAAGCATTTTTACTTTGACCAAGCATAGTAGTACCATTAATATGGTAGCGGTATTTGGTAGAAGTAAATCGGCAGCTTTTAAAAATATATGGGCTCTGTTTTCCCAAGACATGGCAGCCCAAGCATCTTTTGCTTTGAGTGCTGCATTTACGGCGTCTATGGCGTGTTTTTTATCACCCATATGAAAATGGCCAAGTACATGTGCGCGCTCGTGTGGCGGATGCATCGATATTTTTTTTCCTGTTCTAACAGTTTTGCCTCCAATATACATGGGGACATCAATGACCTGTTTTTTTAAGGCTGCGATTGTTTTTTTTAGCGCAGCACGCTCTGGGCTTCCGGGTGCGTAACTTAATACGGGTTCGTTGGCGGGTTGCGGATAATGAAATGTTCCAATTGACATAATGCTATCTTTTATAGTTGTCGACTATTAATTATTCTGGTAATAAAACAAATTTTGCTTTATTAGCTTCGTTAAAATATTTATTGGCGAGTGCTTTTGTTGTTGCAACGTCAATTAAATTAATACGAGTTGGCGCCAGTAAAATTTTAGTAGGATCTGATCCTCTAAAAATTGCTTGCTCTAATTTGTAACGCCAGTAACTATTTTCTTTTACGTCATTTTCTAGGCTTCTAGTTTGCTCGGCTTTTACTTTATCAATATTAATTTGCGCAACACCATTTAATTTGGTTTGCTTGATTTCTTCTTCTACGAGTGCAATTAATTTTTCCACGTTTTCTGGTGCACAACCAAATCTAACACTGATACTGTATGATTTTTTTGGTTCTTTATTTATGCCACCACTAATACCAACACCATATACGCCACCTGCATCTTCACGAAGGGTTTCTCTTAATTTAATACCCATCGCTTTGGTGAGTTGATCAAGTTGTAATTCGTCTAATTCACCAATGCTGCTCAAATTTCCAGTATAAAATAATTGAACGCTTGCTTTTGCTTCTTTACCTTTTTTTACTGTTTTAGATATGTTGCCAGTAGGATAAGCTGCTCCATAATCTTTGTACATGTCTGATACACCTGATGCAGGCAATGAGGCAATATACATTTCTGTTAAGGCTTTGAGGCTATCAAGGTTTACATTACCAACAAACGTAAATACAAACTGACCTCCGTTGCTAAAGCGCTCTTTAAAGATGTTAAAGCTTCTATCCAAATTAAGTTGATCAAGCATTTCAACTGTGAGTGGCTTGCGTCTTGGGTTATAATTACCCATTACATAACCAACGGTATCAGAAAACACAGAAGCCGGGTCGTTGTTTTTATTGGTTAATTGAACTTTATATTGTTGTAATATAAATTGGAATATTTGAGCGTCTTTACGTGGTGCTACAAAATAACCGTGTAATACTTCAAGTGCGGTAGCTAAATCTTTAGGGCTGCTGCTACCTGTAAAACCTTGCATGTATTCGGCAATGGATGGGCTTACCGCAAAGTTTTTACCTGCAAACATTTTTTGCATGCTCTGAAAATCAATAGAACCCATACCGCCATATGCTGCAACGATTGCCGCGTTAGAGGCATTTACAAAATCGGCATCTGAATAAAGAGATGATCCACCCCAGCTAATGCCAGAGAATTGGATTTCATCATTTTTAAATGTAGTAGGCTTAACAACCACTTTTGCACCGTTTGATAAGGTCCAAACGCGTGTGCCAATGCTGTCGTAAACTTTTTCTGCAACAACTTTACCCGCTACTGGTGCTTTCGGTAATAGTGGTCCCGAAGCTACTTTATCTTGGTAGGCATTTAGTTTTGCAATGGGTTTAGCAAGTATTGCTTTGATACCAGCTTCTGTCATTAAATTTGCCTTTTCTTTTTCAGGGGCGAGCACTAAAACAGTTTTACCTGTAACGTTTAGCCACTGATTGATTAGCGCGTTTACTTCTTGTAAAGTAATGCCAGGTAGGTAACGCTGGTACATTTCAAATTCCTTTTCAATACCAGGGATGGCTTCACCTTTTAAAAAGTTTCTTACATATTCTTGTAAAATTTGAACAGATTTTGTTTTGTCTTTTTCTTTAAAAGAATTTTCCATGCGAGACAATACGTTTTTAACCGCTCTGTCAAGTTCAGATTGCACAAAGCCGTATTGCTTTACTCTTTCATTTTCAGTTAAGATGGCATTAAATGCTGCTTCCATTTCTTTAGCTGTTTTAGGAACGGCTAAAAGGGTAAAGGCATCTTTGTCTCCAATAAATTCGCCATAGCTGCTGCTCGCAAATAAAAACGGTGCTTCTGGTTTTTGAGATAATTCGTCTAGGCGGCTACTCATCATTTGGTTGAAGAGTTCGCGCACCATACCTTGTCTGTATTCACCCTCTGTGGTTGCTTCTTTAACAGCAGGAAGCATATAAAACATTTGAAGCACATTGTATGCCTGCTCAGGATCTGTTAAAATAGAAATGCGGGTATCTGTAAATGCAGGGATGCTAAATTTAGTGCGTGGTTTTGGATTAGCAGGGTTGGTGAGTTTACCAAAATGCGCTTGAATCATCTTTTCTGTTTCTACTACATCAATATCACCTACAACAATCACTGCTTGTAAATTAGGACGGTACCAATCTTTGTAAAATCCGGTAAGTTCACTGTATGGCGCGCCGTTGATACTTTCTTTGGTACCAATAGGAAGTCTTTTAGCGTATTGAGAGCCATTTAAAATAATTGGGAAGTACTTGTCTCTTAAACGGGCATCAGCACCTCTGCCTAAGCGCCACTCTTCTGTTACAACGCCACGCTCTTTGTCAATTTCGGATGGGTCAAAACTTACTTGGTGTGCCCAGTCTTCTAAAACCTGCATTGCTTTTTTGTACACCATTGGGCTATCGGTAGGAACTTGTAATTCGTACACCGTTTCATCAAAACTGGTATATGCATTTAAATCGGCACCAAAGTTTACGCCACTTTTTTCTAGGAAGTCTACGAGCTCTTGCTTTTTAAAATTTTTGGTTCCATTGAAACACATGTGTTCTACAAAGTGCGCAAGGCCTCTTTGTTTTTCTGTTTCTAATGTTGAACCAGCGTTCACCACAAGTCTTAACTCGGCTCTGTTTTTAGGCTCTACATTTTTTCTGATGTAGTAAGTGAGTCCGTTGGCGAGTTTGCCAATTTTAACTTTTGAATCAATGGGTAGTTTTGCATCTGTTGGTTTTTGTGCGGTACTAACATAAAAAGTACCAACGAGTAAGATGAGTAGTAAATGTTTGATGCTTTGTTTCATAGTTTCTATTTTTTATCCTACTTGATGAAGACCCAATGAAAATCCTAATTTTTCAATTAAGCTTTTTGGGAGTGCAGGAATTTTTTTTCTTTCAATTAAATAAGTGGAGAGGCCCGAAAGGTCTCTGTAAATAAAATGTTTATTAAGGGCGCCTTCCAAATAACCAGCCCCAGATGTATTACCCGTGCCCACGCGCATGCCAATCATGCGGCGAACCATAATTAAATGTTTATGACGCCAGTTGCTCATGAGATGATCAATCTCAATTAAGGCGTCTAACACCTGGTAAGAAGTTTGAAAAATAGGGTAGTCGCGGTAGAGCATTATAAAGAGTGCCGCCTGCATCGCTTTTGGTGAAAAAGAGCTTCTTAAATTGGCTAAAATTTCGGGTGTTGCATCTGCTGGATTTTTTTCAAAAAAAACGTAATCAAAATCGTGAATTTTTGACGCTTCGCGGGGTGTTAATCCGGCTAAATAAATACTGCGGTATTCTTCCCAAAATTTGTCGCCAAATTCGTCGTTAAAAAATGGCATTCTTTCGAGCCATTCGTTAATGCGAGTTAATAAATTTTTATCGGCTTCGGCTGCAGAAATTTGGTTGTAATCTGGTTTATCAAATCCGCCTTCGTCAGTTCTTTTGTAATATTCTTTTTGGTGTCTGTTGTCAATTTCTAAACCAAGTTTTGCTTCGATGAGTCGGAACTGTTTAGACTGAAATCCAGAAGACGGCGTAAGCAAATTTCTGAACGCTAAAAAGTCGAGCGGCGTCATGGTATCAAGTACGTTAACTTGATCGTTAAGGAGCTGTAAAATTTTTATAATTCGGCGAAGTCGATGACGCACCAAATTCATGTCTTCGGCATTGTCGTTGATGGCGGGTTGGCCAAAAACATCCAACACATAATCGAGTTCAAAAATGATTTGTTTGAACCAAAGTTCGTAGGCTTGATGGATCACAATAAACAACATTTCGTCATGTGCTTTTTCGTGACCTTCCGTAAAACTCACAGGATACTGTGCATCTAAAACTTTGTCAAGATGTAGGTAGTCTGCGTAGTATAAAGCCTTCTTTTCCATAGGGTTAAACGTGGTACAAAGAAAAGCAATTTTTAGCCTGCGCTACCCACAGTTTACCCCCAAAAAGTGTTGTATATTTGCGGTATGACGCGCGAACAATTGGTGGCTCAAATTGGGGCTAAAAAATCATATTTATTGGTGGGGTTAGACTCCGAAGTATCTAAATTGCCAAAGCACTTGCAAGGCAAGCCAGATGCGGTTTTGGCTTTTAATAAACAAATCATTGATGCCACCAAAGATTACTGTGTTGGATATAAAATTAATACTGCTTTTTACGAGTCTGAGGGGTTAAAAGGCTGGGAAACCATGCAGCAAACACTAGAATATATCCCCAAAAATTTATTCACAATTGCCGACGCAAAGAGGGGGGATATTGGCAATACCTCTGCCCAATATGCCCGAACTTTTTTTGAAACCATGCAGTTTGACGCAGTTACAGTAGCCCCTTATATGGGTGAAGATAGCGTGCGTCCTTTTCTAGAATATCAAAATAAATGGACCATTGTTTTGGGATTAACTTCTAATGCAGGAAGTCAAGATTTTGAACAACAAACGCTTGCCAATTCTGGTAAACAATTGTATCAAGTTGTACTTGAAAAAGTAGCTAGTTGGGGTACACCAAACAACTTAATGTTTGTAGTGGGTGCTACTAAGGCAAGTGATTTTGAAGGCATCAGAAAAATCATTCCAAATCACTTTTTATTGGTGCCGGGTGTTGGTGCACAAGGGGGTAGTTTAGAAGAAGTTTCTCGTTATGGTGCCACACCAGATTGTGGGTTGTTGGTGGCAGCAAGTAGGGCCATTATTTTTGCAAGTAATGGAGAAGATTTTGCCGAGGCTGCTGGCGAGGCTGCTAAAAATTATGCCAAAGAAATGGCTGGCTACCTGACATTATAATTCAAATTTTTGTAGCAATAAATTTGCCCAAATTTGGTGCATGTTGGCACTGTAATGTAGGCCATCTTGCGCGATCATTTCTGGTCCACAATTTCTGGTAAAATCCGTGATATAAATAAGCTCAATTTCCATGTCTTCGCAGCGCTTTTTTATGACCTCATTAAAGGCGTCAATTTGTGCACTAATTTCTGCTAATTTCAATCCTGTTTCTTGGGCTTTATTTTGCGCAAAAGGAGTATGTGCCCAGTCGGGTATGGAAAGCACAAAGACACGACTATTTTGATGCCCATTATACTGCAAAGCTTTGAGTAATAAAAAGGTAAATTCCTGGTCAAATTCTGTGATAGATAAATTCCGGTATTGATTGTTTACACCAATTAAAAGTGTTACAAAATCATACTGTTTTTGGAGTAAAGTATGGATCAAATGGGTAGCCAATTCGTTGGTGGTCCAACCTGTTTTTGCCACAATTTCTGGTGCCATAAAACCCGGGTGTTTGGCCCTTAATTGCTGCACCAGTTGGTAGGGAAAACTTTCATGTAACGGTACCGATTCTCCAATGGTATAAGAGTCGCCGAGTGCTAAATAAGTAGGGTGCATGGTGCCTAAATTAAAATGATTTTAAAATTTCATAGAACCTATACACGTCTTTGAAACTACAATAAAGTGGTGCGGGTGCTACTCGAATAACACCTGGTTCTCTGTAGTCAACGATAATACCATGGTCTTTCATTTTCTGGTAAATTTCCTTTCCTTTTTCTTCAAAAAATAAACATAATTGTGCACCTCGTTGGGTAGGGTCGGAAGGTGTGATTAGGGTAAAAGAAAGTGAGGTTAATTGTTCCAATAAGAAAGCTAAGTAACCAGTTAGTGCGATGCTTTTAATCCTTAAATTTTGTATGCCAGCTTCTTCGAAAATCGTTAAAGATGCTTTTAAGTTTACGGTATTAAATACCTGTGCGGTACTAATATTCCAACCCGATGCAGTAGGTTTTGCAATAAATCCTTTTTCCATTTTAAAGCGGGTTGCTTCATCATTACCCCACCAACCAGCTAGGCGCGGGGTATCTATATTAGTAGCATGTTTTTCATGCACAAACACACCACCAACAGCACCTGGTCCTGCGTTCAAATACTTATAAGAACACCACACTGCAAAATCTACATTCCATGCGTTTAGTTGCATGGGTACATTGCCCGCAACATGGGCCAAATCAAATGCCGCTATGGCGCCCACCTTATGCGCTGCCGCAGTAATGGATTGGATGTCAAAAAGCTGACCGGTATAATAATTAATGCCACCAAAAAGTACCATGGCAAGTGAATCGCCAGCGGTTTCAATGGCCGAAATAATGGCACTGTTTTCAATTGTTTTTTTGCCCGCTTCTGGTTTAATTTCTATAATAGCAACCTCAGGATCTAGGTTAAAATGTTTAACAAGTGTTTCAACGGCGTACTGATCGGAAGGGAAGGCGCCGGATTCCATGATAATTTTAAAACGGGTAGCAGTAGGCTTGTAAAAACTAAGCATTAAGAGGTGCAAGTTTACAGTTAGCGCGTTCATTACTGTAATTTCATTTTCTTTGGCACCCATCATACCCGCCAGGGTAGATCTTGTATATTCCTGGTAATGAAGCCAAGGATTGGTTCCCCCAAAATAGCCGCCAATGGCTAGTTCTCTCCAAGTGGTAAGTTCGGTTTCTATGGCAGCCGCTACATTTTTAGGCTGAAGCCCCAGTGAGTTGCCACAAAAATAAATGACGTCATTGTCACCATGTTTTGGGAAATGGAACTGCGATTTAAACCTTGCCAGTGGATCATTGGCGTCCATGGTTTCGGCAAATGATGGTGATGCTATATATGAGTTAGAATATTGATACATATAATAAAGTTAACGCCCCTTGTGCACAAAGGTTCACCCGGCTGTCATTTTTATATATAAATGTGTAACAGAATGGCCAATATTTTAGCAGAATGCTTATTTTCATCTCCTCTATAAATTCAATTCTATGAAGTATTGTACATCCCTTTTTTGCCTCTTTGTTGCTGCGTTATTTATGAGCGGTTCAGCTACCGCACAGCAGGTGCCCGTAACCAAAGCAAACTATGCGTTAGCCGCAAGGTTCTCTCCTAAAAAAGTAGATAAACTTATTTTTTCTACATCTGTGGATCCTCATTTTTTAAAAAAATCGGAACGCTTTTGGTATATGTATGAAACCACCGAAGGCAAAAAATGGTATATCGTAGATCCTGTAAAAGCAGAAAAGAAAGTGCTTTTTGATAACGCCGATTTGGCTGCAAAAATCACACGCATTGTAAAAGATCCTTTTGATGCGCAGCATTTAGCCATTGATAGTATGCGTTTTATTAGAGACGAAAATTGGATTCAGTTTGAGGTAAAAAGTACCCAAGAAATTGAAAAGAAAGATTCGACAGCTAAAAAAGGAACGCCAGCTGTAAAAGAAAAGAAGGTATTTTATTTCGAATTCAACTTACTAACTTCAGAGCTTGTGGAGCTTCCTGAATTAAAGAAGCCAAAGCGCAAGCCAAGTTGGGCTAATGTTTCTCCAGATGGTAATTCAATTGTTTTTGGTAGAAGTAACAACCTTTACTGGATGGATAAGGCTTCATACGAAAAAGCTTTAATCAATGAAAATGATTCTACCATTGTTGAAAAGCAATTGACCAAAGACGGTATCGAAAATTTCGGTTATTTCAATGATAATAATTTGTCAGGTACCGGTCAAACCGACGAGGAAAAAGAAAAGGATAAAAAGAAGCGTAAGGGGGCCTATGTAATTTGGTCGCCTAATTCTAAATATTTTGCGGTTAAAAAAGTAGACAATACCAAGGTTAAAGACTTGTGGGTTATTAATAGTGTAAGTGGCCCACGTCCTACACTTGAAACCTATAAATATTGGATGCCCGGTGAAAAAGAAGCACCCGTAGATCATTTGTATGTATTTGATATCAGTACTGGTACCGGTAAAGAATTAAACGTATCTAAATTTAAAGATCAGGGCGTTGCTGTTTGGTCTGATCCAGGAAAAGTGAATACCAGAGACGATGATTTTAGAGCAACTGTTTGGCTGGGAGACAATAGTAAATTTTATTTTACAAGAACTAGTCGCGACCAGAAGCGAATTGATGTTTGTACCGTAGACGTTGCAACCGCAACTGTAAATCCTTTAATTACTGAAACCTTTAATACCTATATCGAAAATAAAAGAGTAGGACTTATTAATGGGGGTAAAGAGCTTATTAAATGGAGTGAGCAGGACGGATGGGCGCATTTTTATTTACACGACGAAAATGGCAAGCTTAAAAATCAAATTACATCAGGCGCATATCATTGCGAAGAAATTTTAGGCATTGACGAAGCCAAGCGTGTATTGTATTTTTCGGCTAATGGTAAAGAAGTTGGTGAAGATCCATACTTATTACACGCATACCGTGTAAACTTTGATGGTACGGGTTTAAAACTATTAAATCCAGGAAACTTTGATCATGCCATGCGCATGAACGACAACAATACTTTTTTTATTAATAATTTTTCGCGTGTAAACACGGTGCCTGCATCTGTTCTTTACAACGCTGAAGGTAAAAAGGTAATGGATCTTGAAACCGCCGATTTATCTTCATTAATGGCTACTGGCTACAAGTTTCCAGAAACTTTTAAAGTAAAAGCAGATGATGGCATCACCGATTTATATGGCGTGATGTACAAGCCTTTTGATTTTGATTCCACTAAAAAATATCCAATTATTGAGTATGTATACCCTGGTCCTCAAACTGAAGCTGTAAACAAAGCCTTTGCAAAAGGAATGGACCGCATAGACCGCCTTGCCCAAATGGGTTTTGTGGTGGTAACTATTGGTAACAGAGGTGGACATCCTGCTAGGAGCAAGTGGTACCATAATTATGGATATGGTAATTTGCGGGATTACGGACTTGCCGATAAAAAAGCAGCAGTAGAGCAACTTGCCGACCGCTATAAATTTATTGATATCGATAGAGTAGGTATTCATGGTCATTCGGGTGGCGGATTTATGAGTACTGCTGCGATGCTGGTGTATCCAAACTTTTTTAAAGTAGCCGTTTCATCGGCGGGTAACCATGATAATAGCGTGTATAACCGTTGGTGGAGTGAACAGCACCATGGTGTTAAAGAAGTGATTGGTGATAAAGGAGATACCAGCTTTTTATATAGCATCGAAAAAAATCCGGACTTGGCTAAAAACTTAAAAGGTCATCTCATGCTTTCTCATGGTGATATTGACAACAATGTGCATCCAAGTAATACCATTAGAATGGCCAACGCTTTAATCAAAGCAAACAAGCGTTTTGATTTGGTTTTACTGCCAGGTCAAAGACACGGTTATGGTGATATGACAGAGTATTTCTTTTGGCGTCAAGCAGATTATTTTGCAGAACATTTACTAGGCGATAAAACTTCAAGATCAGAAACAGAAATAGAAGAAATGACCAAAGAAATGGAGCAGTCTAATAAGGTAGCTACCGGGGGCAGAAGAAATTAATTGTAAATAAATGAGTATGTCTCAGCGAGAAGATCAATTTAAGTCGCCAGACTATTATGCAATGGATGAACTGCTTACGCAGGAACATTTACTAGTGCGTGATATGGTGCGTACTTATGTTAAAAAAGAAATTTCGCCAATCATAGAAGATTATTCTGACCGTGCGGAGTTTCCTAGGCAAATTGTAAAGCAGCTAGGCGCACTTGGTTGTTTTGGACCAACCATACCTACCAACTACGGAGGTGCAGGACTGGACTATATGAGTTATGGACTCATGATGCAGGAATTGGAAAGAGGGGATAGCGCAGTGCGCAGCACCGCAAGTGTGCAAGGGTCACTTGTGATGTTTCCTATTTATGCATATGGGTCAGAAGAACAAAAGCAAAAGTACCTACCAAAATTAGCCACGGGTGAAATGCTCGGATGCTTTGGGCTTACTGAGCCAGATCATGGAAGCGATCCAGCCGGCATGCTAACAAATATTAAAAATGACGGGGATCATGTTATTTTAAACGGATCCAAAATGTGGATTAGCAATGCACCCTTTGCAGATATTGCGGTGGTGTGGGCGCGTAATGAAGAAAACGAAATAGTAGGAATTATTGTAGAGCGCGGCATGCAGGGCTTTACAACACCTACAACCAAAGGAAAATGGAGTTTGCGTGCTAGTGCCACAGGGGAGCTTGTATTTGATGGCGTTCGAGTTCCAACTAGTCATATTTTACCAGGCGTGAAAGGACTTAAAGGACCATTAAGTTGTTTAACCAAAGCCCGTTTTGGTATTGCTTGGGGTGCACTTGGTGCGGCCATGGATTGTTATCATACAGCCCTTACGTATAGTAAAGAGCGTTTTCAGTTTGACAAACCCATTGCAGGTTTTCAGTTGCAGCAAAAGAAACTCGCAGAAATGATTACCGAAATTACCAAAGCGCAACTACTAGTATGGCGGCTATCTGTACTGATGGATAAAGGAACGGCCACACCGCAACAAGTTAGTATGGCCAAGCGCAACGCCTGTGAAATGGCTGCACATATTGCGCGCGAAGCGCGCCAAGTATTAGGCGGCATGGGTATTACAGGAGAATATCCTGTGATGCGTCATTTGATGAATTTGGAAAGTGTAATTACCTACGAAGGGACGCATGATATACATTTGCTCATTACGGGTATGGATATAACCGGTATCAATGCATTTAAATAGGGAGGTATGAAAATTTTTTTAGTAGGGTTAATGGGGTCTGGAAAAAGTTATTGGACAAAGCAATTGGCAAAAAAATACAAGACTGGTGGATATGATTTAGATTACTTAATTGAAGTAAAAGAAGAAAAAACAATTGCCGAAATTTTTACCGAAGACGGGGAAGATTATTTTAGAAAAGTAGAATCTACCGTACTCAAATGGTTTGCCGAAAAAAAAACATACGTGCTCGCTACCGGCGGTGGCGCTCCTTGTTTTTTTGATAATATGGCTTGGATGAACAAGCAAGGGATTACCATTTGGCTAGATGAGCCCCTAACAGCTATTGCGGCTAGGTTGGCTCCTGAAAAGGCGCACCGTCCTTTAATTGCTAAATTATCAGATTCGGAGCTGATAGCTTTTTTAGAAAAGCAAAGGAAAGATAGACTCCCTTTTTATAGTGAGGCTCAAATACATTTACAGGACCCATCAATCACCTCCGACAGTTTTAAAAAAGTACTTGCTAAATTATAAACGATGTTATCAAAATATTTTATTCCCATTGCTGCTTTTTTGGGTGCTTTAACGGTGGCCCTTGGCGCTTTTGGTGCACATGCTTTAAAAGCAGTTTTATCTCCAGCTGCACTCAGTACCTATGAAACAGCAGTTCGTTATCAAATGTATCATGTGGTGGCGCTAATTCTTACGGGAATATTATTACAGAAAGCTTTATCTCCCAAACAACAAAAGCTCTTAAATTGGGCAGGACTATTTTTTATGGACGGCATTGTTCTTTTTTCTGGGTCGTTGTATTTTATTGTTGCGAAGCCCTTTTTGGGCATTGAGGGTTTGCCTTGGGTGGGTATTATTACACCAATGGGTGGCTTAGTATGGATAGTTGCCTGGGTGCTATTAGGTCTCTCACAAACCAAAGGCGTGGAAAACTCTGACCCAGCATAGCATTTTTGCACATCGGCACCTAACAGGGTATAGACCGCTCCCCTTAACTTATATTTGTTTCCATGGCAAATAGTTTAAGAAAGAAAGCAACCACTCCTCCTGATCCTGAGCAGTTAACGCCAGATAAGGAAACAGAAGTAACCGTTACGGAAGTTGTAAAAGACGAGCGCACTGCTAAAATAATAGGTGCTGTAACTTTATTGTTTGCAGGTTTTTTGTTTGTTGCCTTTACCTCTTATTTATTTACATGGCAAGAAGACCAGGATAAAGTACATCAATTTGGTATTAAAATATTTGCAGAAAATGATTTGCGTGTAAGTAATCTATTAGGTGTACTTGGCGCTTATGTAGCACACTCATTATTTTACAAAGGATTTGGCCTTGCTTCATATTTATTGTGCACGTTCTTTTTTGTACTAGGTGTTAATTTAATTTTTGGTAAAAAAATATTTAGTCTATGGCGCAATGCACGTTATGTGCTTGTTGGCTTACTTGTATTAAGTACTGCTTTTGCATATGTTGCATCGGCTAGTTCGTTTTCGTGGGGTGGGGCGGTAGGAGAGTTGTTTACTTCTTTCTTACAAAAGTGGACGGGTACTTTTGGTACCGGTGCTATATTATTATTAGCTGCCTTTAGTTATTTTATATGGCGGTTTAATCCGGTTTTTAATGCACCCAAATTTAATTTTAAGTCTAATAAAAATGATACTTCCGATCTAGGGGTTCCATTTACTACCGATGATGAAAAGCCAGTTGTACAAGCTTGGGATGAAGCCGGTACACTTGTGCCAGATCCTAATGCATTATTAGAAGAAGAACTTGAAGGCGAAGAAGAAGCGGAAAAAAAAACGGCAGTAGTGCCGGTGATCGCTAGTGGTAATAAATTAAAATCTGAAGGGAGGGCCGTATCTGTAATTATGCCAGATGCCCCCGAAGAAATCATGCCAACTGCATTAGCCCCGCATATGAGTGGCGAAGCTCCTCTGGATTTAGATGAAACATTAGAAGAAGAGGAAATAGAAGAAGCAATATCTGATGAAGAAGATTTGTCTTTAGAGATTAATGAAACGCCCGTCGAAGAAGCAGCACCTGCTGCAAAACTTGGTACATTAAATACCAAATACGATACCACCCTTGATTTAAAAAGCTATAAGTATCCAAGTATTAATTTACTCGAAACACATGGTAGTGAAAAAATTGTGCATGACCCACAAGAATTGGAAACGCACAAAAATCAAATTATTGCTACGTTAAAAAATTATGATATTGCCATTCAAAAAATTCAGGCAACCGTAGGACCTACCGTAACACTTTATGAAATTGTTCCAGCACCTGGTGTTCGTATTAGTAGAATTAAAAACCTCGAAGACGATATCGCGCTAAGCCTTGCGGCACTTGGCATTCGTATTATTGCACCAATTCCGGGTAAAGGAACTATTGGTATAGAAGTGCCTAATATTAGAAAGTCGGTGGTGAGTATGAAAACACTTTTAGCGAGTGATAAATTTAGAACCTCTGATTATTCTTTACCGATTGCAATTGGTAAAAAAATTGACAATGAAAACTTTATTGTAGACCTTGCGAGTATGCCACACCTATTAATGGCGGGTGCTACGGGTCAGGGTAAATCGGTGGGATTAAATGCAATACTCGTATCGTTACTTTATAAAAAACATCCATCTCAACTCAAGTTTGTTTTAGTGGATCCTAAAAAAGTGGAATTGAGTTTATACCGAGTTATTGAAAAACACTTTTTAGCAAAGCTTCCTGGTGAAGACGATGCCATCATTACCGATACCAAAAAAGTAATTAATACGCTCAATGCACTTTGTATTGAAATGGACAACCGTTACGATTTATTAAAAGAAGCGGGTTGTAGAAATATCAAAGAGTACAATGAGAAGTTTACAGCTAGAAAATTAAATCCTGAAAAAGGACACCAGTACTTGCCATTTATTGTTCTGGTCGTAGATGAGTTTGCCGATTTAATTATGACTGCTGGTAAAGAGGTTGAAATGCCAATAGCGAGGTTAGCGCAGCTTGCAAGAGCGGTAGGTATTCACCTAATAATTGCCACACAACGCCCTTCTGTAAATATCATTACCGGTACTATTAAGGCCAATTTCCCTGCGCGTATTGCGTTTAAAGTATCTAGTAAAATTGATAGCCGCACCATTTTAGATGCCGGCGGAGCTGAGCAATTGATAGGAAAGGGAGATATGCTTGTTTCTTATAACGGTGAAATTACCCGTTTACAATGTGCGTTTGTTGATACCCCAGAAGTAGAAGCTGTATGTGAATTTATTGGTGATCAAAAAGGCTACCCACAAGCGTTTTTACTGCCTGAATACGTGGATGAAAAGGATATGGAAGGACGTGATTTTGATTCTGGCGATAGAGACCCACTTTTTGAAGATGCTGCCCGTTTAATTGTTCAAAGTCAAATGGGTTCAACCTCCCTTATTCAGCGCCGCATGAAGCTTGGCTATAATAGAGCGGGTCGTTTAATGGACCAATTAGAAGCCGCTGGTATTGTGGGACCTAACCAAGGAAGTAAGGCTAGGGAAGTGCGTTTTAAAACAGACACCGAATTAGAGATGTTTTTAGAAACACTCTAATACCTATCTTTGCCGCGAAAACACAATATAAAAAACATTTAATGAAAAAGTTATTTTCACTTGCAATCGTTTTACTTTCAATAATTAGCGCGCATGCACAAAACGATCCCAATGCTAAAAAGATATTGGATATGGTAAGTGCGAAAGTGAAAAGCTTTACAACTATTACTGCAAATTTCTCCATCAATTCAGTTTCTAGTAAAGGAAAAAACAATGGTGTTAAATCGGGTAGTATTTCTATAAAAGGAGCTAAATATGTTTTAGCGCAAGGTAAAATGCAAGTGATTTGCGATGGTGTAAAAACCTACAATTTTGATGGTGCTAAAACAATTACAGTTACAAGTTTAGAAGAGAGTAGTCAATCACTAAGTCCACAAAAAATTTTATCGGGTGATTATGCCAAAGATTTTGTTTGCAAACTCATTGGAACGAAGGCTGGACAAAGTGAAATTGAAATGAAGCCTATTGATCCACGCAAAAACTTTTCGAAAGTGAATGTATTTGTAGACAATGCTAAATCAATGATTACAAAAGCCTTTATTGTAGACAAGAGTAACAATACTTTGCAAGTAAGTTTTAGCAATTTAGCTTCTAATAAAACACTTGACAACGCCCTCTTTGTTTTCAATAAGGCAAAGTATCCAAAAGACGTCGAGGTTTTAGATTAATCCCACATTTATTGCACTAAAAAAGTAACGCCTTCGAGGGCTAAGTCTGTACTCGTAAATACAGTTTGAGCTTCTTTCAAGTGTTCATCAATGCGCTCATATTTACTGCTAAAATGTCCAATGAGTAAACGGTTTACGCCCGCTTCTTTGGCGATTGTTGCTGCCTGGATGGTAGTAGCATGAAAACGCTCTGCTGCTTTTTGTGTTTGATCCTGTAAATAGGTGGCTTCGTGGTAGAGTAAATTAGCCCCCATAGCCTGTGCTACTAAACCTTCATCAAAAATAGTATCGGCGGTGTACACATATTTTTTATTAGGACGTGCAGGGTCTGTCACCAGCTCATTTGAAATGACCGCACCTGTTTTGGTTTTATAATCATGCCCTTTTTTTAGTTCGTCGTAAAAACTAAAAGGGATTTCTGCGGCAATCACTTTTTCTTTGTTTATTTTTCGGGGGGCTTTGTTTTCAGAAATGGTAAATCCAAAACAAGGTATTCGGTGCCGTGTAGGAAAACAGCTCACTTTAAATTTTGGGGTTTCTACAAGGGTGCCGGCCTCATAAATGGTATGAAAGTGCAGGGGGTAGGGTATGCTTGAACCCGCAACCGCTAGTTGCATGTCAATAATTTCTTTGAGGCCCAGAGGGCTAAAAATGGTTAATTCGGTGGTTCGACCCAAAAGTCCCATGCTGGTGATAAGGCCAATGAGGCCAAAATAATGGTCGCCATGGAGGTGGGAGATGAAAATATGGTTGATTTTGCTTCTTTTTACCTTGTAACGGCTCATTTGAATTTGGGTAGCTTCGCCACAATCTATCAGAATAGATTGGTCCTGAATGCTTACTATCTGGGCTGTTGGATGCCTGTCGTAGGCCGGTAGGGCCGAATTATTGCCTAAAATGGTCACTCCAAACATATATTTATGGGGAAATGGCGTAAAAAGATGCCCAAATTTATCCTTTTTACATTATAATACCTACCTTTGCAGCCGATAAAAAATAGAAGAAAACAATTACGGAGTCTTATTTAAACATTTTGAAATGTCGCATTT
>Ga0222713_10003180_pt1 | contig 17163 bp, 8 predicted proteins | sample C33_649DmetaG_FD_165061 | JGI IMG/M metagenome (GOLD analysis project Ga0222713, IMG submission 165061) | Estuarine water microbial communities from San Francisco Bay, California, United States - C33_649D | ecosystem: Environmental > Aquatic > Marine > Unclassified | place: USA: California...
CCCTCTTCATATTCACTATCTTCTTCATATTCACTATCTTCTTCATATTCACTATCTTCTTCATATTCACTATCTTCTTCATCCTCATCATATGATTCATCTTCATCATATGATTCATCTGTTGACGAAGAAGATTCATCTGACGATACTGATTCATCTTCATCCTCTGTATCATCTTCTGTATCATCTTCTGTATCATCATAATCTTCGAATTTACCGTCTTTATTACCTACGCCACCAATTGTAAATATAATATTTAACTTACCTGCTTTTTCTTTAACTTTTTCATCATATTCATCTTCTTCCTCTGTATCATCTTCTTCCTCTGTATCATTTGAAGAAATTGATTCATCGTCATAAACCTTATATTTATTTCCCTTATTCAACTTCTTCTTCTTATCTTTTTTAGATTTAGATTTTTTTGATTTTTTCGATTTCTTTTTTTCTTGAGAATCCGTTTCCCATGAATCGTCTTCTTCTGATTCATCAATTACCTTTTTACTTTTTTTAGATTTTTTCTTAGGAGACCTATATTGATATTCTTCTTCGACCTCATCTGCAATTTTCTTAAGGTTTTCTCCGGCCTTAATTTTTCTTTTTAGATGAGATGAAGGAAATATTTTGTGTAAATACTTACGAAATTCGCAAACATCCATTTCTTCATTATCTGACTCCGCTGGGTCACTATTGTCACTGTCGGATTCATTATTCTTTTTCTTTTTTCGGTCAGTTATAGTTTTCATATTAGAATATCTATCTTTATCACGTTTTGTTATCTTAATTGAATTGTCGCGCGGCATTCTTGTATAATATATATTAAATTATTACTTTAATATTATTATCAATTTTATTTTAAATTGGCAATAAATGTTAAATTGTTAATCTTATTCGATAAATTATTTACACATTTACAAATACGCATTGCTCTAAAACGATTCGAGACCTTAATATATAAATCTGTCATTTTATAGTATTTGAACCAACCATATAAGTATTTTAATAAAAATTGTGGTATATTATAAATTATAAATTAAAGTTTATTAAATAAATATTAATAAACAAAAATAAAATTGATATTGATTTAAAAAATCAATATAAAACAATATTTATATATTATAAGAGATGTCTAAATCTATGAGTGCCAATTATAGTTCAATGAATGTTTCTAAGATTATTGGAATACAATTCAGTATTCTGTCGCCTGATGAAATTAGAAAAGGGTCTGTCGCTGAAATTAAAACCAGAGACACTTATATTAATAATAAACCAGTAATTGGAGGTCTATTTGACCCTAGAATGGGTGTTTTAGAGCCTGGACTAATCTGTCCAACCGATGGTTTAGATTATATGCAAACACCTGGATATTCGGGTCATATAGAATTGGCCAGACCAGTTTATTATATCCAATACTTAACTACTATACAAAAAATTTTAAGATGTATTTGTTTTAAATGCAGTAAGCTCCTTATAAGTAAGGAAAAATATAAACAAGCCTTAAAACTAGATGGCGATGCTAGAGCGAAATATGTATTTTCCCTGGCAAGTAAAATTAAACGGTGTGGCGAAGATACTGAAGATGGTTGCGGTTGTTTACAACCAAATAAAATTAGAAAGGAAGGGTTAGCTACAATTTATGCTGAATGGAAGAGCGACGAAGCTGAGACGGAACCCATGGTTGTTAAAATCACTCCTGAATTAATGTTGAAAATATTTAAGAGAATTTCAGATGAAGATGTATCTTTTATGGGTTTCAGTCCAATCTTCTCTAGACCAGATTGGATGATTTGCCAAGTTATGCAAGTTCCACCACCCGCAGTAAGACCATCTGTAAAACACGATTCACAGCAAAGATCGGAAGATGATTTGAGTCATATTTTGGTAAATGTAATAAAAACAAATAAAACACTCCAAGAAAAAATTCAAAATAACGCACCATCAAATGTTATTGACGATTGGACAACTGTTTTACAATATTATGTAGCAACCCAAGTTGATAATAAAATTCCGGGTGTAGCATCTGTGGCCCAGCGTTCTGGTAGACCTTTAAAATCAATTAAAGATAGATTAAATGGAAAGGGTGGGCGTATGAGAGGAAACTTGATGGCAAAACGTGTCGATTTTAGTGCTCGTTCTGTTATTACTGCTGACCCCAATATTTCCATTCGTGAATTAGGGGTGCCAATGAAAATTGCCAAAAATTTAACAAAACCGGTTATGGTTAATAGATTAAATAAAAATTATCTTACCAAACTAGTAAGAAATGGTCCCGAAGAATGGCCTGGAGCTAAAATGTTGCAAAAGAAAAATGGTGAGGAAATTACTTTAAAATATTATTTGGATAGAAATTCAATTGTATTAGAAGAAGGTGATATTGTTCATCGCCAAATGATTGATGGTGATGCTATTCTATTTAACCGTCAACCAACCCTTCATAGAATGAGTATGATGTGTCATATTGCTAGAATTATGAAACAAGGGGATACTTTTAGAATGAATGTAGCTGATACAAAGCCTTACAACGCGGATTTTGATGGTGATGAAATGAACCTTCATATGCCACAAGACCCAGAGTCAGAAGCAGAATTGAAAAATTTGGCAGCAGTTCCTTATCAAATTATTAGTCCGGCAAATAATTCATCTATTATTGGAATTTATCAAGATTCAATGCTTGGTTCTTATTTGTTCTCCAAAGAAAATGTTAGATTTACACCTCGACAAGCGATGAATCTCCTTATGATGTTCAATGGAATTAACGAAAATATATTACTTGAATCAATCAATAATGAAACAGGTATAAGCAATTATGATATTCTAAGTCAAATTATGCCACCTTTAACTATGAAAGTAAAAAGTGTTGAAATTGTTAATGGTAAATATATTTCTGGACAAATGGATAAAGGGGTGTTGGGTGGAAGAAGTAAAGGTCTTCTTCAACGCGTTTGCAACGAATTTGGTAATATGGCATCGGCTAAATTTATCGATGATTTACAAAATATTGTTACTGAATATATGACTCGGGCAGGTTTTAGCTGTGGAATAAGTGATTTGATTTCAAATCAATATACAAACGAAAAAATTGTTAATGTCATTACAAATAAGAAAACTGAAGTTAAAAATTTGATTGACCAAGTTCATTTAGGAGTGTTTGAAAATAATACTGGTAAGACCAATGAAGAAGAATTTGAAACGCAAATTAATAGTATTCTTAACCAAGCAACATCTGAAGCCGGTAAAATTGGATTGACAAACTTGTCACAAGACAATAGATTTGTAACCATGGTACAAGCTGGTTCTAAAGGGTCTGATTTGAATATATCATTTATGATTTCTTGTCTTGGACAACAAAACGTAGATGGAAAACGTATTCCTTATGGATTTGAACATAGAACCTTGCCACACTTTACAAAATATGACGACTCCCCAGGAGCACGCGGATTTGTAGAAAGTTCTTATGTTAATGGGTTATCACCTCAAGAATTATTTATGCACGCAATGGGTGGTCGCGTAGGTCTTATTGATACTGCGGTCAAAACTGCTACAACCGGTTATATTCAAAGAAGGCTTATCAAGGCTCTCGAAGACTTAAAGGTCGAATATGATATGACCATACGAAATAATAAAAATAAAATCGTCCAATTTCATTATGGGGATGATGGGATCGATACAACTAAAGTCGAGGACCAAGATATTCCAATTGTAGAAATGAGTAGCCAAGATATTTATAATCACTTTCTTGTTCCAGAAGAAAGTGGTAAGATCAAAACGTTGAGCAATATATTTCTAAAAAATGTTATGACAAGATTAAAAAAACAACACGGGGAATATTCCATTCAAATGAATAAACTTATTGAAGAAATGTTAATCAAAAGAGATATTATTATTAAAAATGTCTTTAAAAATAAAGGAGAAAAAACTGTTAGCTGTCCTGTTGCATTTCATCATATTATTAATACAGTTAAAGGACAATGTGGTATTTCACAATCGTCACTAGTTGACATTACTCCCATGGAAGCATATGAGATGATAAATTTTACGTTTGATAAGATTAATACAATTTATTACTCTCGCCCAAGCGAATTATTTAAAATATTATACTACTACTACTTATCACCAAAAGAACTTCTTGTAGTGAAGAGATTTAATAAATCAACGCTTACCTTATTACTTGATACAATTTTGATGGATTATAAAAGGGCAATTGTTGCACCAGGCGAAATGGTTGGTATGATCGCCGGACAAAGTATTGGTGAAGTCTCTACACAGATGACTTTAAACACTTTCCACTTTGCTGGAGTGGCATCAAAATCAAATGTTACTCGAGGGGTTCCAAGAATTGAAGAAATTTTATCATTATCAAGTGAAATTAAAAATCCTTCGTTGAGTGTTTATTTAAAACCTGAGGACGAAAGACACAAAGATAAAGCTACAACAATTATGTATATGCTTGAACATACTAAATTTGAAGAAATTGTAAAGTCGACTGAAATTTGGTTTGACCCAGACGACTTAAATACGCTCATCGCCGAAGACAGAGATTGTATTGAACAATATAAAACATTTGAAACTATATTTGATGATTGCGACAGCAGTAGTCTCGCAACAGGAGAAACTGAAAAATCAAAATGGATTGTTCGAATTATTCTTGACCCAGAAGTTATGCTTGAGAAAAATATTACAATGGATGATATAAACTTTACTCTTAAGAATTGTTATGAAGACCAAATTCATTGCGTTTATTCCGATTTTAATTCAGATAAATTAATATTCCGAATTAGAATGGTTGATGTATTAAAATCTGGAAATAGCAGAGGAGGACAAAAGAAAGCTAAGGTTAACCCTCTCGACCAATCCGACCAAATTTATATCTTGAAGAATTTCCAAGATCAGCTTTTACAAAAAGTTGTATTGAGAGGAATTGAGGGAATTAATAAAGTCATTCTTAGAAAGATTTTAGATAATGTTGTAGAAGGAAATGGTGTGTATAAGAAACAAGATATATGGGTTCTTGATACGGTTGGAACTAACTTGCTTGATGTGTTAGGGCTTGATTTTATTGATAATACAAGAACTTTAAGCAATGATATTATAGAAATCTATAGTGTTCTTGGTATTGAAGCCGCCAGACAAGCGATTTATAATGAATTGGTAGAAGTTGTAGAGTTTGATGGAACTTATATCAACTACCATAACTACAGTGTTCTTGTTGATAGAATGACATTTACATTTACATCTAATAATAAATTGATTTCAATCTTCAGGCACGGTATTAATAATGATAATATTGGACCTATTGCTAAGGCATCCTTTGAAGAAACGCCTGAAATGTTCTTAAAAGCGGCTAGACACGCTGAATTGGACACATTAAGAGGAATTTCTGCAAACGTAATGTGTGGTCAAGAAGGGCATTTTGGAACAGCGGCCTTTCAAGTTGTTCTTGATATTGAAGAAATGATGAAAATGGAAGCTGCCAGCGAATATAAATATGTTAATACTGACGAAGAAATTGAAAAATTCTTTGACAATGAAAAGTTAGACGACCCTTGCGGAGTTAATAAAATATCTATCCAAACTTATGTTGCCACAATTGCTCCTGAAAATATGGGCGAAGATAATACATATAACCCTGGTTTCTAATAAATAAATTAAATAAATTAAATAAGTTAAATAAATTAAATATTATTTAACTTATAATATTATACCAACAATGAATACATTTGATACTATTATTTATAAAGTAATAAATATTAAAAATAATGTTTTTTCTCCAAAATATGATACTACTGATATGGTAAGTGGAATACATAAACTTTTTTTCAGCCGGTACATCGAGAAAAAAACAACATATAAAAACAAATTCAACTTTTTAAATGAAACCATCGATAACTTTTACTTTGTAAAAAAACACGAAGAGAGAAATGAGTTTATAAATTACTTTAATAAAATACAAAAAGTTTACCATACACTTAACAGATTTTGTTTTTTATATAAAATTAAAAAAGCGAAGCTAATTGTAAATACTGACTTACAATTAAATGAAATTAAATTTGGAGAAAAAAACGTTTTGTCAATTTACTATAATAACTATAATTATTTATTTAAGATTGAAGACCTATTAAAAATTATTTATATATCATTAACTAATACATATTTGTTTTTTTGTCAACCAATAACAATTAAAAACCCATATAACAATTTACCATTTCAAAAATCTATTTTATATTATATTTATTTTTATTTAATTAATAATACTTCTATTGGTTATATAAAACCCGAATATATTGATATATTTTTCAAATTTAAACAAACTGATTTTAATATGACAACTTTTATTAATAGTTATGAATATATTTTGAGAGAAATTTCAATTAAAAACTATATTAACAATTCTACAAAAACACAAACCGAGGGTACTATTTTAATAATGATAAGCGAATATAATATTCGACATAAAAATTATAAAATTAATATAGATATTGAGTTCCCAGTAGATATTTTAATTAAAATTATGACCCCTTATTTAAATTTATATTTAACGGCATATTATTCGTTAGTGACCAAACATAACATCGACTCAAAAATTAAATTATATAAAAAACTAAAAGAATTTAATAAATTTAATCCATTATTTGGAAGAAAAATCGTAGTATTTAAAGAAAAGATTAAAAACGGCAAAATTATTAAATACGACCCACAAATAGAGTTTAATTCTCTACATAAAAAATTTAATACGTATACAACCGAAACGTTTATTAATAATCATTTATTGTATAATGAACCGATTAATGAACCGATTAATGACGACATATTTTTTAATTTATTTAATTTTGTTGTTTAAAATAAGGCGAATAATACTAGTAGTCCAATATTATTACGACAGTGTAGACGACGAACCTTGATAATTTACACTTATTTGGAATCACTTTCGATTATTAAAAATCGCCGTTTTTTAATTCCAGTTTGTCGTTTTGTTTTATTTTTGGGATCGCCTTTAATAACAACTTTTTTTGTTTGTTTTTTAATTGGCCCAGACATAACAATCTCTGGACTGGATTTCTCAATTATCAAATCCTTTTTCTTTGGCTTAACAATCTCTGGACTGGTTTTCTCAATTATTAATTTCTTTTTCTTTGGCTTATTTTCGTTTTCCGTGTCAGAATCAAGTAATAAACATTTCTTTTTTTGATAAGCCGTTTTTTTTACAAGTATAAAATCTCTAAGATAATCTTCAATTGTTATTTTATTATCTATAGCAGTTTCCATTCTCCTTACACATTCTTCGTTCAAATTGTTGAGAGAAATAAAACCCTCGTTTTTATCTGATTTAATGAGTTTAAATTTGGGTACGTGCTCAGGTCTAAATCCGGGTATTAACACAAATGCGAATTTATCATCTTTATTGCCATACCCAACAAATTCTTGCTTTTCATAATTGGTTTGTAATATACACTTTTGGCAAATAAAAATTGTTGGAATCTTATATTTATTTACAAGCAACCATAAATCAAAGGTGGTTAAAAAATAATTATCAGTATAAATAAAATTTGCAAATGAAAGAGTACCACTACGAACCTGGTCTCCCAACGTTTTTTTACCTTCTATTATAAGTATATCTAAAATTTTGTCTCCGTTTTCTTTAATATATTTTTTATACTCATCATATAATTGATTTTTAATTTCATTAATTTGATATGTTTCTTTTGTTTTTCTCTCAATCAAATCTATAATAAACTTGAATGTACAAAAATTATTGTCAGTATATTCATATTCACCATAATTACTAGGAAAACATTTTTTCCATTCAGTTGATATAATTTTATCGTTTTGCTTTATATGACATATCATCTCATTTTTTCTACCAATTGCATGATCTAGAGAAGAAATCCTATTTTCATATACTTGACTAATAATAGGTTGGGCTTCATCGTGCGAATTATAATGTGTATATTTATTTGGTATTACTGGTACAAGAGTTTCGAAATATTCCTGTGTTAAAGTAGATTGAACCATAATAATCTCGTTATCTCTCAAATTATAACCCATTTTTCCAAATGATAAATATGTTTGAGGTTGCATCATAAATGATTTAATTCTATTATATCTAATTAACTCATCAGCCATTCTTCCATAATAAATTGGTTCGTTTACTTTATTTGTTATCAAGTTTTTCTCTGGAAGTATAAGATTACATTTTTCATTTTCAGTAACAACACATAAATTTGGAGTATTTTCACATTTATTTTTATCCTTTACAATACATGTAGATACTTCATTTATTAATTTATAATAATTTTCATCGCCTATAAATTGAATTTTATCCTTAACCAGTTCTCTCAATATTTTATTTATATTCTCAAGCTTATCTGAATATATTATGTATTCCTTTAACATTTCAGCTTCAAGTTGTCCTCTAATTTTATTATTTTCATAGTTATGTAATAATATTCTAATTGTGTTTCTAAAAACATTATAAAAACTAGTTTCTAATTTAATTTTTTTTATGTAATCTACTCTTTCTTCGTCTACAGATTGGCTTGTCATTATTTCAATATCAATTGCCTTCATATTTTTATTTTTTGGGTTTACAATATAATTTTCATCAGTAATTGATGGTAAATCGTAGTCTTTATTAATTTCATCCTCTGTGATTGGTTCGGAAATCTGTATAAATTGGTTCGTGTTGGTAATAATGCCTACAATCATTTCATCTTCCACAATTTTAAACACAGGTTTACACGGGATATCCGCTTTTTCTCTCCTTTTACTAGTTTTTTTGTCAATATTGTTTAAAAACTCGACTGTTTCGTTATATGTTCTCCATAAATCTAAATTATTCATAAAAACAAAATCTAAGTCTTTTTTCAAATTTTCGTCTAACGCAGAAGGATAACATGGGATAAATCCAGACTTTTTTGATAGACCTGGCTCTTCAGCTAAAACTCCAATAATCTTATTATTAAAATTCATAACAAGTTTTTTTATTTTATAGTTATATTTATCTAATTTTTGAACTAAATCATACAGTAATAATGGTCGTATAGCTTTATAAACATTTGGCATACTATCTAGTGGTCTACATATTAATTCAAAAAATGGTTTTATCAATTCTTTAAAAACTGCTCTCATCGTTTTAGAGAGATGAGAGTCATATTCCTTAAACATTTTAGTTACATTTAATTTATTTGAAACAGTCAAATAAGAATAAATAGGTTCGTAATAACCATTTTCTTTTACAAATATAATAGTTGGCTTTCTTGGTTGATATAATTCTGATGAATAATGATTTGTTGGACAAATTAATTGAACATTATTTGTTATATCATCATGTGGTATTTGAAAAATAACAATATTAATACCATCTGGAAATAAATATTTGTTTGGCATACTTACTATATCCCATAAATATGTATGATCTATTAACGCATCATCGTCTTTTAAGAATAATACAAAATTTTCAAATGCCGAAACCACTTTTGTAAAATAAGCCTTTTCGTCTGTGTTTGTCATATCTATTTTTGAGTAGAGTTTTGAATTTGTATATTTATCAATGTTTATATTTTTATCCATTTCGCGAAAAGTTGTTACCAAATTACCATTTTGGTATTTAATAAACGAATCAATAGTTATTGACTTGATAAATCTTTCTCTCATTTCTTTTATACTTAAAATTTTTGCAATTTGGATATTTTTCGGGTCAAACTCATTATATATTCTTTTTCCATAAAACAACACATCTGAAATCGCCGCTACAAATGATTGATTTTTGCTTATTTCAATTCCATGTCTTAATAAGCAAGGATTGTTTTCTTTAATATTAGTATTTGTTTTACTAACTTGACAATCGGCGTTTACTTCATGAAGTATAGTTTGTATTTCACCTGGTAAATATCCCCAACGTCCTGCATCTAATGGAAATTTTTCTGGACCTAAAATGTATTCATCTTCTTTTTTTGATGCTACTTTATTATCTTTTTCAGTTTCTTCTTTTAAACACCTTTTTCTTGCTTTTATTCTTCCTTCGGTATTATAATTTTTAAAACAACAAGGTAAGCATAACCCCTTTGGGTGCTTATCTGGAATTAACCCTGGGTAGCCTTCATCATTAAATTCATATATATAATATCCTGGCTTTACTTCTTTTTTATTTTTAGGCAATACTTTGCCACAAGAAGGACCCCTTTTAGGTTTATGAACATATTCGCCGTTTTCTAATTTAATATCTGCCGGGTCTATAATTGTATTATTTTTTAAACACCAATAACGCGGACAAATATAATTAAATTGGTGCTTTTCGTCTGAACCGTATTTTAATACATCTTGTTCTCTCAAAAATTTAGGATATTTTTTGTTAATTTTATCTAACTGTGCGTCGGTGAGAATTACCGGTTGTCTTCTTTTATCTGATAAACACGTTCTTGAATATGCGTTATATTCTGGTGTATCTTCTTTAATAATTAAAATAGGATCATTCTTTTCAATTTGAGTTTGGAAATAATATGGTTTGTTTAGTTTCATACCATCTATATTTCTAATTTCCTCTTCTTCCTCCTCTACATCTTCTTCCTCTTCCTCTACCTCATCTTCCTCTACCTCATCTTCCTCTACATCATTTTCCTCTTTATTTTTTTCATTACTATTAGTTTTTTGCAAAGCAGACTTTTTTGCGGAGTCCATCTTTGTTGATTTTTTTCTTGACATTTCCTCTTCAGAAACACTTTTTATAATGATTTGTTGATTTTCTTTTGAAGTTTGTGTTTGAGTTTTTGATTTAGACTTTTCGATTGCAACCGGTTTTTTTTCACTGGATAAATCTTTTTCGCTGGATAAATCTTTTTCACTTGATAAATCTTTTTCAATTGATACTCCAGTTGGGTTAATTATTGAAGATAAATCTTTTTCACTTGATACATCTTTTTCACTTGATACTCCAGTTGGGTTAATTATTGAAGATAAATCTTTTTCGCTGGATACATCTTTTTCACTTGATACTCCGTCTGGGTTAATTATTGAAGATAAATCTTTTTCACTTGATATATCTTTTTCACTTGATACTCCGTCTGGGTTAATTATTGAAGATAAATCTTTTTCACTTGATACATCTTTTTCACTTGATACTCCGTCTGGGTTAATTATTGAAGATAAATCTTTTTCACTTGATATATCTTTTTCACTTGATACTCCGTCTGGGTTAATTATTGAAGATAAATCTTTTTCGCTGGATAAATCTTTTTCACTTGATACTCCGTCTGGGTTAATTATTGAAGATAAATCTTTTTCACTTGATACATCTTTTTCACTTGATACTCCGTCTGGGTTAATTATTGAAGATAAATCTTTTTCGCTGGATAAATCTTTTTCACTTGATACTCCGTTTGGTTTCTTCATAGAAGATAATGCTTTGTTATTTGGTGTTGTTTCTTCAGATGATACAGATTCTTCCGAGGGTACTCCGTTTGGTTTCTTCATAGAAGATAATGCTTTGTTATTTGGTGTTGTTTCTTCAGATGATACAGATTCTTCCGAGGGTACTCCGTTTGGTTTCTTCATAGAAGATAATGCTTTGTTATTTGGTGTTGTTTCTTCAGATGATACAGATTCTTCCGAGGGTACTCCGTTTGGTTTCTTCATAGAAGATAATGCTTTTGCTTTGTTATTTGGTGTTGTTTCTTCAGATGATACAGATTCTTCTGACGATGGTTGACCTCCTTCTGATTTATAACTTTTATCAGATTCATCATCGTCATCAAAAAATAAACTAAACGCTCCTTTAGGCGTATCCTTTTTATTTTTTGTAAATTTATTATATGTAACATATTCATCGTCTTCATTTTCAGCGAAGTCCTCTTTTTTAATAGGGTCTTCTGTATCAGGAAATGTTATATCAACCGTTTCTTCGTGTTTACATAATTTATTAATTTCAGCAAGAGGATATCTAGTCGATGTGTGGTCTTGAGTTAAACGAATAATAGAATCTAAATAGATAGGCAACGTGTATAAATAGTTAATATTGTTAATATTTTCAGTAACTATTTTAAGTGTCCCTGTTTCTAAATAAATTGATACGTCAGTTTTAAACCCAGGGTTCTCTTTAATTTTAATATCAGTTTTTCTAACGCCTCTTTCGACATCTAATTCATTTGCTACTTTTCTAACTAAATCAGTAGCTTCTTCCATAGTTAATTCAGGAAAATTCTCAAGTAATTTTTGAATAATTTCGTGTCCCTTAAGTCCTTGTGCAGGTTGTTCAAGAATAAAAGCTTCTATACTAGTAAATTTACTAAAATTAGATACACGTTTGAAACGCAATTTAAACTGATTTGCTTTATTTTTACCAGTCTCATTGATAAATATACTAGAAATACATTTGTATTTTTTTATATCAAATGGTTTAGTAATAGTAACATTAGTTTCATAAGTCATTTGTTTAATTTCAATATTATCATCATTTAAACTATTGAATATATTTAATTTATACCCACTTTGTTCCAATACTGACTTAATTTCTAGTATAGTTGGATTAATAAATTTTCTAAACATATCATCGATTTGTGTAACATTAACGATAGTATTAAATTCAGCAGACATTGTTATAAAACCATTTTCGTCAAACTCACAATGTAAGGTCTGTGAATCGGTTGTTTCAATATAAATAGAAACGGATTTAGTTTTACCAATATCCCTCATTAGTTTAAATATTGTAGCCTTTTTAAGGTATGGAATTTTTCTACCATCGGTAGAAAGTTTATCAGTATAAAGTCTAAATACATTTTCTTGTCTAGATGAAGGATTATATTTAATTAGAGGATTAATCTCCGTAGAGTGAACAATTTTGAATATAATTTCAAGAGGGATTTTAACATCGAATTCAGGCTTCATAACGGCTTTAATAAATTTGATACCTCTTGAAAGATATTTTAAATCATTTTTTCTCAACTTATAAATATCATAAAACATGTTGATTACGTTAAACGCGTGAATGGCTTTTTTATTATTAACCTTTTTATTGGAAATAATTAACTCGTCTGTTTTTTTATCTAAATCTTCGAGTGAATTGATATTTTTATTATACAAAAAAGGGTAATATAATTTTAATGTGGTCATTTCTGAAACATCTTGACTATCTACATATGCTAAAACATCTTTGGCTAAGCATAAATAAATAGTATCATCTACGATTTTACCTGAATTTAGAAGCAAATTATTATTTAAAGATGACAATGATTTTCTTGAATTTTGCTCGAAAAATTTATCATAATGTTTCACGTCAAACGGATTACAAATGTATGGATATTCATTTTCTGTGATAAAAACTTTTTGTCCTAATACTGTATTAATAATGTATTCTTTATTATCAAGATGCATTTCAAAAATATCATCATATGCGTAAACATCTTTATCTTCGGGGGCGGGTAAAGGATTGCCCTCTAAATCTGTAATATTTTGGATAATTTGGTCAAGACGAACCCTTGTTAAAGGTATTTTTTTATTTTGTGTTAAAGATTGGTAAATTGCCACCGAATTAAGTTTTTCGTTTTTTTTACAAAATAGATAAATTTCTTCAATAGCAATATCTTTTTTAATTTCATTAATAATTTTTAGTTTAATAGTAGCAATTGTGTCATCATAATGGATACTTTGTTCACTAAATACAATTTTTGACTTATTAAATTTAATTTCGTCATATTCTTGTTCCGTAAATATTTTTTTAATAGTTTCTTCGTTTGGAATATCCTCTTGTTTTCTTCCATAAAATACAAAAATAGTATCAACTGTATTATTAACTAAATGTTTAACTTTATATATTATACTATTTAAAGGTTCGTCTAATGATTTTATTGAGGATATAGGTTGTGACATATATATAAATAATTTATTATTTTTAATTTAGTTTAATAATAAATTAATTAAACTAAATTCTATTGACGTGTGTCGGTAATCCGTGCCCAAATAAAATCATATAAACTAAAGCAACACCACCAATTAATATGCTTCTATTCAATGCCATCGTTTGAGATTGTCTTAATGCGAATCTCATTAGCAAGTAAAGAATAACAGAGATAATAAACGCATGAAATAAATGTGTTAACGCACTTTCCATTATATATATATATATTATAATTTTTATCCTAAATCGTAATAAGGATTATCGTTTATAGACATACCGCAATATTCTTCTGGGTATTTTTTATAATCAATTGGTGAATAAATCCCGGCTTCCTTTGCGTTTTGTAGAACCCATTTAAAATTTTCCCAGAATTCCTGTCCGTGGCCGACCGATTTTGTTGAAATATGTGATAACTCGTGAAGAGCTACAAATGTGAGTGTATTAATATCAATTAATTTTGAACCATTTTTTTGTTTATTTAAACAAAATGCTAATTTCTCTCCTTTATTTTCACTATACGCAGTTAACTCACTTGTTGGTAAAGTCTCGCATATTTTAGTTGGATTAAATCCTTCTATTAATCTTTTAGTTCGTACGTCTTCCGGTTGTTTCTCTTTTAAATAAAATACCATATCTTTTAATTTTTGTGTTACGTCTGCTAAAAGATTTGCGGCCAATTCCATCTTCTCTCTTTCACGAACACAATATCGGTTTCCATCTTGAGAAGCTATAATACATTTTAAATCGTATGCATCAGAATGATAATAAATAATCAAACACAACAATAATACGAACGCCAAAAATATATAAAAAAATGTACTATGTTTTCCCATATATTAATAATATATAAAATTGTAAACCAATCCTTATAGAATGTATGCCTTTGTACTATTTTCTAGAGAAGAAATATTAACAAATTACTTAAACCTATTATAAGATATAAATAATAACTGCGATTTGTTTATATCTTATTTTGGCTTGTATTTCTAGATATACAGCCCAAAATTATTTTATATCTTATAATGATGATACAAATATTTTATTAATTTATTTTTTTATAAGTTATCATTATTGAGCACCAGACCCAATTTCCAACGGAGGTCTCATGAAATCTGGTTCAATTGTACTAGTATTCCAGGGCCCAACATTCAATTGAGGGTTAGGAGGTTCAGACCGAATTTGAAGATTAGAATTTCTCAATGTTTGACCAATTGTATCAATTCCAATATGGTAACCAGCCTTAAGTAAGTTAATATTGGCAAGGTCCCCTTTGCCTGAAGGGTTTAATTGAGCCCATTGCGAGTTGGTATCCTTAGGTAAAAGTTCTGATGGATTTTGGATAGTAGGCTTGGAACACGAAGAAGGTATTCCTGGCATAGATGTTTGAGCACCATTTGCCGAGGCAAATACTTCATTCTGTCCCATTGGATCAGAAGGACGAACGCTGGCAGAATAAGCAGCATTTGTATTTTTATATTGTTGTTGCATTTGACTATTAGATTCATTACCTGGCATTCCTTTTGCACCTAAATAACCAGCGAAGATATAAACAACATAGGCGACAATTAATAGAATAATAATAGCTCCAACTCCGTAGTCATTCCATAGTTTCTTTAAAGAGACACTCATTATATAAAATTAATGATAAAATAATTTTTACGATTAAAATTTAATTATCCTAAACTTTATCAAAGACCTTCCAATTCACTTTCCGAAACTTCATCTATTTCTGCGTCAAACTCACTATCACTATCATTAATATTTTCTATCATATATGTTTTCTTAATATTTTTCGCTTCTAGATAAGCTAAAATAGCATTCTTTTTTGCATTTTTTGCCTTTGTTATGGCTTCCTTATATAATTTAAAATAAACTTGGTTCGGTTTGTTAAGTGTCATAATTTCTACGTTGTCTAAAGTAAAATCGTTATTGTCAATCCCTCGCAATGTATCGGTATTTTCCTCAATAACATCAGTTAAATCTTCAAATTTAATATCTAAAGCAACATCTTGTTCCTTTTTTTCTTCTCCGTCTAATAATTCAATTTCATCATTTTCTTCTAAAGAATTTACAATTTCTTCCATTTTTGGTTCAACTGTCGATGTTACTTCTTCCTCCATATAGTGGTCCATTTTGTTGTTGTTTTTGTTTTTGTTATTTAATTCTAACTCATATTCTGGATTAATATTTTCAGTCGATTTAAATTCATCTAAATTATCTAAATTAGCTAAATGTGTTTGTTCATTAGTTTTCTTATGATTTTTTATAAGACAACTTTGAAAAATAGGTTCACGATCAACCACCATAACTTGTTTTAATTCAATTTCAATTTGAAAATTTCTGGATGTAAATTTAATACCTTGTATTTCTAAAATAGAAATCATTTCGGTTTCAACTGTAATATCACTAATATCTAATGTAATTTCATTTTCATTGTATATTTTTATTGCTGGGATGTCATCTTTTGAATTTTTAATATTAGTTCTTAATAGATAAAATTTACCTGATTTATATACTCTTATTAAAGGATTAAACGCACTTTCAATGTCATTTTCTTCTAAATTACCTTGAAACCATAAATCCTTTTTTTCATATATAAGTTTTTTACATTTTTCTTCAAAATTTTCAAACCATTGTATAAGCGTTTCAGAACTATTGTCAAACATTAAATCAGAATAGTATTTTTTACCAGTTTTAACAATCCCATGTCTTGTTAAACTTTTTGAAGTTTGTATGTATAATGGTTTTTTATTAAATTCAATTTTAGTAAAATAAGCACCACCTTGGATGCCAACCGGATGTGCTAAAGAAATATTTGAAAAATCAAAATTTTCATTTGGTTCAATTATATTATTCATATTAATGAAAATATAGAAATTTTTAATAATATTAACACGCATAAAATTGTATTTAATTCTCTAATAGATAATTATGAAAGATTCGTTCGTTCAACAATGTTTAGATATATTAAAGAGAGAAGACATTAAAAATGAATTTAAAATGTTGTTAAAACCTGTAATCGATTTTATTTTATATGAAATCAATCCATATATTTATATAATTATGGGGTTTGTTTTCCTAATATTTGTAATGATATTGGCAATTCTTATACTTTTAATTTTGATGATACGTAATAAAGAAATATTGAGTGTAAATATTTAATTAATATATGGATTTAAAGCGAATATAAACCTTATTCTCGGTATTGTATATAAATCACAAGACACTCGTAACCATATATCTAAACATCGTATATTGAATGGTATAACTTATAATTATGC
>Ga0222713_10003181_pt1 | contig 17161 bp, 16 predicted proteins | sample C33_649DmetaG_FD_165061 | JGI IMG/M metagenome (GOLD analysis project Ga0222713, IMG submission 165061) | Estuarine water microbial communities from San Francisco Bay, California, United States - C33_649D | ecosystem: Environmental > Aquatic > Marine > Unclassified | place: USA: California...
AGGGCAAACGGCGTGATCAGCACAGCCACGAGACCGAAGAACGGCCCAAGGAGCATCACCGGTTTTCTTCCGATGTGATCCGCCATGATCCCGAAGATCGGCGAGCCTGCGAGTTCGGTGACATAGAAGGCGAGGGAGATCGCCGCAACGTCGGCGGTCGTGACGGTGATCGTGCCCCCGTCTCGAAGGAAGGCGGTCCAGAAGACGAGGAGGGCGCCCGTGGTGCCCGTGGCCGTCCGCAGGACCAGGGTGCCGAGGAGGAGCGAGCGCATTGAACTAGTCATCCGCTCCACGATAGCGGCTCGGTATACTCGCCGCATGCCGAGCAATGTTGCCCAGAGTTATCCATATAAGAGAGAGAGCGAGTCAGAGCGCGCCTCGGCAATTGCGTTAACACTTGCAGCCCGTGAGGGGCTCGCCGAGCGGCTCGCCGCTGAGGCGCTCCCTTACGACAACGCTGCTGAAGACGAAGCGTGGGCGTGGCGCTGTCGCAGCGTTGGCTGCGCCGGAATCATGCACACCGCGGGATACGCACGAGATCGACACGGGCTCGTTGCACTCTGCGACGCCTGCGGCACGATCGCCCTCCGATAGTGGCGCGTCGAGTGGTGCTGCGCGTGAGGAGTCATCAGCATGGGGAGTGAGCGCGCGCCAGAGATCGTCCCGATCAGCGCAGCGAACAAGCCCGCGCAGGTCGACATTGTCGGCGATCGCATCCGCGTCGCCTCACTAGAGATCGTTGACCGGGCGCTCGCCGGTTACCTTGAGAGCCGCTCACCAGAAGAGCGACCAGAGACGGTTGAACGCGCACTACGCGTCGGCCTGATGGCACTGCAGAGTGCGAGCGGCTCTATTGATGTTGATCATGTGCGCCGCGCCTTTGACAAGTTCTTGAACGACGCCGCCGATTCCAATAAGAAGGCGACCGCAGAGGTGGAAGAGATCCTGAGAAAGAATTTCGCCACCGAAGGGGGCGTGATGCCGGCCACCCTCGAACGCTTCATTGGCGACAAGGGCCAGCTCGCCCAATTCACCAAAGACCTCTTCGATGAGAATCGCCGCGACTCGGCGATCGGAAAGTTGAACACGATCCTCGGCACCTACTTTGACGGCGACGCGAGCAAGCTCGCCCACCTGCTTGACCCCACGCGCGAAGCCTCACCGCTCAGCAGTTTCCGCGCGGAGATCGCGAAACGATTTGACGATGTGCTGCTCAAGATCGTGGAGCTCGACGCGTCGCAGAAAGCGGCGAAGGGCGAGCGGAAGAAGGGGACGGCGAAGGGGGCCGACTTTGAGTCGCGCATCATCGCCGAATACACCGAACTGTTGCGCGCAACCAACGACGACATTGAGGGGACGGGCGGCATCACTGGCGCCGTTACCGATTCAAAGAAGGGCGACGCGGTGATCACCATCAACGCAAAGGATGCCTCCGCCGCCGTGCTCCGCATTGTGGTTGAGGTCAAGGACAAGTCCATGACGGGGCCAGCGATTGAGAAGGAGCTCGTCGAGGCGCGAGAGAATCGAAAGGCTGAAGTGGCGCTGATGGTCTTCAGCGAGGCGGCTGCGCCAAGCGGTTACGCACCATTCCAGATCACGCGCAACGGCGTCTTCTGTGTCGTTGACCCAGAGTCTCCAGACGTTGCCATCCTTGAGGCCGGTTACCGCCTCGCGCGTCTCGTGGCACGCATTCGGCTCAAGGCGGAGGGGAGCGGTGCGGATCTCTCCGCGGCCCGTGAAGCGATTGACGCGCTGCGCGCACGCCTTGACTCCGTCAAGGAGATCAAGAAAACACTGACAGCGGTGGATACCGCAACTGAGAAGGCGCGCGACGAACTTGATGCGCTACGAGCTGCGATTGCGGCCGAAGTTGACCGAATAGAAGAGCAGGTCCGCGCGAGCAGCGCCGCCGCCAAGCCAGAGTGAGCGGCGCCGCCGCCGACTGGCGCCGCTTTCTCACCGGCCGCTACGCCGCATTCGGCACGCTCGCCGTCTCCGACGCAATCGCCGTTGCACTTGCCGGTGACGGTCTCGCCATTCCGCTCGTTGCAACCCTCGGCGCCTCGCCCGCCCTCGCCACGCTGATTGGCCTCTTCCCGTTTGTTGGAGGCATCCTCCAGGCGTTCGTCCCCGCGATCTTGCGTCGCAATCGCGGGGACCTCCGTGGCCTCACCATCGTGATCGCCGCGATCGGTCTGATGCGACCGCTTCTCTACATCGCGGTTGTTGTCTTGATCTGGGCGGGACTCCTCTCTGCGATCGGCGGAATCTTGCTGATCGCAATCGGCTTCGGCGTTGGCGCAACCGCACAGGCGCTCGCAGGCGCAAACGTGCAGACCTGGTTCGGCCGCATCCTTCCCGAGCGCGAGCGAAGATTTGTGGCGCCGCGCGCACTCGCCATTCAGTTCGGCCTCGGGTCCGTCCTTCTCGTCCCTGTTGCACTGATGGTTCGTGTTGGCGAAGCTGACTGGGGGGTGATGATCTACGCCCCAGCGTTTGTTGGCGCACTCGTGGCGAGCCTCGCCTTCATACGCGCCCTGCGCAAGCTGCCGCGACCCGGCGCACTTGCCCCTGAACGATCGGTTCGCGGCGGCGCACTCTCCACTCCAGTGCGAAGGTTCATCCGCACCAACGCCATCTCCGCGCTCGGCGCAGGCTTCGCCCCGTATCTCTCCATCTATGCAATCGTTGTGCTGAATCAATCGGCGGCGTACGCCATCCTCCTCTCCGCGGTCGGCTCTGCCGCCGCACTTGTTGGCGCACTCGTTATCGGCAACTGGCTAGAGCGCGGCTCCGCGAGTCGCCTCTATCGAGCATCGCTGATCGTTCGCGGCGTGGGCATGGCATCGTCAGCGCTCGCCGGTCCTTGGAATCCATTTGCGCCAGTCATCTTGGTCATCGTGATGATCGTTGTCACCGTCGGGTTCGCAGCGGGGATGCTCTCTGCGCAAGAGCGACTCCTCCGACTCGCGGAGCCAGGCGAAGTGGTACGCGCACAGTCAACCTTCGGTGCCGTCAATGCCGCCTGCCTCGCCGCTGGCCAGGCGGTCGGTGTTGGCGTGCTCGCCGTTTTCCCAATCGCTTATCCAACGTATGTGGTGATCTTCCTTGTGACCGGTGCCTTCCGGCTCGTTGCGGCGGCGACCGCCGATGTTGGAGACGGCTGGGATTCAGCGACTCGGCTGCATCACGGCGACGAGATCGCAACTGAGCCTGCGCTTGAATCCCAGCGCTAGCGCGCTGACACGCCTGAAGCGGCACCGCTGAGGCGGCACGGCCCCACCCCGCGGGCGGGGCTACACTAGGGGCGAAGCCGCACCGCGGCACTGCCCGAAGTGGCAGACATGAACGAACAGGGAACGAGGAGGGGGGCACGATGCGCGTACCAGTAGAGATGCCGCGACTCGGCTACGACACCGAAGTAGGGAAGATCGGCAACTGGACCGCCAAGGTTGGCGATACCGTGACCGCCGGTCAGCCGATCGGCGAGTTGGAGACCGAGAAGGCAACGGTGGAGTTTGAATCTCCTGCCGCTGGAACGCTCGTTGAGATCGTGCACCCCGCTGGAGCCGAAGTGGCGGTCGGCACCGTGATCGCCTTCGTCGAAGACGGCAAGTAGGTGGAGAAGCCCGGCCGCACGCCGGTCACCTTCACGCCGATGCGCGCGGCGATCAGCCGCCGCATGGTGGAGTCAAAGTCAAAGGCCCCTCACTTCTACGTCTCCACAGACATTGAGATGGAGGCGGTGACTGCCGCCAACAACGCCCTCAATGAAGGGAAGAGTGGCGACGACCGCGTCACCATCACCGCGTGGCTCGTTCGCGCACTTGCGCAGTCACTCGTCGCAGCACCTGCGCTCAACGCCGTATGGAGCGGCGAGACACTCGAGCGCGTCGACCAGATCAACATCGGCATTGCGATCGCCATCCCAGACGGCCTGATCGCGCCTGCACTCCTTGACTGCGCCGCCAAGGATCTCGCCACGATTTCATCCGAGCTTCGCGACCTTGTGACGCGCACAAAGGCGAACAAGTTGAAGCCCGCAGAATTCTCAGACGCAACGTTCACGCTGAGCAATCTCGGCGGGTACCCTGTGACGCAGTTCACCGCGATCGTCACCCCACCGCAGGTCGCCATCCTTGCGACCGGTCGGAGCGAGCAGCGCGCCGTGGTGCGCGACGGCGCCGTGGTCGCGCGCCAGATGCTTACCGCCACACTCTCCGCCGATCATCGCGCCGTTGACGGCGCACTTGTTGCAACCTTCCTTGGTGACCTGAAGTCGCGACTTGAATCCCCAGAGGGTCTCGCCTGACCGTGACCTCCCCCGCCCTCTCGTGACTGACCAGAACGCGCCGATCGGCGGCCGCTCCAACTATTCGCATGGCGAACTCAACGAGGGCGACCTGCACGCCGATCCGTCCACACAACTTCAGCGTTGGATTGACGCGGCGATCGCTGCGAACCTCCCTGAACCACTTGCCGCAGCTCTCGCCACCGCCAGCTCGGATGGCGCACCGAGCGTTCGCATGGTGCTCATTCGCGGTATTGGATCAGACGGCATTCGCTTCTATACAAACCACGAGAGTCGGAAGGGTCGCGACCTCGCCGCAAACCCGCGCGCCGCAATCAGCACGTGGTGGCCAGGACTCGAGCGGCAAGTTCGCTGCTCGGGGCCCGTGCGACGCCTCGCCCCTGTCGAGTCGGCCGACTACTTCGCCAGCCGTCCACGCGAGAGCCAGCTAGGCGCCCGCGCCAGCCGCCAGGGCGAACCGATCGCCGCGCGTGCCGACCTTGAGGCGGCCCTCGCCGCCGAGGCGGCCGCCCACCCGGGGGACGCCCCCGTTCCGCTCCCCGACTTCTGGGGCGGCTACCTCCTCACCCCTGACCGCTGGGAGTTCTGGCAGGGGCGCCCGAACCGCCTGCACGACCGCTTCGAATACCTCCCTCTCGCTCAGGGGTGGGAGATCCGCCGCCTCCAGCCGTAGCCCCTCGCGCAACCCGGCGAAAGACTTTCGCACCGCGTGCTCCAGAGCCCCCCGCCGATCGGATACCCTACGCCCAAGCGCAGATCGCGCTTCATGAGACACGGCGCTCGGATGCGGGTGCCGATCGAAGGAGGAAACATGCGAAAGAAGTCCGCACTAGCGGCACTTTTCGTAAGCGCTGCGATGATCGCTGGCGCCTGCGGCGGTGGCGCTAGCATCGTCGGCTCGTACAAGCCTGGTGAAGGCGGTACCGGCGGAACGTTGCTTGTCGGCGACTATCAAGACGTTGATAGCTTGCACCCGTACTACTACTCCACGGTGATGTCAGCAAACGTGCTTGCAACCACGTGGGACGGCCTCGTCACTCTCAGCAATGAGGCGAAGTACGTGCCATGGATGGCAACCGAGATCCCAACGATTGAAAACGGCGGGATTATTCTCCCAGGCGAGAACGGCGATGCGATGACCGTGACATGGAAGCTCCGCGACGGGCTCGTCTGGTCAGATGGCGTTGCGATCACCTGTGCAGATGCCGAGTACACCCACCAGTGGGTGATGACGGAGGGGAACCCCCTTTCAACAACCGGCGCTGCAGAGATCTCTGACGTTGAGTGCGTCGATGACCTGACGATCAAGCTGCACTACTCCGAGCTCTACTCGGGCGTGTACGGCGGCGTTGGCATCATGCCGAAGCACTACTTTGAGAAGTACGACATCAACTCGGGCAACCCTGCAACGGACATGGTGCTTGGCGCCGGCTTCCGACCAGAGGATCTGCCGAACGTCCCAACATCGGGCGCGTTCAAGTTCGAAAGCCGCACCGAAGGCGTTGAGACCGTGATGGTCCGTAACGACAAGTGGAAGAACCCGTACAGCGGAGAGGGCGCAAAGCTTGACCGCATCAAGTACGTGGTCTGCGGCGACCCAGACACCTGTATCGCGAAGTTCCGTGCAGGCGAGCTGGATATCGTGACTGACCTCGACGGAAATGCGTTCGCGAGCACCAAGGACCTTGGTGCACAGCAGCGCCCTCAGAGCGTCTTCACCTATGAGTTCTTCCGCCCAAACCACTCGCCGGATGACTGCTCGATCCTCGAGCCGCTCAAGACGACGCGTGGTGGTGGCTGCCCTGTCTCTGACCCAGCGATCCGCAAGGCGATCGCTCAGGCCACGGATAAGGACGCGATCTGGAGCCGAATCCTTGGCGAGGCTGGCGTGGTCGCTTCTTCAAGCGTCACCCCACTCGCTTGGTTCTATAAGGAGCAGACGCCAGTCAAGTTTGACTTGGCCGCTGCAAAGAAGACCCTCACCGACGCAGGCTGGGTCGACAGCAATGGCGACGGCATCGTGGAGAAGGACGGCGTCTCTGCCATCCTCGAGTTCTGCACAACGTTGAAGCCAGTGCGCAAGTCGACGATCGCTTACGTGGCGGGTGACCTGGCAAAGATCGGGATCAAGGCCGTGTACAACGGCGGCGGTACGATCTTCGCTCCGTGGACAGAGTCGGACGAGAACCTCTCGTGCAACCTCTCCCGCGGCAACTTTGACGTGGCACTGCACGCGTACAGTTCGGGCATTGAGGCGGTCTCGCTCTACGGCGTGTACCACTCAACCAAGTTCAACCCAGACGGTCAGAACGACGCGAAGGTGAACGACCCAGCACTCGATGCTGAGTTGGACATCATCAAGGGCACGATCGATCTTGACGCGATCGCCACCGCTGCAGCCAAGGTCCAGGAGATCATGGCCGCAACGACGGTCGAAATCCCTCTCTATTACTGGATGGGGATCGAGCTCGTGAGCGATAAGGTCGGTGGGTTCCTCCAGAACCCAACGCAGGCCGGTCCGCTCTGGAACGCAGGGGATCTCTCCCTCGCGAACTGATCGGGTTCACGTCGCCTTCGGGTGATGCTTCAGAAGGGGCGGGACGAAAGTCCCGCCCCTTCTGTTTCCCCGAATCACGCCTCCAGGTATTGGATCGCTGCACGCGCCGAGAGGGGCGCCGCGGGGACTGGATCGGCTAGGATTCGGCAGACACGCGGGGGATGCAGGAAGGAGGGGTGATGCTCAAGTTTGCACTGCGCAGGATCGGCGCGAGCCTCCTCATCCTGCTCGGCACGACCGTCTTCATCTACGCACTCCTCCTCGCCGCCCCTGGCGGCCCAGAACAGAAGTACGCGAATAACCCGCGCTTTACACCACAACAGCAGCAGGCGTACGTCAAGGCGCTCGGTCTCGATAAGCCCGTCCCTGTGCAGTACTGCCGCTGGCTCGGCGCTTGTCGCCGCGACGCCGACGGAATCGAAGCGCTGATTGGGCCAACCGGCTTCCCAAGCATCCTTCCCACATTCATCTCAGGAGTCGACACGGGTATCGTCCACGGCGACTTCGGCTACAGCTACGAGAACGGGAATGCCGTCATCGAGCGCATTAGCGGGGCGCTCCTCCCCACACTAATCCTGGCCGGCCTGTCCGCAGCCCTCTGGCTTTCGCTCGCCGTCGTCCTTGGAGTGATCACGGCGCTGAGGAATGGCGGGCTCTTTGACAACACCGTCAGCGTCTTCACCTATGTGATTGCCGCCTTCCCCACATTCATCCTGGGCTTTGCGCTGATCTCGATCTTCTCCGTTGGTCTTGGCATAACACCCGTGAGCGGCATGACCGACGGGCGCCTCTCACCAGCATTCGGTAGCGACGCGTACTGGGTCTACTTCTCCCAAAACCCTGGTATTGCCATTGCAGATCTGGCCAGTCACTTAATCCTTCCCGTAGCAACGCTCGTCACGATCAGCGTGGCCGGCGACGCGCGATACGTTCGCCAGAGCGTGATGGAGTCCATGGGGATGGAGCACGTGCGCACCGCGCGATCAAAGGGGCTAAGCAACCTACGCATTAATCGCCGCCACATCCTGCGCACGGGGCTCATTCCATTCGCGACGAACATTGGTCTTGCCTTCCCCTTCCTCGTCTCTGGCGCACTCATCACCGAGACGATCTTCAGCTGGCCAGGGATTGGTCGACTCACGCTGATCGCGATCGGTAACCTCGATTACCCACTCCTCATGGGCATCCTCTCGATTGGCGCCGCCGCCGTCGCGATCGGTAACCTCATCTCCGATCTTCTCTACGCCGTCCTTGATCCACGAGTGCGACTATGAGCACCTCCTCGCAGGCGCAACTTCCAGTCTCCGAAAGCCCATGGCAGCAGGCGCGTCGGCGCTTCATGCAGACTCGCATGGGCCCAGGTGGACTCTTCATTCTTGCCGCGATCTTTGTTTTCGTGGTGATCGGTTCGCTCCTCCTCCCATATGACTTTTACGTGGTGCCACAACCAGATGAGATCAGGTTCGTCGGGCGACCACCTGCATGGGGCCGACCATTTGGCGAGACGGGCATGTTGCAACTTGACGTGATGACACTCGTTGCAAACGGCGGACGAACGTCGTTGATCATCGGATTTGCGACCGCGATCGGATCTATCACCATCGGGACCCTTGTTGGGGTAATCGCAGGCTTCCTCGGGGGGAAGATTGACTCCTTCCTGATGCGCCTCGCCGACGTCTTCCTCATGATCCCGTCACTCTTTGTCATCCTCTTCCTCGCCCGAATCTTCCAGGGCGAGGGCGGCGGTGGCGTCTGGTCGCTTGTCCTAGTGTTCGTTGCCTTTGGATGGATGGGGTTGGCGCGCTTGGTGCGCGGTCAAGTGCTCGCAATTCGAGAGATGGAGTTTGTTGAAGCGGCGCGCGCATTAGGGGTCCCGCCGCTCCGTATTGCGTTGCGTCACATCCTGCCGAATGCGATCGGACCGCTCGTCGTTGCAGCGCCATTCATTGTCGGCGGTGCAATCATCAGCGAGGCCTTCATCAGCTATCTCGGCTTCGGCATCAATCCAGCTGTCCCTACCTGGGGGAACATCATCTCGGAGTCGGCGAAGTTCTTGCAGCAGGGGAACTGGTGGTGGATCGGCTTCCCTGGTCTCTTCATCGTGCTCACCGCACTTTCGGTCAACATGATCGGCGACACGCTTCGCTCCGCCCTTGACCCACGAGGCCGCAAGTGAGCGGCGTAAAGGGGGCACCAGTGGTAGCGGTGAAGGACCTCAACATCTCCTTCAAGACCGCCGCGGGCGTGATCAAGGTGGTGGAGAACGTCTCATTCTCAATTGGGAAAGGCGAGTGCCTTGCGGTCGTTGGTGAGTCGGGATCTGGGAAGAGCGTCTCTGCTCTCGCGACAATCGGACTCCTCGTCAAGGATCAGTCAATCGTCACCGGCTCCGTCCTCTTCCGCGGAGAGGAGCTGCTCGGCAAGCCTGAGTCCTACATGCGCAAAATTCGTGGCGGTGGCATCTCCATGATCTTCCAGGAGCCGCTCTCTGCGCTCAACCCCGTTACCACTATTGGCGAGCAGATCGCCGAAGTGCTTGTAGCCCACGGACGCGCAGGCTGGAAGGAGGCGCACAAGAAGGCGATCGAATTCCTGGAACTCGTAGAGATCGCGCAGGCACCACAGCGCGTCAAGCAGTACCCTCATCAACTCTCTGGCGGCATGCGACAGCGCGCCATGATCGCCATGGCGCTCGCCGGTGAACCAGAACTGATCATCGCTGACGAGCCGACCACCGCACTCGACGTCACGATTCAGGCCCAGGTGTTGGATCTGCTCCGACGCACGACGCGCGAACGCGGGACGGCGCTGATGCTCATCACGCACGACCTTGGCGTTGTTGCCGAGACCGCTGATCGCATCGCGGTCATGTACGCGGGTCAGATCGTTGAAGAGGGGCCGGCAAAAGAGGTGCTCCGCGCGCCAGCGAGCCCGTACGCGCTCGATCTCATCGCCTCCATCCCCTCGTATGAGCGTCGCGGGAAGGGCCTCACCACCATTCAAGGCGCCGTCCCCTCCCCCGCCAACTTCCCAAGCGGCTGCCGCTTCCACCCGCGCTGTCGATTCGCGGTTAAGGCGTGTGCCGCGTCCGTGCCTGAGCTGACGCCGCGGACCGGCGATCGCTCAGTCCGATGCTTCCGCGCAGATGAGATTGCAGGGGGCGTCAAGTGAGCGAGAAGCGCGCTACAACTGGAGCGTCCGCGAATCTGCTCGAGCTGCGCGGCGTGAAGAAGCACTTCCCGATCGGCAGCGCCATTCCTCTGATCCAGAAGCGAAAGACAGTGAAGGCGGTCGACGGCGTTGATCTCACCATTGCGCGCGGTGAGACGCTCGCAATCGTCGGCGAGTCGGGCTCGGGGAAGACAACGCTCGGCCGCGTTGCGCTCGGACTGCAGAAGCCGACCGCGGGTGAGGTCTGGTTTGACGGCGCGAAGCTCACCGATCGCAGTGCAGAGGAGCAGCGCAAGTTGCGCCGCAGGATGCAGATCGTCTTCCAGGATCCATTCGGTTCACTCAATCCACGCCTCCCAATCGGCGACCAGATTGAAGAAGGACTCGTCGCCCATGCAATCGGGACCACGTCGGCGCGCAAGGACCGCATGCACGCAGCTCTTGAGATTGTTGGCCTTCCACAGGAGTACGCCGTTCGCTACCCCCACGAGTTCTCAGGCGGCCAGCGTCAACGAATCGGCATCGCTCGAGCGCTTGCCCTCGATCCTGAGTTCGTCGTTCTTGACGAGCCAGTCTCCGCCCTTGACGTCTCCATTCAGAGCCAGGTGCTTAACCTCCTCGCCGACCTACGAGAGAAACAGGGGCTCACCTATATGTTCATCAGTCACAACCTGGACGTTGTGGGCTACTTCGCCGACCGTGTGGCGGTGATGTATCTCGGGAAGGTTGTGGAGACCGGACCGGTAGATCAGGTGTTCACTAAGCCACAGCATCCGTACACGATTGCCCTGCTCTCCGCGGTGCCGAAGATTGAGGCGCACGACACTGCCGACCGTCTCATTCTTGAGGGCGAGATCCCATCGCCAATCAACCCACCATCAGGCTGCCGTTTCCGCACGCGCTGCTGGCTGCGCGAACAGCTCGGCAATCCAGAGCGCTGCGCCACCGAAGAGCCGCTCCTCGCCGCCTCGCCGCGCGCGCTCGATGTAGCGGTTGCCTGCCACTTCCCGCTTGAGGATGGTGCTGCCTCAACCACTAAGGTTGGTCGCACCGCAGCGGCGGCGAAGAGTAAGGCGAACGCCTAATCCCTACTCTCGACGGAACCGTTCTCGTGCAGCAGATGCTGCGTCAGCACTGCGCGGATCTGGGTCTATGCGCTGATCAACCACCGCAATGAGGTCCGCCGCCTCTCTGAGCGACGCGTAGATGCCAGCGCCCACCCCTGCGATCGCCGCCGCGCCCGCTGCCGCCGCCTCTGCGATGCGTGGCACGACCACAGGAACCCCAAGAAGGTCAGCGCGCATCTGCCGAATTCCACGCGGCACATGCGTCTCTGTGGTGTGAAGCCCAACCGTTGCTCCTGTTGCCGGGCCGGAGAGCCACATCTCATCGAGTGGCAGGCCCGCGGCACGCGCGGGTGCGAGGAGCGCCTCTACCGCAAGTGCGCCTCGCTCCGCTGCAGCTCGTACGCGCTGCACGCCACTGAGTGTCTCGCTGGCCGCCGAACCGAGAGAGAACTCGCCGAGAGGAAGGGCGGCAACCTCCTGCATCAACGTCTCTGGACGCGCGCCGCCAACGATCGCGTTGGTGATCGCCTCGTCTAGGAGGAGGCCAGTCCCTCCCAGTGCACCACCGAGAATTCGCAGGTCGCCGAATGGAGTGGGCGCTGGACCCGACCAGAGTGAAGCGCCAACGAGCGCGCTAACGCGTGCGGCGGTATCTGTCGTTGCCGAAACGCCAACGCCACCAGCGGCACCTCCAACATCAACACCACGCCCCAGGTGCATGAGCCCCGCGCCAACGACTGCCGCCAGGCCGTCGTTCGTCCCAGAGACAACAGGCGTGCCGGCTCGCAGTCCCAACTCTCCTGCAACCTCAGCACGTAGCTGACCAATCTTGGTTCCTGGGTGAACCTCGGGTGGGAGAGCACGCTCGTCGAGCCCGCCATCCGCTCCAAGCAGAAGTGCGCGGTCCGCAGGAGCAAGGCCACGAGCCGGGTCCCAGAATGAGGCGACCGCCTCGCCGCTTAGACGGAACGCAAGCGCATCCCAGGTTGAGAGCAGGTGCGCGGTGTTGCCTGCCGCTTCAGTACGCTCCCGGAGGAACCAACGTGCCTTTGGGAGCTCGGCAAGGAGCCAACCTGAGCGTTGGAGCAGTGCGGCAAGATGCGCATCATCACTCGCCGCCCGCCGGTCACTCCAGAGCATCGCTGGAGCGGCCGCTGACCCATCAGCGCGCACTGGAACAAGTGTCGGCCCATGCCCAACCGCCGCGATCCCAAGGATCTCAGTGTCGTTACCGGAAACCTTGAGCGCCTCATTCGTTGCATGAACGATCGTACGCCACCAGGCGTCAGGATCTTGTTCGGCGGCCCCGCCCTCACCCGCCACCTGGTGCGAACTTTTCTGACGGATCAACGCACGTGGAGCACCGCTCTCTACATCCGTGATCAACACCTTGACGGCCGTGCTGCCGAGGTCAATCGCGAGGAGTGCGCCGCGCGTGGGAGTCATTGCGCAGCTGCCGCGCGAACGGCGCGACGGTTCAGCGTGGGCCGGCGCTGCGGCCGTTGTTGACGTACCACCAGGCACTCGGGAAGATTCCCGCAGCGAGCGCAATCTTGATCGCGTCACCAATCAGGAACGGCGTGAGCCCCTTGCTAATCGCGTCGCCCGCGCCTACCTGGAGCGCCGCCGCGAGCCAGCTCACACCGAGCGCATAAATGATGAGGTTGCCGATCAACATTGCGCCGACGGTGCCGACGACACTTCGATCCCATCCGAGATCGGCGAGTCGTCCCACGATCCATGCTGCGAAGAGCATGCCAATCAGATAGCCGCCAGTTGGCGCGAGTGCCAGCGCACCATCAGCGCCGCTGACTGCAAACTTCTCAACGCCGTGACCACCTGAACTAAAAAGGGGCGCGCCAGCAAGGCCGAGTAGGAGATAGAGGCTGAGCGAGGCTACGCTGCGTCGGGCACCGAGTGCCGCGCCAACGAGGAGGACGCCGAACGTCTGCCCCGTGATAGGCACGGGAGTGCCAGGGATCGGGATGACCACCTGTGCGGCTGCGCCAATAAAGAGCGCGCCGACGACTGCGAGAGCGAGCCCCTGGAGCCGCGAGCCAAGTCGCTCACCAAGGAAGACGGGAAAGAAGAAGTCGCCGAGCGTCACTCCGTGCTCCGCAGCCGGAATCCGCGCCACCGCTGGAATTGATCGCCTGATCTGCATGTCGCACCCTCCCCTTCTCTCCACATTCTACCCTCCTCGCCCCGTGCCGCCGCGCCCCCTCGTGAAGGCGGAGGGCTGATGCGGCATACTGCGACTGGGCATGGTGGCCATCGTTCAATGGTTAGGACCGCGGTTTGTGGAGCCGCAGATGAGGGTTCAATTCCCTCTGGCCACCCCACCCAGACGCTGGAAACTTTGAAATTGCGTCCAGCCTGCTCTCATCCACACGCAGCGACTGCTAGTGTCTCGCGATGACCGAATCCGCTGTACCCCGACGGTCACTGAATCGTGACCCACGTTTCCTCCGACTCTGGGCGGCGGAGACGATCAGCCACTTCGGTTCCAGTATCACCGGGATCGCACTCCCCTTTGTTGCCATCACACTATTGGGCGCTGGTCCCCTCGAGGTGGCAATCCTGAACCTTGTAGACTTCCTCCCCTTCCTCCTCATCGGCCTGCTCGCTGGCGCGCTCGTTGATCGACTCCCGCGCCGCGCCGTGCTGATCGGCGGCGATCTCGGCCGTGCTGCGCTGATCTTGACGATCCCAATCGCCTACCTTGCGGGGCTGCTCACGCTGACGCAGTTGATCGTTGTTGGATTCTCAGTGGGTGTCCTGACCGTCTTTTTTGATGTGGCGTATCAGGCATATCTCCCCTCACTCATCGGCCGTAAGGAGCTTGTCGAAGGGAATAGCAAGCTGGAGTTCAGTCGCTCCGCTGCAAGCCTCCTTGGCCCAGGTCTCGGAGGGCTCCTTGTAGAAGTACTCCGCGCACCTGTTGCAATGCTTGTAGACGCCGCGTCGTTCCTCGTCTCTGCGCTCTTCCTCACCACTATCAAGGATCGGGCTGCCCCGGCAGATTCGACGATTGGAGAAACCCCCCTAAAGGGCGACAGCCATACAGAGAAGCCGGCGCGCGGTGCAATGCGACGCGAGATTGCAGAAGGCCTGCGCTTCGTCTTCGGGCACCCCGTCTTGCGCACAATTGGCGCCGCCACCGCCACCTCAAATCTCTTCTCAAGCATTGGCGGCGCCGCATTCATGCTCTTTGCGATCAACGAGCTCAAGATGTCCCCTGCTCTGATCGGTGCCGCCTTCTCTCTCGGCTCCGTCGGCGGACTCGTTGCGTCACTGGTTGCTGGGCCCCTCAGCCGTCGCTTCGGTGTGGGACGCGTCATCGTCGCGACGGTCGCACTCGGAGGGCCGTTCGAGTTTGCCGTCGGGCTTGGTAGTCCTGGAGCGGATGCCCTCAACCTTCTCCTCATTGCAGCCGCCGGATTCGCCATGGGTGGCTCGGGAACGATCTACAACATCAATCAGGTCAGTTTGCGGCAGGCGATCACCCCCGAAGCGATGTCGGGGCGCATGAACGCGACCATGCGCTGGTTTGTTTGGGGGACGATGCCGATCGGCTCCATCATCGGCGGCATCATTGGTGAGACGCTTGGTGTACGCGCCGCAATTCTAATCGGCGGTGCAGGTGCCACCCTCGCCTTCGTTCCACTCCTCTTCGGTCCGGTCTGGCGCATCAAGGAGATGCCGACAACAGAAGAGGCGCCGCGCACCTAGCGCAGCCCCTCTCCGTTACTCAGCGGTACGGCCGCTGAATCAAATCAGTTCCTTGTTGCAAGTCCTCGTGAGAGTGCAACGCCTGCCGCGCCGATCGGTGCGAAGAGCAGAGTCAAGGCGATCGCGAGGCCCGCTGGGTCACTCGGCTCACCTGGTGGCGTCACGCAGTCGCCGCAGAGCGCGGCGAAGATCACCGCACCCGCATCACTGCGAAGCTCGAATGGGCTGACCCACGTCAGATTCTCCCCTTGCAAGACCGTCGCGAGTGCAGCCTCTGCGTCCATCAGGCCTTCGCAGTACATCATCGTGGAGATAAGGGGGCCATCAAGCGTGAGGGTGTCGCCATCAACCAGAACTCCCCCACCGAGTGTGTTGCATCCGACTGATGCACTGAGTCGGTCGCCATCAATGACGACGTAGCCGCTGGCGACGTCGTAGTTGGTGCCGTCGATCTGGATCATGAACGGTGGGTACTGAGGCGCAACTACATCAGCCATCGCAATCGGCACGCCACCTTCGACGCGAATCAGCCCGTTGGAGCTTGTGATTCCGTCGCCGACAATCGAGAGGAACTCGCCCTCCAGGATGCTGATCAGTGCCGCCTCCGCCTCCATCAGGCCCTCGCAGAACATTTTGGTTGAGGCGAGTGGACCGGAAAGGGTGATCGTGCTTGGATCTCCAATGGTCAACTCGGCCGAACCAAACACGTTGTTGCAGCCAACGGTGGCGCTCAGGCTGCCGTCAGAGAACGTGATGTTCCCGCTCTCAACATTGAAGAGCGCGCGAGTGAGGTCGTCGCCTGTGACAAGTTGCGTGAACGCTGCGGAGAAGAAGAAGCCGCCGCCCATCTCAGGGTAGGCAACACCCCCCTGGCACATCTCTGGGACGCTGCCATCTTCAGCTGGCGCGCATGGGTCATCGGAGGTGGCGTATGCGGAAGTGGCTGGCGCGAAGATCCCGAGGAGGCCTGCGAGCATTAGCGCGCTGAGGATTCGGTTGCGCATGTGGAGATACCCCTTTCCTTCGCCGAGTGGCGACTTCTGCGGCAGATGCCGTCACCACCCTAACGCCGCCGCCCGCTTCGGGGTTCCCGCGCCACGCACGACCAAGGGGATGGAGGAGGGTGGTAGCCTCGCATTGAACGGTGGGAACGACCGCCGAGACCAGGAGGGCGGATGTCCAGCGGGACTGGTAACGGGGCAATCATGCGAAGCGAGATCGCTGAGTCTGTCCAGGTTGCGTCGCGACTGATTGCAAATCGTGCCCATTACGAAGCTATTGGCGCACAGTTGACGGAGCGACGCCCAAGCGTCGTGGTGGTCGCGGGTAGGGGGACCAGTGACCACGCAGCGATCTATGCGCGCTACCTGCTGGAGCACGCGCTCGGAGTCCCCGTCGCACTCGCCGCGGCCAGCCTGCTGACGCAGTACGGGGTGGAGAGTGCGTCGCCCGCAAGTGCGCTGCTCGCATTTAGCCAATCTGGTGCGGGCCCAGACATGATCGCCCTTGTTGAATCTGCGCGCCGACGTGGTGCCTATACCGTGGCGCTGACAAACGACTTGGCTTCACCACTCGCCACTGCCGCCGAGAGCAGCGTCCATCTTGACGCGGGACCGGAGCGCGCCGTGGCTGCGACCAAGACCTACATCGCCGAGCTTGTCAGTGTCGCGCTGATTGCAGCGGCGGCAGCGCGACGCGCAGGGCGCGATGCATCATGGTCGAACGAGATCGACGCGCTCCCTGAGCGGATGCAGGCCTCACTCAGCGCGGCCACAACATGGCTCGCCAAGGGTGCGGATGCGCCGCTCTACGCCGCGCTCTTGCACAGCAGTCGCGCGCTCGTTGTTGGGCGAGGATTTGAGTATCCCAATGCGCTTGAGTTGGCGTTGAAACTTCGTGAGACGACTGGGATCTTCTCAGATGGCTACTCTGCGGCAGACCTGCTCCACGGCCCGATCGCGTCCGCGCACGCCGAAGTGCCCGCGATCGTGCTCTCGACGGATCCCCTGACCGAGGTGAGTGTTGCGGGCAGCATTGATCGGCTTCGTGCGGTTGGTGCACCGCTCCTCGTGATCCACGCGAGCGGCGCAGGCAACCGCGGTCTGGGACCAGGCGAGGAGCTCGCGCTCCCTACGGGGCCGAGTGGTCCGCTCTGCACCCCAGTCACCGCGATCGCCGGTCTCGCCATTGTCGAAGCGGTGGCAACAGGGCGCGGACTGAACCCAGACACACCGGCCGGCTTGACCAAGGTGACGAAAACGCTCTGACCCCACGCGAGCGGTCGTGTGCGGGGGTCCTCGCTCGGAACGGTCTGGAACGGCG